>Ga0335069_10005774_pt1 | contig 18128 bp, 10 predicted proteins | sample Lox_Sample_11_FD_206714 | JGI IMG/M metagenome (GOLD analysis project Ga0335069, IMG submission 206714) | Soil microbial communities from Loxahatchee National Wildlife Refuge, Florida, United States - Lox_Sample_1.1 | ecosystem: Environmental > Terrestrial > Soil > Wetlands | place: USA... | reverse complement strand
GAGTGGATCAGAGTCCTTTCGTGCGGGCTTGGTTTCAAGGTAAATGCTTGATTCTGCGACTGTGGAACCCAGCCGATCGCGCTCCGGGCTGCTGATCCGGCATCAGTATGCCTTGATCGTTCGGGTTGCAAATTCGGGCTGGTTCTCGCCGATGGTGTGCAAACGGTGTGCCGCGATGAAGGCACAACACGTTGTTTTACGCAGTGAAATGCAGCATCTGGTCTTCGCAGGTCCGTCGTTCTGAAATGGAAGGATTCCGGCTCCGCCAAACCTCAATCGTGATGCGAGGGCGTGATCAGTTTGTACTTGCCTGTCCGCAGCGTTTCTTCTAGAAAATCCGCCCAGTCTTGCATCATCCGAGTTCGGGGAACGAGGTACTTGGAGTAGTCGTAGGCTCGGCTGACCTTGCTCTTCTTCTGATGCGCTAGCTGCGCTTCGATGTGCTCGTGCTCATAGCCGCATTCATGAAGGATCGTAGAAGCCAGGCCGCGGAATCCGTGACCTGTCATCTCTCCCCGGTATCCCATGCCCTGGAGTGCCTTCGCAATCGTTCCATTGCTCATGGTGTGGTTCTTAGGGCCCTGCCCGGGAAAGAGATATTTGCTTGCTCCGGTTAGAGATTGAAGCAGCCTTAGAATCTCGAGGGCCTGGCGTGCCAACGGAACAATGTGTGGGAACGATTTTCCTTTCATGTGTTCCTTGGGAATATTCCATCGCTTCGACTCGAAGTTGATCTCCGACCATTCTGCGCAAATGAGCGATTCAGTTCGAACAAATGTGAGGGCCATCAGTTTCATCGCCAAACGGGTAACGGGATTGCCATGATACACCTCCATCTTCTGGAGCAGCTTGGGCAGGTCTTTCGGTTCGATGCGCGCAAAGTTTGTGACCACATGAGCATCCAAGAGATCATTCGGAAGAAGATCATTGATCGGGCTGCGATCGATGTAGCCTTTGACCGTCGCATACCGCATGATCTGCTTCACCTTTTGCAGAGTCCGCCTCGCAATATCCGTTCTTTCGCCGTCCTCTTCGATTTTGCCGATGAGGTCACTGATCATTGGTACATCCAACTCGTTTAGCCTTTTCCTACCAATCTTCTTCAAGACATCGCGATTCAATCGCGTCGTCACCGTGGTGACATACCGCGGGCTTCGACCTTTGCTCCATTTCTCCAGCCACACATTAGTAAAATCCGCCAATGTCGGGATCGCCGATCGCAATTCCGCTTTTTTTTGCGTGCGCTTTGCTTCCTGCTTGGCAGCAGCTGGGTCAACCCCGGAGCCTTTCAGGAGTTGAGCTGCTGCGTGCAATCTACGCGCCTCGTCGATTGACACGAATGGAAACTGCCCGTAGGAAAGCAGCCTCTCTTTTCCATTGAACTCGTATGACCAGCGCCAAAGCCTTCCCCCACTCTTCGTGACTACGAGGTAGAGGCCGCCCCCATCGCTAAGACGATAATCCTTGGTCGGGTTTATCTTCGCATTCTTTACGACTTCTTCCGTCAATTTATGAATTTCCATGATTGGCTTCCGCCCCGGGGGTACTTGCCCACAAAGAGGAGATATCCAGGAATTTCCGATAATACCCCCGTATCTATCCATCGTCAACCTCGGCCGCCGATGGACAAGGTTGGACGGCAAAGGAGTCCTTCCACCGATTTTTAGAGGCTTTGGGAAGGATTGCGGATACGATCGGATCGCGATGGACCGCTATGGAGTCAAAATGGCGGAGGGAGAGGGATTCGAACCCCCGGTGCCCTTTCGGGCACAACGGTTTTCAAGACCGCCGGTTTCAACCGCTCACCCATCCCTCCGTCAACCAGTGTACTTGATACCATCCGTCCTCCCAGCGATTGGCCGTCGTGTCGCGTTCGCCCAAAGAGTCCTCACAATTACGCTCGCTGCTCTCAAGCGGGCTGGACTGCACGAGCAAAACGACACACCTTAGATCACGCACGGCGCCTTCCCGCGGTGTTACAACAGTTGTGCATGCCCAAAAGATCGAAATCAAGTGATCCGCAACCCGGACAGCCAATTAGCCTGCGTACGCTGGGCGAATATCTCAACCTGTCGCCGGCGACCATCTCGCTCGTACTCAACAATGCGCCTGGCGTACGTTCCATTCCACAGGAGACACGCGACCGGGTCATCGAGGCTGCGGCCAAGTTCGACTACCGCCCGAGCTTCTTTGCGCGCTCGCTGCGCAAACGGCAGACCTTTACAGTGGGTGTGCTGGTACCAGAGCTCAGTGACAACTACGCCACAGAGGTACTTGCTGGGATTGAGGAACTTCTCATCGAGGAAGGCTACTTTTATCTCACAGCCAGCCACCGCCGCAAACTCGACTTGATCGAGGAATATCCGCGTCTTCTCATGGATCGGTCCGTTGAAGGCTTCATCCTGATTGATACGATCTTCGAGAAGAGCCTGACCTTACCGGTCGTGGCCGTTGCCGGGCACCGGCGCATCGAGGGGACCACGAACGTTGTTCTCGACCAGCGGCGCGCTGCGGAGCTCGCGTTGCGGCATCTCTATCAGCTCGGCCATCGTAAGATCGCTTTTATGCGCGGAGGCAGTCATAGTTCCGATGCGGATGATCGCTGGGAGTGCCTGATGGCAGTTGCGCGGGATCTCAAGCTTGTTGTTCCCCCCGAATCGATCGTACAGCTTCAGCTCCGTGTTTCGACCCCGGAGCTGGGATTCGAGCCCGCCAACGAACTGCTTCAACGCGGAGCCGACTTCACCGCGATCGTCTGCTACAACGATATCTCCGCAATCGGCGCAATTCGCGCCTGCCGCGATCATGGGCTGGACATTCCCGCAGATGTTTCGGTCGTCGGATTCGACGACATTCAGGCAGCTGCGTTTCACAATCCCAGCCTGACAACAATTCGGCAGCCGATGACCCAGATGGGCAAAGTGGCAGCGCGCATTCTTCTGCAGAGGATTCGCGGACAGGCAACTTTTCCCGATGTCGTTCCAATTCGGCCAGAACTGATTATCCGCGAGTCGACTTGCCCGCCGAATCCGAAGCGTACCCGAGTCAAGCGCACTTAAGACAGCGATGGGACCGGGACCTGCCATCCGTCTCGGTCACATTTAGTTTGAGCGATGACCGGCTCGTTCCTCTTCTTCTGCTTTGCGGAAAGGTTGCCCGCAGCGCAGGACCAGATACCCGGATCGTTCGCTTAAGGCTCAGGTAACACCAGAACCTCGACTCCGGATGCCGCATCCTTCTGGCGAAAGACCTGCTCTGTCGCCTTTTGAAAGTGCTCGGGTGTCGCGTAGGGAATGTCTGTGAACGTCTGAGGATTGCGGTCTGTCAAAGGAAACCAGGAGCTCTGGACCTGCACCATGATGCGATGTCCCCGGCGAAAGGTGTGAAAGAGATCCGGCATGGTGAAGTCGACATCGGCTCGTTTGCCCGGCTCCAGAGGTTGGGGCTTTTCCCAGCTATTGCGGAATTTCGCGCGAAACGGCTCGCCGCGCAATAACTCCTGGTAGCCCCCCATGTGCAGTGGAGCAGCATCGAGAATGCGCTTATTGCCATGCGACATATCGGGAGGGTCGGGATAGTCCTCCGGATATACATCGATGAGCTTCACGTCGAAGTCCGAGTCGGTTCCCGAACTAGCGATCTTCAGCTTCGGAGAAATAGGCCCGGCGATCGTTACGTCTTCCTGCAGTGGGTCGGTCTCATACACCAGAACATCGGGCCTGTAACTTGCGAATCGCTGATCGTCCACCATGTAGCGTTGGGGCACCGTGTCTGTCGTATAACCGACGAAGGGGACGGGATGATTCGGATCACTGACGTACGTATCCACTCCTTCGGATTCGGTCGGTGGATCGAAGGTCAGTTTCCCGTTGGCATGAAAATAGAGAGTTTTTGGAGCCGCCGACTTGGGTGGCCAGTTATCGAAGCGGCGCCAGACATTCGTGCCGGTCTCAAAGACAACCGCCTTCGGCAGCGTCTCTCCCTTGCCCTTCAGATAGTGCTCAAAGAAAGGGAATTGAACGTCCTTCCTGAAATAGTCGCTCGTTTTGGCAGCAAATTGAATGTCGCCAAGGTGGTCACCATCACCACGCGCCCATCCTCCATGAACCCATGGTCCTTCTACCAGTGTCGTCGGAGTGTCCGGATTGAACTTATTGATGGCGTAGAAGGTCCGATAAGGTCCACTTAGATCTTCAGCGTCGTACCAGCCGCCAACCACCAGGACGGCGCAATGAACGTTCTTCATGTGGCGGGAGAGATCGCGAGCCTGCCAGTAACTGTCATAGGTGTCGTGATTGAACTGGTCGTCGAACAACCAGTTCGACCCCTTCAGGTACAACTTATCCAGGTTGGCGATATTTCCCGCTGAGAGATAGAAGCGGTAACTATCCGGCGTGCCAAAACTGAAGGGCACCGTCGGCTTGGGCAGCTGCGGCTCCGTCTGCGGCTTGAAGGAGGCATAAAAGCCGAAGTTGGCTGAGAGCATAAAAGCCCCGCCGTGATATGCGTCGTCGCCCAGAAACAGGTCGGTCATCGGCGCCTGAGGGCTGGCTGCCACCAGGGCGGGATGCGAATCAATGATCGAAGCCGAAGTGAAGAACCCAGGATAGGAGATACCCCAGATGCCCACCTTGCCGTTGTTGTTGGGCACATGCTTCAGCAGGAATTCGATCGTGTCATACGTGTCGGAGGAGTCATCGACGTCTTGAGGGGACTTCTTGTCATCGATGTGTGGCCGCATCTCCTGAAAGCTGCCTTCGCTCATCCATCGGCCGCGCACATCCTGGTAGACGAAGATGTAACCCGATTTCTCAAACTCATCCGACGGTCCGAGATGCATTGGGAGTTTGTCCTCACCGTAGGGTCCCACGTCGTACGGTGTACGCTCCATCAGGAAGGGATACGGTCCGCCAGCTGCGTCTTTCGGCACATAGACAGCAGTGAAAAGCCGCTTTCCGTCGCGCATGGGAATCCGGAACTCGTATTTGGTGTAGTGCACTCGGACAAAGTCCTCCGGAGGCGCCGCAGGTTCTTGGGCGCGGGAGAAAGTCATACACGCGATGCAACCGAGAATCGTGAGACCAAGACGATAGGAACTGAGCATTGGAAACAGGCCTCTTCTGAGATTGATGATGCTGCTACTGCCGACTGCTATTTGGGTTCTACTGCGGATGTTTCCGATACGGCCTCTTGCTTGGTGAGCGGTGTCGTAATGTCGTCCAGGTAATCAGGCGTGCCTTCAACCCGCTCAAGGGCCGGAAACCGCTCTCCGTCGTGATAATCGATCTCCGCACTGAGGACGTAATTGTCGGCCTGCAGCAGAAGCCGAATCGGTTCTTTGGAGTTCTTTGCCTTCTGAATCGCCTCGCGAATCACGTCGTTCGAATAGATCACATCGTTCACAGCCAGGATCTTATACCCGGGCGCGATGCGCGCCTCGTCGGCTGGGCCGTTCCAGAGAACATCGTGAATCACGCCATTCGTGCCGATGCGAAGACCGATGGAGTACCAGCAATTCAGGGTACTGTGCGGATCGGAGCGGTTGCTTTCCATTGTCACTTCAGTGGAAGTGGGCTTGTCGCGGTACACCAGCCGATATCCACCTTGTTCGATACCTGCAAGATCCACACGCGGATGAATGTCGTCCACTCGATCGTGCAGGAACTTCGCCCAATCGTACGGTACAACCCGATTCAGGTCCGCCACGAGCTCGTCGAAGGTATAAGGGACGATGAGCGGCCCGGTGTTGCCGCCTTGGCCGAGGAAGACCTTCTCGAAGTCGTCCAGCGACTTCTTGTTGCCGGTCAACTTTCGGATCAGAGTGTCCGCATCCAGCCACAGCAGCTCTCCTTCAAAGTAGTAGTCCTGTCCGCGCCGCCAGTTGTACCAGGGAGTATCGTAGCCGCGCAGAAGGCTCGCAGCGACGGCTGTATCCAGGGTCGGTCGCCAGTTCCGGCCGGGCATCGCGTCGTATTCGGCGGTCGTCATCGCCAGCACATCGCGGTATTGAGCCTGCGACTTGAGCCCCGATCGCGCCGCCAGAATGTTGCCGAGATACTCGGTCATGCCCTCGTAGACCCACAGCATGGCGCCCTGCTGCGGAGTGGCGAAATCCGGCTGATACAGGCCAACGGGACGCCGGTATTTGCCGTTCCACGAGTGGGTGAATTCGTGCGAAAGGAGATCCGAGTCCGCCAACTGATGCGCGGCGTCGGAGTATCCTTTCTCACCGACTCCGTTGTCGGAAGATTGCCCGTGCTCAAGTCCCTCCTCGCCCGCCACATCCGAAAGCGTGAGAAGGAAATGATAGGAGTGGTAATGATGGGACGCGTACAGCGCATCGGCTTCGCGGACCAGGTTGGCAACTTCCGCCAGGAATGCCGGGCGCAGATCTGCGTCTTCCGGATAATCGGCGACTACATCCAGATAGTGCTTCGGAGAAATCGATGGGGCCAGCGGGTATTCGTGGAAGTATTGGCCCGCGATGACGGGCGCGTCTTCAAGCTGCTCTACGTTGGTCAACTCAAAGCCGGTCGTGCTGCCGGCGTCCGGCACTGGATATGCACCGGAACCCGTCGGAGTAAGCGCCGTCCCAATCCCCCAGCCAGCGGGGACCTTCAACGACGGCTGAATCGAAATGTCCCGCACCGGCGTCTTTGCCGGATAGAGCAGCAGCTTCTCCCACTCCAGGACTGCCAGCTTTTGCGAGACGCGTGTCGTGACGATGCAATCCAGATGCGCATGGATGGTGGACACGCCCGCAGGTACGGTCAGATGAAACTCGAAGAGATCGACGTCGTCGCGGCGCCACGGGAGAGTCGATCCGTTCGCGCTGAATTCGACCCCCGTGATGTCCGACGCTGGCCCAGCGGGCATGTGGATGCCGGGAATCCACTGGGGCGTGATCAGCGTCAGAGGGCCTGGCTGCACGGGCAAGTCGATTTCGGCGTGGTACAGCTTTCTGGGCGCATCGGTCAAATCGGCGGTAATGCGGATCGGAGCCTGCTGTGCAGGCGTTTCTTGCACGATAAAGGCGGAAGCGAAAAGGACGAGAGCCAAGGAAGGACGACGCAGCGTGAACATCTCTGTCAGGTGTCTCCTGTGCCAATCAGGGTATCGCATGGCCGTTCGCCGGATGGCAGCCCGGGCCACGGAGATCCAGGCCGGTGTATCTTCCGCCGGGCACCTCTGGCCTGTCATCGGCCTTGCGGTCCTTGAACTACAGTCCAACCTGGCCAAGCCTGCCACGGCCCCTCATGGAATCCTGATTGTGCCTTTATGCCCAGCATGTTAAAAGCAAGAGAACAGAATACAGGCGGAGAGGCTCTTGGGGCGCGTCGACTCGGGATTCCGTGATCGGAAGTCCAGGATTCGCGTCGATGAAGCTCCAATCCCAATGCGAGGAAGCAGCATACTGAATGAACGCCGGGCAGTCAGCGGAAGTCGAGACTCTATTCGGAGACTATCCCCTTGATCGTGCATTCGACGAGATGCGCGAAAGCTCTGGCGATGTCCGCGCTCACTACCGGGCACTGGCCGAGACCCTGGCGAGCCTGCCGCAAGACGAGTTGCAGCGATGCAAGCAATCGGCCGAACTCTCCTTCCTGACCCAGGGAATCACTTTCACCGTCTACGGCAGGGAAGAGGGGACCGAGCGAATATTCCCGTACGACCTTGTGCCCCGCCTCGTGACATCTGAAGAGTGGGACCGCATTGAACGCGGACTCACGCAGCGCATCACTGCTCTCAATCTCTTCCTGCGCGACGTTTACTCCGACGCGAAGATCCTCTCTGATCGAATCATCCCGCGCGAACTGGTCTACAGCTGCAAACACTACCGGCGCCAGATGCGCGGCTTGCAGGTGCCGCGCAATGTCTACATCGCCGTCGTCGGCACCGATCTGCTCAGGCTCGATTCGGGGGAGTTTGTCGTGCTCGAAGACAACCTCCGCGTTCCCTCCGGTGTCAGCTATATGCTCACCAACCGGCGCGTCATGAAGCGCACGTTTCCGCAGCTCTTTCACAGCTACGGCGTGCGTCCCATTGAGCACTACCCGCAGCTTCTTCTCGCCACGTTGCGCTCGCTCGCCCCGGAAGGCCGGCCCGAGCCGAATATTGTTTTGCTTACGCCGGGCGTCTTTAACTCGGCCTACTTCGAGCACACCTATCTTGCCCGCCAGATGGGCGTCGATCTTGTCGAAGGTCGCGATCTTGTCACCCACGACAACATCGTTTACATGCGCACCACCGACGGGCTCAAGCGCGTCGATGTCATCTACCGTCGCGTCGACGACGATTTCAGCGATCCGCTCGTCTTCCGTCCCGACTCCGCACTGGGTTGCGCCGGTCTGTTCAACGCCTACCGTGCCGGCAATGTGACCGTGACCAATGCCTTTGGCACGGGCTTGGCCGACGACAAGGCGCTCTACGCCTATGTCCCCCGCATCATCCGCTACTACCTGAACGAAGATCCGATTCTCCCCAACGTCGAGACCTACCTCATGACCGAGGAGAAGGATCGCAACTACGTCCTAGCCAACCTCGACAAGTTGGTCGTGAAGGCCGTGGGAGAAAGCGGCGGCTACGGCATGCTGATCGGCCCGCATTCAACAGCCCAGCAGCGCGAAGAGTTCGCGCGCCAGATCGAGGCCAATCCCCGCAACTACATCGCTCAACCGACGCTCGCTTTCTCGCGGGCTCCATGCCTCATCGGAAATCACCTTGAGCCGCGCCACGTGGACCTGCGGCCCTACATCCTCTTCGGCGACAAAGTCAACATCGTGCCCGGCGGATTGACCCGCGTAGCCCTCGAAAAAGGCTCGCTCGTGGTCAACTCCTCGCAGGGCGGCGGCAGCAAGGACACATGGGTTCTGGAATAACAGTTAGCGTTCGGGCCCGGGAGAGTTCGACGATGCTTTCACGCGTTGCCGACAGCCTGTATTGGATGAGCCGCTATCTCGAGCGGGCGGAAAATACTGTCCGCCAGCTCGACGTCACCTTGAATCTGATGCTCGACTCGGGAAGCACCGGTCAGGAGCGTCGCTGGAAGCAATTGGTCGCGGCTCTCGGCAGTCCAGACGGACTGGAATGGAATGGCGACCTCGAGTCAATGGCCAGCCGGCTGGTCTTCGATAGTCTCAATCACGCTTCTGTGACGTGTTGTGTGAACGCAGCCCGCGAAAACGCCCGTCAGGTGCGCGAAGAGATCTCCACAGAACAGTGGCAGCGCCTCAATCGCCTCTACCACCAGATGCATTCGGCGCAAGTGCAGTTGCAGTTCCGTGCCAGCATCTCGGACATGCTCACCACCGTCGTTGACGGCATCCATCTCTTCAAAGGTGTCAGCGACACCACCATGATTCACGGCCAGGGCTGGCAGTTCATTCGCCTTGGGCGCTATCTCGAGAGAGCGTATGCCATCGCGACCTTGCTCGAGGTCTATCAGCCCGGCCTCTTGAGCCCGCCCGAGCAAGGCCCCGCCGGCCATCAATACCTCGAGCAGGTCGGCTTGCTCCGCTGCTGTACGGCATTCGAAGCATACTGCCAGGTCTACACCGCCGATCTCACCCCGGATCGAATCCTCGAGTTCCTCCTCCTCAATCGCGACTTTCCCCACGCCATCCGCTACTCGGTCGATGGAGTGCGCAGTTCAATCGAAGCGATTCAGCGCACCGGCGGCCGCCGGCCCCCTGATGATCTCCTGGCTGGTATGGGGCGCCTGCACGCGATGCTCAGCTACACCACGATTGGCGAGATTCTCTCGGGAGACACCGCCGCATTCCTGCACTCCATCCGCGAGCAGTGTCTACGCATTCACGAGTTCATGTATCGCTATTACATCCACTATTCCATTCAATCGGCGTTGGCCGTCTAACGCCGCTAACTCCGCTAGCGTTGCTAGCTCTGCGAATACAGTCATGAACTTCTACTCTATCCGGCATCTCACGCGTTTCCGCTACTCGCGTCCTGTCAGCGAGAGCATCATGGAGACGCGCATGCACCCCCGCTCCGACTCGAACCAGCACTGCCTCACGTTTTCGCTCTCGGTCAGTCCCCGCTGCCGCGTCTTCAGTTATCGCGACCACCTGGGCAATAACATCCAGCACTTCGACATTCCTGGCGAACATACACAGCTCGTGGTCATCGCCGAATCGGTCGTGGAACAGCAGCCTCTGCCCGACATTCCCCGCTTTCTGGCCCCCGATGCCTGGAGCGCTTTGGACGATCTGGTCCTGAACGGCGACTACTGGGAGATGCTCCTGCCGAGCGCCTTCGCTGTGGAGACTCCGGCGCTTGTTGGACTCGCCTCAAAGCTCGGCGTCAGTCGCCGCGACGATCCCCTTTTGCTCGTCCACGAACTGAACGAACGGCTCTACGAATACTTCGAGTACGTGCCCCGTCACACCAGGGTCGACTCGCCCATCGACGAAGCCATTCTCAGCGGCAAAGGGGTATGCCAGGACTTCGCCCACACCATGATCGCCCTTCTGCGCCATGTCGGGATCCCGGCTCGCTATGTCTCCGGCTACCTCTACCGCAGTCGTGAAGACCACGACCGCTCTACACCCGATGCCACTCACGCCTGGGTTGACGTGCTTCTGCCGCACCTGGGCTGGGTTGGCTTCGACCCCACCAATAACCTCATCGCCCACCACCGTCACATCCGCACCGCCGTAGGCCGCGACTACGCCGACGTTCCCCCAACCCATGGCATCTTTCGCGGCAAAACCGACAGCGAACTGTACGTTGCCGTGCATGTCGAGGCCAGCGACCACCCTCCGGCTTTGGACCGCAAACTCCCCATCCCAGAAGATTGGAGCGTGCTCGTCGAACGTGCCCAGCAGAGCCCCGAAGTCCCTCTCGCCCTCATCGAACTGCAGCAGATGCAACAACAGCAGTAAAGCGTGCTGGTGGGATTCGAACCTCCTAACCACTTGAATCGAGAGGAGAATTGCAAATTTCCATTGAATCTTTAGTCAATATCCAGCAATATAGGGTCAATCTGAAGGCTCTGAACTCTCCCCTGAGCGCTCTCCTCAGGCCAAATGAGCAAGTGATCCTCTTTGCCCGGTTTCGCTCGATCGCTGCAAGCCGGTTTTCACACAGCAAGGCCCAAATGAGCTGTGGCCGCTAACAGATGGCATGCGCGCCACGCGTGCACGACAGACAGCCAGCAAGACTTTTTTGGAGGAATAGCCGTGAAACGATCCCTTTGGGGATGGATGCTCCTTTGCATCCTTAGTCCTGTTGTACTCGCCTTCGGTCAAAGTGCAACCACCTCACTCCGTGGAACAATCAAGGATCCTAGTGGCGCTCTAGTGCCGGGGGCGAAGATCGTTCTGGTGGATAAGGCCAATGGCACCACCTTCACCTCAACCGCGAACAGCGCCGGCCTCTACACCTTTGCGCAGATCCCGCCGGCCAAGTACACCATTACCGCCTCCGCTATGGGGTTTGGAGAGCAGAGCAAGAGTGCCGAGCTGTTGGTGAACCAGCCTGCGACCATCGATTTCGCACTTTCTATCCAATCCAGCACAGTGACGGTCGACGTCTCGGGCACTGCGCAGACCCTGAATACCACCGACGCTACTCTGGGCGATTCGATCGCCAACGAGCAAATCCAGTCAGTACCGTTGGACGGCCGTGACCCAATTGCATTGTTAAGCTCGCAACCCGGTGTGCTTTTCCTGGGTGAGACCGCAAATCTCGCCGACAAAATGAATCCTCAGGACCTGGACAGCCGGCAAGGCGCCGTTGGCGGCGCGCGATCGGACCAGGGCAACGTCACTCTCGATGGCGTCGACGACAACGACGAGATCAATGGCTATGCCTTCAACGGCGTTCTGCGCTCGACGCTCGATTCCACGGAAGAGTTTCGCGTCACGACGTCCAACAGCAATGCCGACGCCGGCCGCTCCTCAGGCGCACAGATTTCGCTCGTCACCAAGAGCGGTACCAACAAGTTCCATGGTTCTCTGTATGAATACAACCGGCCCTCCAACACGGTAGCCAACGACTGGTTCATTAAGAATCAAGAGATTGCCGCTGGCGAGCCCAATACTCCCACAAAATACATCGTGAATACCTTCGGCGGCAGCGTCGGCGGTCCGATCCTGAAGGACAAGCTCTTCTTCTTCTACAACTACGAAGGGCAGCGGCTGGCAACCAACGATGCCGTTTCGGCGATCACGCCCTCGGCCTCGTTCCTGAGCGGCCAACTCGGCTATTTTGCTTCGGACGGCTCGCAAGTCACGCTTACTTCGGCGCAGGTAGCCCAGCTGGATGCAGCCTGCACGCAATGCGCGGCCCCGGGGCCAGACCCGGCCATGCTGCAGTACCTCGGCACCGAACCGGCGGCTACAGTTCTTGCTGCTGGCGACGGGATCAACAACGGCTCCTTCAACTTCAGTTCGCCGGCTCCGCAAAGACTCAACACCAACATCGGCAAAATCGACTTCACGCCCAACTCCAAGAACCACATCTTTGCCCGTGGCAACCTGCAGAAAGACGTGTCTCTGGGTTCTGAGAACCTTCCCGGCCAGCCGCCGCAGAGCTTTCTTGAAGACAACACCAAGGGCATGGCCTTCGGTTACACCGTCACGCCGACTTCCAATATCGTCAATGACCTTCGCTATGCCTACATTCGGCAGGGATACTCCGACGCCGGTGTTGGGAAGGGCGACTATGTGGTCGTTCGCTTCTACCAGCAGCCCACGGCCCAAACGCGCAATTCGCTTGTGAACGTCCCCGTCAATACCATCGACGACACGCTCAGTTGGACCAAGGGAACGCACACCCTCTCCTTTGGCGGCAACTGGCGCATGATCACGAACAACGCGAGCAACGACACGAACTCGTTCAACGGCGCCAGTACCAACCCTTCGTATTTGAGCGCCAAACAAAAGCCCGATCCAACCACGCTCGGACTCCCTGCGGTCGATCCAGGCTTTGGCACGTCGTTCGACTACGCCTACGCCACCATCGTGGGCGACGTTGCAGAGAGAGACGCGTCAGCCAATTACACGGTGACCGGTCCTACCGGCGCCACGCTCCTCAACGACGGCGCGTCGATCTCACGGCATTTCAAGTCCAACGAGTTCGAGTACTTTGTCCAGGACTCATGGCGCGTCCAGCCCAACCTGACCATCACGTTTGGATTGCGTCACACCATTCTCCAAACGCCCTATGAAACCAAGGGGCAGGAGATTGCGCCGACCGTCGACACACACCAGTGGTATCTGCAGCGCGGTGCAGCCGCGGCCAAAGGACAGGTGTTTGAGAACGACCTGCTCTTTGCGCCCGTGGGTAAGTTCTATGGCAAACCAGGCTTCTGGCCGAAGCAAAAGCTGAACCTTGCGCCGCGTCTGTCCGTCGTGTATGCGCCCGACACCAAGACCTCCATCCGCTCTGGCTTCGGCCTTTACTTCGACCACTATGGCGAAGCTCTGACCCACCGCTTCAGCGATCTGGGCTCGTTCGGGCTGTCCTCTCAATACGAGAGCCCGGCGAACACCGTGAATTATGAAACGGCTCCGCGATTCACTGGGCCGCACGACTTGCCCAATCTTCCTGTTCCGGCGGCGCCCGCTGCGCAGGCTTACCCCTACGCGGTTCCGGACGGCACTTTCGGCATTAACTGGGGCATCGATAATCAGGTCAAGACACCCTATGTCGAGGCGTTCAATCTCTCTGTCCAGCGTGAGCTGCCGGGAGGCTTCCTCCTCGATACAGCCTACGTCGGCCGTCTCGGACGCCATCTCTTCCAGCAACTAGACCTGGCCGAGCCGGTCAATTTGAATGATCCCCAGGGAGCTGGCGACTATTTCACTGCCGGAACCCAGATGTCGAAAATCTCAGATCAGCTGGGTGGTTCATGCACCTACTGCGACGGCAACACGCAGCACCTGCCGACGATCCAGTACTTCGAGGACGTCTTCCCGCAGATGCAGAATCTCGACTTCATGGGTGAGTCTGCAACGGACGCTATCTACAACGATGAGTGGGCCCCGCAGCGGTATACCTACGGTGAAACCGGCGCCCTCTACGATATCGACTTTGCTTGCGACTACGGCTGCCCGAACGGCACGCAGTTCTGGAACCCACAGTTCTCTTCGCTGATCGCGCTTTCCTCGATCGGCATGAGCTACTACAACGCGGCCCAGATCACTCTCCGTCACCCCACGCGGGCGGGTCTCGACCTGGACTTCAGCTATACCTACTCCCGGTCCATCGATATGGGCTCGGATGCGGAGCGCGCCACAACCTCCTATGGGGCAATTCAGAATGTGTGGAACCCCTCTTTGACTCGTGGCGTGTCTGACTTCGATACCACCCACCTCATCACTGCCGACTGGTCCTATGCCTTGCCCTTAGGAACCGGTAAGGCACTTCTCGGCAGCTCCAACAAGATTGGTGATGCCATTTGGGGTGGCTGGCAGTGGGCAGGGATCGGTCGCTGGGCCAGCGCGCTGCCATTCTCTGTCATCGAGCCGGGCTGGACAACCAACTGGGAGCTGCAGGCCTTCGCAGTCACCACCGCGCCAGTCAAAACACACAAGAACATCCAAGGCGGTTTGCCTCAGGTATTCGCGGATGTGAATGCCATCAGCGAAGGTGTGAGTTCAGGTTCGCCGCTGCGCCTGCCCTATCCCGGCGAGGCCGGCATGCGCAACCGGTTCCGGGGAGATGGCCCCTTCGATGTCGACTCTTCCCTGGCGAAGAGCTGGAGCCTGACCGAAAGGGCGAGGCTGAAGTTCGCCTGGGAAGTCTATAACGTGACCAACTCCGTGCGCTTTGACGACGGGTCCTACAACGACAACGGCTTTGGCAATGCGGTGACCTATCCCGGCTTTGGTGTCTACGTGCAGGCACTGGGGAACCACCAGTTCCGCCGCATGCAGTTCGGGCTGCGTCTCGACTTCTAAATCGCAATTCAACCAAACAACAAAGGCCGGAGCACTCGCTCCGGCCTTTGTTGTTTCTGCTGCCTCACGTACTGACGTTCGAAACTCAAGCCAGAAGATGGCGCTCTTATTCTCTACAAATGGGCCCGAGAGGCATCTTCTCTGATGAGAACTAGCTCGCCTTGCGCGCCTGCGCCGCAATCTTGCGCAGCTCCGGCAGCACCCGTCCCAAGGCAACCGGCGCCGCGTCGCGTTTTCCCAACGCGAAGTACACATCGCGATAGTGCCGATACAACTGCTCGTAGACTGCGGCCGCCTTGGGGTTCGGCTCGACTGTCCTGAACGGTAAGCAAACCGCCGCCTGCGCCTCTTCCACCGTCTTGTAGGTTCCCGCTGCCAGCAGTGCAAAAATGCCCGAGCCAAGGCTCGTCGGAACTCCGGCCGGCACCAGCACCGGCTTGTTCAGCACATCGGCATACACCCGATTGAGCACCTCGTTCTTCTGAGGAATCCCTCCGGCATTGATCACCCGATCCACCCGCACCCCGTGCTCTGCCATGCGCTCCAGGATGATGCGCGTGTGGAACGCCGTGCCCTCGATCGCCGCAAATAGTTCGTCCTGCGCGGTGTGGACGAGATTCCAGCCCAGTGTGACTCCGCCCAATTCGGGATTGACCAGCACGGTGCGGTCCCCGTTGTCCCAGCTCAGCCGCAGCAATCCCGTCTGCCCTGCTTTGTAAACATCCAGTCCCTCGGAGAGCGTCGGCACCGTGGTGTTGGCGCGCTTTGCAATTGCATCGAAGATATCTCCCGTCGCCGAAAGACCCGCCTCTATGCCCGTGTACTGCGGATGCACGCTCCCCGGAACCACCCCGCATACGCCGGGAACGAGTTCTGCTTTCTTGGCCATTGCGATGATGCATGTTGAGGTGCCGACCACATTCACCACATCACCTTCGCGACAATTCGATCCGATCGCATCCCAATGCGCATCGAACGCGCCCACTGGGATCGGAATACCCGCGCGCAGCCCAAGCTTCTCTGCCCACTCCGGCGTCAGGCGGCCGGCGATCTGGTCGCTCGTCTCGTAGCTCCCACCCATCTTGGCGCGCACGCCGGCAAGCAGCGGATCGACAGCAACCAGAAACTCCTCCGGCGGCAGACCGTTCCACTTGGGATTCCACATCCACTTGTGACCCATCGCGCAGACGCTGCGCTTGAGCCGATCGACGCTCGTTACGCCGCTCAGTGTGGCGGCAACCATGTCGCAGTGCTCGAGCGCCGTCACAAAGCGCGCGCGCTTCTCCGGATTGTGGCGCAGCCAGTGCAGCAGCTTGGCGAACCCCCACTCATGCGAGTACACGCCGCCGCACCATTGGATGCCCTCAAATCCAAGAGCATGGGCCTTCGTCGTGATCTCCTCAGCTTCTGCGTGGGCACGGTGGTCGCACCAGAGATAGTAATCGTCCAATGGCACCAGCCCTTCGCCGACTGGCACAACACTCGATCCGGTCGTGTCCAGTGCGATCGCCGCGACATCATTGCCGTCCGCTCCTGCAGTGCGCAGTGCATCGCGCGTGGCCGTCGTCAGGGCTGCCATCTGGTCGGCATGGGCCTGCGTGGCAAAATCCGGGTCCTCGCGCCGGCGGTGCAGGGGATAGGGAGCCGAAGCAGTTCCGATCGGCCCCCTCTTGCTGTCCACCAATGTCACACGCACGCTGAGTGTGCCGAAATCGACGCCGGCAACGATCGCCATATTCCCTCCGGTAAACGCTTTCTTCCGCCGAAACAAAGCCTACACCATTCCAGGGCTTCTCGGGTAGGAGGGAAACAGCTGTATCTATTTCTTACCGCCGCCAAACAGGTTCTTGACCTTTGCCCCCAGACCACCTTGCCTGGCTGGGGCCTTCGCCGGCGGAGCTTGTTCGCCCACCCCTCCCGGAGAAGCAGGAACAGGCGGGGCGGTCGGCGCTGCAATCGGCGCCGGCGGAGTCGCTGCCGCCTTTGGCCCATCCACGACGGAAGCACCCTTCAAATCCGCCGGAGGCCCCTCCAGATTCCTCACCAGGATCGTGACCCGCCGGTTCGATGGATCCGTCGGGTTGTCCTTCACTCGCGGAAGCTGATCGGCAAAACCGCGCACCTGCGTGACCTGATTTGACCGCACACCATCTTGCTGCAACAAACGCCGCGCCGAGTTCGCCCGATCCGCCGAGAGCTCCCAGTTGCTGTAGTTCGCATCATTGGAATACTGCGTCGCGTCCGTATGGCCTTCGATGAGCAGATTATTGGGGAGCGTCTTCAGCTCCGAGGCTAACAGCGCCAGAAGTTCCTGCCCGCTCTGGCTCAGATACGCGCTGCCGCTCTGGTAGAACGTGCCGTTTTTGTCCTCGAGCAGTTCGATGCGCAGGGCTTCGGGCGTAATCGTGATCTCGATCTGCTTCAGCAGCTTCTCCAGATCCTTGCGCGCCTTGATCTCCTGCTCCAGTTTGTCCTTCAGCCTTTGCAGATTGTCGCTGGTTGCGGCAGTCACCGTCTCGCCCGTTCCCGTCAACGTCGTGCCCATCAGTGTCGACGTGCCTTTTGGATCGTTGAAGTATCCGGCCACCGCTTTCTTGATCTTCTCGCTCGAATTCATCAACCACAGCACAATGAACAACGACATCATGGCGGTCACAAAGTCCGCATACGCCACTTTCCACGCGCCCCCGTGATGACCGCCGTGACCTCCCTTCTTCTTGATGACGATGATCGGTTGTGCCTTGCTGGAGGACATGCTGATCCCACTGCTCCTACGCTGCCGCCGCTTCGGACGAAGCTCCGCCCTTGCAGCTCTTTTCCATCTCGTCGAAGCTCGGCCGCACATGTGCCGGAATCGCGCGCCGGCCCATCTCGATGGCAATCATCGGCGCCGCGCCCTTCAAAAACGAGAGCAGCAGCACCCGCAGCACATGCAGATAGCTGTTGTGATCGTCGGCCGTCTTGGCCATGTTCGAACTCAAGGGCCCGGCCACCCCATAGCACATCAGAATGCCAAGGAAGGTCCCCACCAGCGCCGCTGCTACCTTGTGCCCGATCGCCTCCGGCGGTCCTCCCAAAGCGCCCATCGTAATCACCACGCCCAGCACCGCCGCCACAATCCCCAATCCCGGCAGAGCATCCGCCATCGTCGACAACGCACCAATCGGCTGCGTTGCTTCGTGGTGGTGCACTTCCATGTCCAGC
>Ga0335069_10005773_pt1 | contig 18128 bp, 15 predicted proteins | sample Lox_Sample_11_FD_206714 | JGI IMG/M metagenome (GOLD analysis project Ga0335069, IMG submission 206714) | Soil microbial communities from Loxahatchee National Wildlife Refuge, Florida, United States - Lox_Sample_1.1 | ecosystem: Environmental > Terrestrial > Soil > Wetlands | place: USA... | reverse complement strand
CCGCGCCTTCGATGGAGCGGCGAAACTCCAGCAGTTCCCGATTTTCCTCGGCAAACCGCTCTTCGGTTTTCGTCTTCAGGTCCTCGAGGAACGCGAGCGCCCGGCTGCCGGTGTGCGCCATGCGGTCTTCCAACACCAGGTCGGCAAAATCGCGGAATCCGAGCAGGGCGGCCTTTTCGCGCCGCAGTTCCAGGATGCGCGCGACCAGGGGCCGGTTATCGCGCCCGTCTTCCGTGGCGCGAACCGAGAAAGCTTCGTACACCTGACGCCGGATGGCGGAGTCGTCCAGGTAGGTCATCACCGCAAAGTAGTCGGGCGCCTGCAATGTGAAGCGCCAGCCCTGGAGCCCCTTGCGCTCGGCGCTCTGGCGCGCGCTCGCCAAAGCGGTGGGCGGCAGTCCGGCCAGCGATTTCTCCTCGGTGATCAGCAGCTCGAACGCATTGGTCGAATCGAGCACGTTCTCGGCGAACTTCGTCGTGAGCTGCGTCAGCTCCACGTCCAGCGCTTCCAGGCGCTTCTTCCCGGCCTCGTCGAGGTCAGCACCGTGACGCCGGAACGTGTCGATTGTCTTGTCCAGGAAGCGCCGGCGTTCCCCCGCCAGCGCGGCGGCTTCTGAAGTTGCGGCGAAGCTCTTGATGTGGGCCCAGAGGGCCGCGTTCAGCGGGATCCCCGTGTAAAACGCGCTGACTTCCGGCTGCACGGCGTTGAAGGCAACCCGCAGCTCAGGGTAGGTGGCCACGGACTCCAGATGCCTTACCACACCCATGGCCCAATCCAGCGGCTCCGTCAGATCGTCCAAGGCCCGCATGGTGTTGTCGTAGGTTCGTGGACCAGCGGATTTTCCCAATGCGGCCAGGCGTTCGCGAGCCCGGCGGACCAGTTCCGTGATCGCCGGCTCGACGTGCCCGGCGCGAATGCTATCGAACGGGATACGGAAGCGCACTTCCAAGAGTGGATTGGAGTCTGGCGTTTCGTCAGGCATTTCCTTCAGCGTAACAGGTGAGTCCGTCCCTGGTACCTCTGGCTCCTGACAAACGCCGCAAAACAGTTAACATAGTGAGGAGCATGAGTTTTCATTCGAATGGGGATCATGCGCGGGTCCTCGCGGAGAAGCGTGGCAACGTGTACGCTCTGGTCATCTACATACCGGACCCGTTGGGCCGATTCCTCGACGACCTCCGCCGCGAACTGGTTCCCGGATGCAATCCGCACGCCCACGTCAGCGTGCTGCCGCCCCGGCCACTTGCAGTCGATTGGCCGGTGGCAGGCGACCAGGTCCGCAACTGTGCCTCCGAGTGGGCCCCCTTCGACATCGAGCTCGGCGGCATCCGCATGTTTCCCGTAACTAACGTTATCTATATCGAGCTGGTTCGCGGAGCCGACGAGCTTCGCCGCATGCACGCCATGGCCAACAGCCGCGCGCTGGAATCGGCCGAGCCGTTCCAGTATCACCCTCACATCACGGTCGCGCAGGAGCTGGACCCCGACGACGTCGACGCCGTAAATCTGCTGGCGGAGAAGCGCTGGCGGGAGTTTGCCGGACCTCGCGGCTTCCACGCCGACCACGTTACTTTCGTGCAGAACGCGGGCAATTGCTGGGCGGATCTCGAACTGGTTCCGCTCAGCGCCGTCCGGTCCTGGTAGCCCTCGACGCGCCCGGGCGCTGCCACCATGCGCTTCGAATTTGCCACCGCACACCGCATCCTCTTCGGCGAAGGCTCGATCCGGGATGTTCCTGCCGCGGCGGCGGCGTTGGGCCGGCGGGCGCTTCTGGTGACAGGCGCCAACCCGAACCGCGCCACCGGTCTGCGTGCATCGCTGGAGGCGGCCGGGGTCCCATGCCGGCCGTTCCCCGTTCCGGGAGAACCAACGATCGACCTGATTCGCCAGGCCCCCCGCGACTGCGATCTGGTCATCGCCATGGGCGGAGGCAGCGCCCTCGACGCCGCCAAGGCCATCGCCGCGATGATCGCCAACCCGGGCGACCCGCTCGACTACCTGGAGGTGATCGGCCGCGGCCAGCCTTTGCGCGCGCCCGCCGTCCCCTGCATTGCCATCCCTACCACTGCCGGCACCGGCAGTGAAGTCACGCGCAATGCCGTGCTGGCCAGCCCGGAACTCCGCGTCAAAGCCAGCCTGCGGAGCGCCGGCATGCTGCCGCGGTTGGCCGTGGTGGACCCCGAGCTTACCTACTCGCTCCCGCCCGCCGTCACGGCGGCCACCGGCCTGGACGCACTCACTCAGTTGATCGAACCTTATGTAAGCATCCGCGCCAATCCCATGACCGACGCCCTCTGCGTCGACGGCATGCGGTGTGCGGCGCGGGCCCTGCCGCGCGTGTGGGCCGATCCAGCGGACCGCGAAGCCCGCGCGCAGATGTCCTGGGCCAGCCTGCTTGGCGGGATGGCGCTGGCCAACGCCGGCCTCGGCGCGGTGCACGGCTTCGCCGCACCTATCGGCGGCATGTTCCCGGCTCCTCACGGCGCGGTCTGCGCCGCCGTTCTTCCGCACGCCGTGGATGTCAACGTCCGCGCAGTGCGCGCCCGCGTACCGGAAGAGATGGTGCGCTTTGATGAAGTTGCGCGCCTCCTCACCGGCAATCCGCGCGCGGTCGCCGCTGATGGCGTGGTTTGGATCGGCGAAACGGTGCGCCGGCTCGAAATCCCGCCACTACGCACCTATGGCGTCACCGTTACCGACATTCCCGTGCTGGTGGAGAAAGCCGCCCACGCCAGCAGCATGAAAGGCAATCCAGTCGCGCTCACCGGCGATGAGCTGGCCGAGATCGTCTCCCGCGCGCTCTGATTCAGTTCTCGCCGCCGGCGCCGATACAAACATTTACACCGCCTGGCCGCCTGATGGCCCCGCGCAGTCCCGCTCCGACGCAACTTTCCCGGCCCCACGGTTATAGTGAATTAGGGGCTAAAAGCCCCCTAAAACGCATGTATCGACTCGTCGCGATCCTGCTGACCTTGATACTGGCCGGCGGCGGCAGTGTGCCGGCTCAGCAGGCTTCCCAGGAACAGAACCCGGACATGGTCATCCGAATCACCGTCAACCTGGTGCAGGTGGACGCAGTGGTCACAGACTCAAAGGACAAACCGGTCGCCAACCTGAAAAAGGAAGACTTCGTCATTCTTCAGGACGGCAAACCGCAGGTCATTACAAATTTTTCATATGTGAACGCCGTGGAAGGCACGGTGCGCACTTCCGCGGCGCCGAAGCATCCGTCCCAGCCCAAGGGTGTCGCATTCCCCCCGCCCCCACCGCCGCGCTCGGGCATGTTGCCCAAGCAGGTGCGGCGCACAATCGCACTGGTGGTGGATGATCTCGGCCTCTCCTTCGAAAGCATCGTCCGCATCCGCGGCTCGCTCAAGAAATTCGTCGACCAGGAAATGCAGCCCGGCGACCTGGTGGCCGTCATCCGCACCGGGGCCGGCATGGGCGCCCTGCAGCAGTTCACCAGCGACAAACGGATCCTCTACGCGGCCATCGACAAGGTCAAGTACAACTCCCTGGGGCGCGTCGGCATCAGCACCTTCGCGCCGCTCGGCTCGGGCGAGAACGGCATGGACGCTACCAATTTCGAAAGCGAGCGCGAGCAGATCTTCGCCGCCGGCACGATGGGCGCCATCCGGTACGTGGTGGAAGGCCTGCACGAGCTCCCAGGCCGCAAGAGCGTGGTCGTCTTCAGCGAGAACATGAAAATGTTCTACCGGGACGGCCTGAGCCCCCGCGTCATGGACAGCATCAAGCGGCTCACCGACGCCGCCAACCGCTCCTCGGCGGTGATCTATACCATCGATCCGCGCGGCCTCGTCTACACTGGTTTGACGGCCGCCGACAGCACCCGCGGCATGACACCGCAGCAGATCGCCCATGTCTCTATGGCTCGCTCGCAGCAGTTGTGGGAGTCGCAGGATGGGCTGGTCCTGCTGGCCAAAGAGACTGGCGGCCTGTTCCTGCACGATAGCAACGATATCGACGGCATGATGAAAAAGGTGATGGACGATGGCGAAGGCTACTACCTGATCGGCTATCATCCCGACGCCAGCACCTTCGACGCCAAAACGGGCCAACCGAAGTTTCACACTCTTTCCGTGCGGCTGAAGCAGCCCGGGCTGCACGTGCGCTATCGCAGCGGGTTCTTCGGAACCAGCGACCGCCAGGCGGCGCCGATTCCCGAAACGCGCCAGGCGCAGATCGCTCATGCGCTCACTTCTCCTTTCGGTAGTGGGGCGCTCCACGTGCGGCTGACCTCGCTCTTTTCGCAATCGGCTCAAAAAGGCCCGTACGTGACGTCGCTGTTCTATTTCGATCCCAAGGATCTACAGTTCACCGGCGAGCCCGATGATTGGCACAAGGCGGTGATCGATATCGTCGCGGTCACGTTCGGCGACAGCGGCCAGGTGGTCGACTCGGTCGACAAGACCTGGACCATCCGGTTGAAAGGCGACACTTACAAAAAAGTCGTAAGCGATGGCATGGTCTACTCGATGAACGTGCCGGTCAAGAAACCGGGCGCCTACCAGATGCGGGTCGTCTTGCGCGATACGGCTACCGGACAGGTTGGATCTGCCAGCCAATTCATCCAGGTGCCCGACGTCACCAAAGGTCATCTGGAGTTGGGCGGCATCGTACTCCGCTCCGAGATTCCGCAGGCAAAGGCTCCCGCCACGGTGGAGCACCCGGAAGGCCACGTCGAAGACCCGGATCCCAATGGCACGCCGGCGGTACGCGTGTTTAAACCCGGAAGTCCGATCATGTACGCCTATCAGATCCTCAATGCTCAGGCCGATAGTGAGAAAAGGCCGGACCTGGAAGTACAGACGCGGCTGTTCCGCGATGGGCAGGAAGTATACCTGGGTGCGCCGAAACCGTTGGATCTGGGTGCGCCTGAGGATCCTAAACGCCTGATCGGGGGTGGCAGAATGCACCTGGGCGATAAAATCACCCCAGGAGATTATGTTCTGCAGGTTATTGTTACCGACAAGCTGGTAAAGGACCATTACGGTACCGCCACGCAAGCCATGGATTTCGAAGTACGGCCCTAGCCCCTTGTGGCCCCGGTTTCTGCAAATTGCGGCTTCCGGGGGATTTTCCCCAATTTGTACGTACTAAGCCACTTGCGCCGGGGTCGGGAACATTTTAAGATAACGGAGTAACCTTACTCCGATTTAACGGGGGAGATTGATGATTTATTCTCGTTCGGCCGAATACGCCATCCGCGCTTTCGTTCACCTCGCCCAAGTGCCGGAGGGCAAGTATGCGATGGTAAAGAACATCGCGGAGCAGGAAGAAATTCCCGCCCATTTTCTGGCGAAGATCCTGCAACAGCTTGCCCGCAAGGGGTTGTTGCGCTCGAGCAAAGGCCCCACTGGTGGCTTCGCCCTGCGCGTCGACCCCGGTGAGATTCGCCTCCTGGATATTGTCGAGGCTCTGGACGGCCTGGCGCCCTATCAACAGTGCGCCAGCGGTCTGAGCGAATGCTCTGACGAAATGCCCTGTTCCATGCACGATAGCTGGATCAACCTCCGATCGCGTATCATGGATTATTTAGGGCGGAATACGATCGCCGACCTTGCCAAGGCGCTGGAGATGAAGAAAAAGTCTCTGGCCGGCCTGAAGAAGGGCAAGGGCAAGAAGCCGGTCGCCGCCAAACGGGCTTAAGCAGCTTCGACTCTCAAAATCCGGAGGCAACATGGGACAGTCGGTCCTTGTCCCCATGGTGGTCGAACAGACCTCCCGTGGGGAACGCGCGTACGACATTTACTCACGTCTTCTCAAAGAGAACATTATCTTTCTAGGCACGCCCATCGACGACCAGGTGGCGAACCTCATCATCGCCCAACTGCTGTTCCTGGAAGCCGAAGATCCTGAAAAGGATATTTCGATTTACATCAATTCCCCCGGCGGCTCTATCACCGCCGGCCTCGCCATCCTGGACACCATGGCGTTCATCCGCCCGGACATCGTGACCATCTGTGTCGGCCAGGCGGCATCGATGGCCGCCGTGCTGTTGGCCAAGGGCACCAAGGGCAAACGCTTCAGCCTGCCGAATTCGCGGATCATGATCCACCAGCCCTCGATGCAGGGTCTCGCAGGGCAGGCCGCGGATATCGACATCTACGCCCGCGAAATCCTCCGCATGCGCGAGATTCTGAACACCATGCTGGCGGAAGCCACCGGGCAGTCCATCGACCGCGTGGCCAAGGACGTGGACCGCGACTACATCATGGAGCCCGACCAGGCGGTCCAATACGGCATGATCGACCGCGTGATCGCCAGCCGCGACCTCGCGCCGGTCGCTGTAAAGGGCTAAACCCTTATTAGCCACGGATGCACACGGATGTACACGGATAAGACCAAGATCAGGATTTCGCTTTATCTGTGTGTATCCGTGTTCATCTGTGGCTTGAATTGTTTTTGTTTTGCCCAGAACACGCTGTGGTATACCAAACCCGCCGAAATCTGGACTGACGCCCTTCCCGTCGGCAACGGCCGCATGGGCGCAATGGTTTTCGGGGGCGCCGCCCACGAGCGCGTCCAGTTCAACGAGAGTACCGTCTGGACCGGCGAGCCGCACGACTACGCCCACAAGGGCGCCTACCAGTCGCTACCCAAAATCAGGGAACTTCTCTGGGCCGGCAAACAGAAGGAGGCGGAAGATCTCGCCATGAAGGAATTCATGAGCGAGCCCCTCCACCAGAAGGCCTACCAGGCACTGGGCGACCTGCTGATCGATACCGGCATCTCCGGCGAACCAACGAACTACAGACGCTCGCTCGATCTCGACACCGGCATCGCGGCCACGGAGTTCAGCGCCGGCGGCGTGACGTACCGCCGCGACGTCTTCGCCAGCTACCCGGCGAACGCGATCGTGGTGCATCTGGAAGCCAGCAAACCCACGACTTTCACGGCGACTCTGCAATTCGCCCACGAAGGCGGCAAAGTTGCCGATTCCGCCATCCGTTACGAAGCGCGGGCCGTGCCTTTGAGTGTGGCCGCCACCTCGGCCACCTACATCCTGGTTGCCGCCACAAACTACAAAACCTACAAAGATGTTTCGGCCGACCCTGCCGCCCGCAACAACGCCACGCTCGCCGCCCTGAAGGGCAAATCTTACGAAACCCTCCGCGCCGAGCACATCCGCGATCACCAGGCCCTCTTCCGCCGCGTCACGCTCGACCTCGGCGACACGCCGGCCGCCGGCCTTCCCACCGGCGAGCGGATCGAGAAATTCGCCAGTGGCAACGACCCCGCCCTCGTCGCCCTGCTCTTCCAGTACGGCCGCTACCTGATGATCGCCGCCAGCCGCCCCGGCGGTCAGCCCGCGACCCTCCAGGGCCTCTGGAACGATTCCAACAAGCCCGCCTGGGACTCCAAGTACACCGACAACATCAACACCGAAATGAACTACTGGCCCTCCGGCGTCGCCAATCTCTCCGAGTGCCAGTTGCCCCTCTTCGATGCCCTCAGGGATCTTTCGCAGACCGGCGCCATCGTCGCCAAAGAGCAGTACAACGCGCGCGGCTGGGTCGTCCACCACAACTTCGACCTCTGGCGCGGCGCTGCGCCCATCAATGCCTCCAACCACGGCATCTGGCAGACCGGCGGCGCATGGCTCTCCACGCACCTCTGGGAGCACTACCTCTTCACTGGCGACACAACCTTCCTTCGCGGCACCGCCTACCCGCTGATGCGCGGCGCCGCGCTGTTCTTCGTCGATGCCCTGGTCAAAGATCCCAAGACCGGCTATCTTTACACCGGCCCCAGCAACTCCCCCGAGCAGGGCGGCCTGGTGATGGGACCGACCATGGACCGCGAGATCGTCCGCTCGCTGTTCGGCCAGGTCATCGCTGCTTCGAAGATCCTGAACACCGATCCCGACCTGCGGCAGCAACTCACCACCATGCGCAGCCAGATCGCGCCGCTGGCCATCGGCCAGCACGGCCAGCTTCAGGAGTGGATGGAAGACAAGGACGACCCGGCGAACCAGCACCGTCACGTCTCCCATCTGTGGGCCGTCTACCCGGGCAGCGAGATCACGCCCTACGGCACGCCCGATCTCTTCAAGGCCGCCCGCCAGAGCCTGATCTTCCGCGGCGACGCCGCCACCGGTTGGAGCATGGGCTGGAAGATCAACCTCTGGGCCCGCTTCCTGGATGGCGACCACGCCTACAGGATCCTCCAGAACCTGATCACGCCGGCGCATGACGGACGCCCCTCGAAAGCCGGCCTGTTCGTCAACATGTTCGATGCGCACCCACCGTTCCAGATCGACGGTAACTTCGGCGCGACTGCCGGAATCGCGGAGATGCTCCTGCAAAGCCACGATCCCTACGGCACGCCCACCAGCCTCACGCCCGTCCAGTCGGGCGACGCGGCATTCATCCACCTCCTGCCGGCCCTGCCCTCGGCCTTGCCGAACGGCAAGGTGACGGGCTTGCGCGCACGCGGCGATTTCGAAGTCTCCATCGAATGGCAAAACGGCAAGCTCGTCAAAGCGGTCATCCTGCCCCGCGAATCCAAGCCGCTGAAGATCCGTTACGCCGGTCAGGAAAAGCAATACTCGGCTAAAGCCGGGGAGGCAATCTCGATCGGCCCCGTGCTATACTAGCGGTTTCGAGTCAGTGAGGAGAGTTCTGTCTTATGGCACAGGTTTGTGAAGTATGCGGTCGCGGGCCGAAGTTCGGCAACCGCATCAGCCACGCCCATAACGTTACGAAGCGCCGCTGGAATCTGAACTTGCAGTCGGTTCGCGCCCTGGTCAACGGCGCCGGCAAGCGCATCCGCGTCTGCACTGCCTGCATTCGCGCCGGCAAAGTCCAGAAGGTCGCCTAAACCAGCCGCTTTCCCTTCAGTCATTTGAAACTCAAAGCACGCGAGCGCGCAGTCCTGCCCGCCCTGCTCAGGTAGCCGATCCACCACGCCTCGCGCCCGGGAGCATCGAACCGGGTGTGCCACTCCGTGCGGAATTCCGCCGCTTTTTGAGCAGCGCGCCGCTCCAGATAGCGCCGCATGCGGATCGAACCGGTCATCTTCCGGATCAGCCGCGCCGAGGCCACGGCATCGTTGGTTTCCCCCAGCAAATCCTGCAGGCGCTTCAGGTGCCCGATCCGTTCTTCCAATCCCGGACCATAGCACGGGCGGAAAAGCTCCAGCGTATACCGCATCTGCTTGGAGAGCAGGCGCAGGCGGTGCAGGTCCGCCACATCTTGGGTGGTATCGAGCAGCGTTCGCGCCTCGGCGAAATAGACTGTCGCCAGCGCCGGCAGATTCCGTCTCGCATTGGCCGCTGGGCTGCGGCCGGCGTCCCACACGATCGGATTCTTCTTCGCCATGCTATAGCCCCAACTGAACCCGCCAGCCCTGCGCCACGCCGTGCAGCGTCCAGCGTTGCAACTCCGCCGTCAATTTCTGTAAGGCCTCCGCACGTTCCAGATTCAGGCGCAGCATCACGATTGAATCCTCCGCGAAGCCCGCATTGGACAACAGTTCTCGCGCGATGTCCCGGTCGCGCACGGCTCCGCAGAACTCCATCAGCCCCTTCAGCCGCCGGCGAATCTTTCTCCACCCGTCACCGGGGTAGAATTCCGCGAACACGCGCAGGCACCGGTTGAGGCGGCGAATGGAGACGCGCAGGTCGTGGATGGCATCGGGGTCGGGCGAGCGCGCCGTGCGGTGCATTTGCGTTCCGAAGTGCCGCAAGAGCGCCTCGGTCTGGCCGCGCGCGAAATCCCGCATGCCTCAGCCCCTCGCCCGGATCACCGATACGGGCCGGCTGTAGACCTGCTGAAACACCTGGCCGGCGCGCTCGGCGCCCCACTGCTCGAGGTCGATATCGCCGTGCGCGCGTACGTGCAGCACGACCTCGCCGTTCTCTTTCAGGCGGCATTCGATCCCCTCAATGAGCTGTGTCCGGCTGCGATCCAGGTTGTCGGCAAGCCGCAGAATCGGGATGAGCTGCATGAGGGTGTGGCGCTCCCCGGAGGAGAGCGCCTGGTAGATTCCGTGGACCGGGTTCGGCAGCGCCTTGCGATGGTAACGGCAAAGCGCCGCGATCATGAAGCGTTCCCGGTCCGTAAAGCCTGCCATATCCGAGTTGGACACTACGTAATAAGAATGCTTATGATGGCTGACGCTCGAGATGTAATGGCCTACGTCCACCAGGTACGCCGCAGCCTCCAACAGCTTACCGCAGCCCAAAGGCAGGTGGTGAAGGGGTTGCATGGCCAGGAATAGGCGGTTCGCCACGTCGGCGACTTTGCGCGCGTGGTCCAGCGGCACGCCGTAGCGGCGGGCCATTTCCTCGATCTCGTGGCGCTGCTCGCGGGTCAAACGCGTGCGCTCGGCGCCGACGTTCCGGGCGGCGAGATCGGCGATGATGCCGTCGCGCACCCCGGCGCGCGAGTAATAGGCCGCGGGAAGCCGGAAACCCTCGAGAAACTCCAGAAGCACCGCCACGCCCGGCACGATGATCTCGGCCCGCCGCGGTCCGATGCCCGTGATCTTGCGCCGCGCCGCCAGGTCGCGCTCCGAAAGCTGCTGGTAGAGCCTCCTCACCTGGGCCGTGGTGATGCGCAGCCGGTCGATTCCGTCGCGCTTGTTGCGCGGCATGCGGGCCACGGCGCTGGCCACGGCCGACGCCGTAGCCGACGTGGCGATCACGCGGTTCCATCCCGAATGGCCGCTGCGCCGGATTGCGGGCTCCAGCTTGGCCTTGATGTAGCCGTGCATCTGGTGCTTCTGCCGCGGACTGGGCGGGTCGTCCGGCAGGAACGCCTCGCGCAGGCGTACCGCCCCCAGCGGCTTCGAATAGGCTTCCACCAGCAGGCCATGCTCGGCCACGATGATCTCCGCGCTGCCGCCCCCGATATCGATGATGAGGATGCGCTGCTCCGGATGCGGCCAGACGCTCTCCACGCCCAGGTGAATCAGGCGCGCTTCCTCGCGGCCGGAAATGATTTCGACCGGAGTGCCGGCGGCCTCCGATGCCCGTGCCAGAAACTCCCGCTGGTTCCGCGTGTCGCGCACCGCGCTGGTCGCCACCGCCCGCACGCCGGAAACATCGAGCTTGCGGTAGAGGGCCGACATCCTTGCCAGAACCGCGCAGGCTGCCCGCAGAGCTTCCTCGCTGATCGCTCCGGCGCGGAAGACGCTTTCTCCGAGGCGTGTCACTTCGCGTTCGGACGCCAACACCCGCGTGCCCATTCCCGGAACGATCTCGGCGGCCTCCATTCGAATCGAATTGCTGCCGATATCGATCGCGGCGTAACGGGGCATTTCTCCATGCTAATCGAGTGGCGCGGCAGGGCGCGAGGAGTGCCTCGGGTACAATGGCTACCAGGTGCAGATCTATCTCCTGAGACATGGAATCGCCGAGGATGGCAAGCCCGGACGGCCCGATTCCGAACGCGCGTTGACCGCGGAAGGCCGTGAGAAGTTGAGACGCGTGCTGAAGCGCGCCCGGGCAGCGGATTGCGCGCCGAGCCTGATCCTGAGCAGCCCATACCGCCGCGCCTTGGAAACCGCGGAAGTCGCCGCCGCCGTGCTGGGCTATAAGAGAGACGTGGTCCATGCCCGTGCGCTGACCCCGGACGCATCGCCTCCCGACTGCTGGGACGAGGTCCGCAGCCACAAGGACGAGCCTTCGATTCTCCTGTCTACCCACGAACCCCTCGCGAGTTCGCTCGCCGCATACCTGCTCCGCAGCCCGGCGCTCCAGGTGGACATGAAGAAGGCCGCGCTCCTGCGCCTGGATTGCGACCGCTTCACGCCCGAGCCGCACTGCGTGCTCAAGTGGATGCTGACGCCCGGCGTGTGCCTCGAATGAACATTGTCAAAGCCACCGAGCACTACGAAGCTTGGCTGGGCCGTCACCTGAGGCTGATCAAAGCCGACCTGGTCCTCAAGCACAAGCAGATGCGGTCGGATCCGTTTCCCTTCTTCCGCGCGACGTACTACGGCTGGGCGCAGGTGTGGCCCGAGGTGTGTGAGGAGCACGTCAAGGCGCCGCGCGCCCTGGCTGTCGGCGATCTGCACGTGGAGAACTTTGGCACCTGGCGCGACATCGAAGGGCGGCTGATTTGGGGCATCAACGATTTCGATGAGGTCTGGCATCTTCCCTACACCAACGATTTGATCCGGCTTGCATCAAGTGCCCTTCTTGCCAAAATGACCTGCGATCCGCTGGATGGCATCGATGCGATCCTTCAGGGCTACGCGGCGGCCGTTGAGGCGGGCGGACGTCCGTTCGCTCTGGCCGAACATCATCCGGTGTTGCGCCAGATGGCCACGGCCCGCCTCCATGACGCCGAGAAGTATTGGGAAAAGTTGCACGCGCTGCCTCCAGTCAAAGAGAAGCCGCCCGCGGGCGCAAGCAGCGCCATCGCGCGTATGATGCCGGAGCGCGGGCTTGAGTGGAAGGTTGTGCACCGTGTGGCGGGCCTCGGCAGCCTGGGCCGCGAGCGTTACGTCGCGCTGGCCGACTGGCGCGGCGGCAGCGTTGCCCGCGAGGCCAAGGCGCTCGCGCCTTCGGCTTGTGTGTTTGCGGAGCAGGGAAAACGCGCCGGCAGCGCCCCCATCCTCTATCAGCAGGCGCTTGACACTGCGGTGCGTTGCCGCGATCCCTTCGTCCGATTGCTGAAACGCTGGATCGTGCGCCGACTCGCCCCGGACTGTTCCCGCATCGAGATCTCCGCGCTGCCGGCGGAGCGTGACGAGCTCCGCCTCCTGCACGCCATGGGCTTCGAGACCGCCAACGTCCACCTCGGCAGCGTCTCGCCGAAGGCCCTGGCCACCGACCTCAAGAAACGCCCGCGTGGGTGGCTCTATCGCGCGGCCAAGGCCATGGAAAAAGCCATGCTGGCGGACTTCCAGGAGTACCGCAAAGCCGGAGAGTAGGTCGGGGAAGCGCTACTCCACGCGGTAGTTCGGCGCTTCCTTCGTGATGATTACGTCGTGGACGTGGCTCTCGCGCAGGCCCGCCGTCGAAACGCGCAGGAAGCGTGCCTTGGTCTGCAAATCGCGAATGTTGTGCGCGCCGCAATACCCCATGCCGCTGCGCAGCCCGCCCACCAGTTGATAAACCAGATCGGCTAACGGCCCTTTGGCGGCCACGCGGCCCTCGATGCCTTCGGGAACCAGCTTGCCGCCGGGTTCCTGCGCGTAGCGGTCTGAGCTGCCCTGGGACATGGCGCCCATCGATCCCATGCCCCGATACGTCTTGAAGGTGCGGCCCTGGTACAGAATCGTCTCCCCGGGACTCTCATCGGTGCCTGCCAGCAGGCTGCCGATCATCACTGAATCCGCGCCCGAGGCCAGCGCCTTGGTGATGTCGCCGGAGTACTTGATGCCGCCGTCGGCAATCAGCGGGACACCGCTCTGCCGCGTAGCCCGCGCGCACTCGGAAATCGCGGTGATCTGCGGGACGCCGGCTCCGGACACCACGCGGGTCGTGCAGATCGACCCCGGCCCGATGCCCACCTTGATCCCATCCACGCCCAGCGAGATCAGCTCCTTGGCGCCCTCGTAGGTAGCCACGTTGCCGGTGATCAGTTGGACCTCCGGCAGCTTGCTCTTGATCGTCTTCACCGCGTTCATCACCCGGCCGCTGTGGCCATGTGCGGTGTCGATCGCCAGCACATCCAGCTTTCGCCGGACCAGCTCCTGCGCGCGCTCCAGGAAGTCGCCCGTCGCTCCCAGCGCCGCGCCCACCCGCAGCCGGCCCTGGCTGTCCTTGGCGGCATTGGGATACTTCAGTTTTTTCTGAATGTCCTTCACCGTGATCAGGCCCTTGAGCATGTACTGATCGTCCACCACCAGCAGCTTCTCCACGCGATGCTTGTGCAGAATCGCCTCGGCCTGTTCGAGCGTGGTGCCCACGGGCACGGTGATCAGGTTGTCCTTCGTCATCACCTCGCGGATGGGCAGGTCGAATCGCGTTTCGAAGCGTAGATCGCGGTTGGTCAGGATGCCTACCAGTACGCCGTCGCGTGTGACCGGCACACCGGAGATCCGGTAGCGGCTCATCAGCGTCTGCGCGGCTGAGATCGGCTCATCGGGACCGATCGTGATCGGGTCCACGATCATGCCGCTCTCACTACGCTTCACCCGGTCCACCTCCTCGGCCTGCCGCTCGATGCTCATGTTGCGGTGGATAATGCCGATTCCGCCCTGCTGCGCCAGGGCGATTGCCAGGTGCGACTCGGTCACGGTGTCCATGGCTGCGGAAACAATAGGAATATGGAGTGCGATGCCGCGCGTCAAACAGGTCCGCGTGTCGGTATCCGCGGGGACCACTTCGCTGCGAGCCGGCTCGAGAAGTACGTCGTCGAAAGTAAGGCCCTCAGGGAGGTTGTCTTCGATCATAGGGATTTCCTCCCATCATAGCGTGGCGCGGGGCGCGACTGCTCTTCAGGCGATCTGCACGCCCTGGGCCTGCGCTACGTGCGCGCCCGGCAGCCGGATGCTGAAGCGCGCGCCGTGCCCGCGTTCGGATTCCAACCACATGTCGCCGCCGTGGTCGAGCACCGTCTGGCGCGACAAAGCCAATCCCAGTCCCAGGCCGTTGCGCTTGCCTGCGCTCACGAACGGCTGGAAGAGCTGCGGCCGGATCTCCGGCGCAATCCCGGGTCCGTTGTCTTCCACGTGAACCACCACCGAACCGTCCCGCACCTCCGCGCTGATCCGCACCGCTCCGCCATCCGGCATGGCCTCCAGCGCGTTGCCGATCAGGTTGGAAAACGCGCGCTCCATCCGGCTCCGCTCCAGCGGCAGCTCGATCTCCGGCGGAATCTCCAGCGATATGCTGACGCGCTGCTGCTCCGCTGCCGGCCCGAGCGCTTCACACGCCGCGGCGGCGACCTCGCGGAGCCGGCACATTTCCGGCGCGGCATGTTTGCCCCGCGATACATTCAGCAGGTCTTGCAGCAGCTCCTGAATGCGCCGCGACGCGCGATAGATGTTGCCCGCGAGCCGCTTGACGTGCGCCGGCGGCAGGTCGGCGTCCACCAGCATCTCGGCACCGCCGTAGATCGCCGCCAGCGGATTGCGCAGATCGTGCACAATCGAGCCCGACAGGCGTCCAATGGTCGATATCCGCTCATGACGGATCAGCTCTTCGCGCGCCTGACGGATCGACGCGCACATGTTGTTGAACGTGCGCGCGAGGCGGCCTATCTCGTCCTCGCTGTCCACCGCGACCTCGATGGCGTAATTCTGGCGCGCCACCTCCGCCGCCGCGCGGTCCAGGCGCTCCACCGGCTCCACGATCCGCCGCGCCAGCAGGTAGGTGAGCACGAGCCCCACCGCCACGGCCACCAGCCACAGCACAACGATGTTTGTGTACAGGCTGGCAATGCGCCGCCGTCCGTCTTCGAAGGATCGCAGGATGCACAGCCTGCCTACCGGCTTGCCCGACACGTCGAGCAGCGGATTATCGAAGCTGGCATACTCCACGACGCCATCGCTCACCTTTTCGTGCGCCTTCTTTCTGGACAGGTCCTGAACCACGGCGGCCGTGGCGCGAGGATTCAAGGTCGATGCGATGACACCGGGCGGAGCCAGAAACAAAAACTCGCTGTTGGTGGCCGCTTTCAATTGCTGCGCAACCACCGCGTCCACGCGAAATCCCGCTACCAGCACATTGAGCAGGAGATCGCGCCCGCCGGTCGACTGTACGTATACCGGCGTGACCGAGATGTGGTACAGCTCGCCCGCTTGAAGGAAAAAGCCCGAGGATTGCTGGGGGAAATGAACGGCCGCTTCGGAGACCAGGTCGAGATCCTTGCCCAGGCCCGGCACTGTGCCGCCGAGCGACGCAATCAACCGGCCCGGCGGGTCGGTTACGATGAAAATTCCCGCCGAATCCGAAATCCTGCTCCAGAGCTCACCCGCCGTATCGCTGATCGTGGCCCGGTCGCGGGTGCCGAATGCGGCGCGCACATCGCTCATGCTGGCCACCACGCGGCTCACTTTGGCCAGCATCTCCGTGCGAGATTTCCAAAGAGAAGCATAGGCGTCGAAACTGCCTTGCACCTCCGCCTCCAGGCTCGCCGACATGCTGTTGGTGATGTTCCGCAGCACGATCTCGCCGGTCAGGGCGAACAGCACCGTGATGGCCACCGACGTGGACAGCATGATCTTGGTGAGCAGGGAGAGCCTGGAGAAGAGCGATCTCATTGTCTGGGCGCTCCCGGGTACGCTCCGTCGTTGGAGGCCGGCGGATAATGCTGGCCATACTTGTTGAGATGCGGCGGCGGGCTGTACCCGGTTTCCGAAATCGAAACCAGCGGCAACACCAGCCCGCTCTCCGGCACCGCGATCGGGTGTTCCAGAAATCGCAGGTTCTCCGGCTGGGCGCGCTCGTGAAACAGGCGCAGGTGGTATTCGCCCGCGGGGACATTCGCGATGTTGAACTTGCCGTTGGCCGCCGTAACCGCGAACCACGGGGTGCCTAGCACCGCAATCACGGCGCTCATGGTGGAGTGAATATTGCAGAACACCCGGACAATTCCGGGGTGGGTGAAGGTCACGCTCTTCGATGTGCGCGGCGGATAGAGCCCCACGTCGAACGGCTGGCCGCTGAAGTTCGAAAAGGCGTTGTGGAAGATCGGATCCAGGTTGGGAAAATCGACCGTGGTGCCCACAGGGATGGCGATCACATGCGGCAGAAAGGTCTTGTCCTTCTGTAACATCTCGACCCGCTTGCCGGGTTGTGCTGCTGCCGCGCGGTCCACCGGCTCCAGCCACAGCACCACGCCCGAATAATCCTTCCGCTTCCGCACCGCGGCATCCTTGGAATTGGTGAGCTCGACTTCGCCGCTGACTCCCCCACCCGACAGAAGCGAGAGGCTCACGCTAAAACAGATAAGCCAGCGCCAGATCATAGTGGTTATTGATGCGCACTCCCTGCCCTAGGTACATGGTACGCAATTGGGTGGCCTCCAGCCCCACCAGCACATTGGGCGCGAGACGAAAGTAGGCGTTGCCGCCATACAGCAGGTTCTTGCCGATGCTGCCTGTTCCAAGGTCATGGTTGTCGTCGTCCACCTGCCCGGTGAAGAAGTGAAAATCCAGCCGCGGAAGCGCGTGGATGGTGAGCTGGCCCCAGCCACCCTTGCTCTGCACCGCGTACGCGTATCTTCCATAAATGGCGTACCCCTGGCGCGTGCCGCTGCCCAGGTGCGCCACGTTCTGTCCCGAATAGAATACGCCGGTGAATTCCAGCTTCTTCCATGGATTGAAGAACCAATCCAGGGAGTACAGATTCGAGGGAATCGACTTGCCTGCGGCGTGAGTCGTGCTGGCATGAAAGCCGGCCGCGAACTCCAGCCGTCGCTCGTCATCCAGGTTGTGATGAAAATTGACCCGGCCTTCCGCCCCCGGGCGCGCCGCTTCCGGTGTCACCGTGCCCGCGTAGGGCCCGATCTCGCGCGTCTGCACCGCGCCAATCTGCGCGCGAAAGCCGTCACTGGCGGTGAGGCGCACCTCTTGCTCCAGCCGCACCTGCGGCAGCCACAACCATAGATTGCCGGCGCCGGTCAGCGGCGAAATCCCGACCTGCGCCAGCGAACTCGGCTCGCGGGGGTTGAAGATCGGCTTCTCCAGTCCCGCGGCGAAAGTTGTGTTCTTCCAGTCGATACCGATCGATGCCGTGCGTACGCGCATCGCCGAATTGGTCGCGCCGGCGAAGAAATCCATGTAAACCGACCCGTGAACCCTCCCGCCGAGCACGGCCGTCGGATCGGAAAACTCCAGCCCGATAATCGTCTGCCGCACGGTAGCGCCATCGTGCCCCGGACCCGTCGGCGCGGCCACGATCGGGTAATCGACCCCTCCGCTCTGTTTCGAGTTCATGAATGCATTGAACAGCGCCATGCCGGTCAGCCGGATCGGAAATTTTTGCGAGGCTTCGACCTTCGTCTGGGCCAGTTCCTCGATGCGCGCCTGTTGGATCTCGACGCGCTCCGCGACCGTCGGCTGCGAATCGTCCGCCGCGGCGGCGCCATCGGTCTGGCCCCCGCGCGACGCGGAAAGCTCCTCCCGAAGTGCCTTCACTTCGTTCGCCAGAGTTCGGTTCTCCGCCTCCAGGCGATCCAGGCGCTCCAGGACGCGTGCCATCT
>Ga0335069_10005772_pt1 | contig 18129 bp, 16 predicted proteins | sample Lox_Sample_11_FD_206714 | JGI IMG/M metagenome (GOLD analysis project Ga0335069, IMG submission 206714) | Soil microbial communities from Loxahatchee National Wildlife Refuge, Florida, United States - Lox_Sample_1.1 | ecosystem: Environmental > Terrestrial > Soil > Wetlands | place: USA... | reverse complement strand
CCGGCGGCGAAGGCGGCGTCGATGCCGAAGAAGAGCTGCCAGCGCGGGACTCGCTCGAAGTCGAAGGCGCCGCTCTTCACCAGCGCCTCGACCACCTTCTTGTTGATGCGGCGCGAGTCCACCCGGGTGGCGAAGTCGTACAGGTTCTGGAACGGTCCTCCCTCCCCGCGCGCCTGGACGATGGCCTCGACCGCGGCCTCGCCCACGCCGCGCACGGCGCCCAGCCCGAAGCGGATACGGCCAGGGAAGGCGGCGAAGTCCTTCCCCGACTCGTTCACGTCCGGGGGCAGCACCTCGATCCCGTCGGCGCGTGCCTCGGAGATGTGGAGCACCACCTTGTCGGTGTTGGAGGCCTCGCTGGAGATGAGCGCGGCCATGAACTCGACGGGGTAGTGGGCCTTGAGCCAGGCGGTCTGGACGGTGAGCAGGCCGTAGGCCGCGGAGTGTGACTTGTTGAAGCCGTAGGCGGCGAACTTCTCCATCAGGTCGAAGACGTAGCTGGCGACCTTCTCGTCCACCCCCTTGGCCGCCGCCCCCCTCTCGAAGATGGCCCGCTGCTTGGCCATCTCCTCGGCCTTCTTCTTCCCCATGGCCCGGCGCAGCAGGTCGGCACCGCCCAGCGAGTAGCCGCCCAGGACCTGGGCGATCTGCATCACCTGCTCCTGGTAGACGATGACGCCGTAGGTCGGCTCCAGCACCGGCTCGAGCAGCGGGTGGGGGTACTGGACCGGCTCCCGGCCGTGCTTGCGGTCGATGTAGACGTCGACCATGGTGCGGCCGTCCTCGAGCCGCTGGTCGAGCGGCCCGGGCCGGTAGAGCGCGCCGGCGGCGATGATGTCCTCGAACCGCGAGGGCTTCATCTTGATCACCATCTCGGTGAAGCCGGAGGACTCCATCTGGAACACGCCGGCGGTGTCGCCGCGTCCGATGAGCTCGTAGATGGCGGGGTCGTCGTGGGGGATGTCCGCCGCCTGCAGGTCGCCCAGGTCGGGGTGGTTCTGCCGCACCAGCCGGATGGCGTCGTCGATGACGGTGAGGGTCTTGAGCCCCAGGAAGTCGAACTTGACCAGCCCCGCCGCCTCCACCTCGTCCTTGGCGAACTGGGAGACGAGCATGCCGGACTTGTCGTCCTGGTAGGCAGGCACGTACTCCCACAGCGGCTTGTCGGCGATGACCACCCCGGCGGCGTGCAGCCCGGCCTGGCGATTGAGCCCCTCCAGCGCCATGCCGATGTCGAGCAGGTCCTTGGTGGTGACCGTCTGCTGCACGCCCTTGTCATCGACCCACTGCGAGATGACCGAGGGCTTCTGGTACAGCTCCTGGAGCCGGGGCTCGGGCGAGGCCTTCTCGCTCCCGAACACCAGCTCCTTGAGCGGCGGGGTCTTGCCCTGCACCGGGTCGGGCACCAGCTTGGCGATGCGGTCGCCCTCGGCGAAAGGGAGCCCCATCACCCGCACCACGTCGCGGATCACCGAGCGCGCCTTGAGCGAGCCGAAGGTGATGATCTGCCCGACGTTGTCCCTTCCGTACTTCTCCCGGACGTAGCCGATGACCTCGTCACGCCGGTTCTGGCAGAAGTCGACGTCGAAGTCGGGCATGGAGACGCGCTCGGGGTTGAGGAAGCGCTCGAAGAGGAGGTTCCACCGGATGGGGTCGAGGTCGGTGATGCGCAGCGCCCAGGAGACGATGGAGCCGGCGCCGGAGCCGCGCCCCGGGCCCACCGGGACCTTGTGCCGCTTGGCCCAGTTGATGAAGTCCTGCACGATGAGGAAGTAGCCGCTGAACCCCATCTTGCCGATGACGGCGAGCTCCATCTCCAGCCGCTGCCGGTAGGTGTCGCGGTCGTGAGGGTAGCGGTCGGCGATCTCGCGGAAGCGGGCGTCGAGCCCCTCGCGGGCCAGCTTGCCGATGTACCCGTCCTCGCTGGTCCCCTCGGGCAGGGCGAAGCGGGGCAGGAAGGTCTTGCCCAGCGGCAGCTCCACGCTGCAGCGGGCGGCGATCTCGGCGCTTCGCTCCACCGCGTCCCGGTAGTCGGGCAGCGCCGCCAGCATCTCGTCGGGGCTGGTGACGAACAGGCCGTCGGTGTCGTGCCGCAGGCGCTTGGGGTCCTGGAAGGTCTTGTTGGACGCGATGCACATGAGCACCTCGTGCGCCTTCGCGTCCTCGCGCCGCACGTAGTGGGCGTCGGCGGTGGCCACCAGCGGGATCCCCTCGTCGCGGGACAGCTGGGCCAGCCGGGCGTTCACCTCGATCTGCTCGGGCAGGCCGTTGGACTGGACCTCGAGGAAGAAGGAGCCCGGCTCGAAGATGTCCCGGTACTCCCGGGCGGCGCGGCGGGCCCCGTCCATGTCCCCCTGGCGGGCCAGGCGCGGAACCTCTCCCGCCAGGCAGGCGGTGAGCCCGATGAGCCCGGCAGCGTGCTCGCGCAGGATCTGCTTGTCGATGCGGGGATCGTAGTAGAAGCCCTCGGTGAAGGCCTTGGAGGAGAGGAAGCGCAGGTTGGCCCAGCCCTCGGCGTTGCGGGCCAGCAGGATGAGGTGCCGACCGATCCGCTCCGAGCGGTCGAGCCGGCCCTTGTCGCCGGCCACGTAGGCCTCCATCCCCAGGATGGGCTTCACGCCCGCCTCGCGGGCCTTCCGGTAGAAATCGACCGCGCCGAAGAGGTTTCCGTGGTCGGTCACCGCCACGGTCCCCATGCCCTTGGCCTTGACCGTCTTGGTCAGGTCGTTGATGCGGATGGCGCCGTCGAGGAGGGAGTAGAGCGTGTGGAGGTGCAGGTGGACGAAGTCGGCCATCGGGGCATGGGTTCTTAGCAGGCGGGCCTGACGGCGGCCACCCCGCCGGGTCGAGCGATCTCGGCTCGCCTGCCTGCCCACCGAGGCGGCGATCGCCGGCCGCCTTGACCCGGCCCGGAGCGCCGGGCCCTAGCAGCCGACGCCGCTCACCGGCGGGCGCCCTCTGGCTCGCAGCTGCAGCCCGGCGCCGCCCGCCTCGGGCCGGGCCGGGGCGGTCGGGCGGCCAGGCAATGCGTCCCGTGGCCATGGGCCGAGCGCCACCGGGAGATCTCCCCGCCATCCCGGAGCGGGGCGGCTGGCAGCAGGTGCCTGGTAGGCGGCCGGAAAGGGGGCGGGAGAAGCGGCGGATCCGACGGCCCCTGCGGGATTGACGCGCTGAGGGGGCGGCCCCCGGTCGGAAGCGGGATCGGAGTGACGCATCCGGTCGCGGGTTTTGCGCGCACCCACCGTCGATCGCGGAGAAGGCGGCCGGGGGGCGTCAGATCGGCGCCCGTCCCCCGTCTAGCACACCGGCGAGTCCGAGGCCTTGGTGGCCCGGAGCCGAGGACTGCGGGGAGGCGAACGTGACGCTCTACGAGGTTGTGGTGGCCGGTGGAACCGCTCTTTCGCTTGGCCTGGTGGCCATCTTGGCCGCGCTCCGGCCGGGCCGCCACGTGCACCCCATGCTGTGCCTCAGGGTCCGGCCGGACCGGGACTGCCCGCAAGAGTGCCTCCGCTCCTGCCCGCTCGTGTCGGCCAAGCCCGCGACGCCGCTCGGGCGCCGGGTGGGCCACGCCGGGGGTCGCGCCTAGCCTCCCCGGATCCACTGGCCCCGGGTCGTCGGCGGCGGGACCGGGTCGAGCAGGGGCGGGCCCCGTCACTCCGGCCGGTGCACGACCGCCTCGAGGTTGTGCCCGTTCTCGTCGAGCACGAAGGCGGCGTAGTAGGTCGGGTGGTAGTCGGCGCGGAGCCCCGGGCCACCGTTGTCCTTCCCCCCCGCGGCCAGGGCCGCGACGTGGAAGGCGTCCACCGCCTTCCTGCTCGGAGCGCAGAGCGCGAGGTGGGTGGGGCGCGCGTTCTCGGGATCCTGCGACAGCCACAGGTCGGGCTTCTTGTCCGCCCCCATCCCCAGCATGCCGGGGAACTCCATCAGGACCTCGTAGCCGAGCGGGGCCAGCGCGGCGGCGAAGAAGGCCTTCGACCTCGCCAGGTCCCGGACCTTGAGCGTGAGGTGGTCGATCATGGCTCCTCCCTGATCTCCGTGGGCAGCGTGTGAGCGTCTTCCCTACCGCACGGAGGGCTCGGGCGTGAACGCCCCCTTCAAGGGGTCAACGGTGGGTGCACGTGGGCGCGGCGCAGCATGTGACGACGCGCACACCCTGGGGGCGCCGGCCGGGTTAATACTGGAGCATGGCGATGAGCTTCGTGGCCCTGGGCGTGGGGGACGCGTTCTCGGCGATCCACTACTCGAGCGGACTGGCGGTGGAGGCGGACGGGCGCTGGCTGCTCGTCGACTGCCCGCATCCCATCCGCAAGGTGCTGCGCGAGGCGTCGGGCCAGTCCGGGGTCGCGCTCGACGTGGGGAGCTTCGAGGCGGTTGTGATCACCCACCTGCACGCAGATCACTGCGCGGGCCTGGAGGACCTGGCCTACTTCTCGCGGTTCTCCCTGGGCCGCCGGCCGAGGCTGGTGGCCCATCCGGCGGTGCTTTCCAGGGTCTGGGAGGGGCGCCTGGCTGCGGGGATGGAGTCGCTCAGCGACCCGGTGGGCTGGACCAGCCGCCCCATGCGGCTGGAGGACTACTTCGAGGTCACCCCGCTGGACGACGGGCGGCGGGTCGAGGTGGGGGCCTTCGCCATCGCCTGCCGCCCCACCCGTCACCACGTGTTCACAACCGCCCTCCGCATCCGGGCCGGCGGCCGCGAGCTGGGTATCTCCTCCGACACCGATCACGATCCGGCGCTGGTGGAGTGGCTCTCCCGCGCGGACCTGTTCCTCCACGAGACCGGGGCGGGCATTCACACGCCCTACGCCGCGCTGGCGGCGTTGCCGGCCGAGGTCCGGGCGCGGATGCGGCTCATCCACTATCCCGATGGCTTCGAGCCGTCCGATGGCGCCGTGGAGCTGATCGAGGAGGGCCGGCGCTACGCGGTGTGACGCCCCGGACCCTCGAGGGGCCGGGGCCGTCACCCTCGCTGTCGCCGCCTGGCGGTCGCCGGGGCCCAGACGGCCCGGTACGAGCGGCAGCGGCGGATGAGGCAGACGGCGCAGCGCCCTACTCCGCCGAGAAGGCCCAGGCGCGCCCACGGCGAGGGAGGGCAGCGCGCCCGGACCGACGCGGCCCGACGCGGGGCGGCAGCGGCGCCGGGTGAAGCGATCATGGCGAGGCCCCGGGCCGGAGAGCGGGTCGAGGCGGGGGACGAGAGTGGGCCAGGCCGTGCGAGGTCCCGAGGACCTGCGCGAGGCGACGGACGCCCGCCAGAGGTGTTCATCCCCCACCGTCCAGAAGCGTCCGGGCGCGCTCGGGGTGGCCCCCGGCTGCCCGGGCGCCCCATCGGGGACGCCGAAGGCGTGAGCCCCTTCGCCGCCGCGCGTTGCGCATCGAGTCAGAAGCGCACTCGCAGCCGCGACCCCGGCGCCGCCGGGTGTGGTCGCGGCGCCCGCGGGCGGCGCCGACAGGGGTTCCGGAAAGGAACGGAGGGATTCGGTCATGACGGCGAGATGGCTGGCAGGGCTGCTGTGTGCGCTGGCGGTGGTGGGGTGCGGGGGAGGGGGCGGGGGAGGAGGCAAGAGCAAGAGCTGCGCAGACGTCTTCACCACGCCAGTGAGCTACACCGGACAGGAAGTCGTCGCGGGCTGCTACAACCCCGGGACCTACGACATCACTGCCACGGTCTCGCAGACCTCGGGCACCTGCGACATGGTCTTCACCTGGGGAGCCGTGGGCGGCTCGACCCATGACTGCGAGGCCAAGCTCTCCGGCGACGCCACGAACGGCTACGACGTGGACTCCAACTCCGGCGGGTGCAGCGCGTATATCAATTCGGCGTCGATCCATCTGCCGCCCAACCTCTCTACGTTCACCGGGACCTTCGACTGGACCGTGACCTGCGGCAGCGGGACCACGACCTTCGAGAACATCGCCCAGGAGTAGCAGCCCGGCTTCCCTGCAAGCGGGCCACACTGGGCGGGGCGGGCCCCGCCGGCCGCGCTCCCGCATGGCGGCGGATGACAGGGGCGGGACCGGCGCTCACCTCGAGCGGCAGCTTCCCAGCTTGCAGCAGCGACCGCGGCCCCCGCACCCCCACTCCCTCGGGGGGCGCGGGGGTGCGCGGCAGACGGTCGGGCCCGGCTCGGCGTGGACGGCTCGGGTGCGACGGGCCGGCGGATGCTCTAGGCTCTGGGCCATGTCGCCGCGCGCCCGCGTCCGGATCGGGGTCTCCGCCTGCTTGCTGGGGAAGAAGGTCCGCTACGACGGCCAGCACAAGCGCGACGCCTTCCTGACCGAGACCCTCGATCCCTTCGTGGAGTGGGTGCCGGTCTGTCCGGAGCTGGAGCTGGGGCTGGGCGTCCCCAGGGAGCCCGTCCGCCTGGTCGGCCGCCCCGAGGCGCCGCGGCTCGTGGCCGAGCGCAGCGGCGCCGATCACACCGAGGCCATGCGCGCCTTCGCCGAGGCCCGCGTCGCGGCGCTCGGCAAGGAGGGCCTCGCCGGCTTCATCACCAAGAAGGACTCGCCCTCGTGCGGCATGGAGCGCGTGCGCGTGCACCCGGCTCGCGGCGGGCCGCCCCGGCGCGAGGGGGTGGGGGCCTTCCTGCGCGTGCTGCGCGAGCGCCTCCCGCTCCTGCCCGTCGAGGAGGAGGGTCGGCTCCACGATCCGGCCCTGCGGGAGAGCTTCGTCGAGCGGGTCTACGCCCACGCTCGCTTCCAGGCGGCGGTCGCCGAGGGGATGACCCGCGGCAAGCTGGTGGCCTTCCACACCGCCCACAAGCTCCTGCTCCTCGCCCACAGCCCGGCGGCGTACCGGCGGCTGGGGGCGCTGGTGGGCGGGCTCGGGCGCGGCTCCCTGGCGGAGGCGGTGGCCGCGTACGGCGCCGGCCTCATGGACGCGCTGCGGGTCCCCGCCACCCGGGGGCGCCACGCCAACGTGCTCCACCACGCGCTCGGGTACTTCCGCGAGCTCCTCCCGGCGGACGACCGCCAGGAGCTCCAGGCGATCGTGGGCGACTACGCCCGGGGGCTCCTGCCGCTGGTGGTGCCGCTGACGCTCCTCCGCCACCACCTGCGGCGCCACCAGGTCGAGTACCTGGCCGGCCAGGTCTACCTCGATCCCGATCCCCGGGAGTTGTGCCTCAAGAACCACGTATAGCGGCGCCGTGACCGTCCCGGCCGAACGCATCCGCTCGGTGAACCAGGCCCCCGTGCGAGGGGACCGGTCCTTCGTCGTCCACTGGATGACCATGAGCCGCCGGACCCGCTTCAACCCGGCCCTGGAGCGCGCCGCCGAGCTGGGCCGCGCGCTGGGGCGACCGGTGCTGGTGCTGGAGGCGCTCCGCTGCGACTACCCCCACGCCAGCGACCGGCTGCACGCCTTCGTGCTGCAGGGGATGGCCGAGAACGCCCGTCGCCTGGCGGGCAAGGCGCTCTACCACCCCTGGGTGGAGCGCCGGCCAGGCGAGGGGAGGGGGCTGCTGGAGGCCCTGGCCCGGCACGCCTGCGCGGTGGTGGCGGACGACCACCCCGGGTTCTTCCTGCCGCGCATGCTGGAGGCCGCGGGGAAGAAGCTCGAGGTGCGGCTCGAGGCGGTGGACGCGAGCTGCCTGGTCCCGTTCCGGCTGGCGGGCCGCGACTTCCCCACCGCCTACGCCTACCGCCGCTTCCTGCAGCGCGAGCTGCCGGGGTGGCTGGAACGGCTGCCGGCCCGGGATCCGCTCCGGCTCGCCCCGCCTCCGGGTCGCGCAGCCGTGCCCGGGGAGGTCCGACGGCGCTGGCCGGCCGAGCCGCCCGAGGCGCTGCAGCGGCCGGGGAGGCTCCTGGCGGAGCTCCCGGTGGACCACTGCGTCGGCGCCTGCGCGCGTGCCGGAGGGTCGGCCGCGGCCGAGGAGCGGCTCTCGGCGTTCGTGAGGGGCGGCCTGGGGCGCTACGCCGACCTTCGCGACGACCCCGACGCCGAGGGGACCAGCGGGCTCTCGCCCTGGCTGCACTTCGGCCACCTGGGCACCTTCGAGGTGGTGCGCGCGGTCCTCTCGCGCGAGGGGTGGACCGCCGAGCGGCTCTCGCCGAGCCCTCGCGGCGCTCGCGCCGGATGGTGGGGTACCTCCCCCTCCGCCGAGGCCTTCCTGGACCAGCTCGTCACCTGGCGGGAGCTGGGCTTCGTGAGCTGCGCCATGCGCCCCGATCACGGGCGGTGGGAGTCGCTCCCCGCCTGGGCGCGGGCCACCCTGGAGAAGCACGCGCGCGATCCCCGGCCCCACCTCTACTCGCTCGAGGAGCTCGCCGGGGCGCGGACCGGCGACCGGGTCTGGAACGCGGCCCAGGGGCAGCTGCTCGCCGAGGGCACCATCCACAACTCGCTGCGGATGCTGTGGGGCAAGCGGCTCCTGGAGTGGACGGCCTCGCCCCAGGAGGCGCTGGAGCGGCTCCTCGCGCTCAACGACCGCTACGCGCTGGACGGGCGGGACCCCTGCTCCCTCTCTGGCATCCTCTGGTGCCTGGGGCGCTACGACCGGCCCTGGGGGCCGGAGCGCCCCATCTTCGGCACGATCAGGTACATGTCCTCCGAGCGCGCCCGTCGCAAGCTCAGGCTGGCGCGGACGCTGGAGCGCTACGCGCCCGAGCCGGCGCGATAGCCTGCGCGCCCCGGCCCGCGGTGGCTCACCACCAGCAGGGGCTGGGGGCGGATAATGTCGCCGGGGCGGGAGGCCTCGCGGGCCTCGCTTTCGGCGGGCAGGTTCTGGAGCACCACCGGACCGAGGTGGACCGGGCCTTCGTCCCCGTCCCCGTCGAGGCGTCCCTCCGTCGTGAACGGGACCCGGGTCTCGATGGGGACCTCCGCAGGCTCGTCCGCCGTGATCGCGCGCATCGGCAGGATCGCCTGCAGCAGCGCCCCGAGGACGCCTCTCGGCCGCACGGGATGCCCCCGCTGGCCGCACCGTGGCAGGCGGGATCGGCGACAGCGAGCGGGAAGGTCCCCGGGGAGCTCAGCCGCGGCCCTGGCCGGCCTGCACCGACCCACGGTGGAGTGGGCCGTCGAGGTGCTCGGCCCCCAGCGCCAGGTAGAGGTGGTCGCCCACCAGGGTCAGCTCGCACCGGCAGCGGCGGTCGTCCCTCCGGCTCAGGGCGGCGAGCAAGGGCGGATCGACCGCGGCCAGCTCGGCGCGGGCCAGCCGGTCGAGCCGGCGCGCCTCGGCGTCGGCGACGAAGGCGCTCATCCACCGGGGAGCGTCGAAGAGCACCGCCACCCTGGCCCCGGCGCCGCGGGCCAGATCCCGGGCCACCCGCTCGACGTCGGGCCGGCCCACCCTCAAGAGGAGCGAGGGCGTTCCGTCGGGCCGGCTGGCCTGGAGGTCGGGGGCGTCAGGCTCGCTCAGCCCCGGTCCGAAGGCGATCCCCTCCTCCCACTGCCAGGCCAGCGCCAAGATCCGCAGCCAGACGCGCTCCATGGTCTCCGAGGGGTGGCGCGCGACCTTGAGCGCCAGGGCCTGGTCGACGCCGCGGTCGACGTTGGCGAGCTTCAGGTCGACGTGGTGGAGGACGGAGGGGAGGGCCATGGCGCCCGCGGAGCCTACAGCAGCCCCCGGGCCTGGAGCAGGGCGACGGCCACCCCGACCAGCGACTCCCCGGCGATGAGGCCGGAGGCCACGGGGATGGTGTACACCCGGGCGGCCCCGGGGCTGCGCCGGGCGTAGATCCAGGCCGCCAGGCCGCCGATGAAGAAGGCCATGGCCGTGTAGCCCTGGAAGGTGAAGGCCATCCCGAAGCCCACCGGGGAGGGGATCCACTTGCGCATCCGCTCCGGCGCGATCTTCTCGAGCAGCACCGTCCCCACCCCCAGCACCGCCCCGGCGACGATGGCCTGGGTCGCGTAGGGCGGCAGGGAGCCGATGCCCCTGGCCAGCAGCTCCGCCACCGCCCTCCACACCTGGGCGGCCGGGGCGGCGAACCGGTCGCCGCCGATGGCCGAGGCGTCGGGCACGAGGAGGAAGTAGCCCCAGGTCGCCACCAGCGCGCCGCCGAACACGCCCAGGAACTGGGCCAGGAACTGCTTGCGGGGGTTGGCGCCCAGGAGGTAGCCGGACTTGAGGTCGGTGAGCAGGTCCGCCGAGCTGCTGGCCGACGACGAGGTGATGTTGGCGGTCATCAGGTTGGCGGCGACGTTCTGGGGGATGAGCACGCCGTAGAGGAGCTGGGTGACCTTGCCCATGGTCCCGATGGGCGTGGTGTCGGTCTCGCCGGTGGCCCGCGAGGCCACCACCGACATGAGGGCCGAGACCAAGACCGCCACGCTGCCCAGGAGCACGGGGATGCCGAAGGCCCTTCGGTTGAGGACCAGCGCCAGCACCGCGCTGGCCAGCACGCCGATCGCGAACCAGGAGGCCGGCACCTCGATCCGGTCCATGGGGTCGTCCCCTCGCGACGGGCGGGCCCGCCCCAAGAGCCCCGAGAGGCCGCTGAAGGCCCGGGCGATGGTCCTCCAGGAGAAGGCGAAGCTGGTCAGCGCGGCGCAGGTCATGAGCGAGGCGCCGCCCCACACCGACCAGCTCACGATCCCCCGGAACCCGAGCTTGGTGATCACCCCCAGCTCGTGCAGCCGCGGGGCGAGGACCCCGTAGTTCACCACCGCCCCCAGGGCCATGGAGGCCGCGGTCCGGATGCCCATGATGGCGCCGGCGGCGGCGAAGACCGTCGAGGCCTCCACGGTCAGCGTGTAGCCCGCGGGGCTGGTGAGCAGCGCCATCCGGTCGAGACCGAGCCAGGAGGCGAGCTGCGACACCGGGAGGTAGTTGGGGATGAAGCTGGGGCGGCCGTCGCGGAACCAGCCCACCAGCCCGCCCAACCCCATGGCGGTGAACAGGGCCCGGGCCTTCCGCCGGGCCCCCTCTCCGGCACCGTGCAGCGAGCGGAGCGTCTCGGCCGCGGCGATGCCCGAGGGGAAGGGGAGCTGCTCGACGTTGATCATGGTCCGCTTCATGGGCACGGCCAGGAACACCCCCAGGAGCCCGGTGGCGCACACCAGCCCGGCCACCGTCCAGAAGGGAGGGTTGTGGCCGGTGATCATGAGGTAGGCGGGGAAGGCGGAGACCAGCGTGGCGCCGGTGGAGTACCCGGCGGCCGACGCCGTCGACTGCATGCAGTTGTTCTCCAGGATGGAGACCTCGCCGGGGTCGGGCCGGTCGAAGAGGCCGAGGAACCGTCCGCGCCCGCCGCCGCGCCGCGCCGGGAAGGCGGCGTGGAAGATGCGGAAGATGGTGTAGGAGATGATGCAGGCAGTGATGGCGACGCTCAGGCTCCAACCGGCCTTGAGCCCGACGTAGAGGTTGGAGAAGGCCATGACGCAGCCCAGCAGCGCGCCCATGATCACCGCGCGGAAGGTGAGCTGGGGGACCCGGTCCCCGGCGTAGACGTGCTCGAACCAGTGGCGCTCCAGCTCCTCGGGGGTGCGGGGCGTTGCGGGCGCAGGGGGCGGGGCGGGCAGGCTGGGCTCGGGCGTGCTCATGGATCCTCTGGGGTTGGGCGATGCTTCCACGGCGGGGGCTTCCGGGCAAGCCGCGGGCCTGGGGTTCTCCGCCTTGCCGACCGGGCCCCGGCCGCCTATGGAAATAGGATGCTTCGCGTCGATGTCTTCGGCGATCTGGTCTGCCCGTGGTGCTACCTGGGGAAGCGGAGGCTGGAGAGCGCGCTCTCGGGCTTCCCCCACCGCGAGCAGGTGGAGGTGGTTCACCGCGCGTTCGAGCTCGACCCGACGCGGCCGCGCGGCCAGACCTACGACCGGGTGGCCTCGCTGGCCGAGAAGTACGGGCTCACCCGGTCCCGGGCCCGGGCCATGGAGGAGGAGATGGAGCGGCGCGCGGCCGGCGACGGCCTCGAGTACCATCTCCTCGAGGGCGTGGTGGGCAACACCTTCGACGCCCACCGGCTGATCCTGCTGGCGCGGGGACGCGGGCTGGCCGGCGCGGTCCTGGAGCGGCTCTACCGCGCCCACTTCACCGAGAACCGCTCCATCTTCGAGCCCGCCTCCCTGGCGGCGCTGGGCGCCGAGGTCGGCCTCGACCCCGAGGAGGTCCGGCGGGCGCTGGACGGCGACGCCTGCGCCGCCGAGGTCCGTGCCGACGAGCGAGCGGCGCGGGATCTGGGCATCACCGGCGTGCCCTGCTTCGTGCTGGGGGGAAGGCATGCCGTGTCCGGTGCCCAGCCGGCCGAGGTCCTGGGCCGAGCGCTGGAACGAGCCTGGGCGGAGGCGGCCGAGCGGGAAGCCAGCGCAGCGGGCCGCTGACCCGGCCCACCTTGCGCCCGAGCCCCTCCTCCCGCGGGTGGCGCGGCCCGTCGAGGGGCGCGGCGGTGCCGGCCTCGGGCGGGCCGGCGCCGCGGGCCACCTGGCACGCCTGGGCGCGGGGGTGCCCGATCGAGGCGGCCCGACCCGGGCCACCAGGGGGCGGGCGGTCCCGACACCCCGGAGGCGACGGGCGAGGGCGTCTCCCGCACCTGCCGCCTCGGCGGTTCCCGAGCGGGTGAACCGGCGCGGCGAATCCGCCGAAGCCCTGCCGGGCCAGGGGTGTGACCTGCGCCCGGCGCCGGCTATCATCCCGCCCTCGCCCTCCCTGGAGGCACCGTGATCGCAGAGACTCCCGAGCCGCCCTACCTGGCGGTGCTGTTCTCCAGCCAGCGGACCGACGGCGATGACGGGTACGCCCGCATGACCGAGCGCATGGTCGAGCTGGCCCGGGAGCAGCCGGGCTTCCTGGGGGTGGAGAGCGCCCGGGACGCGCAGGGCTTCGGGATCACCATCTCCTACTGGCGGGACGAGGCCTCCATCGCCGCCTGGCGGGTCCACCTGGAGCACCGGGAGGCCCAGCGCCTGGGCAGGGAGCGCTGGTATGCGTCCTACCGGCTCCGGGTGGCCCGGGTGGAGCGCGAGCACGGGAGGGACGGCCTCCGCAGCGGCGGCCGGCCGGGAGGCGGTGCCTAGGAGCTCGCCGCCGCCGGCGGGATCCGCCCCGCCCACGGCGCCGCCGCCTCGAGCTGCGCCGCCAGGCGGAAGAGGGTGGCCTCCTCGCCGAAGCGCGCCACCACCTGCACGCCCACCGGGAGGCCGTCGGCGGAGACGTGCAGGGGCACGCTCATGGCCGGCTGCCCGGTCTGGTTGAAGAGCATGGTGTTTCCGGTGGCGTCGAAGCTCCGGGCTGCGACGGCCTCGAAGAGCGCGTCGATGAGCCAGCGTGCCGGAAAGCGGGCCGCCACCCGCAGCGCCAGCCGCTCCGGCGGGCGGAGCGCCAGGGCGCCGACGCGCAGGGGCGGCTGCGCCAGGGTGGGCGTGACCAGCAGATCGTGGGTGGCGTGGAAGGCGGCCATGGCGCGGGCGGCACGGTGCATCTCCGCCTCGGCGGTCACCAGCTCGCTGGCCGAGAGGCGGCGGCCGGCCGCCGCCAGCACCGCAGTCTCCGGCTCCAGCTCGCGGGCCCGCGGCCGACGGCCCAGCGCCGCCGCAGCCCGGGCCAGGTCCGCCCCGACCTGCGCCGCCAGGGCCACCAGGTAGGCGCGGAGGAGCGGCTCGACGGCCACGTCGGGGTGTGCTTCCTCCACGTCGTGCCCCAGGTCGGTGAGGAGGCGCGCCGCCTTCTCCACCGCTGCGGCGCACTCGGGGTGGGTGGAGCGGGCGAACAGCGAGCGGCGGGTCACCGCCACCCGGAGCGGGGCCAGCGGCGCGCCCACCTCCGAGAGAAAGGGCCGGACCGGCGCGGGCGCGGCGTAGGGGTCGCCGGGTGAGGGGCCGGAGAGGACGTCGAGCAGGGTGGCCGAGTCGCGCACCGAGCGGGAGAGCACGCCCTCGACCACCAGCCCGGACAGGAGCGGGCCGTGGACGGGGCCCAGGCTGACCCGGCCGCGGCTGGCCTTGAGTGCGAACAGCCCGCAGCAGGAGGCGGGGATGCGCAGCGAGCCGCCACCGTCGTTCCCGTGGGCGGCGGGCACGATGCGGGCCGCCACCGCCGCCGCCGATCCGCCGGACGAGCCGCCGGGGGTGTGGTCGAGGCTCCACGGGTTTCTGCACGGGCCGTGAAGCTCGGGCTCGGTCACCCCTTTGATTCCCAGCTCGGGGGTGGCGGTCTGTCCGAAGAGCACCAGCCCCGCCGCCTTGAGCCGCCGCACCACGCCGCTGTCCTCCGGCGCCACCACCCCGGAGAGGAAGCGCGAGCCCTCGGTGAGCGGGTGGCCGCGCCAGGCGGCGATGAGGTCCTTGAGCAGGAAGGGGACGCCGGAGAGCGGGCCGGCCGGCAGGGGTCCCCGGGCCCGCGCCCGCGCCTCGTCGGGGAAGGTGGCCACCAGCGCGTTGAGGGCCGGGTTCCGCCGCTCGGCGCGTTCCAGGGCGGCCTCCAGGAGCTCCGGCGCCGACACCTCGCCGCGGGACACCAGCTCGGCGAGGCCGAGGGCGTCGAGGCGGTCGTACTCGGGCAGGCGCAGGCGGGGCTCCCGGGGCGGCGAAATCGCCACCTCGACTGTAGCAGGGACCGCGCCCGCGGGCGCGGCCCGGGCGGCGTCCCCCCCCCCGCGTGGTGGCGCCTTCCGAGCCAGGCGAGCGTTACCTCAGGCCGGTTCGCCCGCCGCCCACTCGTGCCGATCCCCCTGGTGCAGGGCGGCATAGACCGCGTCGCGGAGCACGTTGGCCTCGGCGTCGGTGAGCGTCCGCTCGGGCGAGCGGAGCACCACCCGGAGGAGCACGTTCTTCTGGCCGGGCCTGAGCCCGAGCCGTGCCACCGCCGCCGCGGGGAGCGCTTCCCCGGGCGTCTGGCAGAGGATCTCCACCGCCTCGACGTCCCCGGCCCGTGCCCCCAGCGCCTCGCGGACGCGATCGCCCAGCTCCTCGGGCGTCGCCTCGGCTGGGACCGCCACCGAGAGATCGCGGCGGACGGGCGGCTGGCGCGAGACCGGGCGGTAGGGGCGGAGGTCCAGCATCTGCCCGGCGATCCGGGGATCGCCGGAGCGCAGGAGGCGGATGTCGCCGAGCCCCTTGCGCAGCATGACCAGCCGGTCGAGCCCCAGCCCCATGGCCAGGCCGCTGGCGCCCTCGGGGAGCCCCGCCTCGCTGAGCAGCGCGGGCAGCGCCAGGCCGCACTCGCCGATCTCCACCCAGCCGCCGCCTTCGGCCACGTCGATCTGCCGCCCGGCCAGGGTGTAGGGGTGCGCCGCCGGCGTGGTCCGCACCCCACGGCCCGGCGCCCCGGCCTGGGCCACGGCGGCGATCATCCGCGACAGGTCCTCCTCGCCCAGCGGTGGGCCGAGCCGGATGCGCCAGAGGTCCACCTGGTGCGGCTCGCCGGTGTGGAGCCGGTCGATGACGTCGCGGCGGTACACCAGGCCCGGGCAGACCAGCAGCACGTCGGCCGGAGGCGCGGCGGCGAGTCGCCGGAGGAGGGGAGGCACCACCGCCGAGGTCTGGGTGCGGAGGAGGGTGCCCTCGGAGACGTAGCGGCTGTGGCGGGCGTCGCGGGCGGCGCCCCGGGCGGGGTAGTGGAGCCGGTCGTAGTTGTCGGCCACCGAGACCACCGGGCTCCTCCGCTCGACCACCACCGGGCAGCGCCACAGGCCGGTGAGAGCCACGGTCAGCTCGCGGAGGAGGTCCTGCATGGCGTGCCGGCCCTGGGCCGGATCGGTGAGGTCGCGCAGGGCCAGCGCGCGGGCGAGCGACTCGGGTGAGAGGACGGGACGGGACATGGCACGGACCTCCGGAGGCGAGGGAACCGGGCGCGGCTCGGCCGCGAGCCGGGCCAGGCATTCACGGTGAGGAGAAGTCCCCCCCGCCGGGTCCGTGCCGTCTCGAAGGTGCTGGAGCGGTCCCGCCGCGTTCGACGCTACGGTCCCGCCCGGTGCCCGGACCGGTGCGGGGGGCCGCGAAATCGAGCGGCCAGGGTGCGCGCGCGCAAGGAGACCACGGGACGAGGATAGCGGCCGGGGGCGGCGGGATCAACCCGGGCCGGGGCGAGGGTCACTGCTTGAGCTGGGTCCCGTGCCCGCCCTCCTCGTCGAAGGCGTGGGCCATGGCGAAGTGGTAGACGGCGAAGGGCTCGTCGCCGCCGCCCCCCCAGAGCTCGAACAGGAAGTGGCCCTGCTCGCCGTCGGGGTCGGGCACCACCTGCACGAAGAGCACCTCGCGCACCTCGATGGCCAGCTCGGCCACCATCTGCTTGCCGCGAAGGAGCTGGACCAGCGGCACGCGGTCGTCGTCCTCGTCGAGGTGCCAGTGGAGGTCGTCCTGGTCGAACAGGGTGGCGTCGGGGGTCCCGGCCCGGACGATGCAGTTGGGGTGGCGCTTGAGCCAGCGCCAGAACCGGTCGAAGGTGAGGGTGGAGCCGGTCTCTACGGTCACGGCCATGGGTGGGGAATATACACCGGCGCGGGGGGCGAGGCCCGTCAGGGCGGCGGGGCGCCTTCCTTGCGGGCCGGCCCGGCGTGGCGCCGCCCGTCGCTCCCCAGGACCCGCATCACCTCCCGCCAGCCGGTGGCCGCGGCCGGCCCCAGCAGCCCGAAGGCGGCGCCGAACCGGCGGCGCTGCAGCTCGGAGAGGCGCCGCTCCAGCCGCAGGCCCGCCGGGGTGAGCAGCAGCCGCTTTCGCCGTCGGTTCTCGGGCAGCGCCTCGCCCCGGAGGAGCCCCTGGGCGGCGAGCTCGCGCAGCGGGCGCGCCAGCGCCTGCTTGGAGACGCGGAGGATGCGCTGCAGCCCGCCCGGCCCCAGCCCGGGGTTGCGCCGCACGAAGTAGAGGACCCGGTGGTGGACCCGGGACAGGCCGCGCTCGGCCAGCACGCGGTCGGGCTCGGCGGTGAGCTCGCGGAAGGCGAAGAAGAGGAGCTCCTGGGCCTCGTCCAGCCCCGCTCCTGTTGGGTCAATCATGTTGACGTTTCCTGCGGGGTCGGATTTCATGGGTCAACGTTGTGTACCTGTGTCCGGCCTGGCCGCCCACTCTACCACCCGGCCCGGCCCGGGAGGCGACCATGGCGTCCATCCCCGTGCGGCGCACCTCGAGCCCCCGCCCCCGGCCCGCCGAGGAGGACCTGGGCTTCGGGCGCTACCTCACCGACCACCTGTTCCAGGCGGAGTGGTCCCCCGGCGAGGGCTGGCACGGCGCCCGGGTGGCCCCCTACGCGGCGCTCTCCCTGGACCCGGCCGCCGCCGCCCTCCACTACGGGCAGTGCATCTTCGAGGGGCTGAAGGCCTTCCGCCGCCCGGGCGGAGGAATGGCGCTGTTCCGCCCGCGCGCCCACGCCGAGCGCTTCGTGCGCAGCGCCCGGCGCCTGGCCATGCCGCCGCTGGAGCCGGAGCCGCTCTTGGAGGGGATCCGGGCGCTGCTCCGGGAGGACGGCTCCTGGATGCCCTCCTTGCCCGGGACCTCGCTCTACGTCCGGCCGCTGATGTTCGCCACCGAGCCGTTCCTGGGCGTCCGCGCCGCCCGCAGCTACACCGCCCTGGTCCTGCTCTCGCCGGTGGGCGGCTACTTCGCCGCGGAGCGGCCGCTGCGGCTGTGGGTGGAGCGGGCCCGGGCCCGGGCCGCCCGGGGAGGGCTCGGCGCGGCCAAGACCTCGGCCAACTACGTGGCCAGCTTGCTCGCCGCCGAGGAGGCCAAGGCGCGCGGGTTCGACCAGGTGCTCTGGCTCGACGACGCCGAGCGGCGCTGGCTGGAGGAGATCGGAACCATGAACGTCTTCGTGCGCCTGGGCGAGACGCTGGTGACCCCGCCCCTCAGCGCGCCCATCCTGGCCGGCGTGACCCGGGACTCGATCATCGCCCTGGCCCGCGCGCGGGGGATGGCGGTCGAGGAGCGCCCCGTGGCGCTCGACGAGCTGCAGGCGGCGAGCCGGGCCGGGACCTTGCGCGAGGTGTTCGGCACCGGGACTGCGGCGGTGGTCTCCGCCATCTCCGAGCTCGCCTGGGAGGAGGGGACCATCCGGCTCCCCGCGCCCGGCCCGGACGGCGCCGGCGAGACGCTCAGGGCCGAGCTCGCGGCCATCCAGCGCGGCGAGGCCCCCGACCTGCACGGCTGGCTGGAGCCGGCCTGACGCCTCAGCCGAGCGGCCGCGGCGCCCGCTCGACCAGGCTGGTCGCCTCCACCGCCTGGCCGCCGCGCAGGTAGAGGCGCGGCACCCGGGCGGC
>Ga0335069_10005771_pt1 | contig 18131 bp, 13 predicted proteins | sample Lox_Sample_11_FD_206714 | JGI IMG/M metagenome (GOLD analysis project Ga0335069, IMG submission 206714) | Soil microbial communities from Loxahatchee National Wildlife Refuge, Florida, United States - Lox_Sample_1.1 | ecosystem: Environmental > Terrestrial > Soil > Wetlands | place: USA... | reverse complement strand
CCTCGCGCGCATGCTGCACCGCGTGCGCGACGGTCGTGATCCAGCGCGAGCGCTGGAGATGGGTTGCGCGCTCGCGCACCGCCATCACCTCCGCCGCGACGTCGCGGAGCAGCAGCTCCGCCGCACGCGCCTCGACGTGCGCCTTCGCGAGCCGCATCTGCATGGCCGGCTTGTCACCCTGGTGCTGCAGCTCGGGCCCCGGACGCACGTGCGTCTTCAAGCGCTCCTCGAAGCCGCGGAGCAGCGCGCGCAGGTGGCCGACGAGCGGCATCGACGCCGCGAGCTCGAGGATCGGCAGCATCGGCGTGCGGTAGAGCGGCGACGCGTGCAGGCGCGAGCCCGGCGCGCGCCCTTCCACCATCTCGACGATCGAGACCGTGCGCTCCTCCGGAACGAACGCGTCGACCACGATGTCGTTGCTGCCCGTGCCGATCATGCCCGACACGTACCAGGTGTCGTCGACCTTCACGTCCTCGATCGGCAAGGCGAAGAACAACAAGTCTTGCGGCGTCGGCGCCCTGCCCGCTTCGATGCCGAACGCGCCGACGATCACCCACGAGGCGTGCATCACGCCCGTGCCCCACTGCCAGCGTCCCGTGAGGCGGTAGCCGCCGTTCTCGCGCTGACCCGAGCCGGTCGGCGCGATCACGCCGGGCGCCAGGATGTGACTCTTCCCTCTGTAGAGCGCGCGCTGGAAGCGCTCCGGGAACTGGCAGAGCATCCAGTTGTGCTCGATGCAGAAGCAGGCCACCCACGCGAGCGACATGTCCGCCTCGCCGAGGGTCAGCCCTATCTCTAGAAAGGCGTCGAGATCGAGCTCCATGCCGCCGTAGCCGCGCGGCACCATCATGCGGAAGACGCCGGAGTCCTCGAGCACGCGGATCGCGGCGTCGGTCGGGCGCCGCAGCCGCTCGGACTCCGCGGCCTCGGCGGCGAGATCGGGCACGAGCGCCCGGATGCGCTCGAGGAGCTCCTGTCCTTCAGGCGGTAGATGGCGCATCGGTCATCGCCCTTCCGAGGAGAACGCAGCATAGTCCGACCGCCCGGGATCCGTGGGCCGACGCCGGCTTACGACGCCTTCCGTCTCGGCTCCAGGCCTTCCGAATGTCGGAACCTCCGCCGCGATGCCAGCGTCTGAAGCGCGCTGGGGGGCTGAGCGGGACGTCCCACGAAAACTTTGCATGAAAGCTCTCGTCGTCGTGGTCCATGCCGTGGCGTGCGGAACTCTCCTGCTTGCTTCCCCGGGCCGAGCCGGCGCGGATGAACAAGCTGTCACTTCCGCAGCCATCCCGTCGCCGCTCTCGATGGCGGATGCTCTCCGTCTGTTCCGGGAGCGGGGCTTCGATCTGCTGCTCGCGGACTCGGAAGTCGCGGCCGCCCGAGGCGACCTGAAAATCGCCCGGGCCTTCCAGAACCCGCTCGTCGGCGGCGGCGGCGGCTATACCTGGGATTACAACCCTGGTAAGTGTGAGTCGGGCGACTGCTCGCGCCATCCCTGGAATGCCAATCTCTCGGACCAGGGTCTGCTCTTCGACCTCCTGATCGGCAAGCGCCGCTTGAAGGTCGACGTCGCGCAGTCGGCCCTGGAGGCCGCGCGCCTGTCACGCGCCGACGCAAACCGGGTACTCACCGCCATGCTGAAGCAGCAGTACGTGCAGACCGTGCTCGCGCGCTCGACGCTCGGCTTCGCGAAGGACGCGCGGGACTCGTCCGCGAAGACCGCCGATCTCATCAACGTGCGCTTCCACGCGGGCGACGTCTCGGAGGCCGACCTCGCGCGGGCCGAGACCAGCCGGCTCGAGGTCGAGCAGCAGGTGGACGTGGCCACCGAGGCGCTCGCGTCGGCGAAGGCGTCGCTCGCCTTCCTGCTCGGCTCGCGCGACGCGGTGCCGGACTTCGAGCTCGTGCCCGATCTGCCGCCGACCGTGCAGCCGGCCGCGCTCGCGGCGGCGAATCCCGCGTCGCTGCTCGAGCAGGCGCGCCAGCATCGCCCCGATCTCGCCGCGTCGCGCGCCAGCATGGCGAGCGCCGAGGCCGCACTCGCGCTCGCGCAGCGCGAGCGCATTCCCGACATCGCGGTCACCGGCGGTTACACGCAGGAAGGACACGGCCAGGAGGCGATCCAGCCGCCGACGGCGACCTTCGGGCTCTCGCTGCCGCTCCCGCTCTTCTACCAGAACGGCGGCGAGATCGAGAAGGCGGAGGCCGCCCTCCACGCGCAGGAGATCCTCGGGCGGCGGCTCGACGCGCAGGTCGCGAGCGACGTCGCGAGCGCGTGGGCCGCCTGGCAGTCGGCGTCGTCGCGCGTCTCGCGCATGCAGTCGGGTCTGCTCGAGCGCGCGACCCGCGCGAGGGATCTCGTCGAATACCAGTACCGGCGAGGCGCCGCCTCGCTGCTCGAGGTGCTCGACGCGCAGCGCACGTTCGTGTCGACCAACGCAGAGTACTACCAGAGCCTCGGCGATTACTGGGATGCGCTCTACCAGCTCGAAGAGGCCACCGGTGTGGAGCTCGGATCATGAACCCCCGTATCGCGATCTTCCTGCTGATCTTGTTTGCCCTGTGCGGCGTCGCCTGCCGCGGGACGCCACCTGCCGCCGAGGCGGAGCCGAAGGTCGAGGGCGCACAGCTCACGCTTCCGCCGGAGAGCCCGCAGCTCGCCTCGCTCCAGATCGACCCGCCGCGCGAGGCGCGCGCGGGCTCGCTGCGCCTGAACGGCCGGCTCGCCTGGGACGAGACAGCGACGGTGCGCGTCTACTCGCCGTTCGCCGGCCGCGTGACCGAGGTAGTGGTCGAGCCGGGCGCGCGGGTCTCGCGCGGCGACATCCTCGCGCGCATCGCGTCGTCGGATTTCGGCCAGGCCGAGGCCGACGCGCGCAAGGCCGACAGCGAGCTGCGTCTGGCCGAGCGCACGCTCGTGCGCGTGCGCGATCTCTACGAGCACGGTGCGGCCGCGCAGAAGGACCTCGAGACGGCCGAGGACGATCAGGTGCGCGCGCGCTCCGAGAGCGAGCGGGCGCGGTCGCGGCTCGCGGCCTACGGCGCCGACGCGCGCTCCGTCGACGGCAGCTTCGCCCTGCGCGCGCCGATCGACGGCATCGTCGTCGAGCGCGCCACGAGCCGCGGTCAGGAAATCCGCAACGACCAGATGCTCGCCGGCACGCCGCAGCTCGCGGCGCCGCTCTTCACGATCACGGATCCGGAACGCCTGTGGGTCGTGGTCGACGTCTCGGAGCACGACGCGCCGAACCTTCATCCGGGCGATCCGCTGCGCGTGCGGCTCCACGCCGACCCCGGCGAAATGGTGCCCGGCCGCATCGAGGTCGTCAGCGACTTCTTCGACTCGGCCACGCGCATGCTGAAGGTGCGCGGCTCGCTCGCCAACACCGATCGCCGGCTGCGCGCCGAGATGCTCGTCACCGTCGAGCTCGACGTGCCGGACCAGGCCCCGGTCGCCGAGGTCCCGAGCAGCGCCGTGCTGCTCGAGGGCGAGAAGCACTACGTCTACGTGCAGAACGCGCCCGGCACCTTCGAGCGGCGCGAGGTCGCGATCGGCGCCGAGCGCGACGGCTGGATGCCCGTCGCGAGCGGAGTCGACTCGGGACACGGCGTCGTGACGCGCGGCGCGCTGCTGCTGGAGCAGATCTACAAGGACGCGGGCTCCTAGAGGCGCGGATGATCACCGGCATCGTTCGCTTCGCGCTGCGCCAGCCGCTCTTCGTGGTGCTGATGGTGGTGCTGTTCATCGGCGCCGGCCTGTGGGCGTTCTCGGCGCTGCCGATCGAGGCCTTCCCCGACGTCTCGGACGTGCAGGTCCAGGTGATCACGCTCTTCCCGGGGCGTGCGCCCGAGGAGGTCGAGAAGCAGGTCACGATCCCGCTCGAGATCGCGCTCGCGGGCGTGCCGCACTCGGTGCGCCTCTTCTCGCACACGCAGTTCGGGCTCTCGTTCATCGTCCTGACCTTCGACGACAAGGTCGACGACTACTTCGCAAGGCAGCGCGTGCAGGAGCGGATCCCGCTCGCGGACCTGCCGGAGAACGTCGAGCCGGCGCTCGCGCCGCTCGCGACGCCGATCGGCGAGCTCTACCGCTATCGCCTGAAGGCCGACGGTCTCGACTCGCGCGAGCTGCGCACGCTCGAGGACTGGGTGGTCGAGCGTTATCTCCGCCAGGCCGACGGCGTCGCCGACGTGGTCACACAGGGCGGTTTCATCAAGCAGTACGAGGTGCACCCGGACATGGGTCGCCTCAAGGGCTACGGGCTCACGCTCGAGAAGCTCTTCGCGGCGCTCCAGCGCGGCAACTCGAACGCCGGCGGCTCCTACGTCGATCGCGGCGAGCAGCAGTTCCTGATCCGCGGCATCGGCCTGCTGCGCTCGGCCGCCGACATCGAGCGGATCGTGGTCGACGCGCACGGCGGCACCCCGATCATGGTGCGCGACGTCGCCGAGGTCGCGGTTGGCGCGGTGCCGCGCCAGGGCATGATGGGCCAGGACGACGAAGACGACATCGTGAACGGCATCGTGCTGATGCGAAAGGGCGAGAACCCGTCCGCGGTGCTGGCCTCGGTGAAGGAGCGCATCGACACGCTCAACCATTCGATCCTGCCGAAGGGCGTGCAGATCGTTCCCTACTACGACCGCACCTGGCTGATCCACACCACGCTCGAAACCGTGTTCCACAACCTGGCGATGGGCGCGATGCTGGTGACGCTCGTGCTCTTCGTGTTCCTCGGGAATCTCCGCGCGGCCGCGATCGTCGCGGCCGTGATCCCGCTCGCGCTGCTCTCGACCTTCCTCGGTCTCACCATCCGCGGCATTCCGGCGAACCTGCTGTCCCTCGGCGCGATGGACTTCGGGATCATCGTCGACGGGGCGGTGATCGTGGTCGAGAACATCTTCCGGCGCCTGTCGGAGCGGACCGGCCCGGAGGATCCCGAGTCGCTGCGCGACCTCGTGATGGCGGCCGCGGCGGAGGTCGGCCGCCCGACCTTCTTCTCGATGCTGATCATCATCGCGGCGCACCTGCCGATCTTCACGTTGCAGCGCCACGAGGGGCGCATCTTCGCGCCGATGGCGTGGACGGTGACGAGCGCGCTGGTCGGATCGCTGATCTTCTCGCTGACGCTCGTCCCTCTCCTGTGTTACTGGCTGCTGCCCGGCACCGGCCATCACGAGGAGAACGCCGTCGTGCGCGCGTGCAAGCGCGCGTACCTGCCGGCGCTCCACTGGGCCGTCGCGCACCGCGCCGTCGTGATCGGCGCGGCGCTCGCGACCTTCGCGGCGAGCCTCGCGCTGCTGCCGGCGCTCGGCAGCGAGTTCCTGCCCGAGCTGAACGAGGGCTCGATCTGGGTCAACGCGAGCTTGCCGCCCGGCATCTCGATCGCCGGCGCGACGCAGTACTCGCGCCAGCTGCGCGACATCCTGCACAAGACGCCGGAGGTGCGCACCGTCATCTCGAAGACCGGACGGCCCGAGGACGGCACCGACCCGAAGCCGCTCAACATGATCGAGGCCTACGTCGACCTGAAGCCCGAGAACGAGTGGAGAAAGGGCTTCACCAAGGAGAAGCTGCTCGACGAGATGGACCACAACCTCGATGCGCTGCCCGGCGTCGACACCAGCTTCTCGCAGCCGATCCGCGACAACGTGCTCGAGAGCATCTCGCAGATCGACGGCCAGGTCGTGATCAAGGTCTTCGGCGGCGACGTCGCGCAGCTCGCGCACAACAGCGACGCGATCCTGCACGCGATTCGCGGAGTCCGCGGCGTCTCGCGCGCGTTCGTCGACCGCGCGGGCCAGGTCCCGCAGAGCCTGATCGAGATCGACCGCGAGCGCGCGGCCCGCTACGGCCTCGACATCCAGGACGTGCAGGACGTGATCGAGACCGCGCTCGCCGGCAAGACGGCGACACAGCTCTGGGAGGGCGAGAAGCACTTCGGCGTCGCGCTGCGGCTGCGGGAGGACGAGCGTGGGCTCGGGCGCCTGAAGGACGTGCTCGTCGACACGCCGGACGGATCACACGTGCCGCTGATCGAGCTCGCGACCTTCCGAGAGGTCGACGGCGCGATGAATCTCTCGCGCGAGAACGGGACCAGCGTCAAGGCGATCGGCGTCTTCATCCGCGGCCGCGACATGGGCAGCACGGTCGCCGAGATGCAGTCGAAGGTGCGCCAGCTCGATCTCGGGCAAGGCACGCTCGTCACCTGGAGCGGCGAGTTCGAGAACCAGGAGCGCGCGATGCGGCGCCTCGAGATCATCGTGCCGATCAGCGTGTTCCTGATCTTCATCCTGCTCTTCAACGCCTTCCGCTCGGTGCGGAGCGCGCTGCTGATTCTGGTCAACGTGCCGCTCGCGGTGGTCGGAGGCATCGTCGCGCTCTTCGTCACGCGCATCCCGCTCTCCGTCTCCGCCGCGATCGGCTTCATCGCGCTCTTCGGTCAGGCGGTGCTGAACGGCGTCGTGATGGTGAGCCGCTTCAACGACGAGCGCGCCGCCGGAAAGCCGCCGATCGAGGCGGTGCTCTCGGGCGCGTCCGTGCGGCTTCGCACCGTGCTGATGACGGCGCTGCTCGCGATGCTCGGCCTGCTGCCGATGGCGCTCTCGCACGGGATCGGCAGCGAGACGCAGCGCCCGCTCGCGGTGGTCATCATCGGCGGCCTGATCTCCGCCACGGTGCTGACCCTGATCGTGCTGCCCGTGCTCTATCTGGTCCTCGCGCGGGCTCCGGTGGGCGAGGAGTCGAGGGAGCCCGCGTCGGCGGACGGGGTGGTTTTACACAAGCCTTGACTTTGTAACGCGCCTGATACACTCAGGCTCGTCGTGTCACCTTCCCGCCGAGCCGACCCGCCTCGACCCGCCGCCTCCTGGGCCGGCGACTCGCCGCTCCCCGGCGCGGCACGCGAGCGGCTGCTCGAGGCGGCGACTCGCTGCATCGCGCGCGACGGAATCGACGGCCTCTCGATGGCGTCGGTCGCCGGCGAGGCGGGCGTCAGCCGGCCGACCGTCTACCGCTACTTCGCCGACCGCCGCACCTTGCTCGAGGCCACGCTCTTCTACGCCGGACGCTCCCTCGCCGACGCGCTCGGCGAGCGGCTGCGCGGCCACGCGAGCCCGGCCGACAAGGCCGTCGAGGCGATGCTCTTCGTGCACGGCGAGATCCCGCGCGACCCGGTGCTCGGCGCGCTCTGGGGCGCCACGCAGCTCGACGCCTTCGCCGTCGCAGGCATCACGCGCCCGACCGCCGTCGCATGGGCGTGTCACGCGCTGAAGGATCTCGTGCAGTCGGCGGGCTGGAGCCACGACGAAGCGCAAGAGGCCGTCGAGACGATGCTCCGCATGCTGCTCTCGCTGCTCACCGCGCCCGAGCCGCGCCGCAGCGACGCCGATCTGCGCGCCTACCTGCTGCGGCGCCTCGTCCCGGCGCTGGGACTCGCCGCGCGAACACCGTCCCGGCCGATCGCTTCACACGATCGCGCCCACCGCCGATGAACCACCACGAGTCCGCGCCCCGCGCGCCACAGGAGCCCCTCCGCATGTCCCTCGCCTCCCGCCTTCCCGAGCTGACCGACGGCTTCGAGCTCGTCGACCCCGCCTCCTACGGCGCGAACGGACCGCCGCACGCGGCCTGGAGCGAGCTGCGCCGACACGATCCGGTGCACCTCTGCGAGGCGCAGGGCTACCCGCCCTTCTGGGCCATCACGAAGCACGCGGACATCTGCGAGATCTCGCGCCGGCCGGAGACCTTTCTGAACGAGCCGGGCATCGTGCTCGTGAAGAGCGACGAGGTCTTCGACCGCAACGAAGGCATCGGCTCGATGCGCACCGTCATCGAGATGGATCCGCCGCGCCATCGCGGCTTCCGCAAGGTCGCGTCGCCGTGGTTCACGCCGCGCGCGCTCGCGCGCGTCGACGCCTCCGTCGACGAGAGCGCGCGCGCCATCGTCGATCACCTCGCGAGCCGCGCGGACGCGAACGGCGTCGGCGAGTGCGATTTCGCGACCGAGGTCGCGACGGCGCACCCGCTCCGCATCCTCTCGAGCGTGCTCGGCGTGCCGCGCTCGGAGGAGCCGCGCATCCTGCGCCTCACGAACCAGCTCTTCGGCGCCGACGACGCGGACCTCCAGCGCCCCGGCGCGGACCGCCAGCAGGCGATCCGCGAGCTCGGCCTCGAGCTCTTCCAGCTCTTCGGCGGGATCATCGAGGATCGCCGCAAGAGCCCGCGCGACGACCTCGCCACCGTGCTCGCGCACGCGCAGGTCGACGGCCAGCCGATGGGTCCGCTCGAGACCTTCGGCTACTACCTGATCACCTTCACCGCCGGCCACGACACCACGAAGAACGCCCTCGCCGGCGGCATGAACGCGCTGATCGAGAATCCGGGCGAGCTCGCGCGGCTGCGTCGAGACCCGAGCCTCGTGCCGCTCGCGGTCGAGGAGGTCGTGCGCTGGGCGACTCCGGTCAACTACATGAAGCGGACGCTCGCGCACGACGTCGAGTTCCGCGGACGGAAGCTCCAGAAGGGCGATCAGTGCGCGCTCTTCTACGCGTCCGGCAACCGCGACGAAGACGTCTTCGACGAGCCCTTCCGCTTCCGCATCGACCGCGATCCGAACCGCCACGTCGGCTTCGGCCACGGTGAGCACTTCTGCCTCGGCGCGCACCTCGCGCGCCGCTCGCAGCGCGCGCTCTTCGCGGAGCTCGCGCGCCGGCTCGAGCACGTCGAGCGCACGGCCGAGCCGAAGTGGATCAGCTCGTCCTTCGTGGTCGGCTACAAGAGCCTGCCGATCCGCTACCGCATCGCGCGGGGGGCGTAGGGCTCGAATCAGCGGCGACGCGGATGCGAGTGGTCTCGCAGGAACACCGCCACATCCGACTTCGCGACGACGCCTGCAGCGACCCCGAAAACCAGCTCGAACAGTGGATCCGCGTCGACATCGAGGCTCTGGCCATTCAGCCCGAGGAACGCCAGTGCGCTGATCAGGCCCGCGCGCTTGTTGCCATCGACGAACGGGTGATTGCGAACGCTGTGGAAGAGATAGGCCGACGCCATCTCGAACAAGCTCGTGTGCAGGTAGTCGCCGGCGTAGCTCTGGGCGGGCATCGCCAACGCGGACTTCAAGAGCTCGAGATCGCGAACGCCAGCCCGCCCGCCGTAGCGGCGGATCTGGTCCGCGTGTAGAGCGAGCACCTCGTCGAGCCCGAGAAAGGTCGGCTCGTTCACTCGGCCAGTCGCTTGAAGACACCGCCGTACTTCGCGTGCGCCTCGGCCACGATCTCCGCGAGCTTCTTGCTGCGCTTCCGGTTGCGTACGGGAGCGACCACCAGCACGTCGCCGTCCGTCGAGATCTCGAGCTCGGTCTCCGCGTCGATTCCGAGAGCATCCAGCAGTGGCTTGTCGATGACCAGCGCGAGGCTGTTGCCCGATCGACTGAGCTTCTTCACCATCGTCCGTACCGTAGCGTTGCTCGGTACGGACCGAAAGGCTCACACCGCCTTCAGCCCCGCGGCGCGGAAGATTCCAACGGCGCGATCGAGCTGATCCTGCGACGGCGGCTCCGTCTTCTCGAGCGCGTACGGGATGCCGAGCTTCTCGTACTTGAAGCGGCCGAGCTGGTGGAAGGGCAGCACGTCGACGCGCTCGACGTTGCCGAGACCCGCCGCGAACTCGGCGATCTTCGCGATGTCTTCTGCGTCGTCTGTCAGCCCCGGCACCAGCACGAAGCGCACCCAAACCGGCTTCCGGCGCGCGGCCAGCCGGCGCGCGAACTCGAGCGTCGGGCCGATCTCCTTGCCCGTCAGCTTCTCGTGTCGCTCGCCCCAGGCCTTGATGCCGAGCAGCACGAGGTCGATCGAGTCGAGCTCGGCGTCGGAGAGCCGGTCGCCGAGATAGCCGTTGGTCTCGATCGCCGTGTGCACGCCCATTCCGCGCGCCGCGGCGACGAGCTTCATGACGAAGCGGTGCTGCAGCAGCGGCTCGCCACCGCTGAGCGTCAGGCCACCGGACATGACCTTCAGCCCGTGGCGGTACTTGCGCAGCTGCTCGACCGCGTTCGCGACGCTGACCGGGATGCCGTTCGGCAGCGCCCAGGTGTCGGGGTTGTGGCAGTAGAGACAGCGCCACATGCAGCCCGTCGTCCACGCGACGACGCGCACGCCGGGGCCGTCCACCGCGGATCCCGTCGTGAAGGAGTGCAGGAAGCCCATGTCGCCCGAGGCGAGCGCGCTGCGCACGTCGGTCTCGGGCACGCCCTTGCCGAGGTCGACGCGCAGCTCGTACGGGCTCTTCGCCTCGAGCGGCGTCCGCGCGGGCGCGCTCTCAGGCATGGCCGCCCTCGCCGTGGAAGGTCCGGTGGATCACGTCCATCTGCTGCTCGCGCGTGAGGCGCACGAAGTTGACGGCGTAGCCCGAGACGCGGATCGTGAGGTTCGGGTACTTCTCCGGGTGCTCCATCGCGTCCATCAAGGTCTCGCGATTCAGCACGTTGACGTTCATGTGGTAGCCGGTGCTGCTGAAGAAGGCGTCGAGGATGCCGGTGAGATTCGCAACGCGGTCCTCGTCGACGCGCCCGAGGCCGCTCGGCAGCAGGCTCGCCGTCAGCGAGATGCCGTCGGCGGCGTCGCGATAGGGGATCTTCGCGACCGACGCGGCGGACGCGTGGATGCCGTGGCTGTCGCGCCCGTGCATCGGATTCGCGCCCGGCGCGAAGGGCTCGCCCCGCCGGCGACCGTCCGGCGTGTTGCCCGTCGCCTTCCCGTACACGACGTTCGACGTGATCGTCAGCACCGACTGCGTGTGCATCGCGTCGCGATAGGTCGGGTACTTCCGCAGCTTCTGCATGAACGTGCTGACGACCCACACCGCCAGGTGATCGACGCGGTTGTCGTTGTTCCCGTACATCGGGAACTCGCCCTCGGTCCGGTAGTCGGTCACGAGCCCCGTCTCGTCGCGCACGACGCGCACCTTCGCGTGCTTGATCGCCGAGAGGCTGTCGGCCACCACGGACAGGCCTGCGATGCCGAACGCCATGGTGCGCAGCGGCGCGTAGTCGTGGAGCGCCATCTCCAGCCGCTCGTACGCGTACTTGTCGTGCATGTAGTGGATGATGTTCATCGCGTTCACGTAGACGCCGGCCAGCCACTCCATCGTCCGATCGAACTTCCCGAGCACGTCGTCGAAGTCGAGCAGGTCGCCCTGCACGGGCTGCGACGGCGGCGCCACCTGCTCGCCGCTGACCTCGTCGCGCCCGCCGTTGATCGCGTAGAGCAGGCACTTGGCGAGATTCGCGCGCGCGCCGAAGAACTGCATCTGCTTGCCGAGCAGCATCGGCGAGACGCAGCAGGCGATCGCGCCGTCGTCGCCCCAGGCGCGCCGCATGGTCTCGTCGCTCTCGAATTGCAGAGCGCTGGTGTCGATCGCGACCTTCGCGGAGAAGCGGCGGAAGCCGTCGGGCAGGCGCGGCGAGTACCAGATGGTGAGATTCGGCTCCGGCGCCGGCCCGAGGTTGTAGAGCGTCTGCAGGAAGCGGAAGCTCGTCTTCGTGACCAGCGAGCGGCCGTCGTCGCCCATGCCGCCGATCGACTCGGTGACCCAGGTCGGATCGCCGGCGAAGAGCTCGTCGTACTCCGGTGTCCGCAGGAAGCGCACGATGCGGAGCTTGATCACGAAGTCGTCGACGATCTCCTGCACCTGCTCCTCGCGGAGCGAGCCGGCGGCGAGATCGCGCTCGAAGTAGACGTCGAGGAAGGTCGAGACGCGGCCCAGCGACATGGCGGCGCCGTTCTGCTCCTTCACGCCCGCGAGGTAGCCGAAGTAGAGCCACTGGACGGCTTCCTTCGCGTTGCTCGCCGGACCGGAGAGATCGAAGCCGTAGCTCGCCGCCATCTCCTTCAGCTCGCCGAGCGCGCGGATCTGCTCGGCCAGCTCCTCGCGATCGCGGATGATCGCGTCGGTCGACATCGCGGAGTCGAGCGCGGCCTTCTCCTCCTGCTTGCGCAGGACCAGCCGGTCGACGCCGTAGAGCGCGACGCGTCGATAGTCGCCGATGATGCGGCCGCGGCCGTAGGCGTCGGGCAGCCCGGTCAGCACGTGCGAGGCGCGGCAGCGGCGCACGTCGGCGGTGTAGGCGTCGAAGACCGCGTCGTTGTGCGTCTTGCGGTGCTTCGTGAACGTCTCGACGACGTGCGGATCCGGCTCGTAACCGTACGTCTTCAGCGCCTGCGCGACCATGCGCCAGCCGCCGTTCGGCATGATCGCGCGCTTGAGCGGCGCGTCGGTCTGGAGCCCGACGATGATCTCGTTCTCGCGGTCGATGTAGCCCGGCGCGTGCGCCGTGATCGAGCTCGGGATCTGCGAGATGTCGAGCACGCCCTTGCGGCGCTCCTCGACGAACAGCTCCTGCAGCCGGTTCCAGATCTTCTGCGTGCGCGCGGTCGCGGGCGCGAGGAACGACTCGTCGCCGTCGTAGGCCTCGTAGTTCTGCTGGATGAAGTCGCGGACGTCGATCTGCTTCTGCCAGAGTCCCGTGCGGAAGCCACGCCAGACCTCGGCGACGCCCTTCGCCCTGCCGTCCTTCTTCTGTGTCTTCGCCGCGGACGCCATGTGAGACTCCTCCGAGCCCGCCCGGCTAGGCGCGGGCCCCCGTGATGCCGAGCAGGGTCGCCATGTGCCGGGCGATCATCAGCTCCTCGTTGGTCGGGATCACCCAGGCCGACACCGCGCTGCCGGGCTTCGTGATGCGCGGAGCGCGACGCGCGTTCGCGTCCGGGTCGAGCGCGATGCCGAGCCAGGCGCTGGCCTCGCAGATGCGGGCGCGGATTACGGCCGAGTTCTCGCCGATGCCGGCGGTGAACACGAGACCGTCGACACCGCCGAGCACCGCGGCGAACGCGCCGATCTCCTTGGCCGCGCGATGGACGAAGTACTCGATCGCGAGCCTCGCCTCGGGCTCGTCGCGGCCGAGCAGGTCGCGCATGTCGTTGCTGATGCCCGAGATGCCGAGCAGCCCCGACTTCTTGTAGAGGATCGTCTCGACCTGCTGCACCGAGAAGCCGAGGCCCTGGAAGAGGTGGAGCACGATGCCCGGATCGAGCGCGCCCGGTCGCGTGCCCATGCAGAGACCGTCGAGCGGAGTGAAGCCGAGCGTGCAGTCGACGCTGCGGCGATTTCTCATCGCGCACAGGCTCGCGCCGCTGCCGAGGTGCGCGACGATCACGCGACCGCCCGCGATCTCGGGCGCGACCTCGGGCAGCACCGATGCGATGTACTCGTACGAGAGTCCGTGGAAGCCGTAGCGCTGGACTCCCTGCTCGCGGATCTCGCGCGGCAACGGCACGAGCTCGGCCACGGCCGGCTGTCCGCGGTGGAAGCTAGTGTCGAAGCACGCGACCTGCGGCACGCCGGGCATTCGCTGCGCGACCGCCTCGATCGCGGCGAGGTTGTGCGGCTGGTGGAGCGGTGCGAGCGGCACCAGCTTGCGGAGCTCGTCCATCACCTGAGGCGTCACGATCGTCGGACCCGTGAAGCGCGCGCCGCCGTGCACCACGCGGTGTCCGACGCCGAGCACGCGCGCGCCGCCGTAGTGAGAGCGCAGCCAGCCCGCGAGCGCGTCGAGCGCGGAGGATCCGTCGCGCACCGAGTGGTCGAGCGCCTCGTCGACGAGGCTCGCGCCCGCGGCGTCGCGCGCCGAGACCCGCGGCGACGTGCCGATGCCCTCGATCTGCCCGCGCGCCTCGAGCCGCCACCCCTCGGCCTCCGGCCGTCGGTAGACGCAGAACTTGAGACTCGAGGACCCGGCGTTCAGGACGAGCGCGTAGTCGTCCATCGCGGCTCCCTCAAGCCCCCGCGCGCGAGGGCTGGCGCCTCGCGTGCGCGACGCGCACCGCGACCGCGCAGCTCGCGATGCGCGAGCGGACGCTGTCCGAGCGGCTCGTCAGCACGACCGGCACGCGCGCGCCGAGCACGAGCCCGGCGCTGTCGGCATTGGCGAGGAGGATGAGCTGCTTGGCCAGGATGTTGCCCGCCTCGAGGTCGGGCACGAGCAGGATGTCCGGATCGCCCGCCACCTCCGACTCGATGCCCTTGATCTTCGCGGCCTCCTTGCTGATCGCGTTGTCGAAGGCGAGCGGGCCGTCGAGCAGACCGCCGCGGATCTGCCCGCGCTCGGCCATCTTGCACAGACACGCGGCGTCGATCGTCGCGGGCATCTTCGAGTTGACCGTCTCGACCGCCGCCAGGATCGCGACCTTCGGCAGCTCGAGACCGAGTGCCACCGCGAGGTCGATCGCGTTCTGGCAGATGTCGACCTTGGCGTCGAGATCCGGCGCGATGTTGATCGCGGCGTCGGTGACGATCAGCACCTTGTGGAAGGTCGGGACGTCCATCACGAAGACGTGGCTGAGCCGCCGGCCCGTTCGCAGTCCGGTGTCGCGCGCCACGACGGCGGCGAGGAGCTCGTCCGAGTGCAGGCTTCCCTTCATGAGCATCTCGGCGCGGCCCTCGCGCACGAGCGCGACGGCCTGGTCGGCGGAGGCGTGGCTGTGCGGGGCGTCGACGATCTCGAAGCGCCCGATGTCGAGGCGGTGCTTCTTCGCGATCTCGCGGATCTTCGCGGCCGGACCCACGAGGATCGGCGCGATCAGGCCGTGCTCCGCCGCCTCGACCGCGCCCGAGAGCGCGGTCTCCTCGCACGGGTGCGCGACCGCGGTCGGGGTCGCGGGCAGACCCTTGCACTGCGCGAGCAGCGCCTCGTACTTCCCGGTTCCGGTCTCCTGATTCACGGGTGGGCTCCCTTCGGCGCCGGCCTCGCCGCGGCGCCCGTCTCCTTCAGCAGCAGCACGAGCGCGATCGCGAGCGCGACGCCGGCCAGCAACGGCGTGAAGGCCGTCTGGTAGTGCGCAAGCCCGCGCGCGGCCGCCCCGGTCGAGGCGCGCTCCAGCAGCCACGCGAAAACCGGAGCGAGCAGCGCGCTGAAGGTGAAGTTGAGGAAGTTGACGACGCCCGTCGCCGTGCCGGAGAGCTCGGGCGGATTCGCCTCCTTGATGACCGTGTATGGAAGCATCGCGGCGCCGGAGGCGATGCCGGTCGTGAGGCCGAGGACGTAGGGGGGCAGCACGTCGGTCGGACCGTAGAGGATCCAGGCGAGACAGCCGAGCAGCACCGCCGAGCCGCCGACCATGACCGGCTTGCGGCGGCCGATGCGGTCGGAGACGAAGCCGAGCAGCGGGCTCCCGATCATCCAGCCGAGAGGGACCATCGCCGAGCGCAGCACCGCGGAGGCGTAGTCGTGACCGATCGCCTCCTGCAAATAACGAACGCCCCAGATCATGTCGAAGATCGACGTGGGGATCATGAGCAGACCCGCGATCGCGCCGCACAGGATCGACTGCGGATTGCGGAAGACGCGGCCGAGCGCGTGGCTCGCCGCGCGGAGCCAGTCCTCGCGCGCGTCCTTCGGGGGCGAGGCCGGCAGCAGCAGGCGGAGCAGCACGCAGAGCAGCACGCCGACGCCGCCCATCACGAGCCAGAACGTGCTCCACGGCATGCCGCCGGAGATCGCGGGACCGACGAGGAACTGACCCGCGGAGCCGCCCGCCATCCCGAACATCTGCGTCGCGCCGATCAAGGTCCCGGCGCGCGAAGGCGGGAAGTTCTGCGTCGCGATGTAGGTGGCGCCGATCAGGGCGAAGACGCCGCCCGCGCCTTGCAGGAATCGGCCCGCGCTCGCCGCGGCGACGTTCCCCGACGCGAACATCAACGCGCCCGCGCCGACCATCGCCGCGCCGATCGGCACCACGCGTCGCGGCCCGAGCCGGTCGAGCGCGACGCCGGCCACGAGGCTGAAGGGCGAGTAGCCGTAGTAGAAGAGGCCGGCCAGCGAGGCGACGCCGGCCGCGCCGATCCCGAGCGCCTCCGAGAGCTGCGGGATCATCACCGCCGGCGCCGAGCGCAGCATGTACTGGTAGAAGTAGTAGGTGGCGGCGATCAGCCAGGCGATCGACGCCGTCGCGGCCGCGCCCTTCACGGGAGTCGTCGCGGTGGCCACGCGCTGCGGACTGGCCTGCACGGTGCGCCTAACAGAGCGTCACGGAGACGGCGAGGCCGCCCTCCGACGTCTCCTTGTACTTCGAGTTCATCTCCTTGGCGGTCAGCGCCATCGCCGCGACCGTGGTGTCGAAGTCGAGCCGGCGGTTGGCCGGGACCTCGTTGCTCGCGATCATGAAGCCGACCCACGACTTCACCGCGCCGAAGGCGCAGCGCTCGATGCACGGCACCTGCACGAAGCCGGCGACCGGATCGCAGGTCATGCCGAGGTGGTGCTCGAGCGACGACTCCGCCGCATTCGCGACGACCTGGGGCGGGAAGTCGTGCGCTTCGGCGAGGAAGGCGGCGCCCATCGCCGACGCGACGCCGATCTCCGCCTGACAGCCGCCCTCCGCGCCGGAGAGCGTCGCGTTGTGCTTGCAGAGATACCCGATCCCCGCGGCCGCCAGCATGCCGTTGCGGATCTTGTCCTGCGCCAGATTGCGCCCGCCCTCGCCGATCACGTAGACGAGCGCGGGCATCACGCCGGCCGAGCCGCCCGTCGGAGCCGTCACCACCAGGTGTCCGCGCGCGTTCTCCTCGGATCCGGCCAGCGCGTAGGCCGCGACCACGCCGACGCCGCGCTGCTTCTCGTACTGGTCGTCCATCGCGCGCTTGTAGACGTCTCCCGCCTTGGTCTTCAGCTTGATCGGACCCGGCAAGGTCTGGACCGGCGCGTCGAGCCCCGCCTTCACGATGTTCACCATCGCGGTCGTGATCTTGTCGACGAACGCCAGCACCTCGGCCTCGCTCTTCCCCGAGACTGCGACCTCGTTCGCCAGCACCACCTGTGCGATCGAGAGGTTGTTCTTCTCCGCGTGCGCCTGCAGCTCCTTCATCGTCGCGTAGGGGTACTTCGGCTGGCCCTTCTTCGGCGGCTGGTAGCCCTTCCACTCGATGAAGCCGCCGCCGACCGAGTAGTACTCGAGCTCGTAGAGCGTCTTGTCGCCCGCCATCAGCTTGCAGGTCATCGTGTTCGGGTGCGGGTAGTTGCCCTTCGGCGAGTCGTAGACGATGTCCTTCAGCGAGACGGGGACGGTCTTGTCCCCGAGCTTCACGGAGAAGGTCTGATTCGGATCGGTGACGAGGCTGTCGAGGAAGGCCGGCTCCACCGTCGCCGGCTCCTTGCCGATCACGCCGGCGAGCGCCGCGCGCTCCGTGCCGTGACCCTGGCCGGTGGCGCTGAGGCTCCCGTAGAGGTGGACCTTGATGGCGGTCGCCTTCGCGAGCTCCTCCTTCGGCAGCTTCGCGCAGCGCTGATAGAAGTCGTAGGTGATGCGCATCGGGCCGATCGTGTGCGAGCTCGAGGGCCCGGGCCCCACCTTGTAGAACTCCTCGAGCGTCGTCATCACGGGGCCCTTCTCGTTCTTCACGATCTGGAGCGTCGGCGAGAGGGGCACCTTCGGCGCCGGCTTGCTGGCGGCCGCGGCCTCCGCGGATGCCGGGATCGAACGGCCGGTGATGACGGCCGTGGCGCCGAGCAGGGCGCTGCTCATCATGAAGGTGCGGCGATCGAAGCTCAGCGCCGGCACGTCCGGTAGTTCGCGAGAGTCGGTCGTCGGATCCTTGCGCATGTCCCCCCCTCGATGGTCCGCGCGCGCAGCATAACGCCGCGGCGGACGTCCGTTAGTTCGAGCGATCACCCGGGCGGCGGTCGCTGCGCGGGCGGCACGTACTCGTTGGTTCCCTTGCGGATGTTCGTGAAGAAGAGCTCGGGCAGGCTCCAGAGCGCGCCGGAGAGCCCGGCCCGGACTCCGTGGCCCCCGTCGAAGGGCAGCTCCAGCAGGCCGATGCCCGAGCGCGCGAGCGCGGCCGCCAGGTTCACGGCGCCGAGCAGCGGGCGCAGCGGCCACTCGCCGTCCGTGAAGAAGAGGAAGAAGCCCGCGTCCTCGGCGGGCTCGTAGACCGTCGAGGTGAGCACGTTCGACTCGCGCAGCGCGGCCGCGACGCCGCCGCCCTCGCTCTCCACCGCGTGCTCGCGCGCCGACGGAAGATGGACGACCTCGGCGACGTGCCAGCTCGCGCGCACGTTTCGCGAGGAAACGAACGG
>Ga0335069_10005769_pt1 | contig 18137 bp, 16 predicted proteins | sample Lox_Sample_11_FD_206714 | JGI IMG/M metagenome (GOLD analysis project Ga0335069, IMG submission 206714) | Soil microbial communities from Loxahatchee National Wildlife Refuge, Florida, United States - Lox_Sample_1.1 | ecosystem: Environmental > Terrestrial > Soil > Wetlands | place: USA... | reverse complement strand
AGCATGGGCTGTTGGGTCGGCTTGCAGGCAGTCTGTTCCGGCTGTTGGAACGCACTGAGACGATGACTCGCTTAACGCCAGACAACCATTTTGGCCATCGCAGGCGGTGGGGGGAGTTGCCCCGGAAGCAAATCCCCCTGCCGCGCGTACAACGCTTTGCGTGGCCGAATCTACCGTAACATTCGCATTTCCACCGAAGGTCCCTGCGCCATCAGCGTTGATCTGGATGGCGTACTGCGGTCCGGCTGCCGAACCTCCCCCTCCCCCTCCCCCTCCCTTGCTAGCAGACGCAGGAGAAGCGCTCAGGGTAGCCACCACCGTCCCGCTTGTGAAGGCTGAAACCCTAACCCGCAAGCCGGTAAGTCCAGCGATTCCAGAAACGCTCCAGGTACCATTTCCTGTCGCATTCGTGACCGCCGTGCTGCTATTTAATGGCGTGGCGTTTATGGCTACCCAACTAACCCCATTGTCTCCGCTCGCTTCAAATTGAACGGTTGCTGACCATGTGCCAGAAAGAGTGATAGCCGCCCCTCCAGTGTAAGTCGCCTGCCCATTGCTCAAAGTTATGGATAAGCAGGCATTTGTCGTCGCACATGTGGAACCTGCTGCGGTCAGATTACCCGAAACAGGCCCGAAGTTTTGACACCAAGCCCCCGCTGTAACTAGGAGCAATAGAGAGAGCAATTTCAAAGCGTGCTTCATTTCAATGTCCTATCCTCCTTCTTGGGCTAAACCAGATGCGCAGAAACAAAAGAAAGGCAAGATAAAATCTCACAACACTCCGTCAGTTAGCTGAGCACATCACGTCGTAATTCATATTTGCGACGACCGCGTGAGTTACTGTGATCTGGTTTGATGTTTTGCTGGAAATGTAAGTTGTCGCGATATTCGTGGCCGCAGTGGCATTGGTGGCTGTCACGGAGCATCTACTGCTAGCGGTAGCGCCCGTAACAGTAACATTGTCCGAAGATGCCGCAGTCGTCACCAGAGCGGCAGTAAATGGGCCGTTGTTAGTACATCCCGTGCAAGTACCGGAAATATTCATATCCACGAATGAACCATTGCGCGACGAGTCGATAACTGTAGTCCCTCCAACTTGCAAAGGTTGCCCGACGAGATTTAGGGGAGAAAGCACATTGAATTTCCCAATATCGACACGCAGTTCATAGAAATTAGTGAATCCGGGATTGTTGTAGGAATAAACGAGCATCGAATATGGGTTGGTGCCACCCGTTCCTTCAAATGAGAAGTTTATTTGACGTGGGTCATCATTCTTAATGAGACGCCAGAAGGTAGATTCTGACTTTGGAGTAGATTGGCTGAGATAATCGGAAAAGAACGTAAATGACGTATTCGGAGAGCTGCCGCTTCCACTGATGCTAGAGAGGTTAAGGCCGTTCTGGAAGGTAGTCGCGCCGCCCACCGCTGGATCAAAGAAAAAAATGTTCTGCCCATTCGAGCCGCCGTCAACGTACTCCGACCCTCCGCCAGCCGAGTAGTAGTCAGAGCCGTAAACTTGGCCCTTAATCATGTGAACGGTCGTCAATCCGTTCATCGTGTGCGAGCCATAGGCGTTAGCATAGTACTGTGAATGGACTTCACACCCGAACAGGCAGTTCGTCAGTCTGATAGCGTTCTGTGGACTGAGGTGATTGTTAGGCCCAATGATTAAGCCGAAGCTGTTCTGCGGCCCTTGGCCTACATCAATGTCATAGAGCAGCGAGCCAGTAGCGTAGAAGTTCTCGAAATCGTTGTTTCCGATGTAGCAATCGTTCAGGCAGTTGGCAACCTTCACGGCGGTTGCGGAACCAGAGAGTAGGTTCTGAATCTCGTTACGCTGAATTGTTACATTGGGTACGTTGCCAGCGGTCAGAGTTGATGTGCCACTATCGGCGCTGGAGTAGTCAGCGTGGGTATAGGCCGCGGTGATTGTGTTGCCTGCTACTGCAGTAATATGCAGACTAACGGTGTTGAGAAACGTCGCACTCGACAGCCCGGACTGCACGATGTTGTCGGTGACAATGAACGGCGGAGGAGCCGAGTAAGTCAACGTCACCACGTTGCTAGTTATCGAGACATTGGTGATGGTCGCTGTGTAAGCGATCGAGTCAATATTGATACCAGCCGTAGCCGTCCACGGACATGCCGAGTTGTTCATGTCCACATAGTTATCGAGGTAGGCAAGGTTATTCGCTCCCTGCGAGTGCGAGATGTTGTTGTAAATGAAATTGCCCGTCGCACAACCGCTTGCATTGTCATGGACGCGATAGCTTTCAATGACGTAGTTGGACTGAATGTTGTTGTAGTTGCCCCAAAAGGCATTGTCATAAATCTCAGCGTTCGTAACCTCTGCCCCACCATCGTTGCGGCCTGAGAAGTCAATGAAGGCGTGTTTCGTAGAACTCGACTGATTTGGGAATCCGATAAAGAGGAATCCGTGCAACTTGGTATTCTGGCATGAGTCACACTGAAATGGAGTGTTGCCATTCGAGCCGTCGAGGATGGTCGTGCAGGCGGGAATCGGAACTGCATTGCCTATAGCCAGGACTCGTCCCCCCTTACTGCCGCAGTCGCCTGCAATGTCCAGCGGGCCATAGGAACTGCTAATCACGAAAGGTCCGTTAGTGCCGATCATATATGTACCAGGAGGGAAATAGATTATTCCGCCTTGGCTGCCTGCCGCTGTAACCGCCGATTCGTAAGCCGTTTCGTCTGCCGCCCAGCCCCAGAAGAAAATCTGACTAGAAGCTGTGTTCGAGGGGGCTGCATTTAAAACAACGTGCTGCGGATCGAGGTAGGAAGAAATTGTGGTTTGGAAGGCGATGTTTGAACCGCCGCCCTGCTGAATCTGAATGATTTTCCCAATATCTGCAGACGAAAAGGTGCAGGTAGAGCAACCGAACGTGGTGGAACTGGCAGTTGTAGAACCTGTGGTGTTTACCTGCGCCCCACCTAAAGCACCATATGCTTTGACGTTGTAAGTCGGGAAAGTCTTAGTTGCGATGTTGTTCGCAAAGAGATTGTTGGCAAAGGTATTGATGCCGGTGAATATCTGGTTGACATCCAAAGCGGCGAATGTGTGGGTCTGGAAGGCAGCCGCAATCAACATCACAAATACTGCGAACGAGACGATTAAGATGCGCTTCTTTTTGCTCATGTTTAGTGGAAGAAAAAACAATCAACGCCTGCCGCAGAGGAAATCACTGCACCGCTGCTGGAGCCGTTTGAAATGGTTATGGTCACGGATGATCCGCTAGTTTTGGTCAGGCCCACGAGGTAGGGAAAGCCAGTAATTGATCCAACTAGCGAGCAGGTCACGTAATACGAGGTATTCGCGTACGGCGTAGGAATAGTATAGGTGCTGGTGCAGGTGTTATAGGCAGAGTTCGTCGTCGAGCATGTTGCCCCAAAGCTGGCAGCCTGAAAGTTAGTGAGCGCAACTGCTGTCGTCGCATTCGTCGCATTCGTCGCATTCGTCGCGTTACTGGCCGTCCCGGTAAGATTGCCCGTAACATTGCCTGTTAGGTTCCCAGTGACGTTTCCAGTTAGATTGCCGACGAATCCTGTATTGGCCGTGATGGTCGTGCCTGTGATGGCCGCTGGAGTGACAGAGCCGATCACGCCATCGACGGTTCCACCTGTTACGTTGCCAGTCAGATTGCCGGTCACGTTCCCCGTTACGTTCCCGCCGATGTTGCCGGTAACGTTGCCCGTCACGTTCCCAATGAATCCAGTGTGCGCGGTGATGATTGTGCCGTCAATCGTGTTCGGCAGAACATTGCCAATTGTGGACGGAGAAGCCGGGTTAAAAGTCGATCCGCTGCTGGTGGGATTGGAAATTCCGTCGATGCAATATTGCTGAACGTGCAGATAATTCTGCAAGCAGAGCTTGTAAGAGCTCCCGTCTGTCAGCCACACGTTTGCAAAGCCGCCTGCGTCCAGGATGACCGGATTGGTGTTGGCCGAGACGCCGCTCGAATCGGTATAAGTTGCAAGCGGTGCCGTTGTTCCAGCCGAGTAGGTGTAAAGATACCCGCCAGCTAACGGCTTCCCGCTTTGGTCTAGGAACTGAATACGAGGAATTGGCGACAAATGCACCGAGGCGCAGAGCGATACCGTAAAAAGCAATAGTAACAAGACTTTTTTCATGTCAGAATGTCCATTAGAATCCATGTTTGCAACTGGCGTTCCTAATTTTAGCGAGGCGATTTTCCAGCTTTTTGTCTGAGCATGTCAGCCCATGAAAGTTTGGGTGGGGGAGTAATAATCGGAGCTGATGACTCTGCAGGAAGTTGGAGAGGTTGAGACAGAAAGGGACTGCCACGAATCTCAGTTTGCCCAAAGTTATAAGCGGCCGAACTTGCGGGAAGCTGAGGGTACTGTCGCGGCTCTATTTCTATTGTTCTTGGCGGGAGCCCTAAAGGTGCTGGCTGTGATAATTGTTGATCCATCCAGACATGCTCCGCAGTTGGCGAAATCGTAGTGGTTGCAGCTTGAGGCTCGACATCTGCAAACGCCAGGCGCATAGCGCGATTGAATTCATACAGCGGAGATATCGTGCGCCCAGCCTTCATTGTGGACTCTGACAGAAAGGCGGACGGACCGCGTGCCCCAACCGCAAGACGGGCAAGCGGCACTTTCTCCCACATAGGCGTAGTCTCCCATATAGCCTTCGCTTGCGATGTCGCCTCGTGGGACTTATTCATTGCGTCAGAAAGCGTAATTAAGTTAGATTCCTGATGGGTCATAGGACGAACATCTATGCCAGTGCGATCCGCGACAGCTTTATAAAGAAGCATTCTTGCCTGGTCCGCCGTATTGATTGCGTCTACCACAGATTCCGGCGCAGCGATTTGTTTGCTTACCGGCTTCATGTCGTAATTGCCACGCGCCCGCTGCTTATTTGCCTCCTTGCGGATAGCGTCAATGTCTCCATAAGTGACCGTCTCGCTTGGGTCGAAATGTTGCGCTAGGTCAGGCGTCATCTTGAAAAGCTGCGGGTCTACTGGCGTATTACGCACCGTATCAATAAGGGGTTTAATCTTGGCTTCTTGCAGTTGTACAGCGTGGTCAGTAACTGCCTTTGCCCAGGTCAGCCCCTCTCTACCGTGAAATACGTCAGGGGTTCCCCCTAAATCGGCAAGTGACTCCTTAAGTAAGGGCAGCGATGAATTAGAGATGGCAGGAAGGTCATGCCCGGGAACTTTTGAAAGCACTGACGAAAAGGCATCCGCCTGCTTGGAGTACAATCCCTCTGCGCTTACCGATGGCTCTACAGCAGGGGATGGATTAGGGCCAGGAAGAGGAACCTTTCGCAGCATTTCTCCCGTCAGTTCGCCGCCTACTAAATTTCCTAAAGTGTAGTTGGGATATTTTTCCGCCGATTCCTTCATTCCCACTGCTTGATTAACCAGTTCTGGAGTTGGCCACATTTGACTTACTGACTGCACTAACGGGCCAAAGGTTTGTATCGGATGATGAATGGCTTGCATTGGAGCAGCAACGATGCCTTTTGCGAAATTACCCCATGCTTCGGAATTCGATGATTCCTCAGAAGGCGATAGCCAGCGATCAACCTTTTGCCCAAACGTTTCAGGTTCCCACGTTCCCCCCGATCCATGCTGCTGCGTTCGTGGAAAGTCGGAGTATTCAGGGTATTTGGCGAGAACAGAATTTTCCAAGTCCACATCGCTCATGTCCTTATAAGCGTCGGGATATTTGGCACGAATAGCTTGTGCTAATGTCTGTTTTGGGTCTGCCATTTATTGCCGTATTTTTAACGGGTCTTGGGTCTGCGACTGCGCCGCCTGGCTTCCGCCTCGATCAGCTAGTGGAACATTGGGTATGCCTTTTTCAAGGCGATTCAGGACTTTTTCAAAAGCGTCCAACTGCGCTGCTGCATACTTTTTGGTTGGAGTCTGCGGACTAGGAATGGTGTTCGATATAGCTCTACGCATATCTTCACTGCCCTGTCCCGTACCAAGAACTGCTCGCATCGCCATCGCGTTCTCTTTGAGCTGAGCCAAATTTATCAAGTAGTGCTGCTGTTCGTCGGTGAGATGACCCATAACTCCACCACGAAGCGCCGCCGAAAGTGCTCCCTGTGGGTCGCTACCACCTAATGCAATAGCAATCTGGGCACGCTGAGGGGCAGTAAATTCTGGCATGTTGGGATTTGCTAGGACATCACGAACGGAGTTAATATTTCCGCGAATATCCTCGATTAGCGCGGCTTGCTTAATTGCTTTTTCAGCAGGAGCAGCAGGAGAAAGAGGGCTTCCGGTCTGATTTAATTTATTGATTTCGGCTGGATTGGCATAGCGTAGTTGCCCGGTCGTTGGGTCGTAAACCGCATATTCTCGATTACCGGCAAATATTTGGGCACGCATGACTCCAGGATTGATCTTGGTTTCTTTGTTGTATTGCTCCTGTGCTGCAGCAACATTTTGCGGAGTTGGCTCTAATCCCTGTGCGGCAAGATGCGAGTTGACCCAATCTCCCATCGCGCCTGCCCCAACTGTAGCTTCTCGCTTATTCTTGGCAACCACCGACTGCTTTTCTTCAATGGCGGAAAGATCCGTTGCTCGCTTGATGACTTGCGCAGACGCTCCGAGCTCCTGCTCAATCTGCTTTAGCCCATCATCCGTGGACGCAAGGTTCTGATAATCTTGTAGCTGGTCAGGAGTCACACTAGGATTATTTTGCTGCAACCATCTCATCGAGGAATTGATAGCCTGCGCTCTTTGCTGCGGGTCGCTGATTCCTCGGATACGCTCAATATGGTTGTAGGCGTCGTCAATCATGGCAAGAGATTGCTTTCGCTTCTCGTCGCCAGCAGCCATCAATGACTGCACTGCCGCTTGATGGTTTTTAACCTGGGCGTCGATAGTGTCAGGAGAAACGTTCCCTGCATGTAGTAAATCAAAGTAGCGGTCGTAGTCGAAATTAACCTTTCCGCTGGAGTCGCGCGAGGTCGCTGCATCAGCGGCTTGGCGCATCATTTGCTGGTCATGAAGCTGCATCGCCATCTGTTGCTGCTGCATGGCGGCCTGTTGCCCTTGAATGGCTGTGCGCTGCCTCTCTGCTTCCAATTGAAGGGGTTGTATCTGCTGCTGAAACTGCTGGTTTTGCAGCATGGATTTCAGAGCTACAAGTTTTCCGTATTGCGCCAATGAATCTGGAGCTTCTACTGGCCTGACTGCTAATGCTGCGAGAGGTACGCTTGCCATAGTTTACGGCCCATAACCGCTTTGATTGAAGACTCCGCTTAACCCACTTAGGGGCATGTATGTGCCTGTTCCCGGCGGGATTCCGGCGATGCCGGGGGTGCCAGTTGGAGGCAGAGAGCTCCCGAATGTGGGACTCATATCGTATCCGGCAAATGGTGATGCTGTGTTCAAAGTCCTCAACAGAGAATAATTCAGGGCTGCATTCCCAATTCCGCTTAAAGCCCCATTCCAAGCATTCGCCGAGCCCACAGTTCCAGAGGCTTGTGCTGCTCCAGCATTCGTCAAATCCTGTCCCACCGTGCGGGACGTGTCCATTAGGGTTCCTACTGTCTGCCCCGTCGCAGCGTTATAGGCACCTAAACCAGAATTCGCAGCCGATAGCCCCACACCGGAAAGGTCGCGCAAACGGCTGTACATATTGTTCTGGTTCGTAAGAAATTGGTTATAGTTCTGCAAATACTCGTTGAATGACCGGTTGTAGACGTTGTTATAGTTCTCCGATGCCAGCCCTTGATTGTAAGCTGCGAGAGCTTTAGCCGTTCCACCGTTCAGCAGGCCGCCACGAGCTGCGGCAGAGTTTTGTGCTTGCTTGTTGGCTTGCTCAACTTGAAACTGATAGCCCGGAGTCGCCGCAGCTTGTTCAGCAGTAGGAGCTTGGAATTGTCCCGTCCAAGGCGTCAATAGACCTTGCCCAGGAGCGCTCACCAAAGACGAAAGATTCGCCATTGCCTGATTGCCGCCCTGGAGATAAGGCGAAAGCAGTCCTAATTCAGAAGTTAGGTTCGAGTTAATCGTGCCGAGCGCCTGATTTTGCTGATTCTTCGCGAAATTTGCTGCATTATTGGCCGCTGCAGCTTGTTGCTCGGCGGCTTTACTCGCAGCGTTTGAACCAAACAGGCCGCCTAAGAGGCTCGTGCCGCCGGAAATTAGAGCGCCAAGGAATCCCATTACGTTAATCTCACCCAAATACTTCCATCAGACTTGTAATATGGCTTTCCAATCTGCACCTTGCCCGTCGATGCCGCTGCGTCATTCGCAAAAGGGCCGGGAATCGATTGTACGGAGTTATTCACGTTGATAATTAACTCCCCAATCCAACGCTGAGCCCATGCCAATAGCGTTCCGTCACCCTCAGTGAAGCGCGAACGGTATTCGAATGGACTGAGCATCAATTGCCCGCCTGGAGCTGCATATAAGCCCCTACGACGCGACAGGAGAAGGCTTCGGAAGTGCCAAATTCATATACGCGGTCGCGCGATTTTCCAAGCCTCCACCACATGACACGCTTGGCATATTCCCCAAGCTGCCCAGCATCTCGCAATTGCTGATTCTTCCAAGTGTGCGCACCATCGTCCGACCATCGAAGATAGACATACGGCCCGCGATAGGCGACTGTGCCCGCACCAGACTGAAGAATTCCATTGCTCACCATGATCTGTCCCTGCGTTACGGCGCTGGTAATAATCGGGAAGATATAGACTCCGCTCAACACGCTCGGAGTAGTAGTCAGCATACCTGAAGTGCTCACGCCTAAAAGCCATGGGGCCTTAGTCACAGAGTCTAGAATGACGACCGTCTGCGCTGTTCCGCTCGCCACAGCGGTAGAAGTCAGAATGAACGAGCCATTCATTTGAATCGACCAGAGTTGGCCGCCTGAATCTTGCAGAATAATTTCGGTGCTGCCCGAAAGAGAGCCAGTATCGGAAATGCTAGGCCCTAATCCAGATTCCAAATCAATTTGCATCATATTGTAGAAATTTCGTTTGCGCTCACGGTTAAGATGCGGGGCTCGGCGATAGCGAGAAATTGGATCTCCATTGTCTGTTACATAATTCACGCTGGCATCCCAAATCTTCCCGCTTTGGGTGTCGCCCACGAGATGCTTGCCGAATGCAAAGACGTGACACCGCCCACGGTCTGCTACTTCCAATCCCGTCGCGGGCGTCAAATAGCACCGTTCATGCCAAAATCCCGTACTGGCATCATATGCCCAAGTCTTATTGGCTGTCGGAAAGTAAATTATCCAGAACGGATGCCCATTTTCCTGGTACGGATATCCCACTGCGTCCGAAATCATGCTGTAAGACTGCCATGCTGTCTCCACGGCGTAAGTGGTGATTCTTTGGGGAACGTAGCCGTTCGCCCGCCAAGCCACGCCCTGCCCACGTTCATCGGCTCCAATCCAATAAATCGAATTGTCGAGTTTGACTTCAGAGAACGGAGCTCCCGTACCCTGCTCAATTGGCTGCGTAGTCGCCGGAAGAAAAGGATTGAATTGATCAGTCGTGTTGTAGTAAACCGCGCTCTGCTTCGGGCCATGCAACCAGATCAGTCCGTGGTCAACAATCATCGATAACACGTTGTCGGGGAAAAGATTTACCGCGAAGAAGTCCAGCGCATCCCAACTCGTGCCATCTTCAACCGCCGAGAACCAAACTGTTTGGGAATTAGCCTGCAAGGCGAGAAAGAAGCCATTTAGGAAAGCAACCTGCACGAACTGCTTTCCTAGTCCAGTAGCGACCTGAGCGGCAGTATTAGTTGTCGTGTTAAAACACCAGAGATTTCCGCCTGTGCAAATGATGATCTGATTGGCATTATTCGCCGCCATCGTGACAGGGAAGCCAGTACTCACGAAGGTGTAGTCCTGGTGCGAGCCGTCGGAAAATATCTCTGTGAAGTTTCCCGCTACAGCAAAGACTCGCGTCGATGGCGATCCTGCCGGTTGATAGCTAAAGAGCCCCGCAACTGGCCCAGTTCCTAAATCCGCGAACTGCAATTTCCCGGCTCGCTGGTAAAGAGAAACCTGACTCGCAGAAGCCGGAGCATTTGTCTCCGGGTAGAAATTCATCGCCCGCTGACAATCAACATTGACCGATTCGGATTGGTAGGTACCGCCGCAAAAGCCTTCAAAAATCATTGCGCATGTCGATACGTGCCATAATTGTTATCAGTTGCCCGGAGTAGGCCCAAACTGATCAGATATCCAGTTGTAATAGCCTGACTTGCTGGTAAGCGATGGGTCGATGTTCATCTCAAGTATTGGGACATTGATGCTCTTGACCCGTGCTTTGGCTTCGACGGCCATGCCTGGAAGTGCAGGCGGAATATTCCCGCCGAATGGATTCGCCAGCCGCAAGGCGAGTTGGTACATAATGCACTCGGCATAAGCTGGCGGGAAGGTGTAATCGGTGGTCAAGTCTGCGAACTGCTGCAACGCGACCCAAGGATAAATCGTGGCCTCTACATTAGCATTCGGGATGTTCCAGTAAGATAACGTACGCAGCGGAAACCCATCATCATCCCAAACGTAAAGAGGCAGAGAGCTTTGAATATTCTTTACGGGAATCTGTGCCCACTGATCAACGGTCATGTTCGAGCCGTCGGTATTCAAAGGAAGTTCCAACGGCTGGCCCGGATTGTTGAGCGAAATGATTCCATACCGCTCAATCCTCGCCGGTCGAGGAATATCGAAATCGCCGCCCGAACCTAGCGTATAGGCCTGCTGGCCGATGGTTAGGCTTCCCAAGTTAATGCGCTGGACGTTAAAGATCATCAGCCGCTCTGCTTGGAAGCTGTCGATCATGGTATTGAGACGAGTGAAACCGAGCTGGGAATCGGCGGCAGATAAGACTTCACCCGCTTCCAGAACTTGGATTTCCGTCAGAGCGTCATTGATGATGTCGAGTGCAGATGCCATATAAGGAACGCGCTCATGCCGCTGTCTGGCGAGCCGTAAAATCTGGCAGGACCGCCAAGCCTAGCCATTGTTCGCGCTGCGGGGAACAGACGCGATTGCATGGCCACCACCATCTTGGCTATGCCCCAGAGCATCGCCTTGACGTGATTTGGTTGTGCGATCCTTGCCATAAAGTAACACATCAGGTAAAGTCTGTCAGTTGCTCAGGCTAAACGACTTGGAATCCATTTGCTCGTACTGACGTCGTAACGGAAAGTCACCGAGGATTTAGCTGTAGTAGCCGTACCCGCAACGCTGATATTGCCAGCCGCTGTCCAGGTCAGACCTGAACCGGAGCCGTCGAAAACCAGTGTGATTTCGGTGCAAAGCGTTCCTGTCGGCACGTTGATAGTCACTAGCGCGGTTGTGCCGGTGAAGTGAGTCAGCGAACCATTGCCAGTCGCCGTGGGAGTAATGGTCGCTCCCGTCAGCGGTGCGCCGACATAAGGGTTAATCGGGTTAGTGACTGCAAGGTTTCCGGCGATGTTCTGATAGTTGTCTGTGGAGAGGAAAATGAACGCTGGAGCGCCGGTATTGTGTGCTACAGCTTTCGTTCCCATCTGCCCACGAGAAACGCCAACAGGGTCACCGGATGTACCGGAAAACGATGTTACTTCCATCAGCTCTGCTTCCACGATGATGTACGTAGTCGGCCCCACTGGCAGAGCTGGAACCTGCACGCCAGTCGTTGAAGTCAGAGTGATGTAGACATCAGAAACCGCAATTGCGCTGGAGGTGGTTGTGGTGTTGAGTGACATGGTTATCTCCTACGCCGCCACTCGCACGGCGAACTGCTGATACAACGGTGCCCATCCGCCAAGCAAGTCAATACGAGTCGGCCAGCGATCCGTGTTGATGTCATAGGCGCGAATCAAGCGGAGACTCATGCCCAATTGGTCGTCAGTCTTGCGAGCAGCCATATCCACTCCGCCAGGAAGCGGCAAGTCAGCGCAGCCAAACGCCGCGAAAGACTTATGGAACGCCAAACCGCGAGACGATGTAACCGCCGAAGCTCCCTGCACCGTGATTGCGCCGGAGTTCGTTGGCGAAGCCGAAGCATTCTGCGTTGCCCCCGAAGTAATGATTCCGGCTCCATCAGGTCCAGCGATTTTAATCGTCGCCAGTCCTCCGCTGTCCGAAGTCACGTCCGAGGTACAGACCCACTGCGCCAAGTCTGAAAGGGTCTGCTTGCCTACATAGTTCACGGCATAGCAGCCAGCAAAGCTAACGATGTCGCCTTTGTTGAGGACTTTAGTGCTGGCCGTCCAGCCAGACGAGGTAATGGAACTTCCAGTCTGATTGGCCGCTGACACAATGGGAGTTCCACCTTGTGTTCCGGTGGTGAACGTCGGGCAGTTCTGAGTCATGTACCAGTTGAAACCAGCCGTGTCTTTGCCCATCATGCCCTTTTCGTACTGTCCGGCGATCTTGGCTTGCGGATTAAACACGCCTTTCAACGCATCGACGATGTAGACCTGCATTTTCGGGCTGACAACTATGCTCCAATCGTCCATAGGAACAGAAGCATCGTTGAGTTTCTGATTGGCCTGCAAGTAGGTCAGCAATGTAGTCGGCACCGTTCCCGGCGTGCCGACTTCGTTGTAAACCACGCTGAAAAGCTGCATTCCATCGTAATCAATGGCATTCGCCAAAGGCACGATGGCTGGGTGAACGAAGCGCTCCGAGAAGTCATCGACGCTCAATTTCAGGTCTTTGGACGTAAACGAAAACGCCTGCTGGTATTGCGTAGACAGCACCAACGGAACGCTGGTTTCTACAGCGTCCTGAAGCTGGAGACTCTGCCCGCGAGTTGAGAGGAAGCGCGGGGGTTTGCGAATATTGAGCGTATCGCCAATCTTCGCTCCCGCGTCACCAAACCGGTCGTCATAGTCCCGGCGAATGTGCTTAGTGAATGTAAGCTCATTCTCCAGTACCAACAGACCTTCGTTGGTGATATCGGAAATCGTTAAAAGTTGCTGCGCCAAGAGAATTCTCCTGTCAGCTAGACAGGCTTACGAAATCGCCCCTGCACGACGGGCTTTCTTCCAGTCGGCATAACTCATCTTCTGCCTGTCTGCCTCTACTCTAGTCGTCCCTCCGTTTACCGGGTGGATAAGCGCGGGACGGGGTTTAGGTTTGGGAGCAGGAGCCGCTTTCATCGTCGCAGCAATATGTCCTAGCTCGACTACCGCACGAGCCGGATTCATTTCTGCCAGTTTTTCAGCAACTTCGGGATTTTTCGCAAGGTAGTAAACGATTTCCGGCCCTTCTTCGTGAACCAGCAATGCTTGTTGCACTGCGGGCCAGATTTTCAGATCGGACTTGCCGACTACCTGCTCGAAATCCTCATGCTCGGCACGGGCTTCTGCCACACGAGTGTTGTAGGAATCGAATATCTCGCGCTGTGTAGTCTCGGCTTCCTCAGCCTCATACTTCCGCGCCATGCGATATTCTCGCTCCTCACTCTTCCAATCAGTCAGGGCCTCTACAAAGGCTTGAGGGTCATTCGGAAAGTCGCTGGCCTTGGGCTTGGCTACGGGATAGGCGTACGGATCGTCATTAGCTTCCGTCTGGGGCTGCTCGACGCGCCCTTGGCTTTGCTCAAACTTTTGTCGCCATTCATCCCGTTCGCGCTCTGCCGCTGTCAGCTTTTCCGCAAGCTTCTTGACCTTCTGTGACCGTTTGGACGGTTTGCCCGGTTCTTCCTGCTCAGTATCTTCTGTTTGCGATTCAGAGACGGTTTCAGCGCCTTCCGGCACTCCGCTGACTGCTTCGGCAGACTCATCGCCTACCGATTCCCTCAGCACTCGATCTACGACCTCTTGTGGGTCTGTACTGGTGAGTGTGACTGTCATAAATCTCCTTTTATGAGAAAGTTATGCTGGCGGAAGAAAGCACATTCCACCTGTGTCAGTGTCGAATTAGCCATTCGGCTGCTCCTGTTCCTGCTGCATAGCAGCCTGTGCTCCTAACTCCATTGCGCGCTGATGTTCCATCGCGGCCAGAGCCGTTTCATGGGCTGCATCGTGTGCCATGCCCAAAGTCTCAAGCTCCCGCTGAGCATAAGCTTCGTGCGCATCCTTCGACGCATTGATCTGAGCTACGGCAAGTTGCGTTTCATACTGCAGTTTCTTGCCAGCCAAGTCAGCCTGAATCCGCGCCATTTCAATCTCTTTCTTTGTTTGCTGCTCCAGCATCTTCCCCTCTAGCATCTGATGCTGTTGTTGCACAATCTGGGCTTGCTGCTGCAGGATGCCCTGCATCTGTTGATTCTGGGCTTGGAGCTGCTGCAACTGAGACTCAGGCGATCCGTTCTGCTCCTGAAACTGCGGGGGAAGAGCTTGCTGCAGGATTTTGGCAATTTCCTTTGCGCCCGGAATGTCCATGTTGCTGACCACCGTAGGAGCAATAAGTGGTGCCTGGTTTGGAAGGGTCTGCATCAAAGCCATCTGCGTTACAACAGCCTCTTGCCGCTTGCTCTGATAGCTGGGTCCGGTCGAAACCGTCAAGTCATAGGAACCAAGCCCAACGTCGTAAACGCGTGGCACAGCAAGCATTTCTGCCGCTTCTTCCGGCTCCATTGCCCCTGCAGCAGTGTTAGTTATCCCTACTTGTCGTACCGAACCATCGGGATTAATAATTCGCATGATGCGTTCCCGATCGTAGACCTTCGGAATAAGGTCGAGAATGCAGCGCCCTTCGTGCCAAATCGTTCTGCTTAAATTGTCTGTCCAATTCAGGTTAGCGATATCGCCCTGTTTCTGGCGAGCCAGAATCGCTTTGCCGCTATGGTCCGCAGACGGAGCTCCTAGAGAGGGATTGTAGAGGCCAGCAGCGGCCTGCAAGTCGTCGTTTGAGAGCTGCAAGGCCTCCACCATTGCCCCAATCTGAGCTTCTGAATCAATTTGCTGCGGAGGCGGTGCAGGCCTCCCGCTAATATCCACGAGCTTGTAAGTCAGGGCCGAGAAATAGCGATTGTTCTGCTGCTTCCACTGTTGCTCATAATTTTCAATCTGCCCTTCGGCAACGAGCCATTTCGACTTGGATTCGAGAGCAATCGACTCCGTAATAGCCGAAGTCATGTAGTTATACTGCCGCTGCGGGTCTTTCAGCTTGCGCACTAGCCCGGCAAGATAGCGCGTCCCGTTTACGTCAAGGTCGATTCCCAGAACGGGGAAAACCGGAATCCATTTCCCCTGCCAAACCACTTCATCGTCAGGGCCGCCCTCAATCGCCTCTATCGCATTGATTTTCGCCCACTTAACCTTGCGGTCTTTCCCCTGCCCTTCGATATAGAAGTACTCGGCAACGCGGATGAACTCTTTCGTAATCCAATTCGGCTGTGCATCGCCCACACTCAGGTAGTCAGTCAGCGATGAAAGGCTCGTTTCTGCATACTCGGCTTTATAATCCTCTGGGCTTAAATCTTGTAGAATGAAGCACCAGCGAGCGTCGGAATAATCCGGCTCTTGAGAGTTCGGGTCGAAATAAACGGTAAACGGGTTCTTGATTCGCTTTACGTAAATTTCAAGTTCGCCCGTCAGGTCGTCTTCGGCAATCAGCAGACGGTAGTAGCCAAAGCCTATCGTGACCATCATCTCAAAGGCATGATCTCTGGCTATGTCCGCATGGCTCTGCACGTCAATGTGGCGGCAAATGCCCTGAATCACTTCCGCCGTCTCAACATCCGCACCGCTGCCTACCGGATTGACCTGAATTGTCGGCCTTTGCTGTCGCTCCTCATTGCAAATTTGGCGAACAAACTGCTCGATTCTATCCATCACAAGGCACGGCCTGCCATCCTTCGACCGCTGCACCTTGATGTCTTCCGGCCATTGATCTCCCGAACGAAACCGCAGGTCATCCAAAGCCGCATTCCGCACATGGTTCTCGGCGTTCTCCGCCAAACGGAAACGCTTGTGCGCTAGCGACATGAAGGATTCAATGTGGCTAGGCGGTTTTTGCTTGGATTCTTCCTGAGTGGATGATGAGTAGGTCATTGCCTATTCATGGCTCGACGAAAAGGATATCCGCCTCCTCAATTAACACAAAGGTGCCGTCATCTAAGTCGCAGGACTGATATTGCACCACATCCCCCAGCTTGACGGAGAGTGGCTTGCGGCTCCCACGCTTCAAGTCGAACTTACCTGGCCCCATGCGCTCCACTTTGCCGCGATGCGATGATTGCTGCGCCACATCTGGGATAATCAGAGTGCTGGAGCCATCATCGGGGAGACGCAACAGCAGCACCCTATCGGCAACGGGACGAACGTCAGCCAGGGAGAAATCTACGCGCTGGTTGTAGGTTGAAGTCATTTCCACCGTCGAGCATTGATGGCGAAGTTGGCCTCTTTCCGCAGCGCCGCCGAGGGCGAATGCTTGGCTCGCAGCATCGCCGAGAGCGGAATCTTCTTACCTTGCGGCACACCTAACTTACGGTGCAGCAATCCTTTGCGAGATGGCTTGATTTTTATCATTTTGCCCTTACCAAGTTGGAGAGTCGGACTTTCTTGTCGTGCTTGCGCTGCATCTGCCGCCCCTTTGCTGTCTCTTTCGAGCCTCTCATAGCCCCGATTTTGTTGAGCGTTCCGTAGATTGCTCTCGGATTGTTCCCATACTCGGCGCGGAGCTTCTTTTCTAGGAAGACCGGCATTATTGAAGCCTCGCCTTCGGCGGTCTGCCGCGCCGCCTCGGAGCATCTGCAACAGGCTGCGTTGGCACGGATGGCGCTGGGGCAACAGAAACCGGCTCGAACAGCACAAACAGGCTTCCGCTCATCGTGCCTGCCGTCAGAGCTACCGGCTTCCAGTATGGGTTCTGTTCCATCCAGGCATTTGCCAGCGTGTCACTATGGAAGAATTGAATCACTCGCCGTCTTCCTCTTTGCCGACCTCATCGCCTTCCAATTCCGCCATCTCAGCTTTGGCGTGCTTGCGGACGTGCTCCATCATCGCTTCCGACTCACCCTTGCCGAACAAGTGCGTCTTGTAGGGCTTTTCCTCGTACGGCGTACCGTACTCTTCCCGATTCACCGCGTGATGCGTGATCATCTGACCGCCATCCATGGGGTGAATGCGTAAGTGATGAAGTTTCTTGCGCCCCCGCATTTCCTTCTTCGGGGTTTCCATCGTTGCATGTGCCATATTTATCCCATCCATTGCAAAGTCTGATTACTACTGAAAATTAGCTCCGGCTCGACTTTCGGAGGCCGAATCGCCAAAGGAACTCCAAAAGTCATAGCCAGCATGTCTGCGCAATCGGGTGAATCCAGGCCGCGAGCTTTCATGCTGTCCTTTTCCTCAAGCTGGATTGACCCGTAATTGCGCTTGCCCTTGGCGAACCCATACTCCACGCCCGTGAGATGAGCATCAAGTTCGGGATCGTCGGGAATCTCCGCTCCGCCCGCGAGCCAATCTCGCATCAATCCCCAAGCTTCCGCCCGCTTATTGAAATACTTCTGATCTTGCGGCTCGGCTCCGCCATGAAAGCCGAATACGCCTCGGGTGTAGCCACGGGCTCGAATGAAATCCAGAACTGGCCCGCCTACGCCGTCTTCGTCAACCACTGTCGCATCGGGTTTCAGTTCGTCGATAAGCGTGCACATGCGATTAGCTACCCAATCCGCATCTTTGCCGCGCAACTTTTGCAGAATCACTGCTTTACGACCTTGTCGCCATCCGATAACTGTTTGGTCGTCGCCAAACCTGGCAACATCGACGCTGAGGACTTTCGGCAGAGACTCATAACCATTAGCCTTGTACTTCCTCGCGGCTGCAACTGTCTCAGAATCAATGAATTGCGCGGAGCCCGCTTTAGGGAATTCGCCACGCACGCGAATCCGCACAAAATCCGAATCCTCGCCCCAATCTTCAATCCACTTGCTGAAAAGCTCATGATTCGTACCAGCCACTGTCCGTGAGTCGATCTGCTTGGTTTGCCACCGGTGTTTATAGCGCCCAAAGCACTCCCGAAATCGGCCTGTGTTCTTCGTCGGATTGCCGAAAGCCAGCCAGATAATCTCGGTTTCTTCGTCTGTGAGAGCGCCTTCGGTCACTTCCCAAATCTGATCGGGTACCGAACTGGCTTCATCGAAGATGACGATGATCCGCTTGCCTTTGTTGTGCAGGCCCGCAAAGGCCTCCGTGCGCTCAAGGTTCCATGTTTCAAAGTCG
>Ga0335069_10005768_pt1 | contig 18141 bp, 37 predicted proteins | sample Lox_Sample_11_FD_206714 | JGI IMG/M metagenome (GOLD analysis project Ga0335069, IMG submission 206714) | Soil microbial communities from Loxahatchee National Wildlife Refuge, Florida, United States - Lox_Sample_1.1 | ecosystem: Environmental > Terrestrial > Soil > Wetlands | place: USA... | reverse complement strand
AAGCAGTAAATAGAGACTAACATATCCTTGAGATCAGCAAAATTAGCGCCTTCACTATTCTTAGCTAAGAACTCAATTTGATCTTCAGTCTCATTAACAGAGAGTTTATTTCTCAAATACTCAAGACGATCTTCGTACTCAGGATTACCAACGTGGATAATTCGATCAAAACGAGATTTACGCTTCATCCGCTCAGAGATTCGATTAATATGATTCGTAGTTGCAAGATAAAATATTCCATCAACCGCATTAGGGCCATCAAGCAATTCGAGGAGTGAATGCTCATAATAATCACAATCCTTTTCAAAGTCTTCCATAATAACTGCGACATGACGATTCGGCTCCACTTCTTTAAATTGTTTCAAACATTCGCGAAGATCACCAACATGTTTAGGAATAAATACTACGTCTCCCTGAGACACCATTTCATTCATCAATAATTTCATGTCACAGGATTTACCAGTTCCCGGAGGACCTTCGTAGATGAATCCACGCTTGTGAGTAAATCCCATCTTTTCAAATTTAGTTTTAGTCTCAGGAGTCCAGAAATTTTTAAATTCATTAATAAGCATTTCACGATTATTTGAACGAAGATTAAGAAGTATATCCGATTTAATTTCGCGCTGCTCAAATTGAGCCATGCCCATCATATTAAGACTAATATCATAAATACCCGGTTCAAGAGAGGGATGAGAGTTTCCGACTGGAGTAGAGACTTTATCACCCGTGTACTGAACTAGTCTCTCATTCAACTTGTCTAGGAATTTACTTGCTCGACTCATTTCCATCCTTCTTTCTAATCTCGTAGCCTCTCAAATTCAACCATTTGTCTATTGCAAGAAACCAAGACTTAAGTGGGTTAGATAATCTGCGACTATTATAATTACTGATTGCATCATTCTTGATTATTTCCCAGTCTTTTTGTGTGATCTCTAGATCAATTAGTTTCTTCATATTTGAATCGATTAAGAATTTCCCGTGCACGCGATCCTTTTACCGCTTCGAGTTTAGATCCATCGCCAAATTTTATCCCAAGTTCAGATAGTGGATTAACATATTTATCCACAATAGCAGGAATAAAATCAGTAGAGACATTTCCAAAAAATGCAGATACTCCTTCAATATTTCTATCAAGATCTTCTTTAAGTTCTTTAAAGTCATTTCCTGTTCCAGTAACTATTCCCAGTGAAGACATACCAGGAACAATATAAATTTGATCTTTAACTTTCATGTAGTGCATTAATTTAGTGTGTTCATTTCCAGTAGCTGGAAGAAAGTCATCAAGTGCGTCTTCAGAGCTAAATTCAGCTGCTCCTAGATATTTCCCGACCGGTAGTCCTGTACTAATATTTTCTCCTCGTGCAACACCCGCGAGGAATTCACCGTAGTTTGGGATGAATTGTGCATACATAAGGCCAAGAGGCATAGGATAACGACAAGTCCAATCAATCCAATACGAATCTTTACCATCGTAGATAAGCTCAACACTAAAGGCTCCTCGGTAGTTAACTGATTTAAGATATTCAATAGCTTTATTCAAAGAGTCATTAAGAAAGTCAGGAAGAACAGTATCAATAAACCCAATATAACTTCCACCAGATTCAAATCCCCACATAACAGGAGTTAATACTTCATTACCATTAAAGAAAATATCAAACCCAGTCTCAACACCCTCGACCTTAGTTTGAACTACTATCTCCATCTCTTCAGCGTAAGGCCCAATTGCTGAACGAACTTTACTGAACATGTCCTTAGCTTGATTTAAGGACTCAACTGGAAAAGAGTTAATACTACCCCGCCAGATATTAAATTTAACAAAGTACTTACCATCAGCTAGCTGATTGGTCTCAGACTTACCATCTTCTTCCTCTAAAAATTTTAGAACCTCATCTACACCTTTAAATACTTTAGTATCGGGATGAGCTATTCCGACTCGGTCCATGATCTCAATTGATTTAGCTCGATCTTGCTCAGCTTCTTCACCAAGACCTGCACCAAAGACAGTGTAGCCTTTATCGCGTAGATAATCAGCCAAATCGCCCATGCCAACGTCAGGAAAAACAATAATATCGCTGGAATCAAGATGACTTGCATACTCTAAAACTTTCTCGAATTCATCAACACCAACTCCCGGAGCATAATCTTTAAATTTTGGATAATACGAATTCCAAGGACTCCAATAGACAACTTCATGTCCCTCAGATCCAACTTTAGCTGCTGTAGACTGGTGCAAGCCACCAGCATCTATGAAGAGAAATTTCATTAATCGTTTTCTTCCTCTTCGTAAGCTTTAGATTGGGCCCAGCTGATTAAACTTTTACATCGCTCTTTATCTTTACCAGAGCACTTAGGCAAGAGTTCTTTAAGCCATTTAAGTACTGTAGTTGCTTCTACCTTTGAGCGATCAAGTGCATCATCACAGTCGTCCAGCTGCTGAGAAATGGATGCCTCACATGTTTTAATTAATTTCTGAGCCCTATTCATTTAGATTTACCCCAAAGAGTCCACTCTGTACATCCCTGTTCATAATACTCATTACTACTATTAGGATCATGTTTTAAACAATATCTTTGAGTTTTATCGTTTCTTCGCACTTCACATTTAGTAGCACCGTAAGACTCACAGAGCTGGGATAGTGAGTATAATTGGTGCTTCATAAAGTCTTTAGTGTCAACGTACTTACTCGGAATAACAACAGCGAGAACTACTAGTAATTCCATTATTGTTTATTCTTCTTTACATACTCAGCTAGCATACCACGATATCTAGCATTAGTAACAGTCTCTTGAGGATTAGTATGAATGAATCTCTTTGGCTTATCCTGAGCCACCTTGGTAATCATCGGATTAGTATCAGGTGCAGTCCTTGGTTCAATCGGGGTATTTGGAGGAACAATAGATCGATTTACGCCAGGAATATTAGTAGGAACAGCAACAGGATTTCCTGGTTCCACATTCTCCATGCCCATGAAAAGATTATTAAATCCGATCACGTTCATTTGCTCATTCATCCACTTTAAAAAACCAATGACATCAACTTTATCGGCAATAGCTGGATGCTGGGACCTATCTGCCATCTCCATAACGAAATCACGAACATTACGTAGCAGGCCGACTGTTGTATCAATAAACTCAAGTTTATCTAAGTTATCGATCTCAATGAGTTTATTATAGAATTCAACCTTAATGTCTTCAGTCTTAAACTCGTAGCCTTTATTTGCCAGATGTATGTAAATAATCTGACGCATGCCCTCTTCGATAGATTTCTGAATAGCTTTAAGCTTACGAAGATAACGTGCATACTTCTTGAGTACTTCACCCTTAGCTGATTCCCCTTCAAAGAGAAGCTCGTAGGGGATCCCAATGGATGCACATATAACTTTACGGATATCAGTAACAGAGGCAAGAAGATCGTCAGGCTCATCTTGTTTATAATCTAATTTCTCAAGTCGACCAGTTTCACCAAAGATAGGAACTGCCTTGAGTCGACCAGCAGTTCCCATGATATTCTCAATTGTAATTTCTTCGAGGATCGGATCAACTCCAACCTTCTTATTCATCAAGCCTTCGATTTGCTTAGTTGCTTCGACGGCTTTATCAAGATCGTAGCCAGCAGGTACTCGAACACCAACAAGAGTACCATTTGAAAGTTTACTTAACTTAGTAGCTGGGACGAGTGCTTCAAGTAATTCTAGCTCTTTCAGCTTAGAGACAATTCCATATATCATGGATTTGCCAACACGAATAAACCGAGGAATATTTTTCAGTTCGTCCGGAAGCTGCTGTTTATTAACATTAAACTCTTTGAAGATGTCGATTTTAATTCGAGCAGAACTTAGAGAGAATTTAACAAAATCCGAGGGCTCAGCCTTCTTTACTGTACCAGGATTTTTACCACTACCACCATCTCCAATCAGGTAGCCTTCAGGAGTATTCCACTTAGTCAAACCAACGACTGAACCCTGCTCAACACTGTCGAGAAGGTCAACTAATCCAAACTCTTCATTTGGATCGATTTCAGGATTTTCAAGACCTTTAATCTGTGGCTTACTTGGATCCTGACCAGAATAAGGAGCATAATTTGGAGAGGTACCAGTAGGAGCAGATCCACCACCGGGAGTAAGTCCATCTTCAGAAAGAGACTCGCCCTGCTCTTGTTCTATTCTCTGAAGAACTCTAGGATGAGTATTAACTTTAGTCTTTAAAGTATACTCACCGTAGGCAACGATATCAGGTGCAATAATCATTGCCATCTGATCAAGATCAAATTTCTCTTCAAGAAAATCAATCTCTTTCTGAAGCTCAGGTCGTTCAGAAGAGATAGCAAGAACATCCCCAGTACCGATCTGGGGAGCGAGAGCATCTTCAACCAGTTGAGTCAAGATGACGTCAACCATGTAAAAGACTCGCATCTTATCTACTTCGCGGATCAACTTCTTACGAGTCTCCGCTACTTTCATGTAGATGGCACCATAAGCTGCAGCTATGTGCCAGTTCTCAATTACAGTATTACGTCCAGTCTTTAATGCTTCTTTAATAGCTAGAGCTTGAGCTATTAATGCAGGATCTTCCACCCTATAAGCTTCAAATAATTTGAGATCAGTTTTTGCAGTAACTAGCTCCTCTAGTATCTGCTTATACTCTTTTGTCTCTTGAATTGGTTTGGATTTAAATCTGTCGAATATTCCCATTACACAACCTTAAGTGAAGGATGTTTTAGGTCGCACAAGCACAAAGGGGAAAACGATGAAAAGGGTAGGCCTAGCATTTATTAACTCTTCTTATCCTTCCACATAAGTTCCATAATATTAGTAGGAAGAGGTCCTGCATGTTCTTTTCTTATTGCAGTTTGCTCAACCATATGAAGTAATTTATGTTTATGTGCATTATTTACAGCAGTAAATGAGGATCCACATACGCTATCAGCTATATCTTTAGATCCTCTGGTACCATCAATATTTTTTACTGGGTGATCTATCTTATTCCCATCAGAAGTTGTCTCAAGCTCATACACCTCACGCTTGAGTATCTCATTCTTAGGTCCCATCCAGCGACCTTCGTAACAGATTGATCTCATAACAGCGTAAGGAGTGGAAGTACGGTCGACAGAAAGTAGCTCTGAGTCAAATCCTTCTTTAATAAACAATTGAATCATATCAGCAGATTGAAATCCGTCACATGTAATCTTGAAAATTGGATACCCCATCTTAGAGAGTAATGCAACAAACTGACGTATTTTATATAGAGGTACTTCTTTTCCAGGTTTGCACTGAATTCCAACAGCCCACTCAGTAGTAATCCTGGGAACATTCTCAGTCACTTCTTGAAAAGTTGAAGGATCTCTGATAGTTCGATCAATAAATCCGGCAACATATGAAGCTGCTATCCCAAGCCTGTCACCTGTTAACCCAATATCTATGTGAATCGAGCGAGGAATATGAGGATTAAGTGGATTACTGAAATAATCCTTTACCATTAAGTAGTTAATTATCTGATCTTCATTACCGTCAAAGTCTAATTCAATAACATCAGGAAATAACTGGGAGACGGATAAGGCAGAGTTTACTCGATCTTTGAGTCGAAAGAATTTATAATTAGAGACAGTAGGACTTCCCGCCGTATCCCTTAATGCTGCTCCGATGTCTGCTTCGAATCTATCCTTATGCTCAACAGGAACATGAATAATGTTCTCAGGCTCGTCAATAATTAAATTATGCCCTTCAGGAAGTATCTCTGGTTGACGAGTATCTGATCCTTTGTATACTTGGAACTTCTTACCTGAATAGAGAGGCTTACCATCTTTATGAGTAATTACTTCCCAGATGGGAGCCTGGTCCACATAGACTCCAGGCTTTCGCTTATACTGGTCAACAATCTTATTAACAACAGAGAATTTATCCGTTTCGGATGAATCAATCCAGATTTTACCAGGAATTCCTCCGCCTTCACTAAGAGGCTTGATAAAGCGAGATTCCATACGAGTAAGAAGACTATTAAATGTTTCGTAAACCTGATCGCCAATGATTTCAAAGTTAGCCTCCGACATTACTGCACTAAATACGGCTTTACCTAAAGAGTGAGTAATTCTGGATCCCATGAAGAAGTCGATATTCTTTGGGAATAATGTAGGTCGTTCCTTTGACTTAGTATTAAGTAAAGGGAGCATACCTGAAAAATATGGGCTGGATGCCCACATCTGAGTAAGCTTATCCCAAACAACGTCATGGGATAGAGACAAGGTTACGTTAAATAGGGCGAATAGGATCGTAGTACTAGGAAGTAAGCCGTAAGTCTTCTGAGGACTAGTAAGACTTAACAGTTTATGTAGGTCATATGAGAGGCCTGCACATGCAATAGATGTTTTACCACGACCAATTGAACCACGAAGATTAACCAGATAGTAAGGACTGTAGAAGGGATTAGGATATATTTCCCTTAATACTTTACGCCAATATGGGAAAAGCCCTCCCTGGAAATAATTTCCTAAATACTTATCTCCATCCAGAAATTCGTCTATAGTAACTGGAGGATTATCGTAGTTAGAAAGTGAGGCGTAAAGATTACAAAGATCATCTAAATCAAGCTGACTTACATATGGTTCGATGTCTTTTATCTGGTTCTTATTCATTGAGTCCTAGTAACCTACTTTACATTTTACCTTTTTGCAAAGTAAATAGCTCTCAGGTCCACCAAATCCGTAAGCTGACTCGAGGCGAATATTATTACCATCTTTATATGCAACAGGCCAACCACCCCATCCACTATGAGGATTACTTGGCATCACATCACTCACAGCATAGAGATGAGCCTCCTCAATGTCGCTTAAGGCAGCTTCAAATTGAATATCGTGGTCAACCATATACTCAGCTTCAGCAACTGAGCCATCCAAATCTTGCGGATGAATAGTAGCACCATTGTGAAAGATTTTAGAGTAATCTTTCTCTTCACTAACTTTAGCTAGTAATTTCTTTGCTTTATTCATCTTAAGCTCCAGTATGATGATCAACTTGTCCTTGAATCCAATTACTCAATTCATCCAATTTGCCATCTATATCGGCCAATTGTTTCTTGAGATTTTCATCACCAGGATTTTGACATAATGCCTGATAGACTTGATCATGCTTGGCTTGAAGCTCACTTCTCTGTTTCTTGATCATATCTAGCTTTCGCTTAATATTATCAGGAACATTGGGATGAAGCTTCAAGAGAGTAACATGATCGTCATGTTTGTCTCCCTCAAGCAGTGGAGTCATTACATCCACTACCTGACGTGCTTTACTAGGATTCATAATTACCCAGCCTGAGCGCCGTCAGCAGCAACCTTAGTACCACCTGCGGGTTTAGCATCGCCAACACCTGAGGAGTCGTTATTAGCAGTACCACTCAAGAGAAGAAGATCTGATACTGGGATGCTCATGCGGTTGGATTTACCTACATAAACATTAACAGTACCATCTGGATTTGCTGAATGAAAACGAGCGATCATTCCAGCATACTGACTTCCGTCCTTAAATACCAAGTTGTCATTAGATTTAAGATCTTTAGCCGAAGAGACGGGAGATCCGCTCAACTCATTCATTACCTTGATTACTTGCTGTGCTTTAGACATATGTCCTCCTATTTTAAAGCCTTTATTTTTGCATGCAACTTACTAATACGATCTGCAATTGTTTTTATTTTATCTGAGTCCTCGGGAACGCCAGCTTTTAATAGTTTCTTCTTTTGCTCCTGTTCATAATGAAGATCTTTCAAAAGACTATCCATCTCATCTTCGGATAATTTACTTTCTGAGTGACCTAAAGAGCTTAACTCTTTAGTCAGCTCTTTTATTCTCTCCTCAGCATTAGAGACTATCTTAGCTGCCTTGTCTCTAGCTGACTGGGACAAAGACTTATTATGAATATCTCGTTCATGGGATTTAATTTTGGTTCGCAATAATTCAATTCTTTCTTTTATCTGGTCTTCTCTATTCTCACTGATAAGATTTATTAGTTTCTGAGCCTTATTCATAATAAATCCCCTACTGACCTTCTATTTCATCGTGAACAATATCAAGAGTATCATGATCAGAATTTCCATTATCCCCAGTATATTTTAAACCGTGCTGATCTCTCATCTTACGAAGTTCGTCTTTCATTTTCTTCACTTTACTCCTCTGCTTCTCAAACTCAGGTGTACCCATTGGAGTATTACCATAAATATCGTATTCATGCGTCATCTTATCGTGAAGATCATTATATTTCTTTTGAATATTAGAATCTACTTCGCATGTTTTAATCAGTCTCTGTGCTTTATTCATCTTTCACCTATTTCTTCAATTTCTTTATTCAAATCATCTAACTTATCTTGCAATTTCAAATAGGCCGGGTCATCATGACTAAGATGATCTGGATGATCAACGTGCCTATACATTACTCGGTTCTCACTATCTCGAGTCTCTTCAGGTGGAAACTCTTTCTTAATCTGACTCTTTAGTTTATCTCGTTCTTTACATAAAACGTCACACTTAGCTTCAAGCTCCTTACGTTCTTTCTCTTCAGCCTCTTTAGCTGCTTTCTGTGCTTCAAGCTCGTCATTATCTAGTAATTCAATAAGTCTTCGTGCTTTACTCATGATTAAGCCTTCTTTAATTTCCAATAAGTTAAAAAGTGTCGATAGTTTTGCTCTATTTCTGAATGACTTAAATCATTAAATCGACCAAGATAGTCTGCATATTCCCTAGCATGCGCTTTTAAAGACTCTTCTGGAGTCTTCTTATTTGAAGATGCATACATTTCATTATCTATTTCAGTATTAAATCCACCTTTAGGATTTTTTCTAATATTACCAACAATTTTACCATGAGGATCAGTTATATGAAATGCTATTGGCCAATTAGAATAATGATCTTCGATAAGATCTAACAATCGCTGAGCTCTACTCATATTAGCCTCTTGAACCTTTACCAAAAGTAATTCCGTGCTGCTCTTTTCCGTGAATAGCCTCTTCACCATCCGGAAGAACTTTAAAATAAAGAACTAATCTTTTCTTTTCAGCATCTTTGACTATTCTCATTGCAGCCTTATGAGCTGCCTCCTTATTCGGGTAAGGAGTATCTCTTTTTATAAAAGGATGATTCCCTTCACCTTTAATCCAGATAAACCACTTTTCTTCTTCACATGTTTTAATCAGTTTCTGGGCCTTGTTCATATTTTTACCCTTGACTCGCATGTTTCTTTGCACCGTCTTCAGTAGCAAACCAGGACAGTTCACCCTTTTTATTTCTTGCAGCGTAAGCCTTTTTATTTGAAGAGTATCCTGGAGCCTGAGAAGACATCTTCTTCCACTGCCCTGGCTTAATACTAGCCACACCACTATCTCTATTCTTAAAGAAATGACCGACAGTGGGAGATGCTAAATTAGGATCAGTATCATCATCTTCAACTTCACATAAACTCAACAATTTTAGTGACTTATTCACCAGATTTTCCTTAATCTAAAAGCCTCAAGAATCATTTCGTCTAACTCTTTAGCAGTAAATTCAGCGTAGTTATCACAGTAAGGATGTGGTTGTAACCTAGATATCCTAAACTTGTCCTCATTTGTATCAACTATCTTAGCTACAGTCAATCCATCCCAAAATAAGGTAAGGATATTACCTATTCTATATCTGCCCATTCACTTCTTCTTTGGACCAACTGGAGCGGTGGATACTCTAGTATTAATAGTTTGTTTCAGTAATGGATGCTGCCGACGATGAAGATTACCAGTACGTCCATGGTTTGGATTAAAGTTACATCGAGAGTCATGATTTGGTAGAACCACACCGCAGAATGGACATGATGTTAGTTTCATCTTCGCTCCAAGGAAGTATCATAGATACTTCAATATCATTAAACCCTTTGGATTTAAATATTACCCAGACTAGCATACCCGGCTGGTACTGCTCAGGCTTAATAAATTTAAATCTCTTTAATTCAGTTCGGTAGACATTTCCATTATTTCCAAGAACAGTTATTGCCAAGTGATTCACGTCAATTACAGTACCGACAATATATTCCATTAAGACCTATTTTAGTGATTTTCTTTATTCTTAGACGTTGGTGTAGGATTCTCATCACATTTATCACAGTGCTCTATTCTACAGTCAGTCCCTACTACGCATGTGCTCCAATCTTTTGATCCGCAATTACTACATGGGGTATTTTCATCTATTTTAGTTCGTCTACCAAGATATACTCGAATAACTCGTTCACTGTATTTTCTGTACACACAACATCACCATCTAGCTAACGGTGAGCCACAATCAGCACAATCAAGATTACACCCAGCTTTAGCTTTAAGTGCTTTTAATTCATTCAACTCTTTAATTACTTTATCATATTCAGATTTTTCAATAACATTAATAGTTCCAGGCATTTCAGTACTGTAAACCGTATCACCATTTTCTAAATCAAATTCAATCCACCACTGTTTCATTTAATCCTATCCTTAACCCATTTCTCAAGCCAGTTACCATACTCACTCTCTCCACGAACATCCCAGTAATAATGATTATAAGTATTCCAGTTAGGATTGATCTTTACGTATAGTTTACATACCCACTTAGGATAAGTACTTAACATAGCAATAGCTTGATTCTGTTCAGAGTTTACCTTACGAGTAAAGAATAAAAATCCTATTAAGAACAATAAGCAAACTGGAAAGAGGATCATAAGTGGGTAAACTCTTCCACCCCATATTAATACCCACCAATTATGAGGTAGTGTGGGTTCAGCAAAATCAAATGACTTATGAGTCGGCTGAGTATCACCATACAGTAGATAGTCGTGGGGCCAGGGGTATTTCCAACTACCTACTACGTCTTCTTGAAAGTCCTGACTAAACATAAGTCTAATAACATGATGAAGAAGACACCTACGAACTACTGATCTATGTTTAAGGTGGCTGAGACCAGCCATAAAACATAGCATCTGATCTCTGGTCCAGTTCCACTCATTATTCCAAGGAACCTGAGTTGGATGTCTTTTAAACCAACCAGTACCAATTAGAGTGCCGGGGTGGTTTACTTCATATGCACTAAAATTGAATCCTTTTACCGAAGGATCTTGAAATAATCCTGTAAATGCCATTATCCCAGCCCTGGTCGATGAATCCCCACCATCCATATGAGATTCAACTGGGAAGCCATTAGCATCCTGATAAATCATTTACCACTTCTGGCTAGATGCATCTTCTTCCACTGTTCAAACGTCAGAGGCTTAAAATTACTCTTAACATTTGGCCGAGTCCTATGGGTAAGGTATTCTTGATACAATTTTCTTAAATCAGAGTCAGAAGTACTAGCATCCATAGGATTAGCTTTACCACCTCCGGGGAATGCCGCAACATCTTCTGGAGATAGATAGCCATCCACTTCTTTGAGAAGTCTCTGAGCTTTATTCATTTCTCACCTAATCGGTTAAGATAGCGATATACAGTTGATCGTCCAATACCAAGGATCTTGGATGTTTTATTAACACTTTTACCAGTACTATTATAGATTTGAGAAACGTAGTCCAGTAAGACCTCATCTAAAGTCATTTGTCTTACCTCTTTAGGAGCAGTAGCAACACCAGGACTTAAAGTATTTGTATCATTTAGGTTCATTTATTCCTCCATTTACGTTTCTTTAATGGACCAACTGGAATAGCACCTAATTGATTAACATTTCCTTGTGCTCCGGGACTTCCTGCCATGGATTGATTAGCTGGTTTTAGTTTAACTAAATTATTCTTCTTTTTCAGTGCATCAAGCTCTGCCTTCTTAACATCAATACGACCTTTAATGTATTTCTGCTTATCAGGATTGTCTTTAGCCATTGCAAGAGCATTCTCAAGATCTCGAATAGCTCGCTCATGCCCGTGGATACGACTCTGCATTGAAGACGCAGGATCAGTCTCATTTATAATGCTAATAAGTCTTTGAGATTTATTCATGCCGGCTCCGTGGCTTCGTCCATTTGATATAATAAAAATCCAGTAATAATACCCAAGACGGCTACTAAGCCAACTTGGTGATAAGTACAGGACCAGAGTAAAGTACTAAATTTAGTTACGACTCCATATTTATTGTTTAAATAAATGTCGAGCCCAAGCCAGGAAAACGAAATTAGCAGTACGCCAAGCCTTATATACTGAAATAGAGTACTAGTGACTACTACTAATTTAGAAGGAGCTCTCATCTGAAAGAAGAAATGGCCAAATAGAATACCAGACAGATAAGGGATACCGGGAATAATATAAGAGTATCTCCAAATCGAAGCTGATTCAGTAGCTGCATTCCCAGCTTTAATATACACCATAACATCATATGAGATCCAAATTACTGCAGTTACACTCATTAGCCAAATAGTATATAGATACCATCTTTTAATCATATACTTGCACTTCTCATATTTAATGCACGATAGAAATTAACAATACGAGTTTCATCAGTTCCACCGGAGAGAGTAAGAGTTCCATTAGGAAGAATTTCATTACCTGTGATGGTTGATTCCCCTCCAGCAAAATTAGTAGTAGTAATAACTGGAGAGTCAGATGAAACAACGGTAATAGTATTGCCAATTACATTAGGCTGGTTATTACCTGCAGTCAGAAGGATTTGATTTGCCATTATTTCATTATCAGCAGCAGAGTAGTTAAGTGCTCCGTTGGCAGTAAGAGCAGCTAAGAGGCTCGCTTGAGTATCACTAACTGCTAGGCCAATCTGAACATCGAATGGACCAGATGGAGAGTTACGGAAAGTGTATACGTCATTAAATAGATTTGCTCCACTAGCCTGAGCAATAGTAATAATATCTCCATCAGCAGGTTGAGTATTAGTAAAGGTAATAGATCCAACAGCTCGAATATCCCCAGCGGTAAGAAAACCAATTATGGGTTGATAGGGATGAGCTTGATTATAGTCAGCTAATATGGTGGATAAGTCAGTCTGTCCATCGAATACAATACTAACATTGCCTTTAGCAGTAGGATAGAATGCTTTGAATGATACTCCCGCATACGATCCAGTGGAGAATAAACCAAAATACAGATAAGCAGTGAAATCAGTCTGTTCACCTGTTAGTAATTCTCCTGTATCATCAACAGACAGATCTACCTCACAGATACCATCATTACCAGGGGGATTAGTAATCTCAACTCCACCAGGAAAGAAGTCACCTGTAGACATAGTCTTAATCAGAGCAGTACCATTGTAAGCCCGGAAGTGAATCTGAATATCAGTAATATTATCTAGAGAGAATGGTTGAATACCCTGCTGGACGAAGCCGAGTGAAAGAGACCTAGTTTCTCCCTCATAGATAGTTACTGACTCCTGATTAGGAAAGTATGGATTATTACCATCTACTGTCCCATAGAGATTAACAAATGCATTCATATTACGCTCCGATGTCTTGAAATAGATCTTTTAGATTAACTTTATTATAAATCTTGTCAAATAGCTCTTTATTAACATCTGGATCATCAGGATCGCCGGATTGAAGAATAACTGGAGTATCAGGCATGTGTTCCTTAGCGTATTCAGCTACTTCATTACCACGCTCACTACCTAGATGAAAGTCAGTAACTACAAGATCAATAATATCTTTACTTTGATCAATAGCCTGTTTGGCCTGATCTACATTTGTTGCCCTAATAGTATTCCATCCCATCTCCTGGAACTTATGGTAAAGGACTTCCATAAACTCCAAAGAGTCCTCTACTATAAGAACAGTAGGCGCACTTTCAATAATGTCAAGTAGCTTCCTTGCTTTATTCATAAATTACAAATGAGTCTTTCCATCAACAACACGAACTAGCTGACGCATACCATTCTTGTATACATCACAACGAGATTGAGTCCAAGAGGATAGTCCAGCTTCTGCATACTCTGGATCAAGAATACTTGAAGTACCCACCTGATAACATCCACGATAGATTTCATCACGATGAGTGTGTCCGCTTACTGACTGACCATAGGCCTCTTCCATTGCACGAAGAGATCCTGGAGCACCATTAGCTCCCTTATCCCCATGATTGCCTAACTCAATACCAGCAACTTTATACTCTTCTTGACGCTCAAGCCATCGAACTCGGTCACAGTCTTTAAGACCTGCATCTTCTACTGCTGTCTGAAGTGGATCGAGCTCCTCTTCAAGATGAATAGCAAGATCAAGAGCATAGCGTAGATTCAGAGGATCATGACGAAATTCAAAATCCTCAAGCCAGCGATCCAAGAACTCATCGTGATTTGATTTAACTATCACAAGTTTAAGATCTGGACGAAGTGCCAGATAAGAGTTGAGATCCCTAGCTACTCCTTCAATTTCAGACCTAAGATCAAGAAGACCGGCTTTAGATCGACGAGCAGCAGTAATCCGTTTCTTACGATCATGATGATTAATAGACAAACCATTGAAGAGATCATGAAAGACTATCTTATTAGGCTTAAGCTTACGGATATCTGCCTTCCAACATGCGTCAACAACAGGATCAGTCTCGCCACTATGATAATCACCGAGAACCATAGCTTCAGGAGACATATCAGTTACTGAGTTGCCTGAATAGAACTTACCAAAATCAACAAATGATCCTTTATTATCTGCTTGAATCTGTCTGAAATGGAATTTCTTTGCACCATCTAGTTCAATTACAATTGCACCCATTACATGATCGTTATCAGCAATAACAGCAGTACGATCTGACATATAGCGAGTAGTGGCATAGTTAGGGAGAGTCAAACAACCAGTAGTCATCAAGGCAACTGGAGGACGAGTACGAGATGTTGCAACCATCTTCAAACGCTGTTTGGGAGATGCGTAGATAAATGATCCACTACGCTGGCCCAATCGACCAAGAGAGGTAATTGGATCGATATGCTTAGCAGATAGTTTAATAGTACTAATCCAGAGAGCCTGGTTGAGAGCTAAGTTGCGACCAACAAAGTAACGATCTTTCAAACAGGGATCGAAATCCCACCCAACTGATGCAGCAGGATCTGCACATGTCATCAACAGGAGCAGTGCATTATTCTTCTGACAGTAAGAGTCAATACTTTTAAGAAAATTCTGATCTACCTCGCAACCAGCAACAACAGTAGTAACAACAAATCGCTTGTAGTTCTTAGCGTCCTTCCTTAATTCATCGAATGCCTTACGGGAGAATACTGATTCGTCAACAACTTGATTATATATCTCCGGGTATTCCTTTTGAGCTACTCGTCTCAGTCCTACTCTAGATCCAAATGCCCTATGTACTTTATCCCTATGGTAACCTGCCATTGCAAGCTCAGCAGTATTCGGAATCTTCTTTTTCTCATCAACTAGTTTAATAAATGCTTTTAATATTGCTATCTGGTAGTCGGTATATTTACCCTTCATTTAATCATTTCTCCTATGGGTTAAATAATTACTGGGAAAGATTACCATTTCTTTATCGGGCAAGATGATACCTCCAGTATCGCCTTCCAGTTAATTCTGCATTTACATATCTTACAGGTATGTCCATTAAACTGCTCACAAGATTGACATATAAGTAGTCTCTTATTGAGAGTCTCAGGACTTACTTTCTTACCCCCTGATTTAACTAAACCAACAAATGACTTTGTTGCTTCGGTTACTATTACTTTAGCTTTTTGATATTTCTTACGGATAACTGACATGGGACCATGTTCTGCCATCACGAATTGACATAATGGTAGTATGAGCTACTTTAAAAAATCGGGCAATAGATCGAATATTTGATCCTTGTCCTAAATGATATTTGATCTCTCTAACATCACCCTCAGTAAGTTTAATTGGAGTACCAGGCTTACCTGCATATAGAAGTCTTAGATATCTAGCCTGAAGATATTTGAAACAGAATTTACACATACAGTCATAGTTAGCAAGAGCAGCTAACATCTTGTCTTTACGATAACTAAATACATGAGCAGTAGCACCAGTCTTATACCCAACTTTAGGGCTCAAATGAGTAGCAGGTTTAGCGCAGAAGTAACAAGTCTTGTCCTTCATGTACTCTTGACGACGTTTTTGCATCCACTTACGTTGATACTCACGCTGTTTCTTAATATCTTTATATCCCATTATTCTTCTTCCTCTTTCAATGATTTACGAATAACCTTCTTACCCATCTGACGCTCTTTAACTTTAGCCTTCTTAGTTCTCTTCGATGGCATTTTATCTAAGCTCATCTCTTGAGTCTTAAGTGAATACTGGGAAGTCTTCAAAGTATCTCGTTTACTCATCTTCTTTCCAGTCAGGAATATCTACTGTCTTACCTTTGAGATCATGAAAACAATTATCAAGAAACTGTATCTTGCCATTAGTAATAAATGAGTGGCACCTCTTCTTAGGATAACTTTTATTTACTAATAGGCTTGGACTAAACGTGGGTGCAGTCATACTACCATTCCACACCCAAGTAGGATGACTATAGTACTTGAATTTAGCGTGATCTTTTATCTCTTCTGGATCCCACTTTACATGAATAGGGTGAGTATACTTGCAACCAGGACAGTTGAATAAGTACATCTCAGTACCTAAGTAAGGCTCGTAACTCCATCTTTTAAGTTTGATTCCCATGCCGAGCTAACCCGTTTCGTTTCGAAACGAAATAACGTCTAATTACTTCTTGGCGTGCTTGAAATATTGCACTTGACGTTCGCGCTTCTTAATACCCTTAAGAGACTTAGCAGTACCAAGATTACGACCAGTCTTCTTGGAGACTAGCTTGTACCCACCTTTGGTCTTCTTAATGATTTCATCACACTGGGTGATAAGAATTTTAGCTTTAGTCTCCATTATCCACCTTATTCTGATCTAGTTTCTTAAACTTACAGGAGTGTTCGTAACAAGTAACTTCTTGATTCTCGCATCGGTACATATCATTACCAACATAGGTACACTCAAGCTTATTAGCATAGTCAATCTGACGTTCTGTCTGACAGCTAAGCAGCGTTGGGAGGATCAATATCATTATTACTAAACGAGAAATTACCTTTATCATCTAGACCGTACACTTTCTTAATAAAATTAGCACACATTTCTGAGGAGTAGATTACAGCAATATTCAGTAGAACACCAAGAACAGGGAGAATAACGTTCTCATCAGCAAGTAAAAATATTAAACAGCTAACAACATTAAATACCATCATCCACATATTGATCTTGGCTAGCCACTGACATACTCTGAGACTTGTTCTTGGGTTCATACCAACCATGCCTTTATTTCAGTATCACCACGTTCAATAGCTAGATACATACGGTGAAATCCATCTACTAGTATATAGTTGCCATTATGAACATCAAGAAGAACAGGGTGCCACTCAGTCTGCCTCTTTAATGCATTGAACTTAGATTGATGAATCTTCTTATTCAAGTCTACTGTACAGGACCACTGCTGAATAAGACATTTAAAGTATTCATCAATAGCTAGAGTGAAGATCTTATTCCTCATCCTCTCGATCCCTAACGCAGGTATCTCCTACTCGTGAGTAACCTGGAGGACACATACCGTTAGCAGCCCAGTACTCTTCCCATCCATGATCTTGAACAGCAATAGCTCCTGGAGTAGTGACATTAGGATGACCAGATTTGTCCCCACCTAATTTACCTTTACCCTGAACAGATCCACGGTGGCTCTTACTAGTATCACCCGCATTACGGTCTGACTCGTATCCATCACATATATCAATTAGTGTCTTTGCTTTACTCATTACACAGCTCCACATTTAGTAATATTTGTTTCTTCAGTATCTTCTAAATTAATACCAGTTTTATATGGGATCTCCTTAATAGGAGTAAAAGAGACATCGATCCTTGAGGAGTGTTCCTTACGTCTAACAAATCCCATTGTTGTTAGTACATTGAGGTAGTTGCCCATTGTATTACGAGTAGGATATGTAAACTCTTCCCCCGCTAGCTCAATCCATTCTTTAATAGACTTCTGCTCATTAAGATGAAAGTTGAGAGCCTCAGCTAGTTTAATAAATTTATGTGTCATTATTACCTCTTAGCAAATACATGGATCACAATCAGGAGGAGGAATAGGAATACATGGGATATCTTCATCATCACAATCAGTATCTGGGAGAAGCCAGTCTTTGGCAGTAATAGTGTCTATGTACCGTACAGTATGGGGAG
>Ga0335069_10005767_pt1 | contig 18143 bp, 12 predicted proteins | sample Lox_Sample_11_FD_206714 | JGI IMG/M metagenome (GOLD analysis project Ga0335069, IMG submission 206714) | Soil microbial communities from Loxahatchee National Wildlife Refuge, Florida, United States - Lox_Sample_1.1 | ecosystem: Environmental > Terrestrial > Soil > Wetlands | place: USA... | reverse complement strand
GACCGGCAGTGGGGTGGTCAGCCCCACGTCCCTTAGGCCGGTTGGCGCCGGCTTTACCGGGCCCACTGCACCCAACATCAACAACGCCAAGTCACGTTTTTCATGCTGGCTTTGAGGCGCGGGTACCGTACGGCCGGAGTTGGTACAAGGGGGATGAAGCCGATTAGTGACGCGCAAGGGCTTCAGGCGCTAGGCTTATTTTCATACGGAGTAAACTGTGGCCACAAATAACTCGCCAGCGCGCGCGCCTGTGACTGACGCGATTATCATCGCCGTTGCTGGACTCGTCGATGACGCTGGCGCAACTCGTGAACCGAGCCATTCGGATATTGACTTTCAGGTCAGCCGTGCGGGTCTAGCGGCGGGCGATCCAAAATCGCAGGGCCAACCTGTTGGCAAAGCGAAGCGCGTTAGGGCGATCTTAAGTTGGGCCCTGGAGAATTCTCCGGATCGAGCGGAGGTATTCTTGCCAGCGCTAATCGCAATGCTGAGAGGAAAAGGTGGCTTCCGGCAGGGTTCGCCGAACTATGTCGGAGATGAGCCTATTACCGACGCGCGAGAGGCATTTCGTACCGAAGGTTTTGAGCTTTCGTCGGACGGCGAACTCCGGCCCGTTAGTATCGACACGCTCGGAGGCGCTCAGCTAACCGATGCGCTCGCAGCCTATGTTCGTCGGGCACGGCGTGGAAGTGAGGATGCCGCCCTTTTGATCGGTGCAGGGAAGGACCTGTTGGAAGCAACCGCCGCTCACGTCATTCACGAGCGTTTCGGATCGTATCCTCAACAGGCAAATTTCCCAACGTTGTTGGGGCAGGCCTTCATAGCGGTCGGTATGACAACGCCGCAGACTCCAACCACTACAAACGAACCCCCGCAATTCCGCTTGCAAAGGGCGCTTTACGAGGCAGGTTGCGCGGTAAACGCACTTCGGAATAAGCAGGGCACAGGGCACGGGCGACCATGGTTGCCGACGGTTTCGGAGGGTGAGGCCCGCGCGGCGGTCCAGCTTATGGGAATCGTCTCCGGATTCTTGATTGGCGCACACAAAACGAAACCTTGAAACCCGACAAACCCCTCTATTTAATCCTAATCTCGTAGGTCATCTGATCCCGCCTTTCTCATTCCCGAGGGGGACGCCGGGGTGGGGACGGTTCCCCCCACGCCGCCAGAATCGGGCGGCTCCCCCCACAAGAGGGACTTCAGAGCGCTCCGCTGAATTCCCCCTTGTGCATCCTCCTATGTTGACCTTGGCAGCGAGATCTCAGGGCGTTGTCGGGCAGCTAAGGCCGGTGAGTACCCTCTAGGACGTTTCTGGTATTGTGTTGCTACCATGCCTGCTCCGACCGATTTCGCTGCTTTTCTTCAATCCTTTCGATCTCAAAAGTTCCAAGCGTTACGGCCGGCGCAAGGCTTTGTCCTAGACCGGTACAACGGCTTTCTGGCGAAAGCCGATATAGGAATTGAGCTTCCAACCGGAGCTGGAAAGACCCTGATCGCTCTCCTAATCTCTGAGCTTTGGCGTCAAGAGAATAAGAAGGTTGCGATCCTTTCCGCAAACAAGACTCTTGCTCGGCAGATGGTCCAAGAGGCCGCTTCACTAGGTCTGCCCGTCGTCCTGATGGAAGGCCCAGGTCGAGAAATTCCTGGCGCTGACAAGCGGGCTTACCACCGCGCGCGTAGTATTGCGGTTATGAACTACTGGGTTTACTTCAATCAGAATCCGGTAATGGATCCAGCCGATCTGTTGGTGATGGATGACGCACACCTCGCCGAGCACTGCGAGCATTCTCTCTACTCCGTCGAGATCAACAAGCACGACCACGAGGCGCTATTCAAATCGTTAATTGCTGAATTAAGGGAACGGTTCCCGGAATACTCCGTCATGACCGACGCACTGGCGGGCGATGCCCCGTCCAACTCACCGGCCGAGCTCCTCTCATTTTTGGACCAAGTTGAAGTGGCGGATCGAATTCGTGAGATTATCGATTCCTCACCATACATCGAAACTGACAAAGATTTGCGCTTTCGCTGGACACGCCTCAGGCACAAACTTCGAGAGGCAAATATCTATGTCAGCCTCACTTCTATTTGGATTCGACCGTATATTTACCCGCTCATTTCCAACTACCATTATCAGGAAGTGAGTCAGCGGCTCTACGTAAGCGCCACCATCGGCGATCCCGGCGATCTGAGCCGACGCCTCGGAACAAAGCCAATTGAAAAGATTCCAATACCTCCGGATTTTGCCGAGCAGACCTACGGCAGAAGGCTGGTCGTGATGAACAGAATTGAAGACGAAGACATTCCACGACGCCTGCAAATCGTCATTCTGGCAGCATTGCGAATTCATCCAAAGAGCGTCTGGCTTTGTTCCAGCCAGGCTGAAGCGTCAAAGGTCCAGCAGCTCGTTTCGGACTGGCTCAATGCTAATGGGATCGTGGGTCACCCCACATGGCTCCTGACTTCGCTCGGAAACGAAATAGACGATTTCAAGCAGTCGCCCCAAGGGCATCTCTTTGTGGGTGGAAGATTCGATGGAATGGATTTTAGCGCTGATGAATGCCGGCTGGTGGTCGTCAAGACGATTCCAAGAGCAATCAACACACAAGAGGAATTCATTTCGGCCTATCTGCGCGATTCAGGCTTCATGCGTCGCCGCCTCAATCAGCGAATTGTTCAAGCTCTGGGACGCTGCAACCGCGGAGAGGATGATTACGGCGTCTATGTATTAGCGGACCGACGTTTCGCGACGCATTTTGGTCACGAGACGAACCGAGAGGGCATACCGGCGAACATGGTCGCGGAAATCGATATGGCCCAAGACCATGCCGAGATCGATGAGGGCGTTCTACGGGGGAGAGTGGAGCGCTTCCTCAACCGCGACTTTGGCGATTTCGATACAGCAATCAGAAACTATCGAGCCGAAGTCCCAGCTGAGGCCCAGTTCGCAGTGATCCCGGATACGTCGAGCGCGGAGATCGTGGGGTGGACGGCGCTATTCTCCAGTCAGAATTACGAAGTCGCAGCGGCGAAGTTCGAGGAGTGTTGGGAAGCGGCTCGGGAAGCAAACATCCGAGAAATGGGAGCCTTTCATGGCTGGAACTGGGCAAAAGCGCTTTACTTGCAGTCTTTGCTTGGTGAAGCCAACGCCAGAGCAAAGGCGTTAGAGGTCTTCGAAGGCGCCGTAACGCGCGGGGGCCAGAGTTCATGGTTCAACAGGATGCGCGCGTCTCTAAATAGAGCGAGGGCCGTGCCAGCCGAAGCTCCGATCATGTCTGACTATGCCGCCGTTCTCCTCCGTGCATTTGACGATCTATTGGAGCGCCTGGGAACGACAGGGAACAAGTTTGAAAGATGGTGCGAGGGCGTGACACGGGGGCTCCAGTCTGAGAATCATGATCAGTTCGCAGAAGCCCTCGAAAAGATTGGTGGGGTACTCGGCTACCACGCGACTCGGCCGCGACATCAAGCCGCGACGGACTGCAGGTGGCGCGGTGTCTTCGGAAATATGAAGGAGCTTGTAACGTTTGAGGGAAAGATCGAACACACCGAACACGCGGCTATTGTGCCGAGCGATGTTGGCCAAGCCCATAACCAGGTTGCCAGGGCTCAGGCCGAATACGCACCCCAAGGTTACGTTGTCCGCGGAACGATAGTGACTCACCTGAACACCGTCGATCCCGCAGCAGATGCTTCAGCAGGTGCAATTCGAGTGATTCCGAAGGCCGCTACTCTAGAACTCTGGAACCAAGTCCGGCTCATTCTCAGCCTATATCGAGATCGGTGGTCTTTGGATGACCTTCAGGCTCGCTTGGTAGCCGTTGATGCCGTCCGGGCTCGAATACCTCAAGCCGGATGGCTGATTCGCGCTCTTGATGTTGACGAGCGATTCGTTGCCGCGCAGCGCCTCCTGTCTGAGTGGATTTAAGACCGGCGGCTCCGCGAGGGGGGTGGGGAACTCGGGGCACGCTGATCGTAACCTGCGACGAGGCCAATGGCAGCATCGATTCCACCAAGATCAAGCAGGTTCTAAGGATACGTTGGGCGTCTGACACCTTCGGGGCGCCGCCTCCACATCTCATAGACGGGCGTCCATCCGGCCTTGACCGCTGCCGGGAGGCGCGGGATGAGGGCGCTAGATGATTGTCGCCACGTCTATTTGGTACGTTAAGACTTCATCAAAATGGAATGTCGATGACGCGCTACCACGCAAAATACTTTGCGCACGATCTGACCCGCAAAGCTGTCGGCGGGCTGGATAGGCTGTCGATGTCGTTATTCGACGCGGCCGTGGATCTCAATCCTCATCAAATCGAAGCCGCTTTGTTTGCGCTTGAATCCCCGATCTCCAAAGGCGTCGTCCTCGCGGATGAAGTTGGCCTCGGCAAGACCATTGAGGCCGCAATTGTCCTCTGCCAATACTGGGCCGAGCGCAAGCGCCGGCTACTCGTTATCTGCCCGGCCTCACTCCGTAAACAATGGGCACTCGAACTTGGAGACAAGTTCAATCTGCCGACTCGCGTCCTGGACGCTAAGGTCTTTCGAGAGGAGCTGCGCAAGGGGAACGCGCCCCTTCACGAGAAAACCATCCTTATCATGTCGTTCAACTACGCAAACGCTCTGCGGGAAGACTTGAAGACAATCGCGTGGGACATGGTAGTGATTGATGAGGCGCACAAGCTTCGAAACGCTTACAGGCCGAGCAACAAGGTGGGCCAGGGCATCCGTTGGGCTACGGAGGACTGTCGGAAGCTCCTCCTTACTGCCACCCCTCTTCAGAATTCCCTTCTTGAACTCTATGGGCTCTCAACTCTTATTGATGAGCACCTTTTTGGGGATCTGAATGCGTTTCGCGCGCAATACACCGGGCCGGCCAGCAGTCTTAACGACTTGCGCCAGCGCCTTTCGACCTTCTGCAAGCGCACGCTTCGAAATCAAGTTACGGAGTTTATCCGTTACACCGAGCGCCGTCCGATAACCCGCCCATTCAAACCGAACGACGACGAACATGCTCTTTACGAGGCGGTTTCTACGTTCCTCCAGCGTTCCGACAGCTATGCTCTCCCGCAAAGGCAACGACATCTAACCGCCCTAATTCTTCGGAAACTTCTCGCCTCCTCGTCACAGGCCATCGCCTCCACGCTCGACACCCTTCGAGTCCGTCTCGAAACGCTTCGCGATGAACAAACGGTCAGCGATCCCGATTTCGCTGAGAGACTTATTGAAAACGAAGAGATCGAGGACGACCTGCTCGACGAAATCCTAACGAGCGAAGAGGAGCCGAATGAGGAGTCGAAGCCAAATCCACTTGTGATTGATCGACACAAGTTGAAGGAGGAGATCGCCATCCTCCGCCACCTCGGTGCCTGGGCTCACGGAATCGGGATCGACACGAAGACACGAACCCTGCTCAAGGCACTAGAGATCGGATTCGAGCAGATGGCCGCAATCGGTGCCGCGAGAAAAGCACTTGTATTTACTGAATCGCGGCGCACGCAGGAATACTTGAAAACGTTCCTTGAAACGAATGGCTACAAAGGCCAGGTCGTTCTCTTCAACGGCACGAACGCGGGCCCAGCCGAGACGGCAATTTACGAACGCTGGGCTGAAAAGAATCGCGAAACTGGCCGAGGCTCTGGTTCACGAGCTGTCGATGTACGCACTGCGTTGATTGAGAATTTCCGAGATGAAGCGACCATCCTGATCGCGACCGAAGCTGCTGCTGAAGGTATCAATCTCCAATTTTGCTCCCTTGTCATCAACTACGACCTTCCCTGGAATCCGCAGCGAATCGAGCAGCGCATCGGACGTTGCCACCGCTACGGGCAGAAACACGACGTGGTCGTGATCAATTTCCTGAACGAGAGGAACGAAGCCGATAGGCGAGTTCTTGAACTGCTGGGGGAGAAGTTCAGCCTTTTTAGTGGTGTCTTCGGCGCGTCAGACGAAGTTCTTGGCTCTATCGAGTCCGGCGTGGACTTTGAAAAACGTATTCTCGCTATCTACCAGGAGTGCCGCACTTCAGCAGAGATCGAATCGGCTTTCCGGAAGCTGCAAGAGGAGATGGACGAGCAGATCCGGTCACGAATGGACGATACCCGCCGAAAACTCTTTGAACATTTTGATGAAGATGTACATCAGCGCCTTCGTCTTCAACTGGCAGATGCTAACGCACAGCTGGATCGAGTGGGCAAAAGATTCTGGTCCATCACTCGCTTCATCCTGGACGGGCGCGCTGAATTCCACGAATCGGATTTATCCTTCGACTTGAAGAAGCCCCCTAGTGAAAATATCGAAGCCGGGCGCTATCACCTGATCTCGAAATCAAAGCCCGGTGCCGAAGAGGATCTCGCCCAGGAACGTAGCCGTTTCCTCTACAGGCTGTCGCATCCCCTGGGTGAGCACGTCTTACACGCAGGAAAAGCAATCCAGACCCCACCAGCTGAGGTTGTGTTTGATGTCAGCCACAACCCGACTCGACTTCATCTTGTTGAGCACCTCAAGGGCAAGAGCGGCTTTCTGTCCTTGACCAGGCTGGGCATAGACTCCTACGAGCGCGAAGAATACCTTCTGTTTTCGGGTTTCGATGACAGCGGCGCTTCCCTTGACCAGGAGACAATGGAGAAGTTGTTTGCATGCGCGGGCCGAGCGAGCGAAGTGGATTTCCTTCCTCTTGACGTGCGTGACCGCCTGAACGCGGAGGGCCAGCGACATGCAAAAGCGACCGTCAGTCGTTCGCTGGAGCAGAACAGCGTCCACTTCAATCAGGCGAGGGAGAAATTGGAAAAGTGGGCGGACGATATGGTGCTTGCCGCCGAGAAGGCCTTGCAGGATACAAAAGAACAGATCAAGGTTCTCCGTCGTCAGTCCCGCCAAGCGACTACATTAGAAGAGCAACGCGACATTCAAGAGAAGCTGCAGAAACTGGAACGGCAACAGCGCCGCCAGCGCCAGGACATCTTCAAGGCAGAAGACGAGATTATGGAAAAACGTGACGCCCTCGTGGAATCGCTGGAACGCCGACTTTCGCAGCGAACCGACGCCGAGAACCTCTTTACGATTCGCTGGACCGTAGAGTGATGAGAGAACCGTATTGGGAAGGCGAGACGAGAAGATAGATGAGCCAGAAATACGAAAAACTAAAGGGCCTTTTGAAGGAGCTGTTTCAGCTCGATCAGCCCGACCTAGACTTCGGTCTCTACCGCATCATGCATGCCAAGAGCGCTGAGGTGACGCAGTTCCTGGATAAGGATCTTTTGCCTCAGGTAAAGGAAGCCTTCGGTCTCTACAAGACAGCCGATAAAGCCGAATTGGAGAAGGAACTGGCAAAGGCCATCGACCAGGCCCAGGCGCTTGGGGCAGATCCTGAGGCTCTTCCCAAGGTTAAGGATCTTCGTGCGAAGGTCGCAAACGAGGCCGTTGATGTCGAGGCTCTTGAGAACGAGGTTTACGACCACCTCTTCACGTTTTTCCGCCGCTATTATTCCGAAGGCGACTTTCTAGCAAAGCGGGTCTACAAGCCGGGTGTCTACGCCATTCCTTACGAAGGCGAAGAAGTGACTCTTCACTGGGCCAATCGGGACCAGTATTACATCAAGACCAGTGAATTCCTCCGGGACTACGCTTTCCGGCTGCGACCCGACGACGCCAAGAATCCCATGCGGGTACATCTCCGACTCGCAGACGCAGCCGAGGGAGAACACGGAAACGTCAAGGCCGCCGAGGGCAAGGATCGCGTCTTCATCCTCGCTTCTCCCGGAGAATCCGGGAGTGCGTTCATTTCCGTTGAAGAGGGTGAGGAGGGGAAGGAGCTTGTCATCCGGTTTGAATACCGCCCGGCGACAGTAACGGACTGGCCGGAGGATCTCCGGGAGGGCAAGAACAAGCCCCCAGTCCAGAAGGATTTAATCTCGTTTGCAATCAAGCGGGTGCTTGCTGTCGCGCATCTTTCGTTGGCCTCATGGATTGCCGAATTGGCTAAGCCGCACTTCACCACGAGCGGAGAGAAGGTCGAATACAGCCGGCTGGAAGCACATCTGCGTAGGTATTCGGCTCGGAATACATTCGATTACTTCGTTCACAAAGACCTCGGTAGTTTTCTTCGCCGCGAGCTCGATTTCTATATCAAGAACGAAGTGATGCATCTTGACGATGTGCAAGATGAGACAGCTCCGCGCGTCGAACAGTATCTTTCAAAGATCAGGGTGATCCGGCGTATCGCAAGCAAACTCATCGCGTTCCTTGGCCAGCTTGAGGACTTTCAGAAGAAGCTCTGGCTTAAGAAGAAGTTTGTTGTGGAAACCACTTACTGCATCGCGCTTCGCTGTATCCCGAAACAGTTTTATCCCGAAATCATCTCTAACCAGGCTCAGCGTGACGAATGGGTGAGACTATGTGCCATCGACACAATAAAAGCTGACTTGGCAAAGCCAGGCTATAGCGTTCCGCTGAGCGCGGAGTTCCTAAACGCGTATCACACTCTTCTTTTAGACACACATCACTTCTCGTCCGACTTCACCATCAGGCTCCTTCAGGATCTCGGCAACCTCGATGACGACACGGATGGACTTCTCATCCGAAGTGAGAACTTTCACGCCCTTAATACATTAAGAGCTCGATATGCCGCCGCCTGCGACGTCGTCTATATTGATCCCCCTTATAATACCGATGCTTCCTCCATCGTTTACAAAAATAACTACAAACACTCGTCTTGGATGAGTCTGATTGAAAATCGGATCAGCTTATCCTCTCGCCTTATGACAGATACAGGCGTCATGTGTTTCGCGATAGATGATGAGGAAGTGTCAGAAGCCCGACAAACCCTCGCGCAGGTATTTCCGAAAGATCTCGGTGTTGCGGTGGTTAGATCCAACCCGCAAAGCAGAAAGACTAAGGGCAAGCTCTCGCCTTCTCACGAATACGCTTTGTTCTATGGCGTCTCAGCCGGTTCCGTGCCTGGAAGCCTCGAACTCACCGAGAAACGACTGTCTCGTTACCCTAAGGAAGATGAAAAAGGTCGTTTTGCTTGGATGAATTTCATCCGTACGGGGAACAATGACAAAAGAGCTGATCGCCCAAAGTTGTACTACCCGATCTATGTCGATAGCGACGACAAGCTGAGAATCCCCAGCATGACGTGGTCGGATGAGAGTGGTCCACTAGGAGAGTATGTAATCCACGAGGCTTCGAAGCCGACTGAAATCGTTGTCTGGCCGGTCGCTGAAGACAGCGGTGGCGAGGTAGTCGAAAAGAATTGGCATAGGGGACACTTGCGAGTGTCGGGTGAGCCAGAAGAGTACCGGGTGCGACGAGACGCTGCGGGAAACATTAGTATTGATTTCAAGACAAGAATGGATGAGGAGTCTACACCCGTCACATGGTGGGATAAGAATGAATATGCGTCGGCAAACTATGGTGCTTCCGAGCTGAAAGGGCTGTTCGGAGAGAAAGAGTTTGATTTCCCGAAAGCCCTCACTCTTGTGGTGGACTGTTTGCGTGCCGCTAACGCAAAGCCATCTTCGACGATACTGGACTATTTTGCAGGCTCTGGAACGACGGGCCATGCGGTGATCAATCTAAATCGAGAAGACGGAGGTCGGCGAAAGTTCATACTGGTCGAGGCCGCTGACTACTTCGACACCGTGTTGTTGCCGCGAATCAAAAAGATTGCCTTCGGACCCGAATGGGCAGACGGCAAACCAAAGCGCCACGCCAGCCAAGAAGAGGCCGAGCGCAGCCCACGCATCATCAAGGTGATTCGCCTTGAATCCTACGAAGATGCTTTGAACAACCTCGACGTACGCCGCACTACGAAACAGCAATCTCTGTTGCAGGCTGCGGAGAGCCAGGGCTCGGATGGGCTGAAGGAGCAGTACATTTTGCGCTACATGCTCGATGTGGAAACGCGGGAAAGTCAATCGCTGCTCAATGTGCAGGCATTTACCGATCCGACTGCATACAAGCTGAAGGTGAGGCGTCCGCACTCAGATGAAGGCCGCGAAGTGAACGTCGATTTATTGGAGACGTTCAACTGGCTAATTGGGCTGACCGTACGAAGTATCGCTGTCCCTCAGACCTTCGAGGCGTCCTTTGTACGCGATAGCGAAAAGAGGCTTCAGCTCAAGGGCAAGCTGAAGCCGGTTCCAAGCGGTCCGTGGTGGTTTCGGATCGTGGAAGGCACAACAGCTGAGGGTCGAAAAACAATCATCGTTTGGCGCAAGCTCACTGGGAACCTGGAAGAAGACAATCTCGTGCTGGATATCTGGATGAAGGACAGGCTCAAGATCAGCACGAAGGACTTCGAGTTCGACCTGATCTACGTTAACGGCGACAACAACCTTGAAAACCTGAGGCTGCCAGACGATACCTGGAAAGTACGGCTGATTGAAGAAGACTTCCATAGGTTAATGTTCGACACGGAGGGCGTCTGATGCCACGCGGGCGTCCCCGGAGTACGGCAACGGCGGGCACCGCATCTGTTGCACCGCGCCGACGGGCCAATAACCGACCTCAAATACAGTTCTCGTACAAACTGGTGTTGAATCAGTGGTTGCTGTCGCTCTTCAACGTTAGTCGCTTCGAGGACCTGGCGCAGCATCTGCGTAACGAAAAGCTTGAAGGACTCGACGAGAACAACGTTCACCACTATTACCACGCCCTCACAGCGCAGCTTTTCAATCTTACACAGCTCCCTACGGATCTACTCCTCGAATACGATCAGAACATCGTCAAGCACACCCTATCCCTAAACGAGCGTCGCATGACTCGCGGCGAGGAGCCGGTTGTTTGGAAGTACTTCCAGTATTTGACCCTCCTGTTCACGGAGATCTACCTGGATCGCTACTTCAGCGATCCAGATGGGTTGCGGAAGGCTCTCAATCACCAGATTTCGATCTACAACACCGAAAAACCCGAACCCGATCACATTTCTCAGCTAAGTGAAAGCGAGGAGGCGTGGCCGCAACTGAACAAGGTCGCCTACTGGAGCGCCACAGGAAGCGGTAAGACACTGCTTATGCACGCCAACATCCTTCAGTACCAGCACTACCTAGAAAAGCATGGCCGGAGAAGAGAGCTAAATCGAATCATCCTCCTCACACCAAATGAAGGATTGAGCCAGCAACACTTGCGCGAGTTCGAGACCGCAGGAATCACCGCAGAACTTTTCAACAAGGATGGCAGGGGTCTGTTTGCGGGCCATGCCGTAGAGATTCTAGACATTCACAAACTGAAGGATGAAATGGGGGAGAAAACCATCGCGATTGATTCCTTCGAAGGAAACAACCTCGTGTTGGTTGATGAAGGCCATCGAGGTGCGTCCGGTGGCGAAGAAGGTGTCTGGATGGAGTTTCGCAGAAAGCTCTGTGAGCAGGGGTTTTCGTTCGAGTACTCCGCTACGTTTGGACAGGCTGTAAAGGGAGACAAGAGACTGACCGACCTTTACGCGAAGAGTATCTTATTCGACTACTCCTATCGCTATTTTTACGGGGACGGCTTCGGGAAGGACTACCAGATCCTGAATCTTGACGAAGGGACACAAGATAACAACTTGGAGTTGTACCTCGTGGCCTGCCTGCTCGCGTTTTTTCAGCAGCAGCGGTTACACGGCGAGCAAGAAACCTCGTTCCGTCCATTCAACATCGAAAAACCCCTATGGATCTTCGTCGGCGGCAGCGTAACCAAAACTCTTGCTGCGCGGGATGCGTCAGATATCGTTGCGATTCTCCGATTCCTGGCTCGGTACGTCTCTGATCGCACGGGAAGCATTCAACGCATCAAGCGCGTACTCAATCAAGGCTTGGTTTCCTCGGACGGAACCAATCTCTTTGCGGGACGATTCACGTATCTCAACACCACCGGGCTTTCCGCGATCCAGGTATTCGAAGAAACCCTGGACACGCTGTTCAATGCTCAAGGCGGCGGTTTGCTGTACGTTGAGAACCTCAAGGGTGCAACTGGTGAGGTTGCCCTTCGCGTTGGAGATAATGAACCGTTCGGCGTCATCAACGTGGGAGACGACGCGAAACTAGTGCAACTCTGCGAGAAGAGCGGCCTCCAGACTGGTGAACGCGAGTTTCACGGTTCACTCTTCCACGAGATCAACAAGCCGGATTCGACAGTCAATGTCCTGATTGGGTCGAAGAAATTCACCGAGGGCTGGAATAGTTGGCGGGTTAGCACTATGGGCCTCATGAATGTTGGGCAGACCGAGGGCTCACAGATCATCCAGCTGTTTGGACGGGGAGTGCGACTGAAGGGCTACGGTCATAGTTTGAAACGCAGCGGCAAGACCCAGCTACCGGATGATGTGACTCGTCCGAAGCACATCGGTCAGTTGGAGACTCTTTCTATATTCGGAATTCGGGCGGATTACATGGCGCAGTTCCGCGACTTTCTCGAAGAGGAGGGCCTGCCGACGAACGATGATCGGCTTGAGTTCCTTTTGCCCGTCATCAAGAACCTGGGAACGCAAAAGCTGAAGATGATTCGACTGAAGAAGGTAATCAACGGGGTAAGCACCGAGTTCGGCGATGCATTTCGCAAACTCGGGCCGGTTCCGACACTACGGAAGCCCGACCCCGCGAACGATGAATCCACCAGCTACCTTCAAAAGAACCAGGTAGTCCTCAACTGGTATCCCAAGATTCAGGCAATGAAATCCGGCGGAGTGCTTGGCGGGGACGGTGAAACAACTCGGAATCAAACACACCTAACCTCATTACATGTCGCCTTTCTCGACATGGACCGGCTCTATTTTGCCCTCGAACGGTTCAAGGCTGAGCGCGGTTGGTACAACTTGAATATCCCTCTAAGCCGAATTGAAGAGTTATTGGTCGATCAAAGCTGGTATCAGCTCCTCATCCCGGCCGAAGAACTGGCCTTCGACTCCTTCGAGCGGGTCGCACTCTGGCAGGAGATAGCGCTCGCCCTGCTGAAAAAATATACCGAGCGTTACTACACCTTCCGGAAGCGCGAGTGGGAGCTGCCGCACCTGGAATACCAGGAACTTTCGGAAGATGATCCCAACTTCCTCGCTGTGAAAGACGAGGCAGGGGCAGGGTACTATCGCATCTTAATCGAGAGATCCCAGGATGAGATCGTCGCGAAGCTCGGCGCACTGAAGACGATGATTGAGAAGGGCGAACTTAAACCGTGGGAGTTCCACGGGCTGAAGGCAATTTGGTTTGGTCGGCACCTTTACGAACCACTTCTCTATCTAGACAAGAATGGCGTCGAAATCACCCCAGTCCCCTTGAACAAGGGGGAGAAGCGATTGGTCGAGGACCTCAGGGACTTTCACGATTCCAAAGCCAGCTTCTTCGCGGAAAAAGACCTCTACCTCTTGCGTAACCTCAGTAAAGGTCGCGGCGTAGGCTTCTTCGAAGCCGGAAATTTTCATCCGGACTTCATCCTCTGGCTGCTCATCGGCGGAAAGCAGCACGTAGTGTTCGTAGATCCAAAAGGAATTCGGAATCTCGGACCCGCGGACCCGAAGATTCAGTTCCACGAGACCATCAAGGAGATTGAGCAAAGGCTAGGTGATCCAAGCGTGTGTCTGGATTCGTTCATCGTATCTAACACGCCGTCGCATACGATGCGGATGTTGTGGGGCATGGACAAGCCTACGATGGCTGCGAAGCACATTGTATTTCAGGAAGAGGACAAGGATTCGTATGTCAGAACGATGCTGGAGACCGTTGTTGCGTCGTGATCGGCACAGTCCAGCCAGATGTTTTTGTCTCTAGAGAATCGATCAGAAGCGACTGAGACTTTTTAGGCGAGTAAAAGCGATGACCTTGAAAGCTATGAAGGGCAACGACATGTCCGACGGCATTGTCGTCTCTTTCCATTCAAAGTGGCTGCCCATTTTGTCGCGGGGCGCTATCAAGTACGTCTTCCGTAAACGAGGGCCGCAAAACATGAATCCGAAGTGGATGTACGTATATGTCGGTTCTCCTACCAAAGCTGTCGTCGGTCGCTTACCTGTGACGCATGTTGACACGCGGACGCTTCGGGACTGTGTTGGGCAAGCCTCCGGTGGCGCGATTACGGCCGACGAATTGAATAAATATGCTGACGGATATGAACGCCTGTTTGTGTTCACCGTTGGACATTACCAAGCGGCCGCTAGACCGGCCTCCCTGGCGGCCCTCAGTTCCAAACATAGATTTGTACCCCCACAGAGCTTTCTCGTGTTGTCAATTCCGGGGGCAAGGGTGCTTGATGAAATGTGCAAGTTCGGTTCCGGGAAAGTTGCATCATTGTGACGGCGCAGCTCTGAAGTCCGCCGCCGTTTACGAGCGCCATCGCGCCGTCTTTGACCGATAAATTGTCTTACCGGCGCTCAAATGGAATGTAGGTTAGAGGGGGAGCACCCCGCCCTCGTACGATGCCAAATAGAGAGCTCCCCTTGGCGCGGTTCTAACCACCAGCGCCGCCACCGCCACCGCCGCTTAGAGCGAAACGAGTCATGCTGACCTCCTTTCTGTCCGTTATCGAATTGCTCGATTCCGGATCGGTACACTGTACCGTACCGGACGGCGTCTCTGGGGAACGCTCCATCCTCGTTTTTGCGTGCAACCCAACGTCTTTTGTCGTATAGACCCGACCATTCCGTTCGGCATAAACCGCGAAGTAAATCGTCTAATCGTCTCGATCTTTGCCCATGACCGATGTACGGGAAACAGTGGCCCTTTGGGCGTGCCTCGTGGGGAGCGCAGTCGCGCTGCTCGGCCAATCCCAGTCCCTTGTGTCAATCGCGTTCGCAGGAATATGCCTGTCTGCGACGTCGGCAACCGTTGCCGTTTACTCCCGACGCAATCGCAGTCCAATCCAGAGATCTGGCGTAAGCATCGAGGGCCTGAATCTTGACTCGCTCCATATCGCGAACGTCCGTCGCAGACTGAACAAGAGCCTCACGCTTGAGCGAGCTTTCCAGGTCGCCATAATCAATGGCAGCGACTTGCATGTTGCTTGGCAGTATGACGGTTTCTGCCGATCCGAGGGCGAGACCGACATCGAGTTCAGCATCGATTCTGAGAACAACATCGCGTTTGAGCAGCTAGAGTGCTTCGCCTTCGACCTTCAGAATGATCCCGAGCGGCTCCGCCAAATCCGGCCTATACTTCTCGGCAGTGACGGGGTTTCGAAGAAGATCAAAGTTCCCTTCCTGCAGCCGCTCGCGTGCGAAGACCACTTCAGCATCCTTCTCAACTGCGCTTTGCCGGGATGCATCACCACCGGACTGCAATACTACACCTCAAGCCTGTCCTTCGATCAGCCCTCCGTCGCTAGCGCAAGCGTCCACTTAATCTTCGTCCGGATGCGGCCCGAGTGGGTGAGGGTGTACGAGTTCGACGCAAAGGGTAGACCCACCTTCGTTAGTGAGCTTCGGCCGTTCCGAGATGATGGCGCCACTTGCGAATACGTAGACATGTCCCAGAACGTCCCCGGCCAGTCGGTTCGCGTTTACTTATACAGTCTGACCGCCCTCGGAATGCAAGCCGAAGAGACGCAGCCTTCATTTCCGGGCCCGCTCTTCAGTCGAAATTAGCGTGATGGGACTGTTTGAGGCCCAGTCCCGAAGCCAAGAACCTTCCAAGTCCAGCGGCGCACCTCAGCCGCTCATCTCAGTGTTCTCGCACTCGAAGAGCTACTGCGTCTCAGCCCGAGCGTCTTGTTCGACAACCCAGGTGTGAGCTTGGTCAGCAAGCTTTGCGAGGACGAGCAGATCATCTCGCCCAAAGCTCGTGCTCGATTTCCACTCGTTGCCATCCCGATAAACGCGCTCGAACGATACGCCATGCCACGGACCGTTTGATCCGTCGTTGCGCCAGATCGCCGCTTTGACCGAACCGATGCGCACTTCGTGCACCGGCCGTTTTTTGGTCTGTTCAGCCATAACAACCTCCTTTGGTCGCCCAGCTTTTGCCGGACTCCGCGGCGTCTACCACAGCCGCACGAGGCCGGAGGAAAAAAGACGACAGCGGATGTTGACAACCGTCGGGACAGCCCCAAAAGGAACGATAATTCTACTTATCGGCACAGAGAGTTGCGGTTTTTATTTAAGACGAATGAACTAATTACTACGGGCTGAGAGCTGCCGTGGGGCGCATTTCCTAAGAACCGCCGGTGCAACTCGCTACCCCTAGGATGGAGCAAACCGCGCAACCCTTCGATCGCATCGCATCTGGAACGTCCCCGCGTGGCCGGTCCTCGTCGTCGGCCAGAGTCGGGAGCCCGTTCGTAATTCGCGAAGGCAGTTGCGAAGCCTGTAGAGTCGGCCGAACCGCTAGCAGAGCGGCAGCGCCAAGAACGAATTCGCGGCGATTCATAGCGGGTATATCGTACCGTACGGAGCGTCATTTCGGCGTTTCGCCCGATGTAGCCGCTTTCCTTCCTTCGCTCGCTGCTCCCCGATCAATCGCCAATTGGATTACCGGGTAATCGGCTCCGGTCTCTGTATACCGTAGTCGGCCGTTTTCCCAGTGAAAGCCCGCCTTCGCTTTGAACTCCGCGTAACCGGGAGGCGGCGTGCAGCCGCAGAGCCGGGCCGGCCAATTGTCGATAGTGCGTTCTCCGTAGAGAAGCCACATCATGTTCTCAGTAAACGGGGCGTCAGAGCCGCACACGTAGCGGTGCAAGCGGGTGCCCGTCCAGTTTGCGAGGGCAAATGCACCCGCCACAATGCACAAAACAACGCCGAACTTCCACTTCATTCCGTGGCCATCTTTCCAGGCCGATTGTACCAGCGCTCGAGCAATCGAGTCCCTTCAAACCGACGCCCACGGGTGTTGCGCTAAGATCAGATCCGAGGACACGAGCCATGGAGAAAGTCTTCATTTCGATGAATGCCGAAGGCCATCTGGTTATCAAGCCGGCGGGAGAACATAGAGCCGAGCAGGTGGCCGAAGCCTCCTCTGACGCCAATCCCGTATCGAAGCGTCTTTCCAAGTCGGGAGTTCTCGATTCGCGAGGAAGACTCAAACTTCCAGCGGACGTTCGACGATTCCTGCGCGGTGATGACGACCCGGCTTGAAGCGCCTCACGTTTTATGGCCTGGACCTGCCAATCAGTACTCCTCCCCCCTGTGACGCTCTCGACTACAGCGGCAGAGGTCTTCTCCATCCAGATGAATCTCCCCCCGGACGTTGAAGCGGAAATCGACTACCGCGGAGCACCACCAACCGACGTCCGAAAACGTCCCGATTTTCACTACTACCGCGAATGTTTCATTCCGACCGAAGGACACTTTCCTCTCCTCAGCAAAGAGCTCCTTCGCTCTTCGACTCTGTCCGGACCGGACCTGGCGAGTTTCCCGCGTTTGTTGCAGGACGAACTCTCGAAGCTCAGAGAACAGGGCGTTCTCGGAAATGTCGTCCTGCTCCGGCAAAGCATCCATGCGTTTGTAAAACAGAAGCTCGATTCCGGAGAATTCTCCCAGCCCATGGAGATTGCGTTCGCGCCCCGGGGCTATTCGCGTGAGAAGTAATCAGAACGTCATGCAGCCGAGGACCTCTGTCCACGCTCTCCAGTCCGACTCCTTCCCACGCGCAAGCCACAGCACCCGATAGGGATACCTAAACCCGAAGCAGTTTCGTTTGTACGTCTGGAGGACGAGTTCCTCCCGGTTGAAATTCCCATCACGCGACTGCGCAAGCAGCAGGAACAGCACAATTAGAATCAGCCGCGCCGTGAACAGCAGTGGAAGAAAAAGGAGAATTCGCCGTAGCCGTCGCACCATGGGGGATCTCTTCTGATCAAGAAGAATACCACTTCGCACCCGTTTGATTGGTGGGGGAAAGCATTCCCCTCGCTGCAGCCCACTGAGTGGTCTTTCGCTACCCCTTCTAGCGGGGGACACCCCCGCAACGCCCCCTGAAAAACGCTAAGGGACTTCGCCCCTGGCGCGGTCAAGGCTTCCCTCCGCTGGCCACAGGTGGCCGCTCCGGCTTCGCAGCCGGTGTCCCCAACCTTCCTTCGCTCTCGCTTCGCTCACCCTGCGGGCCGCTTCGTGCAGCTTGGGTGATTCCCCTCCGGCTTCTCCGGCCTGTGACCTTGCCTCCCCGACTCATTGGCGTCGGCCTAGCCGGTGATTGATTCGCAATCACCCCATTTCAACTGGAGGCAAACACTATGAGCAC
>Ga0335069_10005766_pt1 | contig 18144 bp, 18 predicted proteins | sample Lox_Sample_11_FD_206714 | JGI IMG/M metagenome (GOLD analysis project Ga0335069, IMG submission 206714) | Soil microbial communities from Loxahatchee National Wildlife Refuge, Florida, United States - Lox_Sample_1.1 | ecosystem: Environmental > Terrestrial > Soil > Wetlands | place: USA... | reverse complement strand
CACATACCCGCCATCGGCGGTGCCCTGGCGCGCAAGCTCCAGGCGGATCCGTACTGGAAGCCCTTCTTCGACGGCTACCCGCCGGTCTACTCCTGGCTCGCGCGGATGAAGCCGCAGGTCGCCGTGGTGATCTACAACGATCACGGCCTCAACTTCTTTCTCGACAAGATGCCGACTTTCGCCGTGGGCGCCGCCGCCGAGTATCGCAACGCGGACGAGGGATGGGGGCTCGAGCCGGTCGGCCCTTTCGCCGGTAACCCGGAGCTTTCCTGGCACCTCATCGAGTCGCTGGTGGCCGATGAGTTCGATGTGACGAGCTGCCAGGAGATGCTCGTCGACCACGGATTCGCGGTGCCGATGGCTCTGCTCTGGCCGGAGCGCGCGCGCGCGCCTCTGGCGCTGCCGATCAGCGTCAATACCGTGCAGCATCCGCTGCCGACCCCGAGCCGCTGTTACCAGTTCGGCCGCGCGCTCGGCAAAGCGATTGCCTCCTTCCCGCAGGACCTGCGCGTGGTAATCGTGGCCACGGGAGGCTTGTCGCATCAGCTCGATGGGCGGCGCGCCGGTTTCATCAACCGCGACTTCGACCTGATGTGCATCGAGAAAATCATCGACGATCCGGTAGCCCTCACGCGATACTCCATCCGCGACATCGTCGAGCAGGCCGGCAGTCAGGGTGTGGAGGTCATCATGTGGCTGATGATGCGCGGCGCCCTGCAAGGGCAGGTGAAGTGCCTGCACCGCCACTATCACATCCCGATCTCCAACACGGCGGCGGGACTGCTGTTACTCGAGAACGCGGCCTGACCACACCGGCAGGCGCAGGGGGAGGCATGGGCCAGGTAGGCTTTGGTCAACCGGACAACGGTGTCATCCAGATGGCCTACGTCGTAGCGGACCTCGACGCAGCCATCAAGGAGTGGATTGCGCGGCTGCGGGTAGGGCCATGGTTCGTTCTCGAGCACTTCACCGGCGTCGATCCGCTCTATCGCGGCCAGCCCTCGCGGGCTGACGTCCGGCTCGCGATGAGCTTTGCGGGCCACATGAACATCGAGCTCATCCAGCCGAACGACGATGCGCCCTCGGTCTATCGCGAGGTGATCGAGCGGCGCGGCTACGGCTTCCATCACTGGGGGCTCGCCACCTGGAGCTTCGAGGCGGCGGTGGCGCAGTACGAGCGCGATGGGTATGCGCTGGCCTTTCGAGCCGCTGTGCCGAGCGGCGGGCGCGTCGGCTACATGGATACGACCGGGATCCTGCCGGGCTTCACCGAGCTGATCGAGCTCGGCGGCGACTTCGAGCGTGTGTTCGGACGCTTCTATCGCGCCAGCATCGACTGGGACGGAACCGATCCGGTGCGGTCCTTCATCTGATCCGGCGGTCGCCTCCGGCGACCTCAGCTCTGCTCGTTGAGCTGCCGCTCGAGGTCGGCAAGCGTGCGGTAGCAGGGCAGCACCTGCGCGACGCTGGCGTTCGGCTCGCGACCCGCGCGGATGGCGCTGAAGAACTCCCGGTCCTGGAGCTCGATGCCGTTCATCGAGACATCCACCTGCGAGACGTCGATCTTCTGATCCTTCCCGTCGATGAGATCGTCGTAGCGCGCGATGTAGGTGCCGTGGTCGCAGATGTAGCGGAAGAACGTGCCGAGCGGCCCATCGTTGTTGAAAGACAACGACAGCGTACAGAGGGCACCGCTCGCACTCTTGAGCTGGATGGACATGTCCATGGCGATGCCGAGCGTCGGGCTGAGCGGACCCTGCAGCGCGTGTGCGGCTGTTACCGGTGAGCCGGTCTGGTAAGTGAACAGGTCGACGGTGTGCGCGGCGTGGTGCCACAGGAGGTGATCGGTCCAGGAGCGCGGCTGCCCGAGTGCGTTCATGTTGGTGCGGCGGAAGAAATAGGTCTGCACGTCCATCTGCTGGATCGCGAGCTCACCGCGCAGGATGCGCCGGTGAATCCACTGGTGCGAGGGATTGAACCGCCGCGTGTGGCCCACCATGCACACCAGTCCCGTGCGCTTCTGCAGCTCAGCGACGGCGAGCGCATCGGGCCAGCTGTCGGCAAGCGGGATCTCCACCTGCACGTGCTTGCCTGCCTGGAGGCAGGCCAGCGCCTGCGAGGCGTGCAGCTGGGTCGGGGTGGCGAGGATGGCGGCTTCCACCCCTGGGAGACTCAGCGCTTCGTGCAGGTCCGTGGTCGCGTGCGGCACGGCATGCTTCTCCGCCACCGCACGCGTCGGCTCGAGGGCGCGACCTACCAGCGCCACGACCTCGACGCCGCCGATGGTGCGGATGGCGTCCAGGTGCTTCATACCGAACGCGCCGCAGCCGGCGAGAATGATTTTCATGGCAGGTTCTCCAGGATGAGGTGACCCACCGCCGTGTTCGAGGCGGGCACGTGATAGAAGCGATGCACGGTGCGCACGCGATCGTTCAGTGCGCCCCGCATGATGAGCCACATCACCAGCTCGATGCCCTCCGAGCCCGCCTCGCGCACGTACTCGATGTGCGGCAGGCGCGAGAGACTCTCCGGATCGTCGATGAGCTGCTCGATGAACCGCGCGTCCCATTCCTTGTTGATGAGACCCGCGCGCCGGCCCTGCAGCTGGTGACTCATGCCGCCGGTGCCCCATACCTGCACGTTCAGGTCGGCGGGAAAAGAGTCGACCGCACGGCGCACCGCCTTGCCGAGCTCGTAGCAGCGACGGCCGGAAGGGGGCGGGTAGAGCACCACGTTTACCGGGAAGGGGATGACACGCGCCGGCCACGCCGGCACCTGCCCGAAGAGCAGCGACAAGGGCACCGTGAGCCCGTGATCGACGTCCATGCGGTTGACGATCGTCAGGTCGAAGTCCTGCTGGATCACCGACTGAGCGATGTGGCAGGCGAGCTCGGCGTGTCCCCGTACCACCGGGACCGGCCGTGGGCCCCAGCCTTCGTCGGCCGGAGGGAACTCCTCGGCACAACCGATGGCGAAGGTCGGGACGATGTCGAGGCTGAAGGCGCTGGCATGATCGTTGTAGAAGAGCAGGATCACATCGGGCTTTTGCCCGGCCATCCAGCGCCGCGAGAAGTCGTAGCCCGCGAACATGGGCGCCCAGTAGGCATCCCGGGACTTGCCGTTATCGAGTGCCGCACCGATCGCCGGAACGTGCGAGGTGGTGACACCTGCGGTGATGCGCGCCATTCAGCTGACCTCAGCGGCTAAAGTACAGGCGCATCGGGTTATCCACCAGCAGCTGGTGCTGCATTTCGCGCGTCGTCGCAATGCTCGGGATGAAGTCCACGAGGTCGCCATCGTCCGGCATGTGCGGTTTCAGGTTCGGATGTGGCCAATCTGTGCCCCACAGCACGCGCTCCGGAAAGGTCTCGACGATACGCCGGGCGAAGGGGACCACGTCCGCGTAGCCGGGCGGCCCGCTCCTGGAGAGCCGGTCGGGGCAGCTCACCTTCGACCAGATGTTCGGATGCTCGCGCATCAGCGTCACGAACAGCTCGAACTCGGGCCCGGTAACCGATTTCGTCACGTCCGGCCGGCCCATGTGATCGACCACCACCGTGGTCGGCAGCGCAGCGAAGAAATCGTACAGCTCCGGGAGCTCCGCCGCCTCGAAATAGATCACCACGTGCCAGCCGAGCGGACTCACGCGCCGCGCGATCTCGAGGAGCACCTCGGGCGGGGTGGTATCGACGAGTCGCTTCACGAAGTTGAAGCGTACCCCGCGGACGCCGGCCGCATCGAGCTCGGCCAGCTCGCGGTCGCTGACGGCGGCGGTTACGGTCGCGACGCCGCGCGCGCGTCCGTGCGCGGCACGCAGCGCATCGACGACCGCGCGATTGTCCGCGCCGTGACAGGTGGCCTGGACCAGGACGTTGCGCTCGAACCCGAGGTAGTCGCGCAGCCCGAAGAGCTTCGACTTTGGCGCGTCGCACGGGGTGTACTTACGCTGCGGCGCGTAGGGAAACTGTGCACCCGGTCCGAACACGTGACAGTGCGCGTCTACCGCTCCTGCCGGGGGGACGAACCGCGGCTTGCGCGGCGCGGCGTGGAAGGGCAGCCAGCCGCGGTCCATGGTGAAGGGCCCGGACGCTCCGGCCGCAGGCCACGCCGCATCGCCGGGGCGGATGTTCGCAGGCTGCATCACCGACCCCGCGCCCCGAGCCTCGCCTCGAGGCGCGGAAAGACGCGCCGCGCGTTGTGCTCGAAGATGCGCTGCTTGTCGCCGGCAGGAATCCCGAGCGCATCGATGTAGCGGCGCGTGTCGTCGAAGTAGTGACCCGTGCGCGGGTCGATGCCGCGCACCGCGCCCACCATCTCCGAGCCGAACAGGATGTTGCCGATGTCGATGACGCGCACCAGCAGATCGATGCCTGCCTGGTGGTACACGCAGGTATCGAAGAACACGTTCTTCATGACGTGCTCCTCGAGGGGCGGGCGCTTCAGCATGTCGGCGAGCCCGCGGTAGCGGCCCCAGTGATAGGGCACCGCGCCACCGCCGTGTGGAATGACGAAGCGCAGCGTGGGGAAATCACGGAACAGATCGCCTTCGATGAACTGCATGAAGGCGGTGGTGTCGGCATTGATGTAATGCGCGCCGGTGGCGTGGAAATTGGGGTTGCAGGAGGCCGAGACGTGCACCATCGCCGGCACGTCGAGCTCGACCATCTTCTCGTAAAAGGGATACCAGTGGCGGTCGGTGAGCGGCGGCGATGTCCAGTGTCCGCCGGAGGGGTCGGGATTGAGATTGCAGCCGACGAACCCGAGCTCGCGGACGCAGCGCTCGAGCTCCGCTGCGGAGTGGGCGATCGGCACGCCCGGCGACTGCGGCAGCTGACAGACGCCGACGAAATTCTCGGGGAAAAGCTCGACAACCCGGCAGATGAGATCGTTGTTGGCGCGCGTCCAGGCGAGCGAGATCGCCTCGTTGCCGAGGTGGTGACCCATCGCCGAGGCGCGGGGCGAGAAGAGCGTGAGGTCCGAGCCACGCTCCTTCTGCAGCCGCAGCTGATTCTTCTCGATGGTCTCGCGGATCTCGTCATCCGAGATGACGCCCGCCTTCGCCGGCGGGGCCGAAGGATCCCTGAGCCCGGCGAGCTGCGCGTCCCGGAATTTCTGATGAGCGGCCGGCGCGGTCGTGTAATGGCCATGGCAATCGATGATCATGGGTGCTCCGCCTCCCGAGGCCGCCGTTGCGCCGACGAGCGTGCCAGCAGGTCATCGAGCATGTCCGTCAATGCCTCGTGTCTCAGCGCACCGGCGTGCGCCGCAGCCCACCGCTGCCTTGCGATGCATCCACGGCTCATCCAGGGCTCGAGCCCGGCTTCCGCCACTGTCCTGGCGGCTTCCTCCATCTCCTCGGCACGCCGGCGGCCGTGCTGCAGGGAGCGGGAGATCATGTAGCGGGCGAGCTTGCGCCAGTCAGCCACGGGGAAAAGGTCCTTGAGGGACGTGAGCACGGCGTCTTCCACGCCGTGGCGTCGCGCCGTGAGCAACGACTCGGCGAGCAGGGCCTCCATGCCCTTGACGATCACGCTGCGGCACATCTTGACCGCGGACGCCGCGCCGACCGTGCCGGAATACACGGCTGCGCCGTGGAAGCCGAGCGACTTCGCGAGCGGCAAGAAGCCCTGCGCATGCGGCCCACCGAGCCACACCGGCGAGGCGATGCGTTGCGGAGCGATCGGCGACATCACCGCCGCCTCGATGTAGCGGCCGCCCACGGCTTCAATCGTGCGGGCGGCCTCCGTCCGGGTTCCGGGCGAGACGGAGTTCAGATCGAGATAATAGGTCCCTGGGGTAAGTGCCGACGCCGCCTCGAGCGCGGCGGCCCGACACTCGCCCGCGGTGACCGCGGAGATGACCAGCGTGCGGCCGCGGACCGCTTCCGCCATGGAGCCTGCCGCGGCGAGAAACGGCAGCTCCGCCGCGGCACGCCGCGGCTCACTCTCTTCGACCGGGAACAGCCGATCCCATGCGCATACCTTCGCGCGGGCTGTGCGATGGAGGTCGTGCGCCAGCACCTGGCCGACCTCCCCGAGCCCGATGAGACCGATGTCGAGCTCAGGCGTCATGACTCGCTCCAGGCGCTTCCCGGAACGAAGACCTCACCCTGCATCAGCTTGCGCGCCGTCCGCAGCAGCGCCGAGCGTTTCACGCTGACGGCGTCGCCCTCGAGAGCGACGTCGATCTCCACCGTGAAGAACCCGGTGGGATGCTCGATCTCGAGGCGTTGCAGTCCCGAGCGGGGACTCAGGCCCGCCACCTGTGCGGCCACCGAGCCGGGGGTCACGCACGCGGTCGCGACGCTCACCGCACCCAGAACTCCGATGGCTTCGTGCACGCGGTGAGGTATGAAGGTCCGGGTGTGGATCGTGCCGCCACGTCGCGGCGGCGAGACGAGGCACATCTTCGGCACGGTCTTGCGCGTCACATCGCCGAGATTCATGCGCGGTCCCACGGCGAGCCGGATGCGCTCGATGCGTGACTTGAGAGCGCCATCGGCCTCGAGCTCCTCCGGGGACTCATCGCCGCGCTTGCCGAGGTCGCTGGCGCGCATCACCACCACCGGCATGCCGTTGTCGATGCAGGTGAGCTCGATGTCATCGATGCGGTCGCTGCTGTCTGCGGTCGGGAACAGCCGGCCGCACGAGGAGCCGGCGACGTCGAGAAAGTCGATCGGGATGGCGGCGGCGGTGCCCGGCACTCCATCGATGCGCGCATCGCCTTCGTACTCGACGGCGCCCCCAGGTGTCGGCACGTGCGCCACCGCGATGCTGCCGGTGTTGACCATGTGGATGCGCACCGCCGTGGTGTCGCCCGCGATCGGCACCAGGCCATTCTCGATGGCCCAGGGGCCGACGCCGGCGAGGATGTTGCCGCAATTCTGCGAGTCGCTCACTTCGGCCTTCTCGACCACGACCTGCAGGAAGAGGTAATCGACGTCCGCGTCGGCGCGCTGCGAGGGGCCGATGACTGCCACCTTGCTCGTGAGCGGATGTGCACCGCCGACGCCATCGATCTGGCGCGGATCGGGCGAGCCCATGGCGGCGAGCAACACCCGGTCCCGGGCGCGCGGCGACCGAGGCAGGTCGTCGGCGTGAAAATAAAGCGCCTTGGAGGTGCCGCCGCGCATGAGCGTGCCGGGAATGGCGCGCAGCATGGCGCTTACTCGACCGGCGACTGCGGCCGGTATACCAGGCCGCGCTTAGCGAGCTTGTCGCGCATGTCGTAGAGATCGAGTCCGAGCTCGCCGTTCTTCAGGCGGTGGCGCGTCGCGTCTTCCTTCTCCTCACGCGCCGCGCTGGCTTTGAGCACGGCAGCGGCCTCGAGGCGCGGCACCACGCACACGCCATCGTCGTCGGCGATCACCACGTCGCCGGGCGCGACGAGCCCGCCGCCGCACACGACTGGAACGTTCACCGAGCCAAGCGTCTCCTTGACCGTACCCTGCGCGTGCACGGCCTTCGACCACACCGGGAACCCCATGGCCGTCAACTCGTGTACGTCGCGTACGCCGGCATCGATGATGAGGCCGCAGACACCGCGTGCGGCGAGTGATGTCGCCAGGAGCTCACCGAAATACCCCGCATCGGAAAACGATGTGGGTGCGACGACGAGAACGTCGCCTGTCTGGCACTGCTCGACCGCGACGTGAATCATCCAGTTGTCTGCGGGCGGCACACTGACGGTGACCGCCGGGCCGGCGATGTGCGCGCCGGGATAGATCGGCCGCAGTGCGGGGCCGAGAAGGCCGGTGCGGCCCTGCGCCTCGTGAATGGTCGCCACGCCGAAGCGCGCCAGTCCTTTCACCACCGCGGGGTCGGCACGACGGATACCGGTGTACACGATGTTCATGACTGCACCTGAAGCGCTGCACCTGAAGCGCCGCGAGGCGCCGATTGTCCCCCGCCAGGCGCTCGGTCGGGTAATTGCATTTCGCAGCCGGCTATAAGAAATTGTAGACATGGTGGGCCACGAGTTCCCCGACGCCGGCCCGGTTCCGAACCTCCGGCACCTGCTGCTGTTCGATCAGGTCGTGCGGCGCGGCAGCGTGAGCGCCACGGCGCGCGCCGCCCACCTGAGCCAGCCGGCCGTTACGCAGGCCCTCTGCCGGATCGAGGCGGCGCTGGGTGCGCGGCTGATGCAGCGCAGTTATGCCGGCGTCGCCCTGACCGCGGCCGGACAGGCCGCAGCCGGACGCATCGAGCGCGCGCTGCAGATGTTGCGCGAAGCGCTGCTCGGAGTGCGCCCGCGCAGCGCCAATGGGGGTGCCGAAGACATCCTCACCGGCATAACTTCCACGCAACTCCAGGCGCTCATCGCCGTGGTCGAGGCGGGGGGTTTTGCCAGCGCGGCCCGCCGCACGGGTCGCGCGCGTGCGGCCGTGCATCGCGCCGCCCGCCAGCTCGAGAAGGCGCTCGGCACCGAGCTGTTCGAGGTGACGAGCTTCGGCATCCGCCCGACACGTGAGGCGGAGCGGCTGGCTCTGCGCACGCGCCTGGCGTTCGCGGAGTTGGCCCAGGGTGAGGCCGAGGTGGCCGCGGCGCTCGGCAGGGGCAGTGGTGCGACCACCATCGGTGCGATGCCGCTGGCGCGCAGCGCGCTGGTGGCACGGGCGGTGCTCGAGTTCGCACAGGCGCGCCCGGAGCACGCCATCCGCATTCTCGATGGCCCCTATGAGAGCATGTTGGCAGCGTTGCGGCGCGGGAGCGCCGACATGCTGGTCGGAGCCCTGCGTGACCCGGTGCCTCATGAGGACATCGTGCAACAGCATCTGTTCGAGGATCCGCTGGCGATCGTGGTCGGCGCGCACCATCCGCTGGCCGGCGGCGGCGCACCGGCGCTCGGGGCTCTGGCGCGCTTTCCCTGGATCGCGCCCCGCAGCGATTCACCGTTACGACGGCATTTCGATGCCCTCATGGGGCGCCTGCCGCTGCCGCACGCCGCAGCGCCGATCGAATGCAACTCGCTGGTCGCGGCGCGGTCGATGTTGATTGCGAGCGACCGGGTCATGCTGCTTTCGGAGCACCAGATACAACACGAGCTCGAGACCCACCAGCTCGCGGCCCTGCCGCATCCTTTCGGTACCGTGACGCGCTCGATCGGGCTCACCGTGCGCCGTAACTGGCGACCCACCGAGGTGCAGGCGCAACTCCTCGATGGCCTCAGACGTCACGCGCGCGCCGTATCCGCCGGCGGCGCGCGCCGCGCATGAGCAGCAGCGGCCCGCTCGTACGCAGAACGCAGGTCGCAATCCTCGGCGCCGGCCCGGCGGGACTGCTGCTCGCGCAGCTGCTCGGCTCCCACGGAATCGACTCCGTGGTGCTGGAGAAGGAGTCGGTGGAGCACGTGCGCGGACGCGTACGCGCAGGGCTTCTCGAGTGGAGCACGGTGCAGCTGCTGCAGGAGGCCGGCCTGGGTGCGCGGCTGCTGCGCGAGGGCCTGGTCCACGACGGCTTCGTCGTCGCCTTCGCCGGTGGCGCGCATCGCATCGATCTGCAAGGGCTCACTGCACGCAGCATGTTGGTCTACGGCCAGAACGAGCTGCAGAAGGACCTGGTCGAGGCGCGCAGCGCCGATGCCGCAGCGGTGCACTGGCAGGTCCGCGACGTGACTCTGCAGCACATCGACAGCCGCGCGCCGCGGGTGAGCTACCTCCATGAGGGTCGCGCGCATGAGCTCCACTGCGATTTCGTGGCGGGCTGCGACGGCTTTCACGGCGTGAGCCGGACCGCCATCCCGGCGGAGCGGCTCACGCGGTATGAGCGCGTCTATCCTTTCGGCTGGCTGGGTCTGCTCGCGGACGTCCCGCCGCTGCACGCAGAGCTCGTGTACGTGCACCACGAGCGTGGATTCGCGCTGTGCAGCATGCGTTCCCGGGGCCGCAGCCGCTACTACCTGCAGTGCCCGCTCGAGGACAAGCTCGAGCAGTGGCCCGACAGCCGTTTCTGGGACGAGCTGCGCAGGCGTCTGCCGGCCCCTTATGCGGGGGCGCTCGTGACCGGACCGTCCTTCGAGAAGAGCGTCGTGCCGCTGCGCAGCTTCGTCAGCGAGCCGATGCAGTTCGGGCGGTTATATCTCGCGGGGGATGCCGCACACATCGTGCCACCCACCGGTGCCAAAGGGTTGAATCTCGCGGCGGCGGACGTGCGTTTGCTGGCGCGCGGCCTCGCCGAGTTCTACCACGGCGGGAGCGCGACGCTGCTCGGGGAATACTCCGCGCGCGCGCTCGCGCGCGTGTGGAAGGCGACCCGCTTCTCCTGGTGGTTCACCGCGCTGCTGCACCGCTTCTCCGACGATCCGTTTGCGCGGCGCCTGCAGTCTGCGGAGCTGGAATACCTCGCCGGCTCCGAAGCCGCCTCGCGGTCGCTCGCCGAGAACTATGTGGGGCTGGGCTTCGATTGACACGGGTCGGGTCTGCGCTCGCTTGACCGCCGACCGGTCCGATGGTATGCAACACTTACAAAAGGGGGATCGCAACGGATGCACAGCGTCACCTTGTATCACTGGGAGCCGAACGCCAATTCCGGCAAGCCCATGCTGGCGCTGATGGAGAAGGGCGTGGCATTCAACAGCCACTATCTCGACCTGCTCAAATTCGATCAGCACCGCCCGGAGTACCTCGCCATCAATCCGCAGGGCACGATCCCGGCGATGGTGCATGGCGACCGCGTGCTCACCGAGTCGACCGCCATGATGGAATACGTCGAGGAGGCGTTTCCGGGTCCGAGACTCATGCCCGAGGACCCGCGTGACCGCTGGCGTGTGCGGTGGTGGATGAAATTCATGGACCAGTGGCTCGGCCCGAGCTTTTCGATGATCGGCTGGAGCGTGTTCGTGGGTCCCGCGGTCCGCGCGCGCGACCCGGCGGAGCTCAAGGCGGCCATCGAGCGCATTCCGCTGCCGGAGCGGCGCGTCGCCTGGACCAAGGCGATCTCGGGCAATTTCGGCGCCGAGGAGATGGCCGAGTCGCGGCGCCGCGTGGCACTCGGCATCCGCATGCTCGAGGACGCCCTGGCCCGACGTCCGTGGCTCGCCAGCGATGAGTTCAGCCTCGCCGACATCAACGGCTTCAATCTGGCCTATGCGCTGCCACTGGCACAGCCGGCGCTGTCCAATGACGACCTGACACCCAACATCCTGCGATGGCTGCGCACTATCTATGCGCGTCCGGCGACGCGGGCCTGCTGGGCGATGGGCCGCACCAGTATGGTCGAGCGCGTCAAGATCCTCGAGCAGCCGCGCATCGCGGCGGGACAGCTCGCATGAGCCTGACGCTCTACCACGGCGAGCCGAACGGCCCCTCGCTGACCGTGCTCGCCGCGCTCTTCGCCAAGCAGCTGCGCGCGGATCTGAGGTACCTCGATCTCGCCCGCGGCGAGCGCCATACCCTCGACTGTGCGCACGAGCCCCTGGTGGCGATGAGCATCGAGGGTGAGGGACCGGTGCTGGTGGCCGATGGCGAAGCCATGAGCGACTCGGTATTCATCGCGTGTTATCTCGATGACGTAGGGCAGGGCGCGGCGCTTCGTCCCGCCGTCCCCTATGATCGCTGGGAGACGATGAAGTGGTGCCGCCAGATGATCGAGCGCACCGCGCCTGCGGCCGCCTATCTCGGTTGCCATGCGCATCCGCCGCAGGTCGACGCCGCGCTGCTGGCGCGCATCGGCAGCATGGACCTGCGTGCACGCTGGGAGGAGATCGCTGCCGGGCAGTTCTCCGCGGAGAAGCTCGAGGACAGCCGTACCAAGATCGCACAGGCGGCGGAGCGCATCGAGACGCGGCTCGCCGGGCGTGAGTGGCTGATGGGCGCCTACTCGATCGCGGACCTCGAGAGCTACGCCTGGCTCGCCGGCATGGTGCCGCTGGTGCCCGAGGCGTTTCCTGAGCGGACCCGGACGAGGGACTGGCTCTCGCGCGTGCAGGCTTCAGCGCCGGTCGCCAAAGCGCTGTCGCTGGCGCGCACAGCCGATCCGGCGGCGGTCTGGAGCGTCGGGCCGGAAATCAACCGCTGGGGCTGAAAGCAGAGGGCAGGTTCAATGGCCATCAAACTCTACACGGCGGCGACGCCGAACGGCTGGAAGGTCTCGATTGCACTCGAGGAAATGGCACTGCCCTATGAGGTCCGGGTGATCGATTTTGCGAGCAACGAGCAGAAGGCTGACTGGTACGTCCGGCTCAATCCGAACGGCCGCATCCCCACCCTCGATGACGATGGGTTCGTAGTGTTCGAGTCGGGCGCGATCCTCGTCTACCTTGCAGAGAAGACCGGCCGGTTCCTGCCGCGGGATGTGCATGGCCGCAGCCGCGTACTGCAATGGCTCATGTTCCAGATGTCCGGGATCGGCCCCATGATGGGACAGGCGAACGTGTTCCTGCGCTACTTCCCGGAGAAGATCCAACCGGCGATCGACCGCTACCAGCGTGAGGTGGTGCGCCTCTTCGGCGTGCTCGACCGGCAGCTCGCGAGCCACGAGTACGTGGCCGGCGACTACTCGATCGCCGACATGGCGCTGTGGCCCTGGGTCTCGGGATACGAATGGTCGGGTGTGAGTGTCGATGAGCACAAGAGCCTGCAGCGCTGGCTCGCGGCGGTGGGGGCACGGCCCGCAGTGCAGCGGGGTCGCGACGTACCCATCAAGCGCGATCGGGCGGCGGAGATCGAGCAGGCGAAGCAGACCGGCCCCAAGATGCTGGCGTGAGCGGCGGCGGCATGATCGATCTATCGAAGGTGCGTGCGATCGATGTGCACGTCCATGCGGACGTCTCCTGCCACGATCCCGAGGATCCGGTCATGGGCCGCTTCTACGATGCGGCCTCGGCGTACTTCAAGGCGCCGCGCGAGCGGCCGAAGATTCCCGAGATCATAAGCCTCTATCGCGAGCAGCGGATCGCGTTCTGCCTGTTCACGGTCGACTGTGAAAGCAGCATCGGCGCGCAACGCGTCAGCAATTACGAGATCGCCGACTTCGCGGCGCGCAACGCCGACATCGTGATCCCATTCGCGTCGATCGACCCGCGCAAGGGGCGCGTGGGTGCGCGCGAGGCGCGCGACCTCATCGAGAATCATGGCGTGCGGGGATTCAAGTTCCATCCCATCATGCAGGACATCCACCCGGCCGATCGCATCGCCTACCCGCTCTACGAGGTGATCGCCGCGCACAAGCTGCCGGCGATCTTCCACACCGGGCACTCCGGTATGGGCACGGGGCTCCCCGGCGGCGGCGGCGTACGCCTCAAGTGGGGGCAGCCCATGCTGATCGACGATGTCGCCGTGGATTTTCCCGATATGAGGATCGTGCTCGCTCACCCGAGCTGGCCGTGGGTGGACGAGAGCCTGTCGATGGCGCTGCACAAGGACAACGTCTTCATCGATCTTTCCGGCTGGAGCCCGAAGTACTTCCAGCCGCAGATCATCCAGTACGCCAACGGCCCGCTGAAGGCCAAGATGATGTTCGGCTCGGACTTCCCGCTCATTCATCCCGACAAGTGGCTCGAGGCGGCCCGGCAGGTCGGCTTCAAGCCGGAGGTGCTGCCGGGGATCATGAAGGACAACGCCGCGAGGCTGCTGGGTCTCAGATGAGCGAGTTCGCCGACCGGCACGTGCTCATCACCGGTGCCTCGAGCGGCATCGGGCTGGCGACGGCGCGTCTGCTCGCGCGCCGCGGTGCGCGGGTGTTTCTCATCGCGCGCAGCGCCGACAGGCTCGCCGCCGCGGCTGCGGCCATCGCGCGTGATGGCGGGACCGCCGCCTGGGCGGTCGCCGACGTCGCTGACAGGGCGGCGCTGCTTGCAGCCATCGACAAGGCCGAAAGTGCCTTCGGTACGGTGTCGGGGCTGTTCGCCAACGCCGGCGCCGGCGGGCGCTTCGCACCGCTCGCCGACTACGACGACACGCAGTTCGACACCCTGCTGCGGACCAACCTGACCAGCGTCTATTGGACCCTGAAGCGGCTGCTGGCACCGATGCTTGCAGCCGGCAAGGGCAGCATCGTCGTCACGGGCAGTCTCGCCAGCGAGCGCGGCATGCCGAACAACGTCGCCTATGTGGCATCCAAGCACGCCGTGCTGGGCCTCGCACGGGCGGCCGCGATAGAAGCGGCGCCATACAACGTGCGCGTCAACTGCGTGCTGCCGGGCCTCATCGAGACGCCGATGCTCCTGCAGCTCGACCCCGGCGCGTCCGTCGAGGCGCTGCGCGCGCGCCTCGGCAGCAACGTGCCTCAGGGCCGCATCGGAACGGCGGACGAGCTGGCGGAGCTCGTGTGTTTCCTACTGTCCGATCGTGCCGGCCACATCACCGCGCAGGCCATCGCGATCGATGGCGGCATCCTCGGCACTCTCACACCACGTTAGGACCATGACACTCAAGTACTATCACGCGGAGCCGCTGGCGAACTCCCTCAAGTCGATGATCCCGCTCATCGAGAAGGGTCTGCCCTGGCAGAGCATCTACGTCGATCTGCACAAGTTCGAGCAGCACGAGCCCTGGTTCACGGCCATCAACCCGGAAGGGCAAGTGCCGGTGCTCGACCACGACGGCGTCATCATCACGCACACGACGGTCATCAACGAATATCTCGAGGATGTCTTCCCCGAGGTGCCGCTGCGGCCGCGCGACCCGGTGGGTGCGGCACGCATGCGCTACTGGAACAAGTTCTGCGACGAGCACGTGATGAACTATGTCTCCATGCACGGCTGGCACCGCATGGTGGGCATCATCGCGCGCAGCATCGAGAGCGGCGAGTTCGAGCGGCTGATGGAGCGCATCCCGTTGCCGGACCAGCGCACCAAGTGGCGCACCGCGCGCTCGGGCTTCAGCGACGAGGACCTTGCCCACGCGACCGACAAGATCCTCTACGCGCTGGACAAGGCGGAGAAGCAGCTCGGCGCGACCACCTGGATAGCCGGCGACGATTACACGCTCGCCGACATCAACTTCTTCTCCATGTGCGGGGTGTCGGTAGCTCGCATGTTTCCCGAGATGGAGATCGAGAAGCGCTGCCCGCGCGTCGTCGCGTGGATCGAGAGGGTGCGGGCGCGCCCGGCGGTGCAGCGCGCTCTCGCCGGTGAGGACCGCACAGCGCCGGGGCTACGGACCTGGTCGGGGGCACGATGAGCAGCACCAAGCAGATGCGCACCTGGCAATTACCGGCGGGTTGCACCTCGATCGACCAGGCCCGTCTCATCGAGCTGCCGCGGCCGGCGCCCGCGGCGGGCGAGGTGCTGGTGCGGGTGCGGGCGACCTCGCTCAACTTCCGCGATCAGGCAATCGCCCGCGGTCATTATTTCGGCGGCACCATCAAGGTGGCCGGTACGCCGCTCTCGGACGGCGCGGGAGTGGTGGAGGCGGTCGGCCCGGGCGTGAAGTCGCTGGCCCCGGGCGACCGCGTCGCGGGCACGTTCTTCCAGGGCTGGCAGGATGGGCCACCCACGCCGCTCAAGGGCGACGCGCTGGGCTGTCCGCCCGCCAGGGGAATGCTCGCGGACTATGTGACGCTGCCCGAGACGGGTGTCGTCAAGCTCGCCGGCTCGTTGAGCTTCGAGGAGGCGGCGACGCTGCCGTGCGCCGGGGTGACCGCCTGGAATGCGCTCATGAGCGGAGTGCGACCGCTCGAGCGCGACCAGTGGGTGTTGCTGATCGGCACCGGCGGCGTGTCGCTGCTCGCTCTGCGGATTGCCAAGGCGGCCGGCGCGCGGGTCATCGCGACCTCATCGAGCGACGCGAAGCTCGCGCGTGTCCGGCAGCTTGGCGCCGACGCCACCCTCAACTACCGCGCCGAGCCGCAATGGGGAGCGAAGGCGGCCGAGCTCGCCGGGGGCACGATCCACCACGTGGTCGAAGTCGGTGGACTCGGTACGCTCGCCCAATCCATGCAGGCGATCGGCTTCGGCGGCGAGATCGCGCTCATCGGCGTGCTCTCCATGCAGGGAGACACCAATCCGATGCCCCTCATGGTGAAGGGCGCGAGCCTGCGCGGGATCTTCGTCGGCTCCGCGGCCATGGCGCGCGATCTGAACGCGTTCGTGGACGCGCACCAGCTCAAGCCGGTCGTGGATCGCACGTTCGACTTCGCCGCCGCCCGATCCGCCTACGCCTACCAGTCCTCGGGCGAGCTGTTCGGCAAAGTGGTGATCACCAACCCCTGAGCGGGCCGCACACTGCGGTGCGCGGCGCTCCCGCGCTGCGCGCCGGCGCGGCCCAGCGGGGCCGATTGTTTGTGTCACTTACAAAGTGCGATAGTATGCACGGTCCGGCAGCGGGGGGATCGACTATGGCGGCGCGCAATCTGGAAGAGATCCTGGCGAGGACCGGAAATCCGGTGGAGATGCTGCGCAACTCGCAGCTCGGCGCCTACGTGTACCCGGTGGTGGCGGCCGAGTTCAGCAACTGGCGCAGCGAGCAGTGGGCCTGGCAGCACAGCGCCGTGCTCTTCGACCAGACGCATCACATGGTGAACCTGTACGTGCGCGGCCGGGATGCGCTCAGACTCTTCAGCGAGACCGCCATCAACTCGATGGCCGGCTTCGCCGTCAACAAGGCGAAGCAGTACGTGCCGACCACCCCCTACGGCCACGTCATCGGCGATGGCATCCTCTTCCACCTCGCGGAGGAAGAGTTGCTGTACGTCGGCCGTGCACCCGCTGCGAACTGGCTGCGCTACCAGGCCGCGAGCGGCGGCTACGACGTCGACGTCGAGCTGGACGATCGCTCACCGATGCGGCCGATGGGCAAGCCCGTCGTGCGCAGCGTCTGGCGCTTCCAGATCCAGGGACCGAAGGCCTGGGCCGTCATCGAGAAGCTCAATGGCGGCCCGCTCGAGCAGCTGAAGTTCTTCAACATGTCGACCATGAGGATCGCCGGGCGCACCGTGCGCACGCTGCGGCACGGCATGTCGGGCGCGCCGGGGCTCGAGATCTGGGGGCCGTACGCCGAGCAGGAAGAGATCCGCGCGGCCATCCTCGAAGCTGGGCGCGAGTTCGGCCTGGTGGCCTGCGGCAGTCGTGCTTATCCCTCGAACACGCTCGAGTCGGGCTGGATCCCATCGCCGCTGCCGGCGATCTATTCCGGGGAGCAGCTCAAGCCCTACCGGCAGTGGCTCGGGGCCGACAGCTACGAGGCGACCGGCTCGATCGGCGGCAGCTTCGTCTCGCGCAACATCGAGGACTACTATCTCAATCCGTTCGAGCTCGGCTACGGCTCCTTCATCCGCTTCGATCACGAGTTCCACGGCCGCGAGGCGCTGCAGAAGCTGCAGCCCGAAACCCAGCGTCGCAAGGTGACCCTCGCCTGGAACGCCGAGGACATGGCGAAGCTCACCGGCTCGCTCTTCAGCCCGGAAGGCAAGCAGTACAAGTTCTTCGACGTTCCGCTCGCCAACTATGCGTCCGCCAACTATGACCGCGTCATCGACGCGGACGGCAGGACCGTAGGGCTGTCGATGTTCACTGGCTACAGCTACAACGAGAAGCAGGCGCTCAGTCTCGCCACGATCCGGCCGGACATCCCGCAGGGCGCCGAGCTGCGCGTGGTGTGGGGCGAAGAGAACGGCGGCACCCGCAAGCCGACCGTCGAGCCGCACGAGCAGCTCGAGGTGCGGGTGACGGTGAGCCCGGTACCCTACAGCCGCGTGGTGCGGGAAACCTACAAGCCGGGATGGCGGCAGCGCAGCAGCGTCTGAGCAGCAGGTTGTCTCGAACTACGACCGGCTCGGCACCATGAGCGCTGTTGGTTCGGCACCGCGACTGACACCGGTGGTGCTGCCGGCGCGCAGCATCCTCCCGCCGGCAACCATCAGCATGGAGGCACGTACGGTCCTCGCGGAGAGCGCCGCGCTTCCGCCGCTGTCCCGCCCCGCGCCGCACGACCTCGAAGGCTGGCGAAGCGCCAAGGAGGCGAGCGCAGCGTTCTGGGAGCCGCTCGTCGCGCAGCTGCTCGCTGCGTGCCGCTGCCGCACCGAGACGCAGTGCATCGGCGGGGTGACCAGCTATCGCTGCACACCGCCCGAGCCGGCCGAGGCGACCGGGCCCCTGTACCTTTATTTCCACGGCGGCGCGTTCGTGTTCGGCGCGGGCCGGTTCGCGCTGGCGCTCGGGGCGAAGGCCGCTGATGACCTTCAGCTGACGACCTTGTCGGTCGACTAT
>Ga0335069_10005765_pt1 | contig 18146 bp, 15 predicted proteins | sample Lox_Sample_11_FD_206714 | JGI IMG/M metagenome (GOLD analysis project Ga0335069, IMG submission 206714) | Soil microbial communities from Loxahatchee National Wildlife Refuge, Florida, United States - Lox_Sample_1.1 | ecosystem: Environmental > Terrestrial > Soil > Wetlands | place: USA... | reverse complement strand
ACCCCGAAGGTGACACTCAGGAGTGCATCCAATTTATCCGCAAACTTAAGCGTCTGAATGCAGACGCGGAGATAATCGTCGAGCATTACACCCCTGTACCGCAACGTGCAAAGATGTACGGTGACGTCGGCGATAACTTTGAATTTCCTACCACCCCGGACGAGTGGGCAACAGACAGGTGGCAGCGCTTCGCCACCCAAAAAGATCCGCAGACTCCGTGGCTGCGTCCGCGTACCAAGCGGCTCATCGATAATTTTGAACTCGTGGTGTCGTCGCGCTGGCCGACCATTCAAGACCTACGGCTGCCATCCTGGGGGCGCTTGCTTCTTAAGGCCTTGAGCAGTTGGCGCTACCGGATGAAAGTCTACTCGGCTCCCTTTGAGCTTCGCTGGTTGCAGCAGTTCATCAATCTCCGCAAACCGAAAGAAGAAAGTCTGTGAGCAGCGCTTCGGGTTTTGCCGCACAGTCGCCCAACCTGCCCGGCTGGCAGAGTCATACGCCGGACGTCGAGATCTCAGTCGAGGCTGGCTACGATCGCTGGGCCCGCTCGTATGACACTTTCCCCAATCCGATTTTGGCTCGCGAAGAACGGTACGTCTTGCCGTTGCTGCCGCCGCTGGAAGGAAAGCATGCTCTCGATCTGGCTTGCGGAACCGGACGCTGGCTCGAAGTCTTGATAGATCGCGGGGTGAAGTGCGCTGTAGGTATCGATGCATCACCTGCGATGCTCAATGTAGCTCGTGCTAAGCCGCTGGCGCGAGAAAGCCTACTGCGCGCTGACTGCACGCAACTCCCATTCGCTTTCGCAACCTTCGATTTTGCGATCTGCTCATTCGCCCTCAGCCACATCGGCGAATTGCGCAACTTCGTGGGTGGGATGTCCCGCATTATGCAGCCTCGCGCCGACTTGTTCCTTACAGACATTCATCCGGAGGCTGCTGCCATGGGCTGGCGGACCGGGTTTCGCGATGACTCCTCGCGAGTATCGATTGAGGTGTTCCCCCGCAGAATCGAAAAAATCCTGCAGGTATTCGTTGCTGGCGGGTTCGAGTGTGTAACCCATGTTGGCCTTTGCCTGGGAAAGCCGGAAAAGCCAATTTTTGTCCGGGCAAACCGCGAGGCATCATTTGAGAGAGCGTGTCGGGTGCCAGCGATCTATTTCGCTCACTTTAGGCGCATCGCGAGTTAGAGGGCGGCTGTGAGTCGGGAATTGTTGACAGCAATGCGGCGCCGTTCAGGTCAGTACATAACCCAGCACCGCTGGTTGCCGGGCCAGGTTGCGATTACTTGGCTATCAATTGCCCTGGGATTATTTCTCGCGGGCCAGAACAAATGGTGGGTTGTAGCGGCAAGCATCCCAGCATTTCTAACCGCTTTCATTTGGGGCTACATACAGCGAGCCCTGCGCTCTGAGAAGTTCCCCCCGTTGACTCATCTGCAAAGAAGGCAGTATTCAGAAACCTGGAATGCCTTGTCGGGATCATTATCCGAATCCTACGCAGCAGTCGCTGGTCAGCATGATGAATCTTCTCTTCGCTACTCCAGCATCGCGACGATAAACAATCTAACCGAATTGTTGGCAATAAGCCCCGAAGACGATGTTCTCGAAATCGGCTGCGGCATCGGCCGTATCGGCCGCGAACTTGCTCCGCATTGTAGAAGCTGGACTGGCGCCGACATTTCCCCCAACATGCTTGCGCACGCCCGTACCCGCCTTCAAGACCTCAAGAACGTGAACCTGGCACTTTTGCAGGACGTCAGCTTGTCAGATTTTCCAGGCGAAGCGTTCGACGCTGTATATATGACCAACATGTTGATGCATCTCGATGAGATGGATCGCTGGAAGTACGTATCGGAAGCCTCCCGTGTCCTTCGTCCCGGCGGCCGCCTCTTTTTTGATAATGTTGACATCGAGTCGGACCAAGGCTGGCGCATGTTTGCTAACGACGCGCAACGTTATAGTGTTTGGCAACGACCGCCTTATATGCCGAGGTACTCTACTTCAGCAGAACTGATGGCATATGCAAATCGAGCCGGTTTCGAGAACGTTTGCGTCCACCATCGACCGCCACTGGCGATCGTAACCGCTCGAAAAGCGGTAAGCGCCAAAACAGTTCGCACCGAGAAATCCGCCGCGCCCGCATCAATCAAATCCGTCGTCGGCACCTAGCTGAATGAAAACTCTGAGCCTCCTCGTCGTTGTCTACCACTACGATGAAGAGCTTCTGACGCCGGACGAACTACTTGCTAGATACTCAACCATCCATCCTGTTACAAAATCATTGCGAGAGCTAGGTGCAACCTTAACAGTCTTCCAGCGTTTTCACACCGATGCTAGCTTCGAACGCGATGGCGTGGCTTACCGCTTTTTCTGCGATTCATGTCCTCCGCCATTGGGGAAGTGGCAAATACCTTGGAAATTTCACCAAGCGATAAAAAATAGCTGCGACACTACTACGCCGACCGTATTGCATCTGCATGGCCTGTTCTATCCCCTTCAACTAGCCACGCTAAAAAGCGTGCTGCCCAATTCCTGTGTCATTACTGTTCAGCACCATGCAGAACACCCATGGCGAAAGCCCTTTGGCATAATTCAACGCCGTGGATTGAAGGTCGCGGACGGCTTCTTCTTCGCCGCTAAAGAACTCGCCACTCAGTGGATCGAACGTGGCATCATCTCAAGTCAGCAGCCTATATTCCCCATCATGGAGGGATCGACGAAGTTCACCTTCAAAAGCCGGGCGGAGTGCCGGGCAGTGACTGGCATGTCAGGAAGCCCAGTCTTACTTTGGGTAGGCCGCCTGATCAAGTTGAAAGACCCCCTCACTGTATTGCGGGGATTCGATCGCATCCTGGAAAGATTTCCCCACGCACGGCTTTACATGGCATATCACCAGCCGGAACTCCTCGCGGATGTGCAGGCAGAAATCGCAGCCCGCCCCAAACTTAGAAATGCAGTCGTTCTGCTGGGGCAGGTTCCCCATGCTGAACTGGAAATGATCTATAACAGCGCCGACTATTTTGTGCTGGGTAGCCATTATGAGGGAAGTGGTTTTGCCCTTGCCGAAGCGATGGCCTGTGGCGTCGTGCCAGTGGTTACCGACATTCCGTCCTTTCGTACGATGACCGGGCAATATAGTATCGGCGGCGGGTGGACGCCGGGGGACGCAACCTCGTTCGCCGAGAAGTTTCTACAAGTCTCTCAGCAGCGGCTCGATGACACATCGAAAAGCACGGTCAAATTCTTCCAGGAACATCTGAGTTACTCTGCAATCGCTCGCGCTTCTGTAGCTGCTTTCCATGAATTATTGGCGTCGCACTCCGGAGCCAGGTCTTGAGAATCGGAATAATCGTCCCCGGCGGAGTCGATCGCAGCGGCCGACACCACGTCATTCCTGTTCTCCTCGCCTTTATCGAACGCCTGGCCGCAAGACATGAGGTCATTGTCGTCACCCTATACCAAGAGGACGACCCCAGCGAATATTCACTCTGTGGTGCGCAGGTAATCAACCTCGGTCGCGTGGATGGCAGTGGCGCGCGTCGCTGGGGAATCCACTTCAAACGATTGATTGCGGCACTGCGGCGCGCCGGGCGACTTGATGTGCTGCATGGCTTCTGGCTGCATGCTCCGGGTACTCTCGCGGTTGCGGCGGGTCATCTGCTTGGCATTCCAGTGGTTCTTAGCCTCGGCGGCGGTGAACTCGTATGGTTGCCCGAAGTTCCCTACGGCAATAAGCCATCATTTCTCCGCCGAGTTTTCATTGGGGGCGCGTTACAGATGGCGGCTGCGGTTACTGCTGGCAGCGCCTACGCCCTCAAACCGCTGGCTGAGCTTCGTAAAGATGCGCGCTGGCTTCCGTTGGGTGTCGACGGCACTTTGTTTACATCCGACCACAAGCGCAGCCCTGGGCCGCCTTGGCGCCTTCTACAGGTAGCCGACCTCAACGTGGTGAAAGACCAGGTCACGCTACTGCGATCCGCCCGTCTGCTCTGCGAATCGGGTCTGCCATTTCAATTGGATTGTCTGGGCGTCGATACTTTGAGCGGCAACCTCCAGGCGATAGCACACCACCTTGGCCTTGACCAAACCGTTCGCTTCCACGGAAGGCTACCGCTCGCTGAAGTCATTCCTTTTTACCGCAAGGCCCACCTTTATATTCAGACCTCACGGTTTGAAAGCATGGGGGCAGCAGTTCTGGAGGCTGCAGCCGCTGGCGTCCCGCTGGTTGGGACCAACGTCGGCATTCTTGCTGAAATGGCTCCTCACGCCGCGCGTGCGGTGCCTGCAGGACAGCCGTCTGCTCTGGCCAACGCAATTTTGGAGACCTTGCGCCATCCGGCAGAGCGAGAAAGTCGTTCTCTGGCAGCTCGTGACTTTGCGCAGTGCTACAACTCAGATTGGACCTGCAGGGAATTTGAGTCTATTTATCAACGTGTCGCCGCGTGAGCGACAGCCCGATTGGAGTCTTGTACCTCATTCGGCTCTTCAGCAAACGGAGCCGCCGCCAGCAGTCGTTTCGAAAGGAAATCACCCACCATTCGGGCGCCGCCGATATTGAGATGAACGTCGTCGTAAAGCGCGCTGGTGTCTTTTGGAATTGCCGCGGCCAGATCGTAACACTCCAGATGATCCTGGTCGCAAACCTTCATCAGTTTGTGGTTATACGCATCCATCGCGTGCTGTAGATCTTCGATCGAGGCGTAACCAAAGATTTCCCCCGCGTGGCCGACTCCCCCAAACCACAACAATCTCTGCTCGCTCAGGGTCAGGCCTGGTCGCCAAATGGTTGGCTGTGTGAGGAAAATGCAGCGCACATCGCGTTGCCGGCACTCATTCTCCAGTTGCTGGATGCGATCGGCGTATTCCGCCAACCCGATGCTTAAGTCTGGAAGCGGCACCGTGGGGCCACGCGCCCGTTGATTGCCTGAGTGCTGGCTCCATCGAAATTAAGCGCAGCTTGCAGATCATTGATGCCAATCAGAAAGATCAACATATCTGCTTGCGACAGCACCGGACGTTGCCGCAAGCAATAGACGTGATCGACTGTGGTGGCGCCGCTTACTCCGGCATTACCCACCCAAACCGAATACTTCGACTGCATTCCGTTCATGTTCTCCATCAGAATCTGGGTCCATACCTGGGAGTCATCCAGGGCTGCGCATTGGGTTGTACTGCCACCGATAGCGATGATCCTGTACACGTCTTTCCTCGCTGGCGGCAACGGACCACGAAGGCCCATCGAGTTGGTTGTTAGAGTTATATGGGGCGAAGTCCCCGGCATGTACCATGGCGTCAAGTCGTAAACCTGCTTAGTGTTCGATTTGAAGAACAGCACCCGGTGATCAAAGAACCTCGCGTTGATCCGCACACCGACCTCAAGAAGACACAATAGAAACAACGTCACGTACATCCCAAAAACAACGTTGGAAGTTCGTTCGACGAATCGATCCCGGGCCAGCAGCCATGCGCCCAGTCCCAACAGAATCCAAATGGCGCACAACCATGCAAGCACTTTCTCTTCGCGCCCTCCGGACTTGCACTCGATGGCATAAACCGAATCACACAGCAGATAAAAGGGAACCACCAGTTGCAAAAGGAAGGCTCTTAGAAAAGTCTGACGCGAAAGGGTGGTGGACATGCGAGACGACTCAAACGAACCATATCACCCAAGGCCGAAAGGTTCTTGCGCAGCCGCTCACATTTGACATGAATTTGACACTTCGATGACGGACAAAGGTCCAACTCGGCGTACGCTACCTGGGCGAGATGGACACCCTCAAAGAGATTGATTTCAGATGACGCCTCCGCTGGCAGTTGCAAGGATTGCGCTGACTTCCAGAAGCCGCGTCCCGATTCAGGCTTTTTTCGATGTCATGGGCACGGTCTGGCAGGTTTCATCGAACTCTGAGAAACTCCTCGAGACAGTCCAGGACACCTTCCCCCTGCTTTCGAACCTTCCCGCGCGGGCGGACTTAAGTCTCTTTTTTCAGGTGAATCGACAGGCACAAGCCTATGTAACCCAGCATCGTCCTCATTTTAGAGCCTTAGACCATCTGTACTACGCAAGCTTTGCCCCCCACGATTCAATGGTGATCGATCAGCAACATCGGCAGGTGGTAGGCCAAATCTCTATCGAGCTCGCTCAAGATAAGTCCTTCTGGAAACACACAATCCTTCCCGTGCTCGTTGGAATCGTCAGTGCATCGATTGGCATTACGCCCGTCCATTGCGCTTGTGTCGCCAGAAACGATGGCACTGGTCTCCTGTTAGGAGGGGCTTCCGGCAGCGGCAAGTCGACTCTTGCCGTGACCCTCGCCTCCGCCGGTTTCAACTATGTCTCCGACGATTGCACCTATCTTTCTCGTGCGAATACCGACATCTGTGCGTGGGGTCTGCCCATTCCTGCCAAGCTGCTGCCGGAGTCGGTGGCGTACTTTCCGCAACTGCACGGCGCCACTCCCCGAGAGTCGCTTAACGGAGAAATCGCTTTTCAAGTGGATCCAAACCAGCTGTTTGGGTCCGCACCCATGCTTTCCTGCAAACCACAGTGGTTGATTTTCATCGAGCGCTGCGCCGGAAGTAGGCCAACATTTCAAACCATCAGCTCGCAAGATGCCGCGAATCGCCTTGTGCAAGACCTGGAACTGCTACCCGAGAGCATTGCAGATCAGCGCGACTATCAGCTCGAGACCATCAAGCAACTGGTGGACAGGGAGTGTTGGGTATTGCGCCACGGAGTCCCGCCGCAAGAGTTAGCAGAAGTACTAGCCTCATTCTGCGGGTTCTAAGTTCATTTATGGAAAGGAAGAAAATGCCGGACTTTCCGGAAGATTTGGTCAAACGATTTACGGGAACGCCGTTCGAGGTCTGTTTCCCCCTGTTTGGCACAACCATCCGGCTCACGACAAACTCCAGCGTGGTCCGGGATCGCTTTGCAGCCTGTGCGCAAGGCAATACTGCTCTGCCCACCGAAGTCCAATGCAGAGTGGTTGCCGAAAACATCGATGACCCCGCTTTGGCAAATGGTCGGCCTTCAGTCTCCTGGATCCGAAATATTGGTCTTTCCCTGATCAACATCGGCCAAAAGAGCTTTCTAGCCCTCGATGCCCACGGACGCACAGCTGTATCGTTCGTTTCCGAACGGCTTATCACCGACGAGGCGCTCTTCCGAAGCTATTTCCTGCCGGCTCTGACCTTACTATTCCAATGTTCGGAGAAAACCGTTGAGGGCCACGAGAACCGCGCCTAGGCCTTCTCACCCGAATTCGTATCTTTTTCCCTTTCCCAAGAGCGCCAGCTGACCAGGTAAAAAATAACAGTAGGGAATCAGAATAAAGATCGTGTGCGAGATCACCGTCCCGTAAATTACTCCGGGCACTCCGATGCGCCGGGTGAGGAAAACTGACAGTGCAACATTAACCGTTGCCATTAACACACTACAAATCGCCTGGATCCGAATGAATCCCGCGCCATTCAGGAAGATGCCCAGTGCTCCGCTGATGCTTCCCAATGCCGACCACAGCGCCATTCCCAACAGCAACCCAACTGAGGGAACGAGCGGCTCCCCGACCCAGATGCGAATGATCGTCGGAGCTGCCAGCGCGAGTGCCAAGCTCGAGACCAGGCTAACGGCCACCACGCTTGCCACCGAATAACGTAATGTCTTCCGTACCCACACCAAGTCGCCGCGTGCCACAGCTTCGCTATACGCGGGCCAGAGGGGAGTCAGCAAAAGCGAAATGATGCCTGGCATGAACCCGAACAGCTTCAACGGAATCGCATAACCGGTCACCGCACTCGCTCCCAGCACTTGCGCCAGGATTAAGTTATCGGTCTGATAAGCAGCCGCTGTTGCCAACTGGATAATGACAAAGAAAAATCCGAGAGTGATGAGCCTTTTCCCAGCAGGATAGGAGACCTTGCTGAATTTCGGCCTTAGTTTGGGACGTTGGACTCCAAATAGGGTCAGGGCATTCAAGAAACCGCTGAGGGCCGGCCCGCCGCCCAGAGCCATGACCACAACTGCCAGTCCCATGTCCCAACGAATCGCACAGACTAGAGCACCCAATGCGAAAACATTGCCGGCGGCCTCCCAGCACTGATTCAAATATCCTCGCTGGTAGCCCAGTTGGACTCGCTGGGCCACAGTGAGTGGCAGATAGATAAGGAAGCAAGCCACCAATGCGGCCGTCGCCGGTCCAGCTTCCTTAGTGGCTGCCCCCGTACTTACATTGAAAACGCGTGCCCACGGAACGTAGGGATATACCACCGCAAAGACGGCTCCGATTACAACCGACATCGCCAGCAATAGAAAAAATCCAGTAGACGAGTAGGTCGCCGCTTTCTCGGGGTCCTCAGCGCCGTCACTCTCAGAGATGGCGTTCAGCAGACCATTCGAGATGCCCATGTCGGCAAATCCCAGGAACGCCATCGTCGAGCCGATCGTCGCCCACAAGGCATATTGCTCGGTACCTAGATACTTCACCATCAAAGGTACCGACACAATCCCAGTCAGGAACGAAACCAGGCGCGACAGACCGGAGGCCGCCGCGGTCAGCTTTATGCGGCGGTAGCGTTGGTGGTAATGCTTCGAGGAACTAGCGAAGTCCTCGGCTTGATTGGCCGCTTCCAGCAACTCATCGCTGGTGGTGCGCTTAGCCGGATTGGGCCGGGGGGACGGTATCATGTGCGCGCGAATCCCCGCTATTTTCGCGCATAACCTGCTCTACATGTGTCATCGACAAGTTTGAGGTTTGTAAATTCGGGGCTTTCAAAAATTCCCGGCGAGGTGCGGCTGGCGCACTTGTAAGGACCCAGCCAAAAAACTTAGGGGACGCTTCTCGCGTCCCCCTTTTTGCTTTTCCTGATGAAGGCTCTTAGTGTTTCTTCTTTGCGGCCTTCTTTGCTTTCTTCTTGGTTGCCATTGATCTATTCTCCCTTTCCATTTTCATGGATTCACGACGGTCTTCTGTCGCGACTGATTGAAATCTAGAGTCATTGAAAAGTGATGTCAAGAAAAAAATGACATTGACCTCGCGCTTTTCACCTTTACCAAAGTCACCGAACTCACTTCATCGGAGAAAAATTCGCACTTCATCGTCGCTGATTCGCGACTCTCACGCAAAATTTCTCGGCGTGAAGAGAGAAAACTCTGCTCCACGCATCTCGCGAAAGCCACTCGATTCGATTTGTCGTGCATTTCTGCCGAAGCTCACAAATTCAACTTTTCTCCGCCTCGCACATCTATAATCTGTAGGCATCGATATCACAGGAGCACTCATTTATGGCGGGTTTTGACGATGTTGTCATCATTTCCGGCTGCCGTACGCCGGTAGGAAAATTTCAGGGAAGTTTGTCGGATTTCACCGCGCCCCAACTCGGCGCCATTACCGTGCGCGAGGCAGTGAAGCGCGCCAACCTCGATCCCAAGCAAGTCGACGAATGCATTATGGGCAACGTTCTTCCAGCTGGGCTGGGTCAAAATCCAGCGCGACAGGCTGCAATCTTCGGCGGATTGTCGCCCGAGGTAGGTGCCATGACTATAAACAAGGTTTGTGGCTCCGGACTCAAAGCCGTCGCTCTCGCAGCGCAAGCAATCCAGACTCAAAACAGTTCTATCGTTGTCGCAGGCGGTATGGAATCGATGACCAACGCACCTTATCTTCTTCCTCAGGCGCGCAAAGGATATCGTCTCGGCAACGCGCAGGTGATCGATTCCATGGTGAATGATGGCCTCTGGGATATTTACAACGACTATCACATGGGCATCACCGGCGAGAATGTCGCCGAGAAACATTCCATTACTCGCGAAGAGCAGGACCAGTTTGCGCTCAACTCGCACCGCAAGGCCGTAGCTGCAATCAAGGAGTGCCGTTTCAAATCGCAGATTGTTCCCGTCGAGCTGCCCTCGAAGAAGAAGGGCGCTCCTGCGGTGATTTTCGACAAAGATGAGTCGCCGCGCGAGGACACGACCATCGAAGTCCTGCGCTCGCTCAAGCCGGCATTTAAGAAAGATGGCACCGTGACCGCGGGCAACGCTCCCGGAGTCAATGATGGCGCTGCGGCTCTGGTCGTAACCAGTGCAACTCGCGCCAAAGAATTGGGCGCAAAGCCCATGGTCCGCGTCGTGGCTCAGGCGACCAGTGGTGTCGAGCCAAAGTGGGTGATGTTGGCCCCCGTCGGCGCCGTCCAGAAGATCTGGGAGAAGACCGGGTGGAAGAAAGATGAAGTCGATCTTTACGAACTGAACGAGGCCTTCTCGGTGCAGTCTCTCGGAGTCATTAAGGAGCTTGGCCTCGATCCTCACAAGGTAAACGTCAATGGCGGGGCGGTCGCGATTGGGCATCCGATCGGTGCCAGCGGCGCCCGTGTGCTGGTGACGCTGATTTACGAGATGATCCGCCGCGACGTGCACCGTGGCATCGCCGCTTTGTGCTTAGGCGGAGGGAATGCGGTGGCGATGGCGGTGGAGCGATAGCCTCTCATCGGCAATGACTGTGTAGGGACGGGTGTCTCGCCCGTCCATTCACGGTTCATTTCCCCATCCGGCACATAAACCCCCACCCTCCGAAGAATTCCGTCACTGCGAGTACCAGCTCGTTGTCGCCCTTTTTGAGCGGAAGATAAACTGCATCAAAATCCGGATTGAGCAGTCCCAAGAATCCGTGATCTCTTGAACCATAACTGTTATTTCCTGCATAGATCGGCTGGCCGTTCAAGAACACAACTACCTCGTCGCTGTAACCCACATTCATCTTGCGAAAGCCTTGCTTGTCTGAGTGAATTGACGTTCGCGCGAAAACGAACTTTGCACCCCGCGCTCGACTGACGGGTCTCTGTGCTTCCGGTGTATCATCCGGCGGGAGCACGTTAGGATCGCATCGATAGCGCGAGATCACTACCATTCCCGGGTTCTCCGCCTTCACCTTCTCCCATTTCAAACTGCGCATATCGGGATACGTAGCCGGATCTCTGTCCCTGGCATCGAAGATTTCCGACAGCTCCCAGTCCGTCAGAGTCCCAGGTAGATAGCTGTCCTTGTGAGGAATGTGATAAGCCGCCGTATCGGGCGTGTAAGTAACGTTGGCGATGTAGCCGCCGCCCTGCTGCCCCCAGAATCCGATGCTTCCGGTCGAATATCCTCGCTTGAGATCTGGAATGACGAGGGAAGGCTTATCTGAGTTATTGAGGAAGAGCTTGGCCTCGACTCCGGCGACGACAACTTTGACGTGAAACCACTTGTCGTACGGGAACTCGCCAGGCCCAGCATATGTCGGCAGATTGTAGATCTGCCACTGATTGGCTCCGAAGAACCCCGGCGTATATTGCAGAGCTTGAGGCTTTCCTGAAAGCCCATTTCGCAGGAAGAACATTTCGTAGTCGTCTTCCGATTCCACCCGGAACGCCAGGCCGATGAATGCGCCGTCAGGATCAAAAGCCAGGTCGGCACCAATCGTGCCATTTTGTAGCTGCAGCCCACGAACGTAGCCGAAGGCTTTGGTCAGGTGAAGCCCCCGCTGCCCCTGGTAATCAACGACAGTATTTTCAACTTTCTTGTTCGGAGCCAGCCGTTCGTTCTTCTCCCCGATGATCCATTGATCAAGATTCATCGGCACCGAGATCGATTGGGGAGAGGCACCGATGGTCGCCAAAGTAAGACACAGGAGACATGCCAGCCGCGCCAGCTTTCTCATGCGCGTCACTCGTTGTGAATCCTGACATTCGAAAAATAAGCTTCCGTGCTCCAAAATGCCCAAAGTCCAACCGCACCGCGCGTGTCGCCTAACTTCAGGTCATTGACTATAAGGCAAGGCTGTGCCGCGCCGTTGACGTAGAGCCGTGCCTTTGTCCCAGACACCACGATCTTCAGGTGCGTCCACGCTCCGGCTTCGAGATCCGTGTAGGACTCGTAAATGCCAGGGCTCTCCTTCCGCAGTCGGTACCAGGGGAAATCCGGAACCGATTCATATTGCACTGCATGATTGCGCCGAATTTGCTCCTCAGCACGGCCATTCGTCGCGCGAATATAGATGTTCTCCAGCCGCGCGCCATGGTCCTGCACCCGAAATGCGATGCCGATGAATCCTCGATCGTCTTTGGGAGCGTCGGCTCGTGGGAATCCAGCTACATCGGCTTCGATCACTCCATCTTTGAAATTTGTGCCCGGAAGGATAGCAACTACCGTATCGGCCGTTTCATGATCCGGCCCCGCAATCAGCTTGACGGCCTTGCGGCCCCGATATTCCGTACCTTCCGACTTACCGTTAACCACGTCCAAGCCCTCGGTCGAAGTCAGAGAAAAGGTCATGTCGCCAGAACCGGGCGGCTGTGCGTATACCCTGCTGGCACAGAGAACAGAACTAACGAGAAATGCCCAAATCCAGAATCGAAGTAGCGTCGTTTTCAAGTTGATCCTCCAACCGCAAGCTGGCGGGCCATCCATAACGATGTCCGTTCTTCTTGACTCGCAAATACGCAACTGGTTAGCAAACTTGAGTGGAGAACGCCCGCCAGACTTTCGTGGATTGATATGTTCGAGCGACTTTAGGAAGTCGCGGCAGGCTCTGCGGCCGGCAGGGTCACCGTGAACACCGCACCCCCGCCGGGCCCGGAGGAGGCTTCAACGTTTCCGTTATGCTCGCGCATGATCGCCTTGCAGATGCTCAGGCCCAGGCCGGTGCCCCGACCGGGTCGCTTGGTGGTATAGAACGGGTCGAAGATATTCGCCAGGATCTCGACTGGAATGCCGGGGCCATCATCTTGGAAAGTCACAGCAACGGCGTTGTCACGTCGTTCCAGTCTGATCCGCAGCGTTCCGCGATCGCGCACTTCCCGCATTGCCTGCTCCGAGTTCAGAATCAGGTTCAGAAAAACTTGCATGAGCTGGTGAGCGTCTCCAAGCACGGGTGGTAGCGACGTATCAGGCAGGAAATCCACCGTGATATTGCTCTTGCGCAGCGAATACGCGTGCAGATGCAGGGTCCGTTGCACCAGTTCGCCTAGATCAATTTGCGCCTTGCCCGGCGCGGGCGGCCGGGCAAAATACATCAAGTTCTGCACGATTTCTACCGCGCGCCGTGCCTGTTGCTGCAACATCTCTAGCTGTTTTTGTGAGCCGTCGGCACTCGGCGCGTCCTGTAGAAGTTCGCTCATCCCAAGAATGCTGGTGAGCGGATTGTTCAGCTCGTGTGCGAAGCCACCGATCATCTGCCCCATCGCGGCAAGGCGCTCGCTCTGGATAATCTGTTGCTCCAGTTTCTTCTCCACCGTGATGTCGCGGACCGACGCAATGACGCCGCTTACCTTGTCTTCCGCGTCGAACAATGGGCTGGCGGATACACGCATCGTTCGATAGCTGCCGTCCCGATGTCGCGCGCGGTAATCACAGCTTCCCGACGGGCTTTCTCGCGCGATGATTTGTCGCGCCAGGGCTAGCAATTCCGGTGAGTGCTCAGCCTCAGATTCGACCTTCTTTCCGACCAGTTCGTCCGGGCGATAGCCCAATAGCTCATAAACTCGCGTGCTGACGAAGCTGTAGCGCTCATTCAGGTCAATCACCAGGATCAGGTCAGGGAAGCTTTCCAGCAGGTATCGTTGGAACTCTTCCTGTCGGCGGATAGCTTCTTCCATTCGGTGACGTTCAGTGACATCCACCAGCGTCCCCTGATAGCGCACAATCTTGCCCGAAGTGTCCCAGACTGCACGCGAGCTGTCCGCAAACGTCGCCAGGCTGCCATCTTTCCGTCGAAGTTTGATCTCCCGCGTGCGGATGCCACCCTGATCGTCGGCGCTACGCCCAAGAACCGGATCATCCGCTAAATTCGCATTCAGGGCCTTGGGGTCGAGCGCTAGGAGCTCTTCTTTGCTCTGATAACCCAACACCCGGACCAGGGCGGCATTGCCGTCGAGAAACTTGCCCTCCGGAGTGCTGAAGTACACCCCTTCTTGCAGCGTCTCGAACAATTCTGTAAATCGCCGCTCTTTTTCGTGCTCCTCAGTAACATCACGGGCCAGCGCGCTGATGCCGACGACCTCATCTCCCTTGACGATGGCGTTCAGCACACAGTCAAAGTACAGCTGCCGCTTGCTCGACTTCGGATGCACCGCCACTGTTCCCGACCAGCGGCGCTTCTCGATGAATCTGGGGAGCCCGCGCTCAGCCGCTTCGCGTTTTGGTTCGTCCAGGAATTCGTCCAGCTTGTGGCCGACTACGTCCGTATAAGGAACGCCGAGCAGCTCAGCCATTCGGCGGTTAACGGTCTTCAGCTTGCCATCAAGAGAGATCGCAAAGGCCACATCGTCGAACGAGTCAATCAGTTCCTTGAAGCTGCGCTGCGATCGCGCAATCAGCTGTCCCAGTTGATCGAGTTGCTCTTCGGTCGGGGTGGCACGTTCTTGCAGATCTCGAACCAGAGTTCGAAGCTCTGTCACGCGCTTCCGCCGGCCATAAGCAAACCCGGCAAACGCGATCGCGATTGCCAGGACAGCAATCGAAATCAGGCCCAGATGATAGGGAAGATTTTGCAGCCGCTCCCACGATTCAGCGGCAAGTCCAGTGGCCAGAAGAACAAGAAACAACAATGCCGTGCGCCACAGCCAGTTCTCTTCTTTTTCCAGGTGGCTGGGGATGCGAATCGATCCTGGTTCTTTTTCGTCTGCCATGAGTAGCGGTTGCCTCACTACGGTGGCGCTGTACCTGGCAGCTTGGCCGTAGCCGCATCCTATTCCACTGATGTTAAAGGCACAACCACATTCTGTTAGATATCTTGGTTCACAACTGAAAGCCCGATTGTGTTCATTCGTCACATCGCCGGGGTGACAGGTGTCACGCCAAAGTCCGCTGCGCAAACCGTACCGTAGGTGAAGGCAGACTGCTGCCTGACTACGTCTTGCTATACAAGACCACTAGCGCTGCCGTGTACGGCATCGACGCCAACCTCATCGAGGTTGAAGTCGACGTCTCCGGCATCAAAATGCAGGAAGACCACTTCCATACCGTGGGTCTTCCTGACGCTGCCGTCCGAGAAAGTCGCGACCGCGTTCGCGCCGCATTAAAAAATTGTGGATACGATATTCCCCCTACGCAAATCACCATTAACTTGGCGCCCGCCGATATCCGCAAAGAGGGTTCTGGTTTCGATCTCCCAATGGCCCTGGGGATCGTTGGCGCGTACGGTGGACTGAACAAGAAAGAAGTTCCCGATTGCCTTTTTGTGGGGGAACTGTCGCTCGACGGCGGAATCCGTGGAGTTCGTGGCGCATTACCGATCGCGATTGAAGCTCGCAGCAGAAAGATTCCTAAGCTTGTGGTTCCCGAACTCAACGCGAAAGAAGCGGCGATGGTCGGCGGTGTCGAAGTTTACCCGGTCAAGTCCTTGCTGGACGTCATTCGCTTTGTGAATACGGGCAACGGCGTCGTGCCGTACAAAGTCGACAGCGAGAGCCTTTTGAGTGAATCGGCGCATTTTTCAGTCGACTTTAAAGACGTCCGCGGTCAACAGACGGCAAAGCGTGCGTTCGAAGTCGCTTGCGCAGGAGGGCACAACATTTTAATGATCGGCCCGCCTGGTTCCGGCAAGACCATGCTTGCCAAGCGCATGCCCACAATCCTGCCCCCATTCACCTTCGAGGAAGCGCTTGAGACCACTAAAATTCACAGCGTGGCGGGAGTGCTGGATGCCAGCGCCGGGTTAGTTGGGGTGCGTCCATTTCGTTCGCCACACCACACCATTTCCGATGCCGGCCTGATCGGTGGCGGCGCCGTGCCGCGCCCCGGCGAGGTGTCGCTTGCGCACAACGGCGTTCTGTTCCTGGATGAACTGCCTGAATTCCCACGGAACGTGCTGGAAGTCATGCGCCAGCCATTGGAGGACGGAACCGTCTGCATTGCCCGCGCCGCCATGTCGCTCACATTCCCGGCCCGCTTCATGCTCGCGGCAGCCATGAATCCTTGCCCCTGCGGATATTTCAATGACCGCTCACGCGAATGTCACTGCAGTCCGCCGGTGATCCAGCGCTACATGTCAAAAATCTCCGGGCCATTGCTCGACCGTATCGATATTCATATTGATGTCCCAGCCGTTAATTACAAAGAGATGCGCTCCGCCGCTTCGCCCGAAGGATCAATCGACATCCGAGAGCGGGTGATGCGCGCCCGAGAAGCGCAGCTCACACGCTTCAGCGCATGTTCACGTGACAAGCTCTACTGCAACGCGCAGATGGGCCCGCGACACATTCGTGCATTCTGTGAACTTTCTGGAGATTGTGAGCGTCTATTGGAACGCGCGATGGTTCAGCAGGGATTGACCGCTCGCGCCCATGACCGCATCTTGAAAGTGGCCCGCACTATCGCCGATCTCGACGGTACGGCCACACTTGAACCGAAACACATCGCCGAGGCCATTCAGTACCGTACTCTGGATCGAACCTTCTGGGCCTGATTATCCGACTGCGACTCTCTTCTTAGAACCCTTTACGACCGTTAGGGCTTCCTCCAGGTCAGCTATCAAATCATCAACATGTTCGATTCCCACCGACAATCGAATCATCTGCTCCGTAATTCCAACTTTTTCGCGGTGCTCAGCGGGAATCATCGCATGAGAGGTCAACACTGGAATCGAGACCAGCGAATCGACACCACCGAGACTCGGCGCCAAAGTGAATAGGTTGAGGGCTTCCGTTACCTTTCGCGCGTCCTCGCCGCTACCTTCAACGTCGAAGCTCACCATGCCGCCGCCACCGCGCATCTGTTCCATCGCTAGCGCGCGTTGCGGATTCCCCTCAGCAAACGGATAGTAGACCTTTCGAACTTTAGAATGCTGGCCCAGAAATTCTGCAATTCGCTGGGCATTTTCGTTTTGCCGTTCTACCCGCACCGCAAGCGTCTTTATCCCGCGAAGCAAAAGCCATGCGGCATGTGGGTCCATACAGCCGCCTAAAGTCGTACGCGAAGAATGGATCTTCTCGATCAGATCTCCTCGGCCGGCAATCACCCCACAAATCAGGTCTGAGTGTCCTGCAAAATACTTCGTCCCAGAATGCATGATCACATCAATTCCATACTCCGCGGGGCGGCAGTTGATCGGCGTGGCAAATGTGCTGTCAATCATGCTGATCAACTTGTGTTGCTTGGCGATGCCGGCAACCCTCTTCAGATCGATCACTCTCAACGTCGGATTCGTCGGAGATTCGAGATACAACAGCTTGGTATTAGGTCGAATTGCCTTTTCGTGCTGGCTGTAATCGGTCGTGTCCACGAAGGTGGTTTCGATGCCCATTTTAGGCAGCCACTGCCCCAAGAATTTTGTTGCTCCTCCATAAATGTCTCGTTGTGCAACCACGTGGTCGCCGCTCTGCAATAGAGCCATCACCGCAGTCGTAATTGCATTCATTCCTGACGCGAAAAGGAGCGCCTGCTCGGTTCTTTCCAACTCCGCAATCGCCTTCTCCGCCGCAGTACACGTGGGATTTCCATAGCGTGTATAGAAATGGTCGGTCGGGGTCGCGCGCAATTGCTCGTCATTGTCCGTAACTTCGAACGTGGAAGTCTGATAAATCGGCGTCGACAATGGTCCATTCTTCTTCTGCAGGTCAATGCCGCCACGGACAGCGCTAGTCTCCGGACGGCGCGAATCGGATTTTGCCATGGTAAGCTCGCTTTCTTGCGTTCTATCCAGCCTATCCCCGTCCGAAACGACGGGCAAGCGCTTCGTTTTATAATCTGAGTTTCGTGGATAGCGGCCTTAAGAACCGTGTTGCGCTCGTTGCAGCGTCGAGCCAGGGCATTGGACGCGCTACCGCCGAAGCCTTTGCGGCGGAGGGATGTCGCGTCGCCATGTGCGCCCGCAATCCCCAGACTCTTCATGCTGCCGCAGAGCAGATTCGCCGCAAATTCAACGCGCCAGTCTTTGCCTCCGCCCTCGATGTGACCGATCCCTCAGCAGTCCACGACTTCGTGGCCGCAGTCGCTGGCGAGTTCGGAACCGTCGACATCTGCGTCACCAACGCTGGCGGCCCTCCAGCAAAGGGTTTTCTTGCCGCGACCGTCGACGACTGGGAACGAGCTATTGACGCGAACTTTCTGGGCGTCGTCTACTTTGCCCGCGAAGTCATCCCTTACATGCAGCGGAGTCATTGGGGACGAATC
>Ga0335069_10005764_pt1 | contig 18148 bp, 15 predicted proteins | sample Lox_Sample_11_FD_206714 | JGI IMG/M metagenome (GOLD analysis project Ga0335069, IMG submission 206714) | Soil microbial communities from Loxahatchee National Wildlife Refuge, Florida, United States - Lox_Sample_1.1 | ecosystem: Environmental > Terrestrial > Soil > Wetlands | place: USA... | reverse complement strand
TTGAGATGAAGAAAGTGTAAGCTATATAATAATGCGGCGTATGGGATAAGGATTATGTGGTTTGCTGGAAAACATTATTTTTGCAGCCATCTCTATTAAAGAATGAATGAGAATTGCGGCGGTGGCGAAATTGGTAGACGCACTACTTTGAGGTGGTAGCGGCCGAAAGGCTGTGAGAGTTCGAATCTCTTCTGCCGCACAAAAGCGAAGCGCATGCTTCGCTTTTTTTATTGCTTCTTTTATTACATCGAAATTGTTATCATTCAGACCTGTCAGGTTTTACAAACCGGACAGGTCTTTGCAACGATCATAAAATTTATTTTGCGCATACCTCCACAGCCTGAAGCACAATAGCGGCTTTACTGATGAATGAAATGCGACGCAACGATGCTGAAGAGAGAACAAATGCCGGTATCAACATCCTATTCAGTAAATTGCCAAAAAAACCTTCATGCCCACCAATATAAAATGCCCGAATTGCGGTACCGAGTTCCCGATGGAAGAAGCGGTTTCGGAAGAATATAAAAAAGAACTGCGGGAACAGATGCTGGCCTACAAAAAACAAAAAGATGAAGAGTTCCTGAAAAGAGAAAAAGATTTTCAGCTTGCTATTCAAAATAAAGATGCGGAATTTGCCAAACGTTTGCAGGATGAAAAAAATGTATTGCAAAAGACACTTGAGGAAAACCTGCGCAAATCCATTTCATCTGATTATGAAAACCAGCTGAAGCTTTTGCAGCAATCCAATAAAGACAATGAAGAAAAGCTGCGTATGTCGAGACAAAAAGAACTGGAATTCCTGCAAAAAGAAAAAGAGCTGAAAATAAAGGAAGCGGAAATGGAAATTGCCGTGCAACGGAAATTGCTGGAAGAAAGGGATAAAATGAAAGGGGAACTGGTAAAAGAAGAAGCGTCGAGAATGGAACTGAAGGAACAGGAATTTCAATTGAGGGTGAGAGAACTGGAAAAACAACTCGATGACCAGAAAAAACTAACGGAAGAAATGAAACGCAGGCAGGAACAGGGTTCCATGCAATTGCAGGGCGAAGTGCAGGAATTGCTGCTGGAAGAAATCCTCCGTAATGCTTTTCCGTTTGATGCGGTGCAAGAAGTTGGCAAAGGCATTCGCGGGGCAGATTGTATACAAACCGTACGCAATCATTTCGGACAGGAATGCGGGAAAATTATTTATGAAAGCAAGCGTACCGAAAATTTCAGTAACGACTGGATTGAAAAGCTGAAAGCAGATATGCGCAGCCAGGGTGCTGATATTGCCGTGATCGTTACCAAAACAATGCCAAAAGACATGACACAATTCGGCGAAAAAAATGGAGTGTGGATTTGTTCATTTACAGAAGTAAAAGCAGTCGCTCATTTAATTCGTGATGGGGTTATCAAGATTTTTAATGCAGGCAAAAGCCAGCAGAATAAAGGCGACAAAATGAATTTATTATATGATTATCTGACCAGCACCGAATTCAGCGAGCAATGGAAAGCCATCCGCGAAGGGTTCATGTCAATGAAACAATCGATCCAGAAAGAACGCGATGTAATGGAGAAATTATGGAAGGCCAGGGAGAAACAACTTGAAAAAGTTTTGCTAAATGCTTCACATGTAAAAGGTTCCATTGAGGGCATTGCCGGGCAGGACTCTATTGACCTGAATTTACTGGACAGTACGGAAAATTTTATTGAGGAATAATTTTTGTTGCGATTAAAATCGGTACAGTTTATACAGCTTAAAATCTTATCGAATATAAAACACTCCGTGAATGATGAGTAAGCTACCATCATTCAACGGAGTGATGTTTTCAAGGGGGAGCTACGCTACTATGGTTTCTCAATTCGTATAACTGTGCCCGCCATTGACCCAGTCAGTAATTTTTTGCTTATCAGAAGCTGACAATGCACCGGAAGGTGGCATGGTTCCTTTAGTCACCGCTGCACTCTGTATTTTGGAATAATTATTAATGATGTTGCAGTCTGTATCAAAATTATATCCGCCGGAACTCCCTCCGTTGGTATGGCAGCCGCTGCATTTTGAAAGTATCAGCGATTTAACGGCGCTGTATTGTGTACCTGCCTGCATCGTAGCAACCGTTGCTGTGCTGGTGGTAGTGCAGCCATTCCCATCTTTCACACCGATGGTATAATTTCCTGCCGCCAGGTTGCTGAATGTTCCGCTTGCCTGGTATGCACCGCCATTAATATTGTATGTAAAGCCTGTTGAACCGCTTGCTGAAACAGTCAGGCTACCACTATTGCCACTGGTTGAACAGGGAACGGCTGCTACTGCCGTATATGTTACAGATATATTCACCGATGAGCAGGAATTAGCCTGAGACAATGTGATTGACGCCGACCCGGTACAACCTCCGGAACTTTTCGCTGAAACGGTGTAAGTGCCGGCCGCCAGGTTGCTGAATATATTGCCAGACTGGTATGCACCGCCATTAATGCTGTAAGTAAACCCGCTGCCACCGCTTGCCGAGGCTGTTATGCTTCCGTTTGAACCTGAGGCAGGATCTGTTTTTGTTAAGCTAACGGTGATGGTTATCCCAGAACAGGCACCACCTTGTGACAGTGTGATGGATGCAGATCCCGAGCACCCTGCAGCGCTCTGCGCCGTTACGGTATAAGTGCCTGCAGCCAGGTTGCCAAAGTTGCCACTCGACTGGTAAGCACCGCCGTTGAGGCTATATGTAAGCCCGGCCGCACCACTTGCTGTAGCCGTAATACTTCCATTTGCACCTGAGGTAGGATCCGTTTTTGACAGGCTGACTACAATATTTACACCTGCACAGGGATCAACCATGGCATCAATCGTTACGGTTGTTGATACTGTACAGCCGTCAGCATTTTTTGCAGTAACGTTGTAATTACCTGCTGCAAGGCCAGTAAAATCACCTGATGATTGAAATGCGCCGCTATTCAGGCTAAATTGAAAGCCGCTCCCACCAGAAGCTGATACGCTTATTTCTCCATCCGATTTGCCAGAACTTGTATTTGTTTTGGTAATCGTTAAAGAAGGTGGTGTTCCTTTACAGGGATCGCTGGTGTTCACATCAATATTTGCGGTATCCGTGCACCCGGCCGAGCTCATGACCACTACATGATAGTTTTTAAAAGGGGTTAATCCCGTAAATACACTATCGCTCTGAAAGGGGCCGCCGTTCAAACTGTATTTAAAGCCTGTGCCACCTGTCGCCGAGGCCGCAATAATGCCATCTGAATTATTTATGGTAGCATCTGTTTTGGTCAATGTTAATTTTAATATATGGTCATTACAGTTTACAATATATTCATGCTTGCAGGAACCGGGGAGAATAAACACGGCAGTTGCTATCAGGGCATAGATAATCAATACTAAAAACTTTTTCATGAGCAGTGATTTATTTTATATAATACAGTCAATATCTTCCTTGCAGCTCAGCATAAAAGAATCATGTGAACCGGTGGAAATATTTATAGTCTTAGGGAAGCAGGTGGTTAATTGAAAAGATAACGGTGATGGATATCCTACAAAATATATATAGTCGAAATTTGACAAATTTCATGCCAGCAGGCTGTAAAGCTTTATAATTTTAATTATCCTGAAAAAAAAGTGAATTGACGTTGAAAAAATTTTATCACTTTTAACAGAGCCCGCGTAGGGGTATGATTATTCGAATTCAATAACAACCGCAAACTCTTCATAAAATAAAAAAGGTTTAAAAAATAATCCATTAGTTTCGGGTAAGGTTTGATCAGAAAAATCTGTTTCAAGCTAAACCTTTTACCAGCTCATGATGAAAAAAATAATTTACTCTTCTTTTATTTTATGCATTTATTTACTGCATGCAAATAACCCTGTTTACAGTCAACCGCTTTATTATCCTGATTCGATATGGCAAACCAAAACACCTGAAGAATTAAAAATGAACGCAGCTTTGCTGGACAGTGCAGTGAGCTTTGCTATTCACAACGACAGCAAAACAAACTATAATTTAAAAATAGCCAATTATGAAGCATATGCCAATGAACCAAATTACAGGATACTTGGCCCGATGAAGGACAGAGGGAAACCGGCGGGGCTGATTATCCGGCATGGTTATATCGCTGCCCAATGGGGAGATGTTAACCGCGTAGACATGACATTCAGCGCAACAAAAAGCTATTTATCAACTATCGCAGGGCTTGCTGTTGACAATCATCTCATTCAAAATATAGACGATCCCGTAAATAAATATGTTATTGACAATACGTATGAAGGGGCTCACAATTCAAAAATTACCTGGAGGCACCTTTTAACGCAATCCTCAGACTGGTCAGGTTGCCTTTTCGATATCTGCGATTGGGCCGATCGTCCGGAGCCTAAAAATGCTGATATCGATGAATGGAAAAGACGCCCTTTATATGAGCCGGGAACTCACTTTAAATACAACGATGTACGGGTGAATTTAGTGGCCTATTCATTATTGCAGGTTTGGCGAAAACCGTTGCCGGTGATCCTGAAAGAAAAAATTATGGATCCCATTGGAGCTTCGACAACATGGCGCTGGTATGGTTATGATAATTCATTTGTTAACATTGATGGTATCATGATGCAATCAGTTAGTGGCGGCGGACATTTCGGAGGCGGGTTATTTATCAATACGCTTGACCACGCACGTTATGGTTTGTTATTCCTGAGAAAAGGGAGATGGAAAAGCCAGCAGCTCATTTCTGAAAATTGGGTGAAGGCGGTTCAACAACCGTCAGCAGCTTATAAATCCTATGGTTTTATGTGGTGGCTTAATGAAGAAGAACATTATAAAGATGTGCCGAAAAGCATTTACCTCGCTGAAGGTTTCGGCGGCAATTTTATTGTAGTAGATAATGAAAACGATCTTGTAATAGTTGCCAGGTGGCTTGAACCCTCGAAACTGGGGGATTTTTTAAAGCTGGTTATTGCATCGGCAGCAAAAGACCGTAAATAATTATCCTTAAAACAACCGAAAAAAGGCAATATACAAAAATGGATTCGCAGAAGTGAAGTTGTTTCTGTCCGGTTCATCCATCCAAACTACAACGGTCGCGGAATAATTTAAAAAACAATTCAACTCGCACTTACTGTTGCTTAAACCGTAACCTGCATTTTGGTTTTCTTATATTTGCAGCCATCACCAATTCATTTTTATTTATTTAAAAACCAATGCAAGAGTTATATATTGATCAGCTAAAAGAAACGGCAGCTTTTATTCAAAAAAAATATTCTCCTCAACCAAATGTAGGGATTGTACTGGGCAGCGGGCTGGGTAACCTTTCCAGCGCTATTGAAATAGAAAAAGAAATTCCATATAAAGACATTCCGAATTTCCCTGTATCCACAGTGGTAGGTCATAGCGGCAAAATGGTCTTCGGAAAATTAGAAGGAAAAACTGTGGTTGCGATGTCTGGACGTTTTCATTTTTATGAAGGCTATTCCCCGCAACAGGTTGTTTTCCCGATCAGGTTAATGAGGTTATTGGGGGTTGAAACCCTTCTTATTTCCAATGCAGCCGGTGGCATGAACCGCTCGTTCAAGGTTGGCGACCTGATGGCCATCACTGACCATATCAGCTTGTTTGTTCCCAATCCTTTGGTTGGAAAAAATATGGATGAATTAGGCCTCCGCTTTCCCGATATGAGCGAACCCTATAACAAACAACTTATCATCAAAGCAAAAAGTATTGCAGCAAAACTTGATATTAATTTAAAAGAAGGGGTATATGCTGGTGTTACCGGGCCGACTTTCGAAACACGTGCCGAATACAAGCTGCTTCACATTGCAGGCGGCGATGCGGTTGGAATGAGTACTGTTCAGGAAGTGATTGCAGCGGTTCATGCCGGAATGAAAGTTTTTGCCATGAGTGTAATAACGGATATAGGTATACGCGAAGAAGAAAACACCATTACTCATGAAGAAGTACTGCAGGCCGCCGCAGATGCAGAGCCGAAACTCACCGCCATTTTCAGACAATTAATTGCAGAACTATAATATTAACTTACTTATAACCACTATCAAAAGCTTAATGATTAATTTGCCCGGCATCCAAAAAATGTTGAACAGTAACAAGATCAAAATAGTCGGCGCATTGGCATCTTTGTTTTTGATGTTTCAGACTACACGTGCCCAAAATCCCATGTCGAGGTTCCAAAGTATTGGAAGAGGCGGATCATCAGGGAAAAGCGGAGATACAACTTTGCAGCATCGCACCGGGTTGGAAGATTCCATCACCATTAATTTCCGTTACCTCGATTCCAGCAGGCTGCAGAAAATGGATTCTTCCATTTTCGATTTCGCCAAAAAATTTCCTGTTCCATGGAGTTATATTTATCTTGGAAATGCAGGTAATGCTGCCCGCAATCTCCTGTTCTCAGGCCATATGCAATCCGGGTGGGATAACGGACTGCATGCCTATGATGTATATACTTTCACGCCTGAAGAAACAAAGTTTTATACCACCACAAGGCCTTATGCAGAACTTGCTTACATGCTTGGCAGCAAGACCGAACAAATGATCGGAATTAACTTTACACAAAACATAAACCGGAACTGGAACTGGGGTTTTCAATACAGGCTCATCAACTCAGCAGGAACATTCAACAACCAAAACACCAATCACAATAATTACCGGTTTAACACCTGGTATCACTCCAATAACAAGCGCTACCAGTTGTTTTTTATTTTTGTCGGAAATAAACTCGCTTCGTCTGAAAACGGGGGATTGCAAAGCAATTCCGATCTTGATTCTTCGAAATATCTCTCGGCAAATTCAATATCCACATGGCTTGGCGGACAGGTGATCACCGTAAGTAATTTCTTTTCAAAAACATTTACTACGGCTACCAAATATTCAAACAGCACATTTTTTCTCCGGCAACAATATGATATCATTGGCAAAAAGGATTCCATAGTTACTGACACCAGCGTAATCCCGTTATTTTATCCGAAATTCCGCGCAGAACACAATATATCATATAGCACATATAACTATAATTTTTTTGACGACAGGGCAGATTCTGCATATTACATGAACCATTACAATATTTTATTTGGGTCGCCATACCGGGTCATATCTTCCATTCCCTCTGATACAGTAAATAAAAAGGATTACTGGAAAAGAATGGTGAATGATTTTTCTTTATATCAGTTTCCTGACTCAAAAAATCCGCAACAATTTATTAAAATCGGCGCTTCGCTTGAAAACCTCGGCGGTGAATTTGACAGCAGCTCCCATTCGTTTTATAATTTATTTCTTCATGGCGAATACAGGAACAAAACACGCAATCAAAAATGGGATATTGAAGCTTATGGAAAATTTTATATTAATGGGTTGAATACCGGGGATTATAATGCATACATTAGCCTGAAGCGTTACATCAGTAAAAACATCGGGTTTTTGCAGGCCGGTTTTCAAAATGTAAACAGGACCCCTTCTACAGTTTTTAACCGGGAAAGCAGTTTTAGCTACGTATTTCCTTCGAGCCTTAATAAAGAAAACACTACCAATATTTTTGCCTCACTTGAGCAGGCGCCTTTGCATTTAAAATTATCAGGCAATTACTACCTTATCAGCAATTACACCTATTTTACCAATTATGACCAGGCGCAGCAGCAGTCCACATTATTCAATATTTTACAAATAACTGCAGAAAAAATATTCGTATTGCATAAAAACTGGAAGTGGCGTGCCATGATCGCTTACCAGCAAAAAGCAGGGCCCGCACCGGTAAACTTTCCTGCCTTTTTTACACATAACCAGATTGGTTATGAAGGCAACCTGGGTTTCAGGAACCTCAATATTGCTTTTGGCCTTGAAATGCGTTATTACAGCGGCTATAAAGCAGATAATTTCTCTCCTGTAACCGGCCAATTCTTTTTACAAAATGATACCAGCATCAGGCAACGCCTTCCTGACATCAATGCCTATGTACATTTCCGCATAAGAAGTTTCACTGCTTATGTGCGTGCGGAAAACCTGAATACGTTAACCATATCGGGCCCACATGGTTTTGGCTTCACCAAATATAACTTTGTAGCACCGAATTATCCGTATATGGGCTTACAGGTCCGCGTGGGTATTTTCTGGTCATTCGTGAATTGATGTTTACAAAAATTTTTCGCTGTTATTAACCGATCCGATACTTAAAATCAGGTAAACGTGCAAAAACTGTGATGATTCAGATCACCAACATTATTTCATAAAAATTATTAACTTTACAATATAATTAGTTAATGAAAAAAATTTTTCTTGGCATATTAACGTTTGTGTATATCTCTGTTACCAGCGGCATAATAGTGAATATTCACTATTGCATGGGCAGGTTGGCTGCCGTTGAATATGGTTATTCAAATGCAACCAACAAATGCGGCAAATGTGGCATGGATAATAACGGCTGCTGTCATAACGAATCAAAATATATCAAGATTACAGACGATCAGCAATCTGTTAAATCAGGCACGGCTATCGCGCCATTTTCAGTTGAAGCTCATCTGATTTTACATCATATTTTACAACCTGCTCAAGGTATTGAAAAAAATACTTTCCGCCCTTATCACTCGCCGCCGGGCAAATATCTTCCGCCTGTTTATCTTATTAATTGTGTTTTCAGGATTTGATAATTAAACTTAATGCTTTAACCGCTTTCCCGAAGATGGGCATCAATTTATTTGCAATTATCAAAAATAAACACAATGAAAACATTAAAAATATTTCTTAACACAGTTATAGCAACCTTTTTATTCAGCGCCGCAACTGCGCAATCCAACAATGTAAAAACTGCAACTATTAAAGTAAATGGCGAATGCAGTATGTGCAAAAAAAGAATTGAAAAAGCAGCATTGGCCATTAAAGGCATTCAATCCGCAGTCTGGGATGTTGATGCTAAAACACTGACCATTCAATATGACCCATTCAATTCCACGCTACCCGAAAATGTACAGAAAAAGATTGCAGCTATTGGCCACGATACCGAAAAATACATAGCTACGGATTCTGCTTATAACAGTCTTCCTGAATGTTGCCATTACCAGAGAAAAGATAAAAAGCAATAGCTATTGATCACTTCAGCAATGAATGACTGAGAATAATTTTCATTGCTGATAAAACTGATTACCATGAAACGAAAGTTTATTGTAACGGTTGTATGTGGATTAATCAGCATTGCAGCAACCGCTCAAAAGAAAAATATAAAAACCGAAACCTTCAGGGTATTCGGGACCTGTGACCAATGCAAGCATAGAATTGAAACCACTTTGCTGAACTACGGTGTTACCAAAGCAGACTGGGACATGGAAACAAAAATACTAACAGTAAGTTATGACACTATAAAATTTTCAAGGCGCCAACTACAGGAACAACTCGCCATTGCAGGCCATGATACAGAAAATTTTCAGTCAACTGACGAAACTTATAATAATCTTCCGAAATGTTGCCATTATGAAAGATTCAAAAAGCCATCATCTTTTTCTTTGACGAAAGATAGTTTACAATATGGAATTAATAATAATAAGCCGGCACACACCATTACAGGTGTTGTATTGGAAGAAAATAAAAAAGGAGAGTTTCATCCGCTTGTTAATGCCACCGTTCGCAGTATCAACACCAACCACACGGGCATTACTGACAGCTCAGGAGTATTTCAATTGTTCCTTCCTGTTCCTGACAGGATTGAAGTGAGTTATAGCGGCTTTACATCTGATACGATCAATATTAATTCACCCAATGAAATAAAAATCATTCTGAAAAATGCATCGTCAGGAAACCTGCGAGAGGTTGTTGTTAATGCAAAAAATCAGTCAACCTATGTCTCTTCTCTCAGCACATTAAATACTTTAAATATCGGCTCCCGCGAATTAACTAAAGCTGCCTGTTGTAACCTGAGTGAAAGTTTTGAAACCAGCCCATCTGTTGATGTAATTTATACCGATGCTGTTACCGGGGTTAAACAAATTCAGCTGTTGGGCCTTTCGGGAAATTACACACAATTACTTATAGAGAACAGCCCGGAAATCAGGGGGCTTGCCGGAAGCTTCGGTCTTACATTTATTCCGGGTCCATGGATGGAAGGGATACAACTCACCAGAGGAACAGGCTCTGTTGTCAACGGATATGAAAGCATAGCAGGACAAATAAATATAGAAGAAATAAAACCGGATAATACTGACAAATTTTTTGCAAATGCATATGCAAATCAAATGGGCAGGCTGGAAACAACAGTAAATGTTTCAAAAAAAATAAACGATAAATTAAGCACTGCCTTATTAGCCCACATGGATGGAGTAGTCGCAAAAAATGACAATAACCATGATGGATTCCTGGATATTCCGCTTGGCCGGCAATTCAATTTCATCAACAGGTGGAAGTACGTGGATATGAGAGGGCTTGTTGCACAATTTTCGCTAAAAGCACTTAACGACCACAGGCAAGCAGGACAGATTGATTTCAATCCATCAACAGACAAACTAACTACCAATAGTTATGGAGCAGGAATCGATGTCGGGCAATACGAAGCCACAGGGAAATTGGGTTATGTTTTTCCTCAAAAAAAATATAAAAGCATTGGCCTGATAATTTCAGCGATTGATTACAATAACAATTCCTATTACGGACTAACAACATATAATGGCAGGCAAAATTCAGTTTATGCCAATCTCATTTACCAGTCCATTATCAGTTCTACCATGCACAAGTTCAGGGCGGGTTTAAGTTTTGCGCATGACAACTATCATGAAGTATTGAATACCGCCGTATATAAAAGAACAGAAACAGTTCCCGGAGTTTTTTTTGAATATACTTATACTGCAGGGAAATTCAGTGCAATAGCCGGTGTCAGGGAAGATTATCACAACAAATACGGTTTCATTACCACACCCCGGCTGCATGCAAAATATGATTTCACCCCAAAAACAAACCTCCGGTTTTCTATAGGTTCAGGTTTCAGGGTCGCCAATATTTTTGCAGAAAATTCAGCCGTGTTCGTAAGTGCCCGGCAATGTATAATCATGAGCACTGATTCAGGGTATGCCTATGGACTTAACCCGGAAAAAGCATGGAATTACGGGATCAATTTTACCCAGGCTTTTAAGCTGAATAATCATACCGGCACTTTAGGCATTGATCTATACAGAACCGATTTTAAAAGCCAGGTTATTGCAGATATTGATGCAAGCCCACAGAAAATTCTTTTTTATAATCTTAAAGGCAAATCCTTCTCCAACAGCTTCCAGGTTGAACTGAATTATGAACTGATAAAAAAACTGGGAGTGAGAATTGCTTACCGCTGGCTTGATGTTCAGGAAAATTATCTCGGTACTATGCTTGAAAAACCATTAGTGGCAAAGCATCGTGCCTTTATTAACTTTGCTTACGAAACAAAAAATCACTGGAAATTTGATTATACCCTGCAATGGTTCGGTAAAAAGAGGTTGCCAACAACCAGCAGTAACCCTCCTGATAAGCAACTCGGAGATTATTCGCCATCTTATATGCAAATGAACGGACAAATAACTAAGCAGTTTGGAGACAAATGGAACGTTTATGTTGGTGCAGAAAACATTACCAATTATACGCAAAAAAACATGATTATAGCTGCTTCACAGCCGTTCAGCCAGTATTTTGATGCTTCCCTAATATGGGGGCCGGTTATTGGCAGGATGTTATATGCAGGCATGCGTTTTAAAATCAAATAGCATAAAATTAAAAACCTTATGCAAAAAATAACATCGGTATTTTTATCTGTAATAAAATTTATTCAATCACTGTTTATCAAAAAAGATTGTTGTAAATGAAAAGTTTTTTTTTACTATTACTGGCAATGCTTTCTTCAAAATTCATGTTCTGTCAGGCAAAAATCAATGAAGCTGCTCCTGCAATTTCTTTGCCGGATATGACCGGCGAAATAATCAATCTATCGTCATACAAGGGAAAAGTAGTCCTGCTTGATTTCTGGGCAAGTTGGTGCGGGCCTTGCAGAAGAAATAACCCTCACCTGGTAAAGTTTTATAAAAAATATCATCCGAAAGGATTGGAAATATTAAGTGTCTCCATCGACAGTGATCAGGATGCATGGAAAGCTGCAGTAAAACATGATAAACTCGAATGGGCACAAGTGAATGACAACAAAGGCTGGGATGCTTCTTCAGCAACAACATATGGAGTAGATGCGATACCTGCTTCTTTTTTGATTGACAGGAATGGTATCGTTCACTCCATCAATCATGTTGGATGGCAACTGGAACTTGATGTAAAGGATTTACTGAGTAAATAATAAAAGAATGATGTACTGATATAATTAACGCCAGATTAACTGAGTTAAATTTCCGTGAGATAGATACGACGTGGTAATTTCAGGTAATTTTATACTGCTTTTATTCATTAACCTGTTTTATGAACAAAAATGAAAATTAAATATACAAAAACTGTTTTTACAGTTTTTATTTCGCTTATTTTTTATTCCCAGGCAAATTCGCAGGACACAGTTTCACGCTATAATAATAAAATTGACAGGCTTTCCGTCGGTCTTGGCCTTGGTCTTGATTATGGCGGGATCGGAGGACAAATAATAGGCTATCCGCAAAAAAATATCGGATTATTTGCAGGAGGCGGTTATGCCCTGATAGGGATTGGTTATAATTTGGGAATCAAACTCAGGCTTTTGCCCGAAAATAAACTACCAAGGGTAGTTCCTTATTTTATTGGCATGTACGGCTATAATACAGCTATAAAAGTGTCTTCACAGGGGTATAATATAGATAATTACAATAAATTCTTTTACGGCCCCAGTTTGGGACTGGGTTTCGATTTATATCCAAAGCATAAATTTTCCGGCTATTGGTCCTTCAACGTGTTGGTGCCTATCAGGGGTTCGGATGTGAACCATTACATTGATTCACTGGAAAATTACAATGGTGTACAGTTTAAAAATAAACCTTTACCTGTTACCATTTCTATAGGATATCATTTTGTAAATTCAAAGTAATTATCAAAACTGAACTGATAAAATCAGCAATCATGGCCTTCGCAAGGGGTATTTTCCATTTCCACTTCAAGTGTAACGTGATTAATATTTAAATGTTCCAGTCCATGCTTCACATCATGTTTGATCTTTTCAATTGCCGTCATATCCGTATCCTTTGCTACCACAATATGTCCCGTGAGCGCATTCTCAGTGGTACTTAATCCCCATATATGGACGTGATGAAAATCTTTTACGCCCGTGATTTTATTAATCTGAGATTTTACTTCGTTCACATTAATATTTTCAGGCACGCCATCCAAACTTAATCGCAAACTATCCTTCAGCAATTTCCATGTACTGAATAAAATAATGGCAGCAACAATAATACTGAGCGCTGCATCTATCCAAAAAAGGTTGCTGTAAAAAATGATAATACCTCCTAGTACAAGCCCTGCAGAAACAATGGCATCGGACATCAAATGAAGAAATGCACTTTTGATATTAAGATCGCTTTCTTTATTACGTAAAAAAAGTAGCGCTGTTACCGTGTTAATAATAATACCAATGGCAGCAACTACCGAAATAGTTTTTCCTGGTAACGGCTCAGGCGCAATCAAACGATGAACCGCTTCATAGCCTATAGCACCAATAGAGATCAGTAGTATTGCCGCATTTAATAATGCAACCAGTATTGTTGTTTTTTTATAACCGTAAGTATATTTTTCATTGGCTTTTACTTTCATTAATCGCAGTGCAATCAGTGACATAGACAGACTGGCTACATCTGCAAGGTTATGGCCTGCATCAGACAATAACGATAATGAATGAATGAAAAGCCCGACGACTGATTCAATAATTACAAAAAGAAAATTTAAAATAATGCCAATAATAAATGCGCGGTTTACCTGCTTAATATTGATTGCATGATGATGGTGGTGGTGGTCATGCGAACGGCTATGAGAATGCTCCATGTTAAAAATGAAACCGCAAAGTTACTAACGCTTGCCTTTAGCATCAATATAATGATTGCATCATTGATGCAAAAATCATTTGTAATCTTCTCTTACCGGTGAAAAAGAATCAATAACCTTACAATCTGTAATAGCTATGGCGCTATGAGGAATATTGGAAGGGATAACATATACCGAACTTGGGCCAAAAAAATATTCCTTCCCTCCTATTTTCATTTGCAGCCTGCCTTCCAGTATATGGGTGATCTGTTCGTGAAAATGCCGATGTTCTTCCAGCACACTTCCCTTTTTAATTTCCCAGAAAGCAAGTGTGCTCTTTTCCCCATGTACCATTTTGCCCAAAAAACCTTTACGTATTTCCTTTGAAGGAATATCATCCAGGTGTTGCATATAAATAAATATTAATTGCAATAATAAAAATTCAGTTCATCAATTCCGGGAGAATCAGATTATTAATAAGGAGCTTTTACAGCCCCGCCATCAACCTGTATAGTTGTTCCGGTAATATAGCTTGCACATGGAGATGCCAGAAAAGCAACAAGTGCCGCCAGTTCTTCCGGTTTTCCTAACCGCTGCAAAGGAATTTCCCGGCTATATTCGGCAAGGATATCTTCGTTTGTTTTCCCAGCCGGTATATTTTTCAACATCATTTCTTTAATACGGTCCGTTAACATAAATCCAGGTGCCACGTTATTAACGGTAATATTGTCCGGGCCAAGTTCATTAGAAAGCATCTTTGCCATCCCAACCACTCCCATTCTTATGCTTGTAGACAACACGGAATTCTCAAGATAGGTTTTCACCGAAACACTGGTAACATTGATTATCCTGCCACTGCCTGTTTTACGCATATACGGAACAGTTAGTCGGCATAATCGTATTGTACTCATCAGATTTAATGCAAATGCCTTTTCCCAGGCATGATCATCAAATGACTCAAACTTTCCAAACGGCGGGCCGCCAGCATTAGTAACAAGAATATCTATCTTTCCGAATTCTTTTACTGATGCCTGAACAAAATTTTCAATATCGGCCGCAATGGTGACATCAACGGGTATACTTATTACCCGCACTTTTGCAGCTGTACGTATTTCGTCGGCAGTTTTTTCAAGTTCCTCGAGGTTGCGTGAGCCAACAACAATATTACAACCCTCCTGTGCCAATGTATAAGCAATGGCTTTTCCAAGGCCTTTACTGGATGCGAGTACCAAGGCCGTTTTATTTTTCAATTGCAGATCCATTATTTACGTAAATTTTATGAAGAACCACAAAGATAAAGCCGCCGAAAGCTATCTTATACAATCAAACTCAGAAAACGAATATCAAAAGTTGTTTAATATTCTGTCCAAAATATATTTCCTGATGAAGGATTTGATGGCCGGTTTGTCATCAATCCATTTTGCTAAAGTCGGGGAAACGATATAATATATGCAGACAAACAGCCGCCCGAAAAATGATTGGTAAAGCACTTCATCACGAAGCCGGTAAAATTTTATGACTTCCTCAGCTTCGCAACTTCCATAAACCGCAGTGGCAATGAAACATCCTTTCTTTGCTGTTCTTTTAACGATACCAACATTTTTTTTCAGAACCGAAACAGAAGAAAGCTGTAAGCGCATCACAGATTGGCGGTGAAGGCTGGTAATCTTCCCTGAAACCCTGACAAAATCTTCTTTTTGTATATTGAACTCTGAAATAAGTACCGGAAGATTTTCGGATGAAGAAAATATAAAAAAATGACTGCTGATAAGACCGTTCAGGTTTCCCGATGAACCATCATCAGCACGGTAAGTTATAATTAATTCATTTTTTGCGCGGTCTATTTCACTCACAATTCCCGTAACAGAAATTTCCTTATTGATGTACGCTTCCTCTTTCTGCTGAAGTTTTTCATTCAATATCGTATCTTCTCCGGAAGTTTTCAGGTTTTGATATAATTCAAAATAAGGTAGCAAGTCATTCAGGTTCATACGCTGCAAAAATTTTTGCAATATTAGGGCTATTTGCGGTTATCAGGCAATGTAATTTTCATGAACAAAATAAAACGAAATATTATTAATAGGCGGTAGTATACCGGATGGACTAAGCTTTTAAAATTTATTTCTCAAAATAAGCTACACTTCCACCTACCCATTCTTTGTCCTTATTATACCTCACTCCAATCATCTTTCCTTTACTAAGCCTTGTCAGGTTGATGGCCAGCTTTGGCCTTGTTTCGTTGTCTTTCCATAAGTACATCATCCTGATCTCAAGTTTTGCCGGAACGTCAGGAGTTTGTATTACATCGGCATATTTCACTTTTTTTTGCAGTATCCAGTTTTTGGGATCTTTTATTTTTTCAATATCAGCTTTCGTTACGTCAATTACCACTCCTTGTCCGGCAAAAGAAAACAAAGGCTTCAACACATAGTTCTCCAAATCGCCGGGAATTTGTTTCACTTCGTTCAAAAAATAAGTTGGTGGAACAAAGGGGTGGTTAATAAACGGCAATGTATACTTGCTTATCCTGTAAAACCAGTTCGGATGTGGCACCCATTCTACATCCAGCTCCCCGGTAATGTCAACAAATTTTCCAAGCTTGTCTTTTTGTGCATATAAATCATCAAAAATAACTCTGTTATAAATTCTTTTTACCGGCGTTTTCTTTTTTGTTTTTTCATTTATATAAAATAATTTTTTTCCCTCTTGCATCAATTCAGTAATGCAAACCGGCTGAATACCCAGGTAATCCTGCGTACAATAAAAATCAATTCTTGTTTTTTGTTCGTGAGGCTTTATTTCAAGCAGAATAACATTTTCCGGGTTTTCATTGGCAACAATAACATCACGGAGGTCGTGCAAATAAGATTCACGGTCATACCCATCCAAGTATTGCGAATAATTTCCAGGGATGGAAAAATATTTTCGCAGTAAGTCGGGATAATATACCTGGAAACCAAAAAGTGTAGGGAACCCCTGCATTTCTATCAGTTGAGGTTCAAGTTCGCCCGCTTGATTGGTACATACGCCAAAATCGAGTGCAATAAAATGTGAGTGACTATTTTCTTTCGGAACAAAATCCGTTTTTGGAATGGCGCGGTCAGTTAAGTTTTTGAATGATGGACCTACGATCACATCAATAATCGCTTCACAGGCACCGATTATCTTGTCAGCAAATTCTTTAGAAATGAATTCAGGTGTTTCGGCCACACGGAATTCAATAGCACCCGGATGCAGGCTGTACAGGTCTTTCAAAAAAGCTTCATACTGTTCCTGCCTGAAAGCATCATTAAACGCCTTACGCAATGCTGGTACCATTATTCAAAAGTTTAAAATGAAGATACAGAAGAATTGCGAGTCAGACATACTGAATACAAAGAAGTAACGTTGTTTTACAAATAGTTTTTCGAAAAAATATTAAGTTTGCAGCTATGTTTAGTGAGAAAAAAATAAGAGTGGCCATTCTTGATATGAATGAAAAATTTCCCAATCAGGGTATGCGCTGCATCAGGCAAATCCTTACTGAATTCAGCCAAAAAAATAACCTTGAAATGGAATGGGATGAATTTGAAGTACGTGTTGAAAAACAGGTTCCGGATATGAGTTATGATATCTACATTTCCAGCGGCGGCCCCGGCAACCCCTTAGAGAGTGAAGGAAGTGAATGGGAAAAAAATTATTTCAAATGGCTGTCGCAAATAGAACACTGGAACAGGCTTCCATCCAAAGGAAATAAAAAATATGTTTTTTTGATTTGCCATTCATATCAGCTGGTGTGCCGCCATTATAAAATTGCCAATGTGATCAAAAGAAGATCAACATCGTTCGGCATTTTTCCAATGCATTTGGTAAAAGATGGAAGAGATGAGCCTGTGCTCAACGGGCTTGCTGATCCATTTTATTCTGTCGACAGCAGGGATTACCAGGTGGTTCAGCCTCGTCATAACCGCATGCATGAGATAGGGGCTAAAGTGTTGTGCATTGAAAAAGAACGGCCGCATGTGCCGCTTGAAAGAGCTGTTATGGCGATACGCTTTAATGATTATATGATCGGCACACAATTTCATCCTGAAGCTGACGCTGAGGGCATGACCATGTATCTTCACCGTGAAGACAAAAAACAAACCGTAATTAACAATTATGGGGAAGAAAAATGGAGAAACATGATTGAACACCTTAATGATCCAGATAAAATTTTATGGACATATTCTCATGTAATCCCGAATTTCCTGAAT
>Ga0335069_10005763_pt1 | contig 18149 bp, 17 predicted proteins | sample Lox_Sample_11_FD_206714 | JGI IMG/M metagenome (GOLD analysis project Ga0335069, IMG submission 206714) | Soil microbial communities from Loxahatchee National Wildlife Refuge, Florida, United States - Lox_Sample_1.1 | ecosystem: Environmental > Terrestrial > Soil > Wetlands | place: USA... | reverse complement strand
CCGTCCCAGAGAGCCCGCCGTCTTGGGCCCGGTCGCCGCCGGCCCGCCCTCGCCCGTGCGGAAGAAGCCGAGCGCCGTCACCAGTTGCTCGGCCTGGCTGGTGAGTTCCTCGGTGGTGGAGGCCATCTCCTCGGCCGCCGACGCGTTTTGCTGAATCACCTTTTCCAGTTGCTGCAGCGCCTTGTTGATCTGCTCCGAACCGGTGTCCTGCTCCTTGCTGGCGGCGGTGATTTCCTGCACCAGTTCGGACGTCTTCTGGATGTCGGGAACCAGCTTGTCCAGCATCTCGCCGGCCTTCTCCGAGGCTTTCACCGTGGCGTCGGAGAGCTGGTTGATCTCGCCGGCCGCCTTCTGGCTGCGCTCGGCGAGCTTGCGCACTTCGGCCGCCACCACGGCGAAACCCTTCCCGTGTTCGCCCGCCCGCGCCGCCTCAATGGCCGCGTTGAGCGCCAGCAGGTTCGTCTGCCGCGCGATCTCCTCGATGATCGAGATCTTGCTGGCGATCTCCTTCATGGCCGCCACCGCGCCCATCACGCTCTTGCCGCTCTCCTGCGCATCCTTGGCGGATTTGGCCGCGATGCGCTCGGTCTGTTGCGCGTTGTCGGCGTTCTGCTTGATGTTGGAAACCATCTCTTCCATGGAAGAAGACGCTTCCTCGGCCGACGCCGCCTGCGCCGTGGCGCCATTGGAGACCTGCACCGAGGACGCGCTGATGGCCTGGCTCGCCGAGGCCACCTCGCCCGCGATGCCGCGAATCTCCCCGACCGTGCGCGTCAGGCCCGTTACCATGGCGGCCAGCGCCTGCATCAGCTTGTCCTGCGCGGAACGCTCGCGCACCGCCACCGTGAGGTTCCCCTGGGCGATCTCCTCCGCCGCGGCCGTCACCTCGTTCATGGCCGCCACCAGAGCGTTCAAGTTGTTCTTGATGGCGTTGAAATCCCCGCGATACGTGGTGGCGATCGGCGGCGGGATTTCGCCCTTGCTGATGCGGTCCACGTACTCGGCCGACACCGTCAGCGGCCCAATCACCGCATCCAGCGTGTCGTTGAAACCCTTCACAATCACGCCCCAGCTGCCCGGATACTTCGTCAGGTCCGCGCGCGTCGAAAGTTCCCCGTTGACTCCCGCCTGCGCCAGCCTCTGCACTTCGGCGATCAGCCCATACAACGTGCCAACCACGGTGTTAATGTTCTTCTTCACCACCATGAAATCGCCGTGGTATTCCTGCGTGATCTCCACCAGATCGTCTCCGTGCGAAACCTTGGCCAGAAAGTCCGCCATGACGTTGAGCGGAGTCACTACGGCGTCCAGAGTCTTGTTGACGCCGTCCACGATCTTGCGGAAATCGCCGTGATGCTTGGCCGCGTCGGCGCGGGTCGCCAGCTTGCCCTCCACGGCCGCCGTCACCAGGCCGTTGAAGTCCGAGATGAGCGCCTTCAGGTTGGCGCGCACCTGCTCGATGGTCGCGTTGATGAACGCCTTTTTCCCCGGAAATTGCTCCAGCGGCGCCTCGAAATTGCCCTTCCCGAACTCCGCGATGCACGCCATGGCCTTCTTCTTCACCGCGATGTGTCCGGCCACCATATCGTTCACGCCCTGCGCCATCTGGCGGAACGAGCCCTCGAACTTCTCCGCCGGGATGGCGGCGTCGATATCACCCTTGTTGTGCTCCTCCGACATCCGGTGCATTTCCTGGATGAAGATCTTGACGTTGGCGCGCAGCCTCTCGATGTTCTCGTTGATGAACGCCTTCTTGCCGGGGAACTGTTCGAGCGGCGCCTCGAAGTTGCCCTTGCCGAACTCCGCCACGCACGCCATGGCCTTCTTCTTCACGTCGATGTGGGCCGCCACCATGTCGTTGACGCCCTGCGCCATCTCGCGGTACGCGCCCTGGAACCGCCCGGCCGGCATCATCACGTCGATATCGCCCTTGTTGTGCTCCTCCGACATCCGGTGCATCTCCCGGCCCAGTTCGCCGAGAGCCTCGATGCAGTGGTTGAGCGAGTCCTTCATGGCGTTCAAATCGCCCGGGTACGCCTCCGTGATGCGCGGCGGCAGCGCGCCCTGGGAAATGCGCTCGGCGTAATCGCGGGCGACTTCCAGCGGGCCGGTGAGCGCGTCCAGAATGGCATTGACGCCCTCGATGCCCGCGCGGCTGCTTCCTTCGAACAACTCGGCGCTGCCGCGTTCCTTGAGGCACCCCTGCCGCGCCGCTTGCGCCAGGCGCTGAATCTCCTCCAACAGGCGGGCGTCTCCCGCCCCTGGGCGCCCTTGCGGCGCGCGAGCCGGCGCAGCCAAGCCGCCGGCGCCGGTTCTTTCGCGTTTTCCCTGCTTCTCTACGCTGCGTAACATCGGTTCTGTTTTCCTTTCGAAGGCGCGCCCTCCGCGCCAATTCCCCGCAAGGACAGCGCCGCGCGCCGCCCGCTCCCAGCCAGATGGATGGCGTCCTGCACCAGGCGCTGCGGGTCCAGAATGAGCGCCACGGTTCCATTCCCCAGAATCGTCGCGCCGGACACCATGGGCGCGTCGCGATACAGCCTGCCAATGTTCTTGATGACCGTCTGGTGGTAACCCAGCACGTCGTCCACGGCCAGCCCGTAGCGGCCTTCCTCGGTTTCCACCACCATGATCCGTTCGCGCTCCGGCCGCGGCGCGTCCATCTCGAAATACTCGCTCAGCCGAATGTACGGAATGGTCTGCCCGCGCACGCTGGCCAGACGATTCCCGTGCGCCTCCTCAATCTGCCCGCGCGTAAGCTCCACGCACTCCAGGCTGTTCGCCAGCGGCAGAATGAAGTGCGCCTGCGCCACACGCACCAGCAGCCCGTCAATTATGGCCAGCGTGAGGGGAAGGCGCAGGGTCACGGTCAGGCCGGCGCCGGGCGCGCTGCGCACTTCCACGGAACCGCGCAAGTCCTCCACGCTGCGGCGCACCACATCCATGCCCACACCGCGCCCGGAGATATCGGTGACCTGCCGCGCCGTGGAGAATCCCGGCGCCAGGATCAACTGCAGGACTTCGGCTTCGCTCAGTTCCGCGCCCGCCGCGACCAATCCCTGCTCCACGGCGCGCGCGCGGACGGCCTTGGCGTCCAGGCCCCGCCCGTCGTCACTCACGCGAATCAGGACCTGCGCTCCGGAATGCGACGCGGAAAGGCGGATGGCGGCGCGCGCCGGCTTGCCCACGGCGAGGCGCGCCTCCGGCGTTTCAATGCCATGATCCATGCTGTTGCGGATCAGGTGCACCAGCGGATCGTTGAGGCGCTCGATCACGGTCTTATCGAGCTCCGTATCCGCTCCCTCAATCGTCAGATCGGCTTGCTTGCCGAGCTCCGCGCCCAAGTCGTGCACCAGCCTGCGGAAGCGCTCGAAGGTATTGCGCAGGGGGAGCATGCGGATGCTCATGGAATTGGCGCGCAGTTCGGCCGTCAACCGGTCGATTTCCTCGGAGATGGCGCCGATTTCCGAATCGTCCAGGCGGCTGGAGACCTCGCTCAGGCGCGCCTGTACGGTCACCAGTTCGCCCACCAAGTTCACGAGCTGGTCTAGCTTCTCCGCGGCTACCCGGACGCTGGAGGCAGCAGCGGGCGCCTGGGCGGCGCGCGCCGCCGCCTCGGCGTTGCGTGCGCGCAGCGCGAGGGGCGCGGAAGGGTCCCGGCGTCCCTCGCGCCTCCGGATGGTAAGTTCAGATTCATCCTCCACAAACAGGAACACGTCGCGGATGGCCTGCATCCCCGCCCCGGTCCGCAGCGCGATCTCCCACCCGGCGTAGCAGCGCTCCGGGTCGAGTTCCGCGAGTGGCGGCAAGGCGCGCGCCTCCGCCCTCGCCACCGTCTCCCCCAAGCCACGGAGTTCGCCGAGTAGCAGCAGCGGGTTGGAGCCGTGGATCATCACTTCCGGCCCCGGAGAGAAGCGGAGGAACCAATCCTCGGGTTCCCCCGCCGCACCGTCCTCGCCAGCCTCGCCTTCCCCACTCTCCCGAGGCGGCGCGCTCTCCGCCTCTCCGCTCCACTTCCTCAGGTCGGCCAGGATGCGGCCGGCCTCCGGGCTGCATCCGCCTTCGGGCGCATCGAGCATCCGGCGGATCTCGTCTCCCGCCGCCAGCGCCAGGCGGATGAGCGAAGATTCCACCGCTGCCTCGCCCTTGCGCAAGCGGTCAAACGCCGCTTCGAGCTCATGCGAGAAGCGCGCGATTTCGTCAAACCCGAACATCGCGCCCGAACCTTTTATCGTGTGCAGCGCACGGAAAGCCCGGGCCACCAATTCCGCATCCTCGGGGCGCTCATCCAGCTCCAGCAGCGCGGCTTCCAGATCCCCAAGCAAGTCCCGGGCTTCTTCGCGGAATGTCTGCTCGAATCCGCCCGTCATCCGGCCACCTTCCGCACCACGGCCAGCAGTTGCGCCGCGGTGAAAGGCTTTACGATCCACCCGGTGGCGCCGGCCGCCCTGCCTTCCTGTTTACGCGCTTCCTGGGATTCGGTGGTGAGCATCAGGATGGGCAGTCCGCGCAGCGCTGGATTGGCGCGCGCCCGCCGGATCAGCCCGATGCCGTCCAGATTGGGCATGTTCAGGTCCGTGATCACCACGCTCAGTTGCGGCGAGAGCTTCGCCAGCGCGTCGGCTCCATCCACAGCCTCCAGCACCGTATACCCCGCGCCGGCAAGCGTGAAGCGTACCATTTGGCGGATGCTGGCCGAATCGTCAACGGTCAGGATCACCTTATTCAACCGCGCCTCCCGCTTCCATCAGGCCGCCCACTTCCGGAAAGCCCAGTGCGCCCGCGAAGCCCGAGTCGCGGATGGCCTTCTCCGCGTCTTCCGAAGCGCGGACGCGAATAGAGGCGCCCTTGTCGCGGCCCTCCCGCGCGGCCGCCCAAATTAGCTGCATGGCGGCCACATCCACGGCGGTGGCCTCCTGGAAATCCACCTCCAAGTCCTGGCCGGATCGTAACCAGTCAAGCAGCGCCTCCTTCAATTGCTCCGCGGTGGAAAAGGCCACCGGAGCAGCGAGGCGGATACGCCATGGGTTCAGGTCGCGATGGATGGTCATGGGCCGCGTTTCACTTCCCATATCGGCGCTTCTTGAGAATAGGTTTAGTTAGAACCAAAAAAGAATTCCAGCATTAAATCGGGGGGGGCGCGGCCGATATGGCTGGCATGAGGATTCCGCGCGCCCTCGCGAAGCGGCCCCGCTTCTGGAGAGCATCGCCGCGGATCTGATGCGCTTGAACGGCCGCACGGAGAGCGATTTCCTGGCCATCGGCGGAAAGCTGGGGGAGTTCGCCGCAGCCGCGCGCCAGCTATCGGCGGACCTCTCCGCGCTCTCGGAGCTGGTGCGTGGCGAGGAATGCCGCCAGGCTTGCGGCGCTCTGATGCAGTCCCTGGAGCGGCTTCAAGGGGTGGGGGCGCAGGTGGAAGGCTGCGAGCGGGAGCTGGCGGACATCCGAGGCGCGGCGGAACGTGTGCGGCGCGGCTTCGGCGGCTTCCGCCACAACGCGGCCGTGTTTCGCGCCCTCGGCTCCATGACGCGCATCGAGGCCGCGCGCCTGGGCGATGCCGGCTCCGAGTTCGGCGACGTGGCGGAAGAGGCCGGCGGCCTTAGCGAGACCATGGAGAGCGGGGCGCGCAGCGTCATCGAGGCGTCGGCGGAGCTGGATACGCGGGTGCGCGCGGCTTTGGCAGCGGTCTCCACGCTGCGCCGCGAGGAGCTAAAAGGTCTGCCGCGAGCGGTGGCCGAGGTATTGGAGAGCGTGCGGGCGCTCGAGGACCGGCAAGGCCGGGCGTCGGAAGCTTCGCTGCGCGAGGCGGCGGACTACAGGGAGATATCCGGCGCCATCGCGGATCTGGTGAACGCGCTGCAATTCCACGACATCACGCGCCAGCAGGTGGAGCACGCGGCCGAGGCCCTGCGGGGCCTGGCGAGAGGGTGGCGCGCTTCGGGCCGGCGCGGCGGTCCGGCCGATGGCGCCGTGCTTGGCCTGCAATGTTCCCAGTTGGACGGCGCGGCGCGCACCTTCGCGGACTCCGCCGGGCGGATTGAGCGGAGCCTGGAGACGCTGGGAGCGCGCCTACAAGGAATGGCGGAACGAGCGCAGAACCTGCTGGGCCTCTCCGCAGGCGATGAGGATTCCTTCTTTCTGGAGATGGAAGGCCGGTTCACGGTGGTTCTGAAGTCGCTGGAACGCGCCGCGCGGGTGGAAGAGGAGACGCGGGGCGTGGCCGAGGGGCTGGCGGAATCCGCGCGGCAGATGCGGGAATCCGCCCGCGGGATCGCGGAACTTGGCATCAAGATCCATCGCATCGCGCTGAACGCCGCCGTGCGCGCGGTGCAGATTGGGGGTTCGGGAGACGCTCTGGCGGTGATCGCGGAAGCCATGCAGCGCCTGGCGCGCGATGCGGAGGGCGCGATTGGAAGCGCATCGGAGGATATCGAGGCGATTTCGGCGGCCGTCACGCGCCTCTCCGGCGGTCTGCGAATTGTGGAAACGGGACCGGCGGCGGACGGGGCCGCGGACGCGTGCGTAGAGATGCGCGCCTCCATCCTGCGGCTGCATTCGGCGAGCGAGATCTCTTTCTTGTGGAAGCGGACGGCGGAGACCGGCGCGCGCCTGAGCGCCGCCGTGCGGACGGCGCGGGACGGCTTCGCGGCGGGCGAGCTGTTCGCCGGGGAGATTGAGGCCGCCCGGCAGGCTTTGGAGCGGCTGGGCGCGGAGCGCGCGGCCACTGCGGAAACGCCAGGAATTCTGGCGGGTTACACCGGGCGCTACACGATGCAGGCGGAACGCGAGGTGCACCGCTCGGCGCTGGGCGGCCCGGAGCCGGACCGGACGGCGGCGGCCGTTCCCCAAGCCGCGAACCTGGGCGAGAATGTGGAGCTTTTCTGAAGATGAGCCAACTCACCGAAGCGCCGATGTTTCCCTGGCTGGCGGAATACGAGACCGGCGTCGAGCCAATAGACCGCGAGCATGAAAGGCTCGTTGCCACAGCGGAGGACATGCACCGCGCCATGCGGGAAGGCAAAGGGCGGGAAGCGTTGCGCCGCCTGTTGGCGGATCTGGTGCGCTACGCCGGGTTCCTGGTCTCCTGGCTGAAACACCACACCATGGCGAGCGACCGCCTGGTGGCCGAACACCTGCGGGCCCAATCGGCGCCGCTTTCGATTGATGCCGGGCGCGGAAAAACCGGGCGCCGGATCTATCGCCCGGCGCCGCAGGCGCCGATAGGGGATATGACGCTACCAATATGCCGGACGCCACCACGCAAGTCCTAAACCGGCCTCCACGTCTGGACGAGGGCGCGCAAGAATGCCCGGGCGAGGGCGCGGAGGTATGCCCGGGCCTGGCCGCTCCGCTCGGCCAGACGGGCGGGGTGCGCATTCTGGTGGCCGACGACGACGATGGCGTGCGCGGGTTCCTGCGGACGGTTCTAGAGCGCGCCGGGTACCAGACCCTGATGGCGGCGAATGGGAGAGAAGCATTCCGGCTGGCCATCGCCTGGGAGGCGGACCTGGTGATCACGGACCTGGTGATGCCGGAGCAGGAAGGCATCGAGACCATCCGGGCTCTGCGACGGATCGCGCCGGCCCTGGGCATCATCGCCATGTCCGGAGCGTTCGAAGGGCAATTTCTGGAGGTGGCGCGCCGCATGGGCGCGCACGCGGCCCTTCCCAAGCCGGTGAGCGTCGTCATGCTGCTGCGGCAGGTGGAGGAGGTGCTGAGCCGGCCCAAGTAACTGCGCCCGCAAGAGATAGCTGCCGTTCCCCGCGCGCCGAAACGGCCCAGGAGCGCCACGGCGCAAAACCATTCCTTGCGTTTCCCGTATAATGGGGAAAGAATTGTGAGGGCGCACGTGTCTTTACGCAATTTCTTTCGGATCGCCGCGCACGCTTGGATGCTGCCCGCCCTGGAGAGCGGCGAGGAGATCCTCGTCGGCGGGCAGGCGGTGATGGAGGGCGTGATGATGCGCGCTCCGCACAGCTACTGCGTGGCGGTTCGGAGATCAAACGGCGAAGTGGTGACTACGGAGATGCCGCTGGCGCGCATGTCCGAGCAGTATCCAATTTATAAGCTGCCGGTTTTCCGCGGGGTGGGCACCCTTTATCAAGCCATGAAGCTGGGCGTGAAGGCGCTGCAGTATTCGGCAGGCATTGCGATGGAGGACCAAGGCATCCAGTCCGCCAAGCCGGCCGCGCAGGAGCCCTCCAAGTGGACCATGACGGCCAGCCTGGTTTTCCCGCTGGCATTCTTCATCTTCCTGTACAAGTTCGTGCCGCTCTACGCGGTGACGAAGCTCGCCAAGCTGTATCCCGTACTGAACGGCCGGATCGCGTTCAACGCGGTGGACGGGTTGATTCGCATCGCTATTTTTCTGAGCTTTCTTTACCTGATCTCACGTTGGGGCGACATGCGGCGCGTCTGGGAGTATCACGGCGCGGAGCACAAGGTGGTATTCAATTACGAATCAGGCAAGCCGGTCACGGTCGAAAACGCGCAGCGTTTCACCACGTTCCATCCGCGCTGCGGCACCAGCTTCCTGCTGGTGGTGATGGTCATCTCCATGCTGGTCTACATGTTCATCCCCTTCGACGGCTTCGTGGCCAAGTTCGTATCGCGGATAGCGCTGCTGCCTGTGATTGTGGGCGTGAGCTATGAGTTGATCCGCTACGCGGCCAAGCGCCAGGGCTCCGTTATGGCCGCGCTCACGGCGCCGGGCCTGTGGCTGCAGCGCATCACGACGAAACCACCGGACGACGCGCAGACGGGCGTCGCCATCATCGCTCTGGAAGGCGCGATGGCGCTTGAGAAATCCCAGGGCGGACAATTGGTCATCGCCTAAACCTCCATGCAATACGCGCAGAAACTCGACCAGCTCGAAACTCGCTTCGACGAGCTTACCGGGCAGATGGCAGATCCGGCCGTGATCGGCGATGCCGACCAATACCGCAAGGTTTCCAAGGAACATAGCAGCCTGGCCGAGCCCGTAGCCAAGTACCGCGAATGGAAGCGGGTGGATGAAGATCTCAGGCAGGCGCGCGCCATGCTGCTCGATTCCGACCCGGACTTGCGCGAGATGGCGGCCGAGGAAGTAGCGCGCCAGGAGCCGGAGCGCGCCAGGATCGAGGAAGAACTGGCGGAGCTGCTGGCGCCCAAGGACCCGAACGACGAGAAGAACGTGGTGCTCGAAATCCGCGCCGGCACGGGCGGCGACGAAGCCACGCTCTTCGCGGCGGAGATGTTCCGCATGTACAGCCGTTATGCGGAATCGCAGGGGTGGCGCATGGAAGTGACAGCGTCGAGCGAATCGGCGGCGGGGGGGCTCAAGGAAGTGATCGCACTGGTCAGCGGGCGCAATGTGTACAGCAAGCTGAAGTTTGAAAGCGGCGTGCACCGCGTGCAGCGCGTGCCGGTCACCGAGCAGCAAGGGCGCGTGCATACCTCGGCCGTGACGGTAGCCGTGCTGCCGGAAGCCGACGAGGTGGAAGTGAAGATCGACCCGAAGGACATCCGCATCGATACATTCTGCTCCTCCGGGCCGGGCGGGCAGTCCGTGAACACCACCTATTCGGCCGTTCGGATCACGCACCTGCCCACCGGCCTGGTGGTTTCCTGCCAGGACGAGAAGTCGCAGATCAAGAACCGCGCCAAGGCCGAGCGCGTGCTGCGCTCGCGCTTGTACGAGCTAGAGCTGGAGAAGCAGCAAGCCGCGCTCGGCGCCGAACGGCGCAGCATGGTGGGCACCGGTGACCGCAGCGAGAAGATTCGCACCTACAACTTCCCGCAGAACCGTATCACCGACCACCGCATCGGCTTCACGCTACACCAGCTCGATTTCGTGATGGACGGCAAGCTGGAGCCGGTGATCGACGCGCTCATCGCCAACAGCCGCGCGCAACAGGGCGCGGCGGTCTGATTCGATGACCATCCAGACGGCGCTCCTCCAAGGAGCAAGCCTTCTGGAGGACGCCGGAATCGCCGTACCTCGCCTCACCGCGGAAGTGCTTCTGGGGCACGCGATGCGCCGCCGGCGGGAATACTTCTTCGCGCACCCCGAACAAGAACTGCGCGAGGTGGAGTGGATTCACTACGGCCGCTACCTGCACGAGAGGCTGAAGGGCAAGCCGACGCAGTACATCACCGGCAGGCAGGAATTCTACGGGCGCGAGTTCCGCGTGACGGCGGACGTGCTGATTCCCCGCCCCGAAACCGAGCACGTGGTGGAGGCCGCCCTGCGGCGGCGCGCGGAGTGGGCGCGCGGCGGCGGGGCGGCGCGGCTGCTCGACGTGGGAACCGGCTCGGGAGCGCTGGCCGCCACGCTGCAACTGGAAACCGGCGCGGCGGCATGGGCCACGGACATCTCCCCGGCCGCGGCGCGCGTGGCCGCCGGGAACGCCCTGCGGCTGGACGCGGCGGTCCACGTGGCCGTATGCGACGTGCTGGCGGCCGTCGCGCCGAACTCCATGGACCTGATTGTCGCCAACCCGCCCTACGTGCCGCTCACGCAACGCGAAGGCTTGCAGCGAGAGGTCCGCGACTTCGAACCGCATGTCGCGCTCTTCGGAGGCCCGACGGGCCTGGAGATCTATCGCCGCATCGTGGATGACGCGCCGCGCGTGCTGCGCCCCGGAGGGTACCTCATCATGGAGCTGGGCTTCGGAACGTCAGATGCGGTGGCGGATATGCTGGGCGGCTGGAACGAGGTTGACGTCGAGCCGGATCTGGCGGGGATTCCGCGGGTGATCGCAGCCAGAACCGGCGGCGTCCGCCGGCCGGATTGACGCGTTGCCTCTCACGGCGTCTCCCGGCGCCGCGCAACCGCTCATCGCAGCAGGTCGGCGAACGCGGGGCCAATTTCCGGGAAGCGGAACCGGAACCCGGCGGCTTCAGCGGCTTTGGGAAGCGCTCTCTGACTCCCCAACAGAATTTCGGACATTTCCCCCAGCGCCAGGCGCAGCGCGAACGCCGGCGCGGGCAGGATGGCCGGGCGGTGAATCGCGCGCCCCAATTCGCGCGTGAAACCGGCGTTCGTCACCGGTTGCGGCGCCACCGCGTTCACCGCGCCATGCACCGGCCGTTCCAGCGCGAATTGCACGAGCGCCGCCAGATCCGCCAGGTGAATCCAGGGCATCCACTGCCGCCCGGCGCCCAGACGGCCGCCCACGCCCAACCGGAAAGCCGGCAGCATTTTCTTCAGCGCGCCGCCGCGCGAATCGAGCACGACGCCAATGCGCAGGCGCGCCACGCGAATGCCAAGCGATTCGGCGGCGCGGGCCTCCTGCTCCCAATCCACGCACGCGCGGGCCAGGAAATCCGCTCCCGGCGCGGACTCTTCGGTGAGCGTTTCATCGCCCCGCGAGCCGTAGTAGCCCACGGCCGAAGCGCACACCAGCGCCGCCGGCTTGCGCGGCAGCCCGGCCAGCGCCGCCACCAGATTGCGCGTACCCGCGACGCGGCTCTCACGAATGCGGCGCTTGGCCGCGTCCGTCCAGCGCTGCGCCACATTCTCGCCGGCCAAGTGCACTATGGCATCCGCGCCGCGCAGAGCATCGGGCGGCGGTTCGCCGGCCGCCGGATCCCACACCGAAAGCGCGACCCCATTCGGCAGGTTCGTGCCCGCGTGGCGGCTGAGCGCGAGCAACTCATGGCCCGATTGCGCCAGGGTCTTCAACAGCCTTCGCCCGATGAAACCCGAAGCGCCGGTGATGGCGATTTTCACGGCGGTGCGCTCCTATTCGCTCAGAATCGGAAACGGCTCGGGCTCCGGCGCGCTCTCCGCGCTCAGGTAGCGGGTGTCCAGCAGACGGCTGGTATCTACATTGCCCATGGCGGAGAGGATGTTCTCCTTCAGGTGCGGGTACTCCTGCTCCAGGCTGCCGAACAGGTCGCGCAGCGCCCTTCGCACCGTGCCGGTCTTTTGCGAGCAGCCGCAAGGCACCACCGGAATCCCCAGGCGCTCGGCATAGGCCCGCGTGATCTCCTCGGTTACGTAGACCAGCGGGCGCACCAGGCGGTAGTCGCGGTTGCGGGATACGGTGACCGGCGGCAGGGCGCTGAGGCGGCCGGTGAACATGGTGTTGCGCAACAGCGCTTCGCAAAAATCGTCGGCCGTGTGCCCGAAAGCGATGACGTTGGCACCCAATCCCCGCGCAATCTGGTAGACGGCGCGGCGGCGATAGCGGCTGCACAGGTCGCAGCCGTGGTCCGGCTGCTCGTCAATCAAGCGGATGGAAGGGTTGTCGCGATGGTAGGTCCACTCCACGCCGCGCTGCTTGAGATATTCGCCCAGCGGCTCAATGGGCCGCAGAAACTTGCCTTGCTCCACGGTGAAGGCGCAGACGGAAAAGTCGATTGGCGCGCGCTTCTGCAACAGCAGCAGCGCCTCCAACAGCGTGGCGGAATCCTTGCCGCCGGAGAGCGCCACGGCCACACGGTCGCCGTCGCGAATCATCTTGAAGCGTTGGACGGCCTCCCCTACCTTGCGTAGCAGCGCTTTTTCGAGTTCCACTGATTCAATTATAATGGCGGCTGCCAAGCGAACTGGAATTCCGTTCTCCGCGAAGCGTCTGATCGGCCCGCGGCCGAAGCGGAACGCCAGGCTGAAAACCGATATTCCCGTGACCTATCTCATCACGCTCGCATGTCACTGCCGCCGGTTCCACCACGCCGAAGCTGGGCCGGCGGTTCCGGCGCGCGGCAGCCGCTGGACCGCGGCGCTGGACGGCGGCCCGGCTCGCCTGAACCCCGCCGGGGCTGGCGGACTTTAGGAATGCCCGGTTTGCTCTCCCTTACAATCGCGGCCCGGAAAGCGGGCCACACGTTATGACGCTTTCTCCGGCGCGCATCGCCGCCTTCGACGTTCTCCGCCGCGTGGAGGCCGGCGGCTTCGCATCCGATCTTCTTCTCGATCACGCGGCTTCGCTCGATTCCCGCGACGCGGGCCTGGCTTCCGAAATCGTCTTCGGCGCGCTTCGCTATCGCGCGCAGCTCGATTATCTAATCTCGCTGCACGCGAGCCGCGCCAAGCTCGACGGCGAAGTCCGCGACGCCCTGCGCATGGGCATCTATCAGCTTCGCTATCTGGAACGCGTTCCGGCGCACGCGGCGGTGGCCGATTCCGTAAGCCTGGTGAAGCGCGCGCACAAGAGCTCCGCCGCCGGCTTCGTGAACGCCGTGCTGCGGCGCGTGAACCGCGAGCCGGTCGCCTGGCCGAGCCGCGAAATCGAACTCTCCTGCCCCGAATGGCTGCTCGCGCGCTGGCAGGCGCATTACGGCGCGGAAGCCGCCGAGGGCATTGCCCGCGCGGCGCTGCGGGAGCCCGAGAAGTTCGTGCGCGAAGGCGCGTCCGGCGCGCGCATCCAGGACATCGGCGCGCAGGCCATCGTGCCGCTACTGGGGCTGCAACCGGGCCAACGCTTTCTGGACCTGTGCGCGGCGCCGGGGAACAAGACGGCGCAGGCGCTGGAAGCGGGCGTCCGCGCGGTAGCTTGCGACCGCCGCCTGGACCGCCTGGCGCATCTCAAGTCCCTCGGCTGTCCGCTGGTGGCGCTTGACGGTTCCCAGCCGCTTCCCTTCTCCGCGCGTTTCGACCGCATTCTGCTGGACGCTCCCTGCTCCGGCACCGGCACGCTGGGCCGCAACCCGGAAATCAAGTGGCGGCTGCGTCCGGAAGACCTCACCGACCTGGCCCGCCGCCAAGGCGCCCTGCTGGCGAGGGCGCGCGCCGCGCTGGCCCCGGGCGGCATTCTGGTTTATTCCACCTGTTCGCTGGAGCCCGAAGAGAACCAGGCCGTGGTGTCCACGGTTCCCGACGAACTCGCTTCCGACGCGCTTCTGCGCCTTCCGGGGCGCGATGCGGGGGATGGATTCTACGCCGCTGTGATAAAATCAGAGCTGCCCGCAAATGGTTGAAATTATTCCCTCAATCCTCTCGGCGGACTTTGCCCGGCTGGCCACGGAAATCGAATCGGCCGAACGCGGCGGCGCCACCATGCTGCACCTGGACGTCATGGACGGCCACTTCGTGCCTAATATGACTATTGGGCTGCCGGTGGTGGAGTCCATCCGCAAAGCCACCAAGCTGCACCTGGACGTCCACCTGATGATTGAAGAGCCCGAGCGCTGGGTAGAGCAATTTGTGCGCGCGGGCGCTAATTCGGTGTCGGTGCACTACGAAGCTTGCCGCCACCTGGATGGCGCGCTGGGCATGATCCGCGCCGCGGGCGCGATGGCGGGCGTGGTGCTGAATCCGGCCACGCCAGTTTCGGCGCTGGAAGATGTGATTCCAGTGGCAGACTACGTGCTCCTCATGAGCGTGAACCCGGGCTTCGGCGGGCAGAAGTTGATTCCCTACGTGCTGGAGAAGGCTCGCAAGCTTGCCATCATGCGCCGGGAGAAGCGGTTGGCGTTCCCCATCGAGATCGATGGCGGCGTCCACCGGGAAAATCTGGCCGACGTGGTACGCGCCGGGTGTGATTGGATCGTCACAGGGTCGGCTGTGTTTCACAGCGCGGACCCCGAAGCCAAGGTGCGCGAGTTCCGCGGCATCGCGGCGGGGGCCAACGCAGTCCGCGTTTGATGTTACTCGGGGAAGGAAGTCATCATGGTTGCAAGAGCGATTCGTTATCTGGGGCTGGTGGGCGTGGCGGCGGTTCTGCTGACCTCGTGCACGCACAAGTACGCCAACCCGATCGCGAAACAAACCGACCAGCCGGATAAGGTCCTGTTCGACAAGGCGATCGATGAACTCGCGCACAACAAGTTCATCGAATCGCGCATGCTCCTGACCACTCTCATCAACACCTATCCGGACAGCGAATACCTGGCCAAGGCGAAGCTGGCGCTGGCCGACGGCTGGTACCAGGAAGGCGATGCGCACGCCATGGCGCAGGCCGAGCAGGAGTACAAGGACTTCATCCTCTTCTACCCCACCATGGAAGAGTCCGCGGAAGCGCAGACCAAGATCTGCGACATCCACTATAACCAGATGGAGAAGAGCGACCGCGACACCATGGAAGCGCGGCGCGCCGAGGACGAATGCCGCACCGTCCTGCAGCAATACCCCAACAGCAAGGCCGCGCCCGAGGTGGAGCAGAAGCTGCGCAACATTCAGGAAGTGCTGGCGGATCACGAATACGGCGTCGGCCAGTTCTACCAGAAGAAGGGCGATTTCTTCGCCGGAGCGAATCGCCTGCAGACCCTGGTGGACAACTACCCGCTCTACAGCCAGGCCGACGAAGCCCTGTGGATGGCCTCGCTCGATTACCGGCACCTGGGCGACAAGTGGGAACGCCAGGAGGTGATGAACCTCACCAAGCTGGTAAAGGAGTACCCGCTGAGCGACCACGTGGATGACGCCAAGGAGCGGCTGCAGGAACTGAAGACCCCCGTGCCGGAGATGGACCAGGCGGCCTACGACCGCATGAAGTTTGAGCTTGCCAACCGCGGCAAGGTGGGCATTATGGGCAAGGTGTTCGGGGAGTTCAGCGGGCGTCCGAACAACGTCAGCGCCGCGCGCTCCGGCGCGCCGCAAATGACGGCGATGAAGCCCACCATTCCGGCCAACGTTCCGGCGCGCGCGGCGGGCGTGTTGGGTACCAGCGGCGATATTACGGCATCGGTGGCCACCGACGCCAACGCGCTCGACACCAAGCCCGATGCCCGAACGGCGGACACGGCGGCAGCGGGCGCGACCGGAGCCGATTCGCAGCAGGGTTCGGTGACGGCCACCACGGCTTCCAGCGTGGAGCGGGACGCGTTGGCGAAGTCTTCGCAAAACCCCAACGGCCAGAAATCCAACGACAAGAAGCAGAAGACCGCCAAGGTCTCCAAGGCGAAGGAGCCGAAGCCCTCCAAGAAGAACGACAAGAAGGCGAAGCCGGCGGACGCCGGGGCCCTGCCCAAGCCGGATCTTCCGTCCGATTCGCCGCCCGCCAAGCCATGAGCCGCATTCTGCTGGTTGACGATAGCCCCCACGCCCAGCGCATGGGCGAACGTATTCTCGGCGACGAGGGATACGAGGTGGTCGCCGTGAGCAACGCCGATTCGGCGCTGATCCGCCTGGAAGACGTGGACCCGGATGTGGTGCTGGCGGACGCCGTGATGCCGGGCCGCAGCGGCTACGAGATTTGCCAGTTTCTGAAGATGAGCCCGCGCCACAAGCGCGTGCGCGTGATCCTGACGGCGGGGGCGCAGGAAGCCTTCGACGACGAGCGCGCCAAACTGGTGCAGGCCGATGGCGTCTTGAAGAAGCCCTTCGAGGCGAGCGTCCTGCTGGCGGTGGTGAAGTCCCTGGCGGCCGAAGCGGAGCGCGACCGTGAATCCGCGCCCGCCGCGAACTCCGCGCCGGCGGCTCCGGCCGCGCCCGCCGCGCCGTTTGTGGCCGTGGTGGATGCGGAGCAGGTTCGCGCGGCCGTTACGGTGGCGCTGGACGCCTCCATGGAGAGCATCGTCGCCGAAATTGCCAACCGCGTGATGGCGGCATTGCAGATCAAGCCGGCGGCGGAAGCGGAGGCAGCGTTGGGCCAGCCGCGCGGCGCGGAAACGCCCGTTCTTCCGCCCCCGGCGGTAGTTCCCCTTGTGGAGCCGGGCGAATTGCCGCCCGTGGAGAATGCGCGCCGGGTAACGCCACTGCGGCGCCACTCAACTTCCATCCTGGGGCTGGAAGGGTCTTCCGGTCCTGAAATTCCCGATCTCTGATTCCTGGAGCACTATGCCCGATAACAGTTTCGACGTGGTCTCGAAAATCGAATTGCCCGAAGTGCTGAACGCCGTCCAACAGGCGCTCAAGGAAGTGCAGCAGCGCTACGACTTGAAGGACTCGCATTCCAACATCGAGTTCAACCAGAAGGACCAGAAGGTCGTGCTCACCAGCCAGGACGAATTCAAGCTCAAGGCCGTGGTGGATATTCTCGAATCCAAGCTCGTGAAACGGCACGTGCCGCTCAAGGGGCTGAGCTTCGGCGAGGTGATTCCCGCGGCCGGTTCCACCGTGCGGCAGGAAATCACGCTGCAACAGGGCATCGAAATCGAGAAGGCGCGCGCCATTGTGAAGGCGATCAAGGACGCGAAGCTCAAGGTGCAGGCTTCCATTCAAGGCGATTTTGTGCGCGTTTCCGGGCGCGACCGCGACACGCTCCAGGCCGCCATTAAGCTGCTGCGCGATACCGACTTCGGCATCGACATGCAGTTCACCAACTACCGCACCAACTGATTTGCCGCGCCGCATCGAGTCGCATTGGATCGCCGGCCCGGCCGGCCGCCTGGAAGCCCTGTTGGAAGAGCCGGAGGAGGCGCCGCCGCGCCTAGCCGCGGTAGTGTGCCATCCTCATCCGCTCTACGGCGGGACCATGCACAACAAGGTGGTTTACCGCATCGCACGCGGACTGCGCCGCGCCGGAATCGTCGTGCTGCGCTTCAACTTCCGGGGCGTTGGGCTGAGCGAGGGCGCGCACGCGTATCTGGAAGGCGAAATTGAGGACGCGCGCGCCGCGCTCACCTGGCTGCGGCAGCGGTATTCCGAGCTTCCTTACGCGCTGGCCGGCTTCTCTTTCGGTTCGCGGGCCATCACGCGGCTAGGCTGCGGGGTGGAGGAGCCCGAGTGGCTGATGGCGGTGGGCTTCCCCACCGATTACGGACCCGCCGAATACCTGCGATCCTGCGCGATCCGCAAGATCTTCATCCAAAGCACGCGGGACCAATATGGGCCGAAGCCGGAGATGGAAGCTCTCTACGCCAAGCTCCAGGAGCCCAAGGAACTGCACTGGATTGAGGCCCAGGACCACTTCTTTGGGGGAGCGCTGGAGGAGTTGGAAGAGGCGGTGCGAGCCGCGGTGTGAGGTGAGAGAGAGCGGGTGCGAGTATTCGGGCCAGTCAGGGCGATGAGCGATCCAAAGAGACTTGGACCGACAAAGGCACTTGGACGCAACAGGAGTTCGATTCCGGCGAACGCGCGCGGCATCGCCGGCCCAAGCGCCTGCTTCATTCCCCGAACTTGACCGCTTTCCGCTCCCGCCCGGCGGCGGCCAAGGCGGCGGCCAGGACGAATACGCAGGCGGCTACTTCCGCCATGGCGGTGGCGTAACCCGCTCGTTTGGCGATGACCGCTTCCAGGTAGGGTGCGGCGGAGGCCAGGGCCACGCCACACTGGTAGCCGAATC
>Ga0335069_10005762_pt1 | contig 18149 bp, 20 predicted proteins | sample Lox_Sample_11_FD_206714 | JGI IMG/M metagenome (GOLD analysis project Ga0335069, IMG submission 206714) | Soil microbial communities from Loxahatchee National Wildlife Refuge, Florida, United States - Lox_Sample_1.1 | ecosystem: Environmental > Terrestrial > Soil > Wetlands | place: USA... | reverse complement strand
GGCCGGCGCGACGCCGATCGACTTCGCGTACGCCGTGCACACCGACGTCGGCCACCGCACGGTCGGAGCGAAGGTGAACGGGCGCATCGTCCCGCTCCACTACAAGCTGCGCAGCGGCGACCGCGTCGAGGTGCTGACCTCGAAGAGCGGCCGCGGCCCTTCACGCGACTGGCTGTCGCTCGTGGCGTCGTCGCGCGCGCGCAACAAGATCCGCCAGTTCTTCTCGCGCGAGCAGAAGGAGGACCTCGAGGCGAAGGGCCGCGAGTCGCTCGAGCACGCGCTCAAGGCGCAGAACCTCCCGTACCGCAAGCTCGCCGGGTCGGCGGTGCTCGCGGGCGTCATCCGCGAGACGGGCTTCAAGAAGGCCGAGGACTTCTACCTCGCCCTCGGCTCCGGGAAGCTCACCGCGGGGAGCATCGTCAACAAGGTCTTGCAGCGCCTGAAGGTCGAGGAAGTCGCCGAGGAGGAGGCGGTCACCCCGCGCAAGCGGCCGAAGGCGCGCGACGCGCTCGCGAGCCAGAACTACGGCATCAACGTCGTCGGCGTCGAGGACGTCCTCGTCCGGCTCGCAAAGTGCTGCACGCCGGTGCCGGGTGACCAGATCGTCGGCTACATCTCGCTCGGCCGCGGGATCACGATCCACCGCGAGGACTGCCCGAACGCGAAGGCCCTCATGCGCAACCCGGAGCGCTTCACGCCGGTGGAGTGGGAGGGCGGCGGCGCGCAGAGCTTCCGCGTCCAGATCGCGCTCGACTCGTGGGACCGGCCGCGGCTCCTGGAGGACGTCGCGCGGACGTTCGCCGAGCACGGCGCGAACATCGTGTCGTACGGCGGCACGGTCGAGGACCAGATGGCGCGCAACTGGTACGTCGCGGAGATCGGCGACGTGAAGGCGCTGCGCGCGCTCCTCACCTCGCTCCGCAACGTGGACGGCGTCTTCGACGCCTACCGCGTCACGCCCAGCTGAGCCTGCGGCATCTCCCGGATGTCGCCGGCTTCGTGCAGGAATAGAGGTGAGTCGTGCACGTTCGTGCGGGTCTGCTTCTCGTCGTGGCCGTGCTGGCGGCAGGGACTGCTGCCGCGACGCCCGCGTCGAGCGCAAGCACGCCTCCGTCGCGGCTCGTGTCCGCGCGGGAGTTCGCACGCGTCGTCGCGCAGTTCGGCGTCGTCACGATCAACGTGCTCGGGCCCGGCGCCCCCTACATCGCCGGCACCGACCTCATGATCCGCGCCGATCAGCTCGCCGCCTCGCGGGCGAAGCTGCCTCCGAAGACGACCGAGCTCGCCGTCTACTGCTGGAGCGGGCACACGAGCGCACGCGCGGTGCGGATCCTGCGCACGCTCGGGTACCGGCACATCGTCGAGCTGCGCGGCGGCATGCTGGCGTGGCATGCGGCGGGACTGCCGCTCCTTGGTCCAACCGGCTGACCACGACCTCGCGCAGCTGCGCGCCCTCGGCGAGGTCGTGCGCGCGCTCGACGAGACCGACGCCCACTATTGGCTCTTCGGCGGCTGGGCCGTCGACTTCCACGCAAGCGCGCTCACCCGGCACCACACCGACCTCGACCTCGCCGTGTGGCTCGAGGACGTTCCGCGCATCGCGGCGCGCCTCGCGCAGGACGGCTGGGAGCACCGGCCCGATCCGGACGAGGACGGCGGGACCGGCTTCGAGCGCGGCGACGTCCGGCTCGAGCTCACCTATCTCGCCCGCGACGACGACGGGACGTACACGCCGCACGGCGGCGGCCGCCGGGGGCGTTGGTCGGACGAGGCGCTCGGCGACGACGTCGCGGAGCTCGGCGGCATCCGCGCCCGCGTCGTCGCCCTCGCGCCCCTCGCCCGCAGCAAGTCGAAGCCGCGCGAGGATCCGGAAGAAGCGGCGAGGGACGAGGCGGATGCGGCTGTGCTGGCGCGCCTGCTGACCGACCGGAGCGACGTCACGCCCAGCTGAGCATTCCGGCTCCGGCGAGAGTGCGCTCGCCCAGCCGACGTTCTCTTCCCTCGGCGACAGGTCAGGTCCGGATGCGACTCTAAGTGCGACTTGCGGAACGTGCGTGGTCGCGCGCACACCGTTCTGACGACCCCGAGGTAGCTCAACGGGTGAGCGGGCGACTGTCCGTCGTCAGGGTGCCGGTTCGAGTCCGGCCCTCGGGGTCCAGGACACGCGAAGGCCCGCCTCGCGGCGGGCCTTCGGGTAACTCAACAAGCAGAGCGACTGTCCGCGTGCAGCGTACCGCTACGGCTCCCAGGCCTCGCCGCCGGTGTCCCAGCCGACGAGGCAGAGGTCGGCGATCTCCAGCGCCACCCGTTCGAGCCGCGCGCGCTCGACGTCGCCGTCGGCGGCGAGCTCGGCGATCCGCTCGCCCTTCCACGTCACCGGCACGGCCACGCGCCGCGCCTCGTCCGGCTCGCCCGCCTGGGGGCCGAGCACGAGCTCCCCGTCCTCGACGAAGAAGATCCCCGCCCACGCGCAGCCGTCCGCCACGAGCGACTCGACCGTCTGCCGGAGGACGTCGTCGGCGTCAGCCGACACCGGTCGCCTCCCGGTACGCGTCCGGGACGGGAACGGGCTTCCGGGTCGCCGCCTCGATGTAGACGAGCGTCTGGTGCGCAGTCACCATCAGCGTCCGGTCGGGCAGGCGGTAGGCCGCGAACTCGAAGGTCATGCTCGTCCGGCCGATGCGGGCGACCCGCACCTCGATCTCGAGCTCGTCGTCGAACCGGGCCGGCGCGAAGTACTCGACGTCGTTCGCGCGCATGACGAACTCCCCGCCGCCGTCGAAGGCGAGCAGGCCGAGCGAGCGCAGATACTCCACGCGAGCGAGGTCGAAGTACGGGTTGTAGCGCCCGTAGTAGACGACGCCCTGTGCGTCGGTGTCGGAGAACCCGACGCGCGTCCGCGCGGCGAAGGCGTACTCGCTCACGAGCGGATGAGCGCGAGCACCTCGTCGCGCTTCTGCTCCATCAGCGGCTCCGACAGCGCCTCGAGGTTGAGGCGCAGGAGCGGCTCGGTGTTCGACGGCCGGACGTTGAAGTGCCAGTCGTCGGCGTCGACGGAGATCCCGTCGAGGTGCGAGATGCGCGCCTCGCCCTCGTAGCGCTCCTTCAGCTCCTGAAGCTTCAGCGCGACGTCCTGCACCGGCGTGTTGATCTCGCCGGTGATGAAGTAGTGCTCGCGGAACGGCCGCAGGATCTCGGACAGCTTCCGTCCGCGGCGCGAGATCAGCTCGAGCATGAGCAGGAACGGGATCGTCCCCGAGTCGGCCTGCGAGAAGTCGCGGAAGTAGTAGTGGCCGGACACCTCGCCGCCGAACGCGGCGCCGTCCTTGCGCATCCGCTCCTTGATGAATGCGTGCCCGACGCGGTTGATGAGAGGCACGCCGCCGAGGCGCTCGATCGTCTCGGGCACCGCCCAGCTCGCGCGCACGTCGTAGATGATCTTCGCGCCCGGCTCCTTCGCGAGCACCGACTCCGCGAACAGCGCGGTGACGAAGTCGCCGGGGACGAACTCGCCGCCGTCGTCGACGAAGAAGCAGCGGTCGGCGTCGCCGTCGAACGCGACGCCGAGGTCCGCGCCCTCCTCGCGCGTCTTCGCGACGATGAACTCGCGGTTCTCCGGGAGCAGCGGGTTCGGCTCGTGGTTCGGGAAGGAGCCGTCCGGCTCGAAGAAGCACCGCACCGCCTCCACCGGAAGGCGCTCGAGCACAGGCGGCAGCATCGCGCCCGCCATCCCGTTGGCGGCGTCCACCACGACGCGCAGCGGCTTCACTGCGGACACGTCGATGAAGGACATCACCCGGTCGACGTATCCCGGCCAGACGTCCACCGGCTCCACCCGCCCCGGGGTCGCGTCCCGCCACTCGGCCGCGAGCGCGCGGTCGCGGACGTCGAGGAGGCCCGAGTCCCCGCCGACCGGCAGCGCGCCGCGGCGGACGATCTTCATCCCCGTGTACTGCCTCGGGTTGTGCGAGGCGGTGACGGTGAAGCCGCCGTCGAGCCCGAGCTCGCCGACGGCGAAGTAGAGCATCTCGGTCCCGATCATCCCGACGTCGACCACGTCGGCGCCGGCGTCGCAGGCGCCGCGGGTGGCCGCTGCGGCCATGGAGGGGCTGGACAGGCGCATGTCCCGGCCGACCGCGATCCGCTTCGGCTCGAACAGCTCGACGAACGCGCGGCCGATCGCGTAGGCGCCCTCCTCGTCGATCTCCGACGGGTAGACGCCGCGCACGTCATACGCCTTGAACACGGCCGGATCGAGCATGGCGCCGGGGATCGTAGCCATGCGCGTCCCACGTACCATTCGGGCATGGAGCGCAAGCTCGCGACGGTCCTGTTCGTGGACCTCGTCGACTCGACGGAGCGCCTCGCCGGCCGCGACCCGGAGGTCGTGCGGCGGCAGGTGACCCGGTTCTTCGACGAGGTCGCCCGCTGCATCGTCACCCACGGCGGGACGGTGGAGAAGTTCGCGGGCGACGCGGTGATGGCCGCCTTCGGGATCCCGCTCGCCCACGAGGACGACGCCGAGCGCGCGGTCCGCGCCGGGCTCGCGACCCTCGACAAGGTGCACGCGCTCGACCTCGAGGCGCGGATCGGGATCGAGTCGGGCGAGGTGGTGGCGGAGGACAGCGCCGACTCGACGTTCGCAACCGGCGAGCCCGTCAACCTTGCGGCCCGCCTCCAGCAGATGGCGCAGCCCGGCGAGATCCTCGTCGGGCCCGGGACCGCGAGCCTCGTCCGCAGCGGGGTGGAGCTCGCGCCGCTCGAGCCGCTCGCGCTGCGCGGGTTCGACGAGCCGGTGGACGCGTTCCGCGTCGTGTGCGCGACGGAGCTCGGCCGGCCGCTCCGCTCGCTCGCGGCGCCGCTCGTCGGCCGCGACGCCGAGCTCGAGCTGCTCGAGAACACGTACAGCCGCACCGTCCGCGACCGCCGCGCGTCGCTCGTGACCATCTACGGCGATCCCGGCGTGGGCAAGAGCCGCCTCGCGCGCGAGTTCGTCGCCGGGCTCGACCGCGCGCTCGTCCTCTCGGGCCGCTGCCTGCCGTACGGCGAGGGCGTGACGTACTGGCCGCTCGCCGAGATGGTGAAGGCGTCGGTCGGCATCACGGACGACGACCCGCTCGACGAGGCGCAGCGCAAGATCCGCGAGTACTGCGAGGACGAGGCGGTCGCCGACCTGCTCGCGCTCGCGGTGGGCGTGCTCGAGGCGGTCGAGGGCGAGCGCAACCAGCAGGAGATCACGTGGGCCGCGCGCGCGTGGGCGGAGCAGCTCGCGGCGGCGCATCCGCTCGTGCTCGTGTTCGAGGACGTGCACTGGGGCGAGGAGCCGCTGCTCGAGCTCATCGAGCATCTCGCCTCGTGGGTGCGCGAGCAGCCGCTGCTCATGGTCTGCATCGCCCGCCCCGAGCTGCTCGACGTCCGGCCGACCTGGGGCGGCGGGCGCATCCGCTCGACGACGCTCGAGCTCGAGCCGCTGCAGCCGGCGGAGAGCGTCGAGCTGCTCGAGGTCCTCACCGCCGACCTCGACCTTCCGGTCGACGTCGAGACCGTGCTCGCGAAGACGGAGGGGAACCCGCTGTTCGTCGAGGAGACGATCCGGATGCTCGCGGAGCGCCCGCGCGACGGCGCCGAGCGCATCCCCGACACGTTGCAGGCGCTCATCGCTGCGCGCATCGACCGCCTCCCCGGTCAGGAGCGGCTGCTGCTGCAGCGCGCGGCCGCGATGGGCCGCATCTTCATGGGCGGCGCGCTCGCCGCGCTCTCGCCCGACGTCGACGACGTCGACGACGCGCTCGACGACCTGCTGCTCCGCGACCTCGTCGTGCGCGAGCCGCGGGCGACGATCAGCGGCGAGCAGGCGTACAAGTTCCGGCACGTCCTCATCCGCGAGGTCGCGTATGCGGGTCTGTCGAAGGCCTCGCGCGCCGAGCTCCACCGCGGCTTCGCCGGCTGGCTCAAGGAGCGCGCCGGGGACGAGATCGTCGAGATCCGGGCGTTCCACCTCGACCAGGCCGCCCGGCTGCTCACCGAGCTCGACGGCTTCGCGCCGCCGGAGCTCAACGAGGAGGCGGCCGCCGCGCTGACGCACGCGGGCAAGCGCGCGATCTCGCGCGAGGCGTTCCGCAGCGCCCGGAAGCTCCTGCTGCGCGCGGCGGAGCTCAAGCCGACGCTCGAGCGCCGCTACTTCGCCGCCCGCGCGGCGTGGCGACTGGGCGACATGACCGCGGTCATCGTCGAGATGGAAGAGGTCGCGTCGGTCGCCGCCGCGCACGGCGAGCGGCTGCTGCAGGGACGCGCGCTCACGGCGCTCGCCGAGGCCGTCCTCAACCAGCGCGCGGACGCGGTCACCGCCCGCGCCCTCGCGGAGCAGGCGATCGAGGTGCTCGAGGGCGAGCCGCCCGAGATTCGGTTCGAGGCGTTCCGCGCCGCGGCCGCGGTCGCGTCGTGGCTCGGCGACGCGGAGTCGTTCGAGCGCTGGGCGAAGCTCGCGCTCGAGGCGGCCCAGACGGCCGAGCGCAAGGACCTCGAGGTCTTCATCACCATCGGGCTCGCGCAGGCGTACATCCTCCGGCTCGAGCTCGACGAGGCCGAGCCGCTCGTCGACCGTGTCGCCGAGCTCGCGGAGGAGAGCGGCAGCATCGTCAGCCGGGCGGAGGCGCACGTCGCCCGCGGCTCGCTCGAGAACTGGCGGGGCAACGAGGCCGACGCGGAGACCTCCTTCGTCGCCGCGCGCGAGCTCTATCGCGAGGTCGGCAACACCGCCGCCGAGGCGAACATGACGATGATGATCGGCCGGTCCGCGCAGGCGCAGGGCGACCTTCCGCGCGCGGAGAAGCTGCTCGCGGACGCGGTGCGGACGATGAAGGGCCTGAACGACCGCTCGAAGCTCTGCGAGGCGCAGCGCTCGCTCGCCGAGGTGTACCTCCACGGCGGGCGGCTCGAGGAGGCGGAGCGGCTCGCGCTCGAGGCGCGCGCGTCCGTCGGCCCCGAGGACCGCGTGTCGATCTCGACCACGAAGGTCTCGCTGGCGGCCGTCCGCGCCGCGCAGGGACGCGACCGCGAGGCGGAGGAGCTCTTGCGCGAGGCGGTCGAGGAGTTCCGTCGCAGCCAGATGCGCGCGGTCGAGCGGTGGGCGCTACGCCGGATCGTCGCGTTCTACCGCGACCGCGGACGCGAGGACGAGGCGGTCGGCTACGAGTCGCGGCTCGGCGAGCTGTCGGCGAGCAGCACCGCACCGATCGCCTGAGTCGATTCGACGTCGGGCGACTCGCTGATGACCGTCGCCGGCCGCTCGAAGCGGTCGAGCGCCTCGCGCAGCGGCTCCGCGCGCAGCGTCCCCTCGCCGTAGGGCAGGTGCTTCGTCTCGTTCCTGTTCGCGAACGCGATGTCGCTGAAGTGGATGTGAAACGGCGCGCCTTGCTCGAGGACCGCATCGGTCGCCTCGAGCGCGATCGCGAACGGCTCGACGCCGACGTAACCGCCGTCGCTCGTCGCGTGCATGTGCGCGAAGTCGAGCACGGGGCGCACCCAGCCGAGCCGTGCCGAGATGAAGAGCACGTCGTCGAGCGAGCCGAGGTCGCGCACGCGTCCCATCACCTCGACGCCGAACGGGACCGCGCGACCCTTCGCCTCGAGCCGCGCGCGCAGCTCGCCGAGCTGCTCGCACACCGACTCGAGCGCCTCCTCGCGGGTCCGCCCGAGCAGGAAGCCGGGATGGAAGACGACCACCTCCGCGCCGCATGCGGCCGCGATGCCCGCGGAGTGGTCGAGCATCCCGGTCGCCATGTTGAGCTTCTTGCCGCGCTCGGCGTGGCCCATGAACCCGGCGAGCGGCGCGTGCACCGAGAGCGCGATCCCCGCCGCGCGCGCGAGCTCTCCGAGCCGCGCGGCGAAGTCGTAGTCCATCCAGAAGCGGCCCTCGAAGTCGATCTCGCAGGCGGTGAGGCCGCGCGCCCGCAGCGCCTCGATCGCCGCCTCGGGGCTGTCCCGGGAGGGGATTCGTGCCGGTCCGAACTTGATCGCGCCCATTCCGTCCGACCCAGTTTCTACTTTCTTCGCATGGCCGAGCACCCGTCGCGGATCGACCTCCTGGAGCTCGACATCGACCTCCGTCTCGCCGACCTGTGGCGGGAGGCTGGGGAGATCCAGGAGTGGAGCCTCGACGTGGTGGCCGCGTTCCTGCGCGCCGCGTACGGCAAGGGGTACTGCGACGCGCTCACCGAGGAGGCCCCCGGCTCGCTCTGCCACGACCACGGGTACCGCGTGCCCCCGCGGCGCACGACCGCCCCGCAGCAGAGCTAGGCGGCCTCCAGCTCGAAATCGTCGGTGAGCTCCTCCCGGGCCCGCGCCGGCGCGGCCCGGCGGCCGAGGAGGTTGTTCGCGACGAGGGCGGCGATCGTGAGCGCCGCGCCGGCGAGCTCGACCGCGTTCGGCCGGTAGCCGCGCACGATCTCGATCGCGAACGTCGTCACCGGGATGAGGTTCCCGAACAGCGCCGCGTTCTGCGGCCCCAGGAGGCCGATGGAGGCGTTCCACGTGAGGACCGCGAGGAACGCCCCCGGAAGTGCGAGGTAGGCCATCTGCGGCGCGGTCGACCAGAGCTGCGAGCCGGAGGGAGCCGCGACGAGGCCGGAGCCGAGCGCGACCGCGGTGGCGCCGGCGATGGTGAGCCAGCCGAGCGACGCCGTGAGCGTCGTGTAGCGGAGCGGCGAGAGGTCGCGGAACTGCGCCGCGCCGAGGCCGTAGAGGACGAAGCTCGCGACTCCGGCGAGCACGAGCCCGTCGCCCCAGCCGATCGATCCGGACACGATCGTCGACGGATGCCCGCCGCTGATGACGAGTGCGACGCCCGCGAGCGCGACCGCCATGAGCGCGAAGGTGGCGTTCGCCGGGCGCTTTCCGGTGCGGCGCCAGAGCTCGAGCGCGGTGATGAGCGGCACGAGCGCGACGATGAGCGACGCGCTCTGCGGCCGCGCATGCGCGAGGCCGGTGTACGCGAAGAGGTTGAAGCCGGCGAAGCCGAGCGAGCCGAGCAGGAACAGGCGCAGGCCGCGCCCCTCGAGCCGGAGGGCGTCCCGGCCCTCGACCACCGCGAGCACGACGAGCCAGAGCCCGGCCGCGACGGCGTAGCGGATGGTCGAGAGCGGGAACGCGTTCAGCGTCGAGAGTGCCGACTTCCCGACCACGAACTGGCCGCCCCAGACGACGCCGGTGGTCGTGGCAAACAGCACACCGAGCGCTGTGGACCTCCCCCGCATGGATGCTCCAACGAGGCAGGCGGCGCGTCTATTTCGGGCCCCCGGCTACGATCCCGGTGTGAAGCGGAGCCCGGCCCGCCTCGTCATCGCGCTCTCGGTCGCGGCAGCGCTCGCTGTCTTCATCCTGTACACGTCGATCGCCGGCGCGGGCACGCCGCAGATCGAGCCGAGCACGCTCGCGCAGCATGCCGGGCAGGACGTCCAGCTCGTCGGCACCGTCGTGAGCAAGCCCGCCGGCGACGCGCACTCCGCGGCCGGCATGCGCTTCACGCTGAAGGACGACCACGGGACGAAGGCTGCGCGCGTGCCGGTCGTGTACACCGGCAGCGTCCCGGATCTCTTCCGCCAGGGCCGGCAGGTGGTGGTGGAGGGGACGCTCCGCGACGGGACGTTCGTCGCGAAGCCGGGATCGCTCATCACGAAGTGCCCGTCGAAGTACAGCCCGGCGAAGTCGAACACCTGACGTGGCCGGTCTCGGCCGCGCGGCCCTCCTCCTCACCTTCGGGCTCGTCGCGTACGCGCTCGTCGCCGGCTCGCTCGCGGCGTGGCGGCGCCGGCGCCGGCTCGCGCTGTCGGCGCAGAACGCGATCCTCGCCTCGTTCGCGACCACGCTCGTCGCCTCGGGCGTCCTGGTCGTCGCGCTCGCACGCCGCGACCTCTCGTTCGTCTACGTCGCGCAGCACACGAGCCGGTCGCTCCCGCTCGGCTACGCGCTCTCGGCGTTCTGGGGCGGGCAGGAGGGGTCGCTGCTTCTCTGGCTGCTCGTCCTGACCGGCTATTCGTCGCTCGCCGTGTGGCTCAACCGCCGCTCGGGCGAGCTGCTCGCGTGGACGGTGCCCGTGCTCGGCGGCGTCGCCATCTTCTTCGCGTTGATGCTCTGCTTCGTCTCGAGCCCGTTCGCGACCGCGCCTGCGCCGGCGGACGGCGCCGGCATGGTGCCGAGCCTGCAGAACCCGTACATGCTCGCGCACCCGCCGATGCTCTACCTCGGCTACGTCGGGCTCACGATCCCGTTCGCGTTCGCGATGGGCGCGCTGCTGTCGAAGCGCACGGACGAGCGCTGGATCGTGCTCACGCGCCGGTGGACGCTCGCGGCGTGGACGTTCCTCGGCGTCGGGCAGCTGCTCGGCGCGCACTGGGCGTACGTCGAGATCGGCTGGGGCGGCTACTACGCGTGGGACCCGGTGGAGAACGCCGCGCTCATGCCGTGGCTCGCCGCCACCGCGTTCCTGCACTCGGTGATGATCCAGGAGAAGCGCGGGATGCTGAAGGTCTGGAACATGGCGCTCGTCGCGCTCGCGTTCGGCCTCTCGATCTTCGGCACGTTCCTCACCCGCTCGGGAGTCGTGAACTCGATCCACTCGTTCTCGCAGAGCCCGCTCGGAGGCTGGTTCCTCGGCTTCATCGTCGTCATCGCGATCTTCTCCGTCGGCCTCATCTACCTCCGCCTGCCGCTGCTGCGCGCGCGGACGAAGCTCGAGTCGCTCGTCTCGCGCGAGGCGACGTTCCTCTACAACAACCTCCTGCTCGTCGCGCTCGCGCTCACGATCCTGTGGGGCGTCGTCTACCCGCTGCTGACGCAGGCGGTGAACGGCGAGACGCGGTCGGTCTCGAAGCCGTACTACGATTTCTTCCTGCACACGTTCGGCCTGCCGCTCCTCCTTCTGATGGGGATCGGGCCGCTCGTCGCGTGGCGGCGCGCGTCGCTGCGCGCGCTCGGGAGGACGTTCGTCGTGCCGGCGGTCGCCGCGGTCGCGACCGGCGTCGCGCTGATCGCGACCGGCTTCGGGAGCTCGACGCCGGGGCTGCTCGCGTACACGTTCTCGGCGTTCGTCGCCGCCTCGATCGTGCTCGAGTTCGTGCGCGGACGCCGCGCGACCGGCTCGCTCCTCCGCCTCGTGGCGCGCAACCGCCGCCGCTACGGCGGCTACGTCGTCCACGCCGCCGTGCTCTCGCTCGCGATCGGCGTCGCCGGCTCGAGCGCGTACCAGACCGTCCGCGAGCAGGCGCTCCGTCCCGGCCAGTCGATGGAGGCGGCCGGGTACACGTTCACGTACGGGGCGCTGTCCACGCGGCAGCTGCAGAACTCCCAGGAGACGAGCGCCACCGTCCTCGTGTCGCGCGGCCGCTCGCACGTCACGACGCTCCACCCGGGCAAGAGCTTCTACCCGGTGGAGCAGTCGCTCTCGAACGACGTGTCGATCTACCACGACCCGCGCTCGCTCGGCGACGTGTACACGATCGCGGACGGGATCTCGAAGAACGGGACGCTGCAACTGAAGGTGCTCGTGAAGCCGCTCGTCAACCTCGTCTGGCTCGCCGGGCTCATCTTCGTCGTCGGCTCCGTCGTCGCCCTGTGGCCGGACGCGGTCGAGCAGCGGCGGCTGGACGAGCGCTACGCCGCGGTGCCGGTGTGACGACCCTCGCGCTCGCGCTCGGGGCCGCGCTCGCGCTCGCCGCCGTCCTCGCGGTCGCCCGCCCGTTCCTCCGGGAGCCGGCGCCCGCGAGCGACGCGCTCGCGGAGCCGACCGAGCTCGAGCGGCGCCGCCTGACGCTCGCCGAGGAGCGCGACCGGGCGCTCGCGGCCCTCAAGGAGCTCGAGTTCGACCACCGGACGGGGAAGGTCTCGGACGAGGACTACCGGCGGCTCGTGGGGCCGCTCAGGCGGTCTGCGGCGGACGCGTTACGCGCGCTCGAGCCCCGGGCAGAAGCCCGGCATGTCCACGCCGCGCGACCCGGCTGACGACACCCGGGGCATCCGGCTGCCGCCGACCGAGACGGGGCCCGTTCCCGTGTCGATCGCGCACGCCGACGCGCGCTGGTTCGGCGTCCCGCCGCCGCTGCTCCTGCTCGGGCTGACGGCCGCGTCGTTCCTCGCCGCGATCGTCCTGTTCGCCACCGGCGCGTGGTGGTACGGGCTCGTCCTCCTCGGCGTGACGTGCCTCGCCGCGGGCGCGTTCCTCGAGGTCGCGAAGCGCCGGCCCGACTCGGCGGTGACGCGTGCGTCCGCGACCGCGGCCGTGACCGCGCGCGAGCGCGCACGTGCCGCGGCGGAGTCGTTCGTCGCGCGCTCGAGCGCGCTCGCCGAGACGCAGCGCGTGCGGAGCGCGCGGGCGGTGATCGAGGTCGAGCGGCGGCGGGCGCTGCTCCGGCTCGGCGAGGCCGTGCACCGCGGCGACGAGGCGGCGGAGCGGGACGCCCGCGCCGAGCTCGCGGAGCTCGAGCGCTCGGAGGAGGAGCTGCAGGCGCGCCTGCGCGTGCGGCTCGCCGAGACGGACGCGCGCCGGCGCAGCGCGAAGCTCTCCGTCCAGCAGACGATGATCCAGGTGCCCGAGCCGTACCCGCCGCCGGACGAGGGGACGCCGCCGACGCCGACCCCGGTCCCGGAGCCGAGCCCCGATCCGAAGCCGGACGAGGACGAGCGCCGCCCCGCGGCGTAAAAGTCTCCCCACGGGTCGAAAGGGACGCGGCGCGTCCCGCCGAAAAGCTCAGCTGCGATGGCCAGACGCTGCGTGGTCCTGCTCATGCTCGGTTTCGCCCTCGCCGCCACGCCGGCGCTCGGCGACAACGGCCTCGGGCAGCAGAAGCAGGCCCTCGACTCGAAGCTCGCCGCGGTGCAGGCGAAGATCGCGCGCGTCCGCGCGAAGGAGGCGGCGCTGAACACGCAGATCGGCGGCCTCACGAAGCAGATCCAGGCGTACGAGACCCGCGTGACCGACGTGGCGGGCCGTCTGTCCGCGCTCCGCGCCGACCTCGACCTGCGGCACAAGCGGCTCGCGGCGCTCAACGCGCTCTACCGCACGCAGACGCAGCGCGTGAACTTCCTTCGTCGCGAGTACGTCCTCGACGCGCAGCGGCTCTCGGCCAGGCTCGTCGGCATCTACGAGAACCCGACGCCCGGAACGCTGCAGCTCGTGCTGCAGGCGAAGAGCATGCAGGACGTGCTCGACGAGATGGACTACCTCAGTCGCGTCGCCGATCAAGACAAGCAGATCGCAGCGACGGTCGCGAGCGCGAAGCACCGCGTGGTCGTCGCACGCCGGCACACGCGCAAGGCGCGGCAGAGCGTCCGGAACGAGGCGAACATCATCAACGCGCGCCTGCAGCAGGTCGCCATCATCCGCGACGAGCTGCTGACGAGCCAGTCGAAGCTCTCGAAGGCGCGGTCGGGCAAGTCGCTCGCGCTCACGCTCGCGAAGTCGCAGGAGCAGGCCGCAGCCAGGGAGTCGCAGGCGATCCAGGCCGCGAGCGCCGCGATCGAGGCGAGGCTCCGCGCGGCAGCGTCGGGCGGGTCCGACACCCCTCCCGCGACGCCGAGCGCCGCGGGGCTCATCTGGCCGGTGAGCGGGCCGATCACGAGCCCGTTCGGCCCGCGGTGGGGAGGCTTCCATCCCGGCATCGACATCGGCGTCCCCGAGGGCACGCCGATCCACGCAGCCGCCGCCGGGACGGTCATCTACTGCAGCTGGGAGTCCGGCTACGGGAACCTCGTCGTCATCGACCATCACAACGGTCTCGCGACCGCGTACGGGCACCAGTCGCGCATCGCGGTGTCGTGCGGGCAGAACGTCGCGCAGGGCGACGTGATCGGCTACTCCGGCTGCACCGGCTTCTGCACGGGCCCGCACCTCCACTTCGAGGTGCGCGTCAACGGCGCTCCCGTGGACCCGCTCGGCTACTTGCCGTAGCCGGCTGGTGGAAGTGCTGCGCTCTTTCCACCATTGGAGGTACCCGCTTCGCGGGAGCGCTCGGCAGCCGAGCTGCCGAGCTCTTAGGGGGGTCGGCCATGGGTTGTTCTGCGCGCGCGGTGGTGGCTTCGCCATCCCCGCGCGCTGGTTCGTCCTCCGCTAACGCTGCGCGTTGGCTCCGGTCTTGCGGTGTGTTGCGTCCCAGAGAGGTCACCGGCCGCCCCGGGGGAGGCGGCCGGCGTCGTCGGAGACGAGCTCGAAAAGCCTATTTACAAGCTGTAAACGGGGGATGTCCCGGCGCAGGTACGGGCTCAGCCCGCGAACTGGCGGACGAGCAGGAACGCGTTGAGCGCGGTGATGACGAGCGAGATGGCGACGGCGCCGCCGCGGTACGGCTCGTGGACGACGAGGCCGAGGTCGGCCAGCTTCCGCAGCATCCCGGAGACGGAGCCGGGGCGGACCCCGAGCCGTTCCGCGAGCGCGGTCGTCGAGACGCTCTCGCCGGGGGACTCGAGCGCGTAGACGGCCTTGACGTAGTCCTCGACCGCAGCCGAGAGAGGTTGCCGCGACTAGGCGGTCTTCACGAGCCGGAGGTCGGGGAGCTGGCGCCAGCGCTCCTCGAGGTCGAAGCCGTACCCGACGAAGAGCTCGTCCGGGACGACGAAGCCGACGTACCGCACGGGCAGGTCCTCGACGAGCCGGCGGTACGGCCGGTCGAGGAGCGTCACCGCCGCGATCGACCGCGGCCGCCGGAGCTCGAACGTCCGCACGAGGTAGTTCAGCGTCAGCCCGGTGTCGACGACGTCCTCGACCACGACGACGTCGCGGTCGCGGACGTCGGAGTCGAGGTCCTTGAGGACGCGGATCTGCTCGTGGCCGCCCATCTGCGCGCTCCCGTACCCGGCGAGCTCCACGAAGTCGAGGCTGTGGGCGCCGCCGACCGCGCGCGAGAGGTCGGCGAGGAACACGAAGCTCGCCTTGAGCGAGCCGACGAGGATCGGCTCCCGCCCCGCGTAGTCGCGGTCGATCTCGGCGCCGAGCTCGGCGACGCGCCCCGCGAGGTCGGCGGCGGAGAGGTAGACCTCGCCGATGCGGGGGTCCGGGTTCTCTACGAGGCCAGGTCGAGGTGGAAGTGCTGAGCCAGCCGTTCCAGATCCCGCTTGTAGAAGAGCTTGACCCTTACCTCCGGATACCGCTCGCGCAGCTTGCGGAGCTTCCGGTTCTTGCGGGTCACGAGCGACTGCTTCATGACCGTGAGCTCGACGTAGAGGTCCTGGTCGGGGAGGTAGAAGTCCGGCGTGAACGCCTCGACGATGCGGCCGCCGTCCTCCTCGAGGACGAAGGTCCGCGGCTCGTACTCCCAGGGGACCCCGTAGTAGTCGAGCACCTTCGCGCACTCCAGCTCCGCCTGGCTGGCGAAACGGGGCGGCTCCGATCCTCGATAGACCTGGAAATCCGGGATATCCAGCTCCATCTGACGGCAAGGTACCGATCGGATCGGACGGTGAAACGGGATAGACAGGGGGTGTGATGGCACGTCGCCGCGAGTTCTTCGACCTGTACGACCGCGCGGCCCGGAACGCGGTCGCGATCGCCAATCTGGTCGGGGAGCTGCTCGACCGCTACCCGGACGAGTCCGGCCGCATCGCGCGCGAGGTCAAGGAGCTCGAGCACGAGGGCGACCGGCTCACACGGGAGATCGTCGATCTTGCGCACCGCACCTTCCGGACGCCCTTCGACCGAGAGGACATGGTGCGCCTCGCCAGCGCGCTCGACGACATCTGCGACCACGTCGACGAGGCCGCCGGGAAGATCGTCGGCTACGGCGTCCGCGAGATTCGCGGAACGGCGAAGGAGCAGGCGCGAATCATCGAGCTGGCGGCCACGAAGCTCGCGGAGGCGGTCGCGAAGCTCAGAGGATTCAAGGACTTCCGTCGCCAGCTTGCCGAGCTGCGCGACCTCGAGGACGCCGGGGATGACCTGGCCCGACAGGCGATCTTCGAGCTCTTCACCTCGATTGGCGGCGACCCGCTCGCCGTCATCCGCTGGAAGGACATCCACGAGCAGCTCGAGGAGGCAGTCGACGCGTGCGAGAACGCCGCCGACGTCCTCGAGACGATCCTGGTAAAGAAGCGCTAGAGCCGTAGGATTCCGCCATGGCGGGAAACAACGGACGGATGTTCACGATCGTCCAGCTGTCCGACCTGCACTGCGGCACGCAGTTCTTCCTGCCGAACCTGCTCGAGCGCGCGATCGCCGAGGTGAACGAGCTCGGGCCTGACGTGGTGGTCGTCTCCGGCGACCTCACGACGCACGGGTTCAAGGACGAGTACGCGCTCGCGAAGCGCTACCTCGACACGATCGAGTGCGAGTCGATGGTCGTCATCCCCGGCAACCACGACTCGCGGAACGTCGGCTACGTCCACTTCGAGGAGCTCTTCGGGGAGCGCAACTCCGTCCTCCATCTCGACGGCGTCAGCGTCGTCGCCGTCGACTCGACCGAGCCGGACCTCGACAACGGGCAGATCGGCCGCGGCCGCTACCGGTGGATCGAGGAGCAGTTCGCGGCGCCGGCCGACCTGCGCGTCTTCGTTCTCCACCATCACCTGCTGCCGGTCCCGGGGACGGGACGCGAGCGCAACATCGTGAACGACGCGGGCGACGCGCTCGAGACGCTCCAGCGCGCGGGCGTCGACCTCGTTCTCTGCGGCCACAAGCACGTGCCGTACGCGTGGCGGCTCGAGGACCTGTTCGTCGTCAACGCCGGGACGGTGTCGTCGTCGCGCCTGCGCGGCCACGGGCGGCCCTGTTACAACCTCATCGAGGTCGAGGGGACGCACGTGGACGTGTGGCGGAAGTATCCGTTCCACGGGCAGGAGAAGATCATCCAGTTCTCGACCGACACGAAGACGTACGAGAAGTACACGGCGCGCATCGAGGACGAGGTGACGTCGCGGTGAGGGCGGTCGCGATCGTGGACGGCGAGCACTATCCCGACGTCGTGCGCGCCGCGCTCGCCGAGCTGCCGTACGAGTTCGTCGCGGTGCAGCTCGTCGGCGGCTCCGACAAGCTCCGCGCCGCTCCGGACTACGGCGTGCCGGTCGTCGACGGCGTCCCGGACGTCGACGTCGCGATCGACCTGACGGACGAGCGCCGCCCCGAGCTGATCGCCGACTTCCTCGCCGCCGGGATCTCGGTCGTCGGCTCCGACTTCCGCTTCGACCCGCCGCCGCTGCACGAGTTCGCGCTCCCGTCGATCGCGGTGATCGGGACGGGCAAGCGCGTCGGGAAGACGGCGGTGACGACGCATCTCGCCCGCCTGCTCGCACGCGACCGGCGCGTCGTCTGCGTCGCCATGGGCCGCGGCGGCCCGGCCGAGCCGGAGCTCGTGACGACACCGCCGACGGTCGAGGACCTCGTCGAGCGGTCGCGGGCGGGGCAGCATGCCGCGTCCGATTACCTCGAGATCGCCGCGTTCGCCGGCGTGCCGGCGATCGGCTGTCGCCGGGCGGGCGGCGGCGTCGCCGGCGCTCCGTTCGTCTCGAACGTCGTCGAGGGCGCGCGGCTCGCCGCCTCGCTCGAGCCCGACGTCGTCCTCTTCGACGGCAGCGGCGCCGCCGTCCCGCCCATCGCCACGACCGCCCGCATCCTCATCGGCCGCGAGCCGTTCCGCGAGCAGATCAGCGACCTCGTCCTCGACCGGCTCGAGCTCCGGCTGCGGCCGGCCGAGCCGCTCGAGGGCCGCGTCGCCGTCTTCACCGCGGGCCCCGCGGACACCGGTCACCTCGACGCCGACGTCGTGCACGTGTCGGGCAACCTCGCGCGCCGCGACCTCCTGCGCGAGGAGCTCGCGCGCGTCGACGCGGATACGTATCTCATCGAGCTGAAGGCGGCGGCGATCGACGTCGTCGCCGAGCACGCGCTCGCGCGCGGCAGACGGGTCGTGCTCGCGGAGAACGAGGTGGTCGCGGACGGGCTCGACGAGCGCGCCCTCGAGCTCGTGGGGGAGAGGCTGCGGGCGTGAAGCCGCTCGTGCTGCTGATCGGCGGGGCCACCGGCACCGGGAAGTCCACGGTTGCGACCGAGACCGCGCACCGCCTCGGGATCACCCGGCTCACGTCGACCGACTCGATCCGGCAGACGATGCGCGCGTTCTTCTCCCGCGAGTTCATGCCCTCGGTGCACTACTCGAGCTTCGGCGCGGGGG
>Ga0335069_10005761_pt1 | contig 18150 bp, 19 predicted proteins | sample Lox_Sample_11_FD_206714 | JGI IMG/M metagenome (GOLD analysis project Ga0335069, IMG submission 206714) | Soil microbial communities from Loxahatchee National Wildlife Refuge, Florida, United States - Lox_Sample_1.1 | ecosystem: Environmental > Terrestrial > Soil > Wetlands | place: USA... | reverse complement strand
AAGAGGTTGCACCCGGAAGGCATTGTCCGCTACGCTAAGCCGTGAAATGAAACATTTCTTGCTCTTCGGAAGCCACCCGGATATCTCATTGGCGGAAGCCAAGGCTGTACTCGGTTCGCCTATTGAGTACGTGGCGGGCTCGATGGGAATACTCGACCTCGCCCCTTTTGAAGGGGCGGTCGTGCAGGACCGTCTGGCCGGAACCGTGAAACTCGGCGAATTGATCGATGAACAGGCCCCGTCCGACACAAGCGGTTTGGCAGCCCGTCTGGCCGATCACATCGACGCGCGCCCACGCGACCAACGCGTGCTCTTCGGGCTGACCGTGCTCGGCTCTCTCAAGGACAAAGCGCGCTATAAAAAGCTCGGCATCGAACTAAAACGCGCTTTGCAGGATCGCGGGCGCTCGGTCCGTTGGGTCACCGGTGACAACGGAGAAATTTCTCCGGCGGCGGTAGCCAAACTCAAGCTCACGAGCGAAGGATATGACTTCGTGATCGTCCCCGGCGCAAAGACGCGCATCGGCCTCACGACGCATGTACAGGATGCCGATCGTTGGAGCCAACGCGATTACGGCCGTCCGTTTCGTGATGCCAAAACGGGAATGCTGCCTCCCAAGCTCGCGCGCATGATGGTAAATCTGGCCGTCGATACTCGTTATTCGAGTAACGAATATCGTCTGCTTGATCCCTTCTGCGGAGGCGGCACCGTACTCATGGAAGCCGCGATGCTGTTTCCGCATGCCGGCTTGATCGGTTCAGACATCGACGCCAAACAGGTAAACGGCGCAAAACGCAACTTCGAATGGCTGAAAGCGAATGGGTTTGTCGAACGTTCGACCGAACCGACCTGGATCATCTCCCCCGCACAACAGATCGACGGAAAACTCGACCATCCGGCAAGCGCCATAGTAAGCGAGGGCTTTTTGGGCAAGCCGTTGAGCGGGTCGGAAACGCCATCCGAGCTCCAGGCAAACAAACGCGACGTCGAAAAGATCTGGATCGAGTCCTTGCCCGCCATCGGCCGGGCCCTGAAACCCGGCGGCCGCCTGGTCTGTGTCTGGCCTTCATTCGTTAGCAAAACCGGACTAATCAATACCGGAGCCGATGCCGCCGCCAAAGCCGCCGGCATGGTTCGTACCGCGGGCCCCCTCCCCTATGGCCGGGCGGATCAACGCCTGGTCAGAAACCTCTTTGTTTACGAAAAAACCGAACAAAAGTGAAACAAAACGCCGTTTTAGGAGTAGTATTTTATTGACAGAACGACCGTTTTTCGCTACGGTCCTCTGTTCCCCGGCAACCCGCCGGGAGGACTTTGCCCCTTCACACGAGGTGGAACATGAGCAGCACTCCGAAGCCCTCTCCCGCAGTCAAAGGCGACAAGGGAAAGGCGGATGAAGAAGAGAACGTCATCCCGCTCGGCAAGCGACGTCGCGAACGCGAGGGCACCATAGAATACGACCGACGAAGCGGGGAAACCCGCGTTCCCGGCGGCCTGCGCCAGCGTGACGACACGCCGACCGACCGCATGCTGACCACGCCCGACGGCCTGCCGCCGGGAGAGGCGCACGAGATCGTGGTCGAGCTCCGGGATCTCGCGCCCGTGCACAAGAGCCCGTTCGATGCGCTCCCACTCCAGACCTTCGCCAAGGGCGTGGTCATCCGGCACGAGAGCGAGACGCGCGGGCCGGTCTACTACAAGATCCTCTCGGGCTCCGCCCACATGCGCTCGGTCGACGAGCAGGGTCGTCCGAAGGACAACCCGCGCGACCTCAAGGAGGGTGACTTCATCGGCCTGACCGGCGGCGTACGCGTCGTTGCTCGCACCGATGTGCGCGTGCGTGTCTATGACATGCGTACGCTTCACAACCCGGTCACCAAGGACTTGCTCATCGCCGTCCAAGGCGAGCTCTTCGGCGCTTCGGCGGCGGAAAGCATGAACAAGGACTTCGAGAACGCGCGTCTGCGCGAGGAAAACGCGCGTCAGCGCGAGCTCCTCAACCAACAGAGCGCCGTAATCCAGGGCCGTCTCGACGAGCTGAAGGAGCAAGTGGTCCAGCCGCTCCGTCGGGAGCTGCGGGACCGCAACGCCGAGGTTCTATCGCTGCACGAACAGCTGGGAAAGCTCACGGCACGGCTCGCGATCCGGGAATCCGAGATCGCGGCCCTCACGCCGTGGGTCGAAGAGCTGTTCGAACGCGTGCCGGTCCTGCTCGACGAGATCACGATCCGCCAAGACGAGGTCGAGCGGCTCCTCAAGGACCGCAAGGCCGACGCCGAATCGCTCGAGCTCATGCTCGACGAATTCGACGGCTTCGTCGAACAGGGCGTCCTCGATGCGAGCGAGAAGCGCGTCGCCGAGCTCGTCTCCATCATGGAGCCGCTTCTCACCGCGATGAGCACCTGCGGCGACATGGTCGTCATGCAAAAGGCCATGCACGCCATGGGCGAGCTCCATACCTTCAAGATGAAGATGCGAAAAGCCCCCACCAATCGGTGAGGGCCCTGCCACCTGACTCAGGTGGCTTTTTTTATCTACGGATAGATTTGCACGCCGTTTTCGTCGTACACCTTGATCGCCTGAACCGGACAGGCCTGGGCCGCGAGCAAAATCGTTTCGGCATCCGCGCCATTTTGATCGACGACATACGCCTTGTTCTCGTCATCCAACTGGAAAACCCCGGGCGCGACGGTCACGCACGGCGCGGCCCCGATACACAAATCGCGATCCACCTCGACTTTTGAAATCTTCAGCGGCTTCTTCTCTTCCATAGGATTATCCGTTGCAGGACTGGATGAATTTGATGTCCGTCACCTGCGGAGCCTTGTCGGCCAAGATTTCCTGGATGCCTTCAACGTAGTTCTGCGTGCAATCGCAGCCCTCGCAAAACCCTTTGAGCTCGATGATGCAGGACGTGTCCGTCGCACCCATGATGTTGATCTCCCGACCGGCCGCATCGAGCATTGGCTTCAAGCCGTCGAGCGTATCCTTGAGCGCTTCTTGGGCATTCATAGCTCGTGAGATTATGCGCCAAAATACTTTTCCTTGTAAAACCGGATCAGCTGCTCGACTTCCGGGACACAAGACGGGTCGCCCGTCCCTACCTTGGTGCGCTGCTGTACTTTTTCAAGCGTGTCCGCGCCTTCCAACACCGCTTCTTCGATGTCATGGTCGGTGATTTTGAGCACTTTGTCGATAACGCGGCCGGCCTCTACCTGGATTTTGTCCGTCTCCCCGTTCTTGCGGTAGTAATCGTTGACCGCGCTGCGCAAAGCCTTGTCGCCCAGCACCGAACAATGGACTTTGCGTGCGGGCAAGCCGCCCAAACGCGCCATGATGTCCTGCGGGCGGAGCTTCAACGCCTCATCGACGTTCATGCCGCCGTTTTCGGTCACCATCACCGACAGCATCGACGTCGAAGCGATGGCCGAAGCACAACCGAAGGTCTTCCATTTGAAATCCTTGATCTTGCCCTCTTCGATTTTCAACCAGACCTTCATGGCATCGCCGCAGGCGGGCGATCCCACCATGCCCATGTACGAATCCTTGTATGCGGCCTCGTCTTCCAGGAAATTTTTCGGATGGAAAAAATGTTCCTTCACCGTGTCGGTGTAGAACCAGCCCTTCTCTTTGGTCGGCGCGACCACGTCTCCCTTGCGGGCGTCGTTGGTGGCCGGGGCGATCGGTTGTGTGTCGGACATATTAGGTGGTGTTCTTGTCGAAATATTTCATGTCGAGATTGACCGGGCTCATGAGACGCAGGCGCTCGACAATGGCCGGCATCTCCCGAATCACGTAATCGATGTCCTCTTCCGTGGTGGCGTGGCCGAGCGTGAAGCGGAGGGAGCCATGTGCCGCCTCATACGACAGGCCGGTGGCCAGGATTACATGCGACGGATCGAGCGATGTGGACGCACAGGCGGAGCCCGTCGAAGCCATGATGCCTTTGGCGTCCAGATACAGTACGGCCGCCTCGCCTTCGATGTCGATGAACGAGATGTTCACACTATTCGGCAGGCGCTCGGTCGGGTGGCCGTTCAAAATCGTCTTCGGAATCTTGAGCAGGCCCTCGGCCAGGCGGTCACGGAGCTTGGTGAGGCGCGCGCTCTCCCGTTCGCGATCCGTTTGCGCAAGCTCGAATGCTTTCGCGAGTCCGATGATGCCGGGAACATTTTCGGTGCCCGAACGCAGATTGCGCTCCTGTCCGCCGCCGATGAAGAACGGCTGGAACTTCACGCCGCGACGCACATACAGCGCACCTACGCCCTTCGGACCGTAAATTTTCGAACCGTTGAGGGTGAGCAAATCGACATGCAGCTTCTCGACGTCGATGTCCATAAAGCCCGTGGCCTGGCAGGCATCGGTATGGAAGTACGGAAACGCCGTCCCCTGCTCCTTGCGGTACTTCAAAATCTCCCGGCCGATTTCGGCAATCGGCTGGATGGTACCGATTTCGTTGTTGGCCATCATGACGGACAACAGCACCGTGGTCGGCTTGATGGCTTCGCGTACGGCCTTCGCGTCCACCATGCCAAACTGGTCCACCGGCACGATGGTGAGCTCGATTTCCTTTTTGCGCTGGAGCGCGACAAGCGGCTCAAGGACGGCATGATGCTCGACGGCGCTTGTCACCACATGCGGCAGGCCGACGGAACCGTCCACGAACGGAGGACACTTGGCGAAATAACGCGGCACGCCGATCACGGCCAAATTATCAGATTCGGTTCCGCCGGACGTAAAAATGATCTCGTCTTCATGCGCGTTCAACAGCTTGGCGATGCGTTGGCGGGCGGCGGTCACGGCATCCTTGGCCTGCATGCCAAGCGTGTGAAAAGACGACGGATTCCCGAAGATATCCGAAAAATACGGCTGCATGGCTTCAAGCACAGCCGGATCAAGCGGCGTGGTCGCCGCATGGTCTAGATAGATGATCTTCATTGGTTCGGAAACTACTTCGAAACGGGCTTTCGGTCAATCCTCCAGGCGACGAGCATGAGCGCCGAAATCACGAGATGCGCCGTCCAGGAAAGGAGCGGGATCGTGATGAATCCAAGCCATTCGATGCTGCGGGTGGTGCAGGAAATGCCGGCTTGGCACGGGGCGATCGACTCCGGCAGAATCCCGTAATACAGGAGAACGTGATAGCTCGCGATCAGGAATCCGGTGATCGAAAGCGGCAGGACATATTGATAGACCTTGGCATCCTTCCGCAGCAATCCGACCAAGGTGATCAGCACGAGCGGATAGAGACAAATGCGCTGGTACCAACACAACACGCAGGGCACGAGATGCATCACTTCACTGAAATACAGCGAGCCGGTCATGGCGATCACGGCCTGCAGAAAAGCCAGCGGCAGGAGATACGGTTTGAGACGTTCCAGCATGCGGATACGCTACGCCTTTCTCATGCGACGGGCAATGCGCAGGGAATTCGCAAGAACGGAAACGCTGGAAAACGCCATGGCGGCTCCGGCGAATACGGGATGGATATATCCCAGGGCCGCGAGCGGCAAACCAAGCGCGTTGTACACGAAAGCCCAAAACAAATTCTGGCGGATGGCGGAAAACGTAAGTCGGCTCAAACGCAGGGCTTCAGCCACCTTGGCCGGCGATCCCGACATGATGACGATCTCGCCCGCGCTCGTCGCGATCTCCGCGCCGGTACCAAGGGCGATGCCCAAATCCGCACGCACGAGCGCCGGCGCATCGTTGATGCCGTCGCCGACAAAAGCCACGTGTTTGCCCTCGCGCTGCACCGATTGCACCAGTTCGGCCTTGGCGATCGGCAAGACATCCGCATGGATATTCGTGATGTCCAACTCTTCACCGACGGCGCGCGCCGTGGCCGCGTGATCGCCCGTAACCAATCCGGCTTCGAGGCCCATGGCTCGAAGATCGGCGATCGCCCGCTTCGCATCCGTCTTGAGACGATCCTGGAAGGCCAGCCCGCCAAGCAGACGAGACCCGTGCGCAATCAGCACCACCGTCTTGGCCTCGCGCCGCCAGGCCGCGACATGGCGTGCCATGTCTTCGGGAATGGTCGCGCCGAGAGCGGTCACGAACGGTTCGATTCCCAGGCGGCACTCCACTCCGTCCATGAAGCCATGCACCCCTTGGCCCGGGACGGTTTCAAACCGGTCGATGGGAGCCGGGGCGACGGTCCGCTCCGTTGCGGCGGCGAGCACCGCCGATGCCATTGGATGGGAGGAAAGGCGCTCAAGACCGGCAGCCAGCGACAACAGCTCCTTTTCCTGCCCCGGCACGCAAGCCAGCGCGTCCGTCAGGCTGGGATGTCCCTGCGTCAGGGTGCCGGTTTTATCAAACAAGACGACTTGGATATTGCGACTGGCCTCCAGGGCGGCTCCATCCTTGATCAAGATACCGCGGCGGCTCCCCTCTCCCACGCCGACAAGAATCGCCGCGGGCGTTGCCAATCCGAGTGCGCAGGGGCAGGCAAAAATGAGAACGGCGACGGCATATTCCACGGCATGTGCCGCATCATGCGCGAACCATAGCCAGCCACCGACCGTGGCGCAGGCGATCAAAAACACGGTGGGAACGAACACCGCCGACACCTTGTCGGTATAGCGTTCGATCGGTGATTTTTCCGACAGCGCATGCTCCACCGACCGTACAATCTCATCGAGCAAGGCTTGACCCGCCTCGCTCGTAACGCGCATGGTGAAAGCACCCAGGCCGTTCACAGTTCCTGCGAATACACGGCTCCCCTCCCATTTCTCCACGGGCACGGATTCGCCGGTCAGCAAAGACTCGTCCACCGACGAAGCTCCGGAAACGACTTCGCCATCCGCCGGGATGCGCTCTCCGCTTTTCACCATGACCACTTCGCCGCGCTCGGGGGATTCCCCGGTATGCAATTCAAGCAGGCCTTGAATGGCCGAGCCGGCCGAAACGCGCTGACGATTTTCGATCCACTTGCCGAGGAGCAGAAAAAAAATGATGAAAGTCGGGACATCGAAATACGGACGGCCGCCGGCATACGCCGCATAACTGCTCCATAAAAGCGCCGAGCCCGTTCCGATCGTGATCAGCGTATCCATGCCCGCGCGACCATGCGCCAATTCGCGCCACGTGCCTTTGTGGAACGGCCAGCCGAGCTTGACCACGACATACCAGGCAGCGATCGCGAGCATGCCGCCGGGAATCGGAAACCCGAACATGGACGCGAGCGCGGGCAAGGACAGGACGCCGGCGACGATCACTTCCAAGCCGCGAACCGAGATGACATGCCGGGCATGATCCTGTTCATCCAGGCCTTCCCCGTGATGACTCATGCCTTCTCCCACGCCGTATCCTGATGCTTTCACCGCAAGAACGAGATGATGCGGCTTGGCTTTTGTTTCGTCATATTCGACCGTGGCCTTGCCGGTAACGGGATTCACCTGAGCCTGCATGACGCCATCCACCTTCCGCAAGGCGTCCTGGACCGTCACGGCACAGGAGGCGCAGTCCATCCCGGTTATGCCGAAGCTCACCTGTTTCATGAGCGAAGTATAACGCAAAAGCAAAAGCGGCCCAGAGGCCGCTTTAGCGTGGCGGAGAGGGAGGGATTCGAACCCTCGATACCCGTGAAGGTATACCGGATTTCGAGTCCGGCGCGTTCGACCACTCTGCCACCTCTCCAACGCGGGCAAATCCTAGCCCCGTTTTGGGGCTTGGTCAAGGCGCATGACGGTCAAAAACACCAATATCCAAAACGCCACGGCCAAATCATTTTTGAAGTACGGAACATCCACCAAGCCTTGAACCAGAATGGCTACCAATGGTGCAAGGATCACCGGATGCTTCCAGCCGAGCTTGATCCAGATTCCGATCACCCAGGCGAAAACGAACAGCCCGACAAGTCCCGTCTCACTCCAAAAATTCAAGGCGATGTTGTGCGGATACTGGAAGATCTCGATGGCCGTCGCCTTATGATAAGCCGCAAACACGGTTGGGTATCCGCCGAATCCGGCGCCGAGGAGCGGATGGTCTTTCAACATCGCCCACGTTTCCCGCCATTGATATAAACGTACCTGGCCCGACCATTTCTCGAATGAGAAACTCGCCATGAAAGGCGCGCGGGCTTGGGGAATGAGAGCCACGGTCAGCACGCCGGCTATGGCCATCCCGATCGCCCACGGTCGCCATCGCTTGTCGAACAAACAGACAAACCAGCAACCGATCACCAAAGCCCCTAGGCCGCCATTGCTGCGGGCAAGCAATGCGGCTAGTAGCGCCACGGCCGCCACCCACCACTGCTTTCGGGCAAACGCGTACGCGCCGATCGGCACGACCAGCAACGCGAGTGCATTGGGATACGGAAACGGACCGGTCGCACGGCGTCCGGCGGAAATCGCGACATCCCATGGATGCGAAATGCCAAGACCGGTTACGAACTGGAACAAGGCCCATGCCGTCGTCCAAGCGGCCAACCCATATAACGACCACTCCAACTTTTTTTGATCCGCCTGGTGAAGAATGGCGAATATCAGAAGCGGCTCCAAAACATAAGCACGCCACAAACCAAGTCCGGCGATAATGGAAGGCGCCCAAAAACAGGCGGCCAAGCTCACCATCATCCAGGCAAGCGCCGGCCACTGCCAAGCGCCAAGTTTTTTCCAAGCCGCTTTCCATCCGGCGATGCCAAATTCATAGGTAAACGCGATCAACGTCACCAGCAGGACAATTTCAAGCACGGTCGTGGGAAATGGGCCGATCTTGAAGCGGAGCAGGTATGCTGGCAGTATCAGGGGCAAGAACGCCAACAGCCATTTGGTCATAACGAAAGCCTACCATGACAAAAGAGCAACTCAAGGCCATGTGCTATACCCCGGCGGGTGCCGTCCGCCCCAAGGCGGATGTCCGGGCGGAGATGATCAACGCGCTGATTCTCGACGAGCTCATGGACATCGACGAAGCCGAGGATCTTATCGATAAAAGCCTGCGCGAATTCAATCTCTGGGGCGAGCCACGGCTGGAAGACCTGATCCGGGAATGGGAGGAGGACGAAAAGCAAAACCCCTCGAAATAATCGAGGGGTTTTGCTTTCACCGGCAAGCATGGAACCGGCGAATGATTCTCCTCCGCTCGCTCGCGCGACAAACGAATGGATACGTTTCTCGCGCGAGCCAACGGACGACGTGACGCAACAAGTCTTATCATGCCGGCCGAAAGCGTCAAATACCGGGAGTGGATAACTGCCGTTCTAGTGAACGAGATAGATGCTTGCGGTGGCGTTCGAAAAAACCTCTTCGAAGCGTGAGTCCGCCTGGATATTGCGCAGGAACGCCTGGCTTTCCTCGCGGTCCACGAAGACATAGGAAGCCCCCGCGATATCATGCACGACATGATAGGCCGTGGACGTTGCTTCACCTCTTCCTAGGGCAAAATAGCCGTCGGAAAGTGCCGGATTGGCGGCATAGAGGAACGTGGGATCCAGACCGCTGACGTATTTCAATCGATCGTCACCGTAAAACAATTCGGGGAAGATGTCCCATTGGGATTCGAACACGCGCTCTCCCGGTTTCGCATTGTCATGCAACCAGGCGAGCGCCAGGGAGAAACGTCCGAACGGATGCGCAGATTGGTTAATGGCCTTCCAGGCCTGGATGTCACCATAACCGACATACACCGCGAGCACTGTCACCAAGAGACTGGTCGCGGCCAGAGGCAAAAGCTCGCGCATGCGTCGGGCGAAAAGCGGCCAGTCCACAAGACGCGCAAGCGAGGCAATGGCAAGCACGAGCATTGGCAACGCATATTCCAGCACGCGCATGCTTTTCAGCATGAGTGCGAACGGACCGGCCGCCGCAACCAAGAGGGCGGCACCGACCGTCGCCTGTCCCCGCTCAAGCGGTTCGCGGCGACTCACCAGCATCCCGAAACCCACGACTGTCAGGGCGATAAACGGCAGGACCAGCATCGAAACAAGGGCGTCGGCATCCGGCGGATACCATTCATTTCCCATTTGCACATGCGCATACGGTGTCGCGACCGCGACCTGAACAATTTGCGTCCACAAGAAAGAAAACAATTCGTGCGCATTCGGGTGGATCAACAATCCGACACCAATACCCAGGACCGTCGCAAGCACGGGAAGCGCATCCTTTCTCGCGTCCGCGGACACCGGTTGATCGAAGGCATAGGTCTTGGTGGCCCATGTGCCGACCAGGTAAAGCACTTGGCATCCGAGCAACAGCACCCAGCCGCCATGCGTGAGCGCATACACCACGCCAACGCCGAATGCCATCCACGGCTTGCGCCAGATCAAACAAGCCATGCCCGCAAAAAAACAGATCAGGGCAAGCGGGGTCGCCTTGGCCCAGGTCAGCCGGAAAATCACATGCGGCAACACGAGCAAGAGCGCGGTCCAAAACGCAGGCATGGGAGCCCGAAGCTTCCGCAGGAGCACATAAAAAGCAGCGACAAATGCAGCGGAAAAAAAGACCGCGGCGATCTGGGTTCCCCATTCGCCGCCCCAAAGCAGGACGAACGGCACAAGCGCGAAATGATAGAGCAGGTGTTGGTCGGCAAAGGCGCTCCCAAGGGTCGTAAGATCAAGCCAAGGAAATGCGTGCAGTGGGCCTTGATGGGCGATGAGGAGCGCCATCTTGGCATGATAGAAGCCGTCCGGATCACTGAACCCGCCCCAGGACTGGAAGATGGAAAGCCACACCAGCGCGGCCAGGAACACCAACAACGGACGCCAAGATTTCATGGACGGAGTATAGCCCAGGAAATGAAAAACGACCCCCGGAGCTTGCGCTCACGAGGGTCGAGAGGTGGCCCGAAGGCCGAAGGGACTAGTGTGCACGCGCCGGAGCGCGATGCGGGCCGGAAGCGCTCCCCGAGTGGTCTCGCGGTGACTCCTGCGCGCTCTCGCCGCTGACCGGCTGGTCGTAGTGATACGCCGCCCATCCGCACTGGAAGAGTAGCGTGCAGAGCGCGATGACGGTGATCGGCGTTCCCGTGCGCAGCATGAGATGCGAGAGCATCGAGTGCTTGTCATGAAGCTTGTGGCCCATGACCGCGAGCCCGATACCCAGCGCCAGCACGAGGACGAAGAAGCCGATCATCGCCGGCGTGGACGCGCCGAGGAAGCCGAGCGCATCGGAGATGAAGGTCTGGAAGCGGCCATAGAACATGACCGCACCTGCCGTCTCCCCCGCACGCGCGGGAACGCACGCATCGATGACGCGCACATTGACCAGCACGACGCCCACCACCAGGTACGACATGACCACGCGCTTGACCATGTCGAGCCGCGGCTCCTGCGTGATGAAGAGCCAAGCCAGCATGGCCGCGATCCAGGCGCCGATCAGCGCGAGCTCGATGAGCCACGCCAGCGGCGAATGGAATGCGAGGGAGAACAGCACCCAGACCATGAGCACGCCGACCGCGAACCAATTGTTCCGCAGCAGGTTCGCCATGGCCGTGTGCCAGCGCTTGCGCTGCGCATCGGTCAACTGAACGTTGGCCAGATTGTCCGCCGTGATGAAGGGCAGGACGCGCAGCATCGGCGACAGGAGCCCATTCCAGCCGCCGCCTCCCAGATCGATGCCGAGGTTGCCGAAGGCCGCGACGGCGGCGATTCCGGCCCCCACGAGCGTGATCAGGAAGACCAGCACGCCGAGGAAGAGCATGTCGGAGAGCAGCGAGTGGAAGTAGCTCACCGCATCCGCCAGCATCCAGGTGTCCACCAGCATCGCGAAGTCGAGCAACGCGAGCGAGTAGATGGCCGTGACGATCATCGGTACGAACAGCCAGGGCCGTCCGAACGCATTGTTCACGGCATTCTGATTGGCCATGCCGGTCGTGTTCCCGATGTGCTGGACCCGGAACGCCTCGTTGGCGACTACGGTCGCCGTGACCACCGCCGCGACCTTGAGAAGGAGCGCGGCGATGATCAGGACGGCCGCGCCGAACGACGTGATGCCGAGCAGAGCCGAGATCGTACTCGCGATCGTTGCCACGTACATGACGGGCAGGATCACGAACCAGATCGGCCGCGTGATGATGACGACGGTGCGGCTCGCGAACGTCCGCACACGGGCCCGGCCATTCAGCGCCGCCGCCTGACCGAGGGTCAGGGCGGACTGGAACTGGGGCCAGAACCGGATGGCGATGGCGAGCAGGAAGGCCGGCCCGCCGATGTCGAGAAGCTGTGCGAGAAGCTGGTTCATCGAATCCTCCCGGCGGAAATCCGCCGTCGTGTTTCAGGTTGGGGATCGTTCACTCGAACTGGTTGCGCCGGTCGGTGTCCCGGCGGATCTCGGCCGTGAGGCCGTCAAGCCGGTCGCTGACCTTCTGCGCCGCCTGATCGACGGTGCCGGAGCCGATCACCTCTTCGATGAAGTGCTCCACCTTGTTCTCGATGCGCTCCGTCGGCGTCAGGTTGGTGCGTCCGTGCATGACCATCTGCGTGAACATCTGGTCCTGCAGGGAGGCGGGGCTCGAGCCGAGGAGCATCTGCACCTCGCCCGGATCCACGACCACCACCCGCGCGCGGCGGATGAAGCCGTTGCGCTCGTCGTTGTCCGCGATCGCGGCCGTCACGCGATTCATGATCGCGGTGAAGGCCGTCTTCTGCGTGTCGTCGAGCTTGCCGAAGACCTCGGGCAGCGTGGGCTGCGGGGGCTTCGGGGCCGGCTTGGCGTCCTTCTTGGGGTCCTTCTTGTCTGCCATGTCGTTCTCCTCGGAGGTCTTCTTGTTGCCGAACTTGGACGCGTCCCAGTACTCCTGGAACTTGTCCGGGTTGTGCCGCGTCTTGCGGTAGATCTTCGCGACCTCTTCCCAGAACTCGATCCAGGCATTCTCCGCGTCCTCCCGGTACGTACCGAAGAAGACGCCGAACGCCTTGGCCGAATCCTTCTGGGCATCGACGTCGTCGAGGAACTCCGGCCCGACGAAGTTGGCGATCATCATGATCGCCGGAAGAGGGATCTGACGGACGCCGTGTTCGGTCAGACGGGCGACGAAGAACTCCCCGCCACCCTCCTTGACGTTGCGTCGCAGGAGCGACAGGTAATTTTGCTTGTCACCGTTATTTCGATCCTTGGCCATCCACGCACCCTCCCCGTCTTGCGACGGAACGGTTTTGGCCAGCCTTGCGGCCGGCCGGTTATTTGGTTGTCGAACGAACAGACGTTCAACGTCCATCTACGAACCATATTAGGCCGCAGAATGAACACCGAAATATACCACAAAAAAGCCCAAGTGTCAATAAATTGTGACATTTTTCTTTGTTAAGCCGTTAACACATCCTTTTGGCTAATCAAAGGCAAATTAATTTGGCTAATCTTGGGCAAGAAAGAAAGATCTATCTATTTGACTTTTATCAAAAAATGTGCTATAGTGATTTGTTCGAATAGGAATCCGCCCGGTGGCGGAAATACCGCGAACAAAGCTCCTGGCCCTAAAAGGCCGACAGACTACGGAAGAAGGAGACAATCATGCGCCTTTACAACCCGATCCCGTTCCTCGTTCTCGCGGTCCTCTCGGGCTGCGGCCCGGTCTACAGCCAGCTCCGCACCCGTGCGGTGACGGCCGAAACCACGCCGTTCACCCGCACGGTGGACAGCGACACCCCCGCCGACTCGTGCGAGTCGCGCCGACGCAGCCAGCGCGAGCAACAGCTCGCGATGTACTGTCGAGGCGGCGTCACCGAGGCCTGCGGGGCCCCGGAGCGCGTCACCATGAGCTTCGACGTGGCGGTCAACGCCGTCTGCGTGGGCGCCGGGCTCTCCGATGAGGAGTGCGCGGCCATGCGGGCCCGGCTTCCGGCCGGCGCCACCGTCGAGTCGGATGCGCCACCCGCGCCCCCGACCGCCCTCTCCACCGCTTCCCAGCTCCTCGCCTACCGGTTCCTCAGCGATCCGGTGGTGTGGAGCGACGTCGAAGCGATCTGCTCGGGCCGTTCCATGGGCTTCGCCTACGGCGGAGGCTATGGCGGTTTCGGCGGCTACGGCATGGGCTTCGGCCCGACCTGTGGCGCCGGCGCGATCTGCGGCGGCATGGCCACCCCGGTCCTCACCACTCCCACGGTGATGCCGGTGACGGCTCCCGTGGTTCGCTGATTCCCCAACCAGATTCCGAAGGAGAACGAACCATGAAGAACTTCCTGATGCTCGCGTTCGCGGTGGTCTCGATGATGGCGTCCGGCTGCGGCATGGGCGTCTACGGCACGCTCGCCGGCGTCCCCTACTCGACCGGCGGCTACGGCACGCCGACGACCTTCGGTGGCGCAAGCCCCGTCGGCGTCGTCGGCTCGTCCTGCGGTGCGAACGCGCCCTGCGCGACGTTCTACGCGATGAACGAGTACGCCGCGACGGTCACGGTCCAGCAAGGTCCGTCCTCGATCGCGCAGTTCACGCTCGCGCCGTACAGCTCGCGTGTCAGCATCCCGGTCTCGGCCTGGGCGCAGTACACGTACACGGTCCAGTGCATGGATAGCCGCGGCGGCATCTCGCCTCACGTCTACTCCAGCCCGATGATGACCGGCGGTGCGCGGATCGACCTCGTCCCCATGATGTGCAACTGAGCATTCCGCGATTCTCGCGGGTGATGCTCCGCCGCCTCTTCCGATCTGGAAGGGGCGGCGTTTCTTTTTACCCAAACAAAAACTCCCCGAAAGGGGAGTTTTCGTTTCGCTGCGCAGCGAACTAGGACGTAACGGCCACGAGGTTGTTGAGAACGAAGCTCGAGAGCGCGTAGGAAGCCATGATGATCACGAGGCCGATGACGGCGTTGCGGATCATGGTCTTGGCTTCGCCGACCTGCTTTTCATCGCCGCCAGCCGTCATCCAGCGGAAACCGCCGTAGATGAAGTAGAACAGGAGGACGATGCCAAGGAAGCCCAGCACGACGTTCACGACGCGGCCGACGATGGTGTACAGGTCGGTCGTGCCGCCGCCGATGTTGGCCTTGCCGGCCACGTTGGCCACGGCGTTTGCGCCACGGTTGAACGGGTTGCCGTTCAGGTCGACGCTCTGCGCGGAAGCGATGGCCGGGAGCGCGGAAAGCGTCGCGGCGGTGCCTGCGTAGATGGCATTTTTAATGGAGAGTTTCATAGCGATCCGGAAAGAGTGAGAGCTTACGGGGTACCGGTTCCTCCGCTCGCGGGCGTTGTTTCGGCTGTCGGGGCGGTAACCGCCGCGAGGTTGTTCAAAACGAATGCCGTGAGCGCATAGGCCGTGCCGATGATGAAGTAGCCGACCACGGCCTGAAGCAGGATCTGCTTGGCCTTGGACACTTGCTTCTCATCGCCCTGCGCGGTCATCCAGAGGAAGCCCGCATACAGGAACAGACACAGCAGGATGATGCCCAGGAATCCGATCACCACGTTGATGATGCGCCCGACCACGTCGGCGATACAGCCGGCGCTTGAGCAACCGCTGGTCAGGCCGGAGCCTGCGGCGGCGGCATCAAGCCCGGTATTGCCGGACGTGAGCTGGGCGAACGCCACGGCCGGAACCGCCAGCAAGCCGGCGGCGAGGCACGTCGCGATCACGCGTGATCGGATGCGAGGGGACATAGCGGAGAAAGGGTGCTTACGAGGGTTCTTGAGTCGCCGAGAGGAGCGAGCTGATCACAAAAGTCGTGATGGCCCACGCCGAGAGAATGATGGCGAGACCGATAATACCGGCCACGATCATATTCTTGGCTTCCGAGGTCTTTTCCTCGTTGCCGCCCGACACCATGTACTTGAAGCCGCCGATCAAGACGATGACCACGGCAATAATGCCGAGGAAACCGAGAGCCACGTTGATGATACGGGCCGCCGTCGTGCGGACGTCACCGCCCCCAAGCTTGATCCCGCCGTCGCCGCCGATGGCGTTGAGGCCAAGGTCGTTTCCGGTGAGGGCGCTTTGAGCAAAGGTGACCGTCGGCAAAGCGGTGGCAGCGGCAATAGCCGCCGTCGCAGCGAGACCGACAAGTTGTTTCATGCGTACGTTCATGCGCATGTCACCTCCTTTCTCATGTAGGGATGGATCGTCCACACAGGCAGACGATGTTTGAGATGATAGCACATCCGTCCGGGCCTTGGATATCCGGTCAATAGAGCGGCGCAGATGTCCTGAAAAGCTAGTGCGTGACGTTCACGCACACGCCCGACTCGCACACGGCCAAAGGATCGCTGCAATCCGTGGAGACCGTACAGGACTGGGCCGTGGCTCCGCCCGCCGCGGTCGTATTTCCCGTCGAACCGCCGCCGACTTTAACTTGGCCGGCCGCCTGAAAAATGATGCTGATGATGCCGTAAGAGAAGGCGATGATCAGCATGCCGATCACCGCGTTACGAATGGTCGTTTTGGCCACGGAGACCCGCTTCTCATCACCCTGCGCGGTCATCCATACCGCACCGCCATAAATAAACATGGCGAGAAAGAGCGCACCGACAAAACCAAGGGCGGTACGAATCACGCGATTGATGATCGTCGTGACATTGGTCGTGCCGAGCGGATTCACGTAGCCATACTCCCCCGGCGTGTGGAACACGGGAGCCGCGTTCGAGGCTGGCGGGGTGTTGGCAGCCGGAGCCGCAGGCGCCGCCGGACATGAAGTCTGCGCGACTCCGCCATAGCTCGCCATTCCGTCCGTGCCGCAATACGTCACGCAAGCTTCGCATGTGGCCTGCATGGCGGAGACGCCGGTACCTACGTCGCTATGGCAAATACAAGGCGCATCGGCGAGGGCCGGCGAAAAAACCAATAGCATCCCGGCCGAGACAAACAGCGAAATGAAAAGGCGTTTCATATTAGCGAGCGGCAAAGAAACTGAAGAATACGCCGATCAGGCTGTAAGAGAAGAAAATGAGTACCAGGCCGATCACGGAATTTTTGATGATGCTTTTCGCCCCTTCCACACGCTTGCTATCGCCGCCGGCCGTCATCCAAAGAGCCCCGCCATAGATGAACATGAGCAGGGCGACGGCCCCGATCAACCCGAGCACGCCGCGGATGCCGCGACCGATAAACGCCGGGATGTCCGTGTTCGGACCAAGCGGATTGTAGAGCTGGATGGGCGGCGCATTTGCCGGGGTCGGCGAGCCAAGCCCGGTCGGCGTGCCGGATGAACCGGACGTTTCCGAACAGCTGGCCGCGCCGGCTTCGCATCCATACGAATTCCCCGGCGCGCAAATGGTGTCCGCGCGATAGGTCGTGTCATAGCTCACCGCCGAAACGCTATGACCCGGCGTCGACAGCCCGAAGCAATAGGCATTGCATTGGTCATTAGTGAACGGGTCGTCAGCCGTATGCGAACCGCCCAATACCTGGTTTCCACGATAGTTGGAACAGGCGCGCGTGGCGGCATCGCGACACCAGCAATAATTGCCGGCGGCCGAAACGGGAGCGGCGACCGCGAAGACCAGGCCCAAGGAGGCGAAGGCCGTGCAAATGGAAAAGAATTTCGGAAGACGCATATTACGGTGCGGTGTTCGGGCAACAACGTCGGGTCGTATCTCCGGCGCACAGTCCGGGGATGCAGCCGCGGCGCGTCATCTCGGCCTGTTGCGCGGCGGCGTCATCCACGGAGGCCGTGAGGTATTGGCAACTATACGTGGGGTGAGCCGTCGTGCAGGCATCCGCGCCACCACCCGTATCCGAACGGAAGGTGTCATACACCGTCGTCACAAGGGCGCCGGCACCGAATACCAGAATCATGCCGATCAAGGCATTTTTGATCATATCCTTGGCGCGGCCGACATTCCCGCCGGAGCCCGCGGTGATATAGAGCACGCCCCCATACACAAACGTGGCCAGCAGAATGGCGCCGGACAAACCGAACAGGAAGTTGGCGAAATTCACCCCGGTACGGACGATATCATCGAGAGAACAGTCCCCTGTCTGGATGCAAGCCGGGAGCTGGAGGCGAAAAAACGATCCGCCCGTGGAAGCCGTCCCGCCGGTTGTGCCGCCCGTGCCCACGCGACCACCGATTCCCGGCGAGCAACACATGACGTCCGTCCCGCCGGGACACAAACCCGACACGCAATTCTGGGAGCGGTCCGAAGCCGACACGCTGCCCGTCAGGCGCTGGCACGCAAAAGAAGAAAACGGGCTTCCGGACGCGGTCGCGGCGTTATTTGCCGTCGTCTGTTGATCGGGAGAGAGCGTGGAAAGATCACCGCAAGTCGGGACCGGCTGG
>Ga0335069_10005760_pt1 | contig 18151 bp, 17 predicted proteins | sample Lox_Sample_11_FD_206714 | JGI IMG/M metagenome (GOLD analysis project Ga0335069, IMG submission 206714) | Soil microbial communities from Loxahatchee National Wildlife Refuge, Florida, United States - Lox_Sample_1.1 | ecosystem: Environmental > Terrestrial > Soil > Wetlands | place: USA... | reverse complement strand
CGCTCTCGCCCCTTCTCGACAACTACGACCACGTCGTGCTCGATCTCGACGGCTGCGTGTGGATCGGCGACGCGTGCACGCGCGAGGCGCCGCAGGCGATCTCGGAGCTGCGCGGCGCCCGCAAGGAGCTGATGTTCCTGACCAACGACGCGCGCCACTCGCCCGAGGAGTACGTGCGCAAGCTGTGGTCGCTCGGCGTGCGGGCCTCACTCGAAGAGGTGGTGACCGTCGGGTCGGCGATCCAGTTCGCGCTCGCGCAGCGCGCTCCCGGCAGGGGCGCGTACGTGATCGGCGCGCCCGCGGTGTTCCGCCACGTCGCGGAATCGGGCCACCGGGTGCTCAACGGCACCGAACTCGCCGCGCAGGCCGATGTCGTCGTGCTCGCCGAGCACGACGAGCTCCGCTTCACCGATCTGCGTGCGGCGATCCAGGCCGTGCTCGGCGGGGCCGAGATGCTCGCCACGGCCCGCGACCGCACGTTTCCGACGGGGGATGGTCTCGCTCCGGGCACGGGCGCGCTCGTCGCCGCGATTGAGTATGCGACGAACCGCACCGCCAGGATCGTCGGCAAGCCCGACCCGCAGATCTTCCGGACCGCGCTCGACCGGCTCGGACCCGGGTCCACGCTCGTCGTCGGTGACCGTCTCGACTCGGACCTCGGCGGTGCCGCTGCCGCCGGACTCGACGCGGCGATCGTGCTCACCGGAGTGACGTCGCGCGCAGATGCGGAGGCGGCCGAGGACCCGGCTCCGGTCGCGATCGCCGAGGATCTCCATGCGCTCGTGGTGGGCACCTGAATGCTGTCGTTGATCGTCAACCCCTCGGCCGGCGGCGGCCGCGCCGGCAAGGTCCTCCCGGAGGTGCAGGCGGGCCTCTCGGAGCTTGGGATCGAGTATCACGTCGAGCGCACGCGGAGCCTCGAGCACGCCCGCGAGCTCGCTCGCGCGGCCGCCGACGGCAACGAAATTGCGGCCGCGCTCGGGGGCGACGGATTGATCGGAGCGGTCGCGGACGTGCTGAAGGACTGCGACGGCGTGCTCGGCGTCTTGCCGGGCGGCCGCGGCAACGACTTCGCGCGCGTGCTCGGAATCCCGCTCGAGGCACGCGCCGCGTGCGACGTGCTCGCCCACGGCGAGATCCGTAGGCTCGATCTCGGGCGCGTCGGCGCGAGCACGTTCATCGGGATCGCCAGCTGCGGATTCGACTCCGACGCCAACCGGATCGCCAACGAGACGAAGCTCGTCCGCGGGAACCTCGTCTACACGTACGGCGCGCTGCGCGCCCTGTGGAGCTGGAAGCCAGCCCGGTTCGAGGTGCGTGTCGACGGCGGCGAGCCCCACGTCGTGTCCGGATACACCGTCGCCGTCGCGAACTCCAAGGCGTACGGCGGGGGGATGTACATGGCGCCGGACGCGTCGCTCGAGGACGGCCAGTTCGACGTGATCATCGTCGGGCACGTGCCGAAGGGGCGTTTTCTGCGCTTGCTGCCGACCGTGTTCAAGGGCGAGCACGTCCGCCAGCCGAACGTCGTCGTCCTGCGGGGACAAGACGTGCACGTCAGCGCCGATCGCCCGTTCACGATGTACGCCGACGGAGACCCGATCGCCGAGCTTCCGGTGACCGTCGACGTGCTGCCCGGCGCGGTGCGGGTGTTGGTCCCGGCGGGTCCGATGGCTGGGCGATGACGGCGCTCGGAGCGAAGATCGCCGCCGCGCGCGCGGTCGGCGAGCTCGCGCGCCGCGCCGGCCGCGGCGGCGGGACGAGCCTGCCGGGGAAGGTGCTGATGCGCCTCGAGCCCCATGCGATCGCCGAGCTCTCCGGCCGGCTGTCCCGCGGCTCGGTGCTGATCTCCGCGACGAACGGCAAGACGACGACGGCGGCGATGGTCGCCTCGGTGCTCGAGCGGTCCGGGGTCTCGCTCGTCCACAACCGCGCCGGCGCGAACATGGCCGGAGGGATCGCGTCCGCGCTGCTGGCCGCGACCAAGTCGCACAAGCGGATCGACGGCGAGCTCGGCCTGTTCGAGGTCGACGAGTTCTGGCTTGACCGCGTGACCGAGGAGCTCGACCCGCGCGCGATCCTCCTCGGCAACCTGTTCCGCGACCAGCTCGACCGCTACGGCGAGCTCGAGACGATCGCCGACCGCTGGGCCGGGGTCGTCACCGCGCTCCCGGCCGGAGCCCAGCTCGTGCTCAACGCCGATGATCCGCTGATCGCCGACCTCGGGCGAGACCACGCCGGTGTGACGTACTTCGGCGTCGAGGACGCGTCGATGGCGCTGCCGGAGATGCAGCACGCGTCGGACTCAAAGCATTGCCGGCGGTGCGGCGCCGCATACGTGTATGACGCGGTGTACCTCGGCCACCTTGGTCGCTACCGCTGCCCGTCGTGCGGGCAGGAGCGGCCGGCGCCGACGATCGCCGCCGAGAAGATCGAACTGCACGGCACGCGCGCCGCGCGGTTCGAGCTGCGCACGCCGGCCGGCCGCGGCGTCGTCGAGTTGCCGCTGCCCGGCCTCTACAACGTCTACAACGCGCTCGGCGCCGCGGCGCTGTGCCTCACCCTGGGGGTGTCGCTCGAGCACGTGCTCGCCGGCCTGCACGCCGTCACGGCCGCGTTCGGCCGGGCCGAATCGGTCGCGATCGGCGATCACGAGTTGTCGATTCTCCTGATCAAGAACCCGGCCGGCGCGAACGAGATCCTGCGGACGCTCGCGCTCGAGTCCGGCGAGCTCGACCTGCTCGCGATCCTCAACGACCGCACGGCCGACGGTCACGACGTCTCGTGGGTGTGGGACGCGGACTTCGAGGTGATCGCCTCACGCGCGCGGGAGGTGACGTGCGCGGGCACCCGCGCCGCCGAGCTCGCGTTGCGCTTGAAATACGCGGGCGTACCCACGGAGCGGCTGACGGTCGTCCCGAGCCTGCCGGACGCGCTCGATCATGCGCTCGCGCAGGCGCCGTCACGCCGGCTGTTTGCACTGCCGACGTACACGGCGTTGCTCGAGCTGCGCGACGAGCTCGCGGGGCGCGGCCACGTGGCGCAGTTCTGGCAACGATCGCAAGCGGCGCCATGACGGCCGTGATCTGGCACGACATCGAGTGCGGGGCGTACGCGGAAGACCTCGGGCTGTGGCGCTCGCTCGCCGACGAGCACGGCGATCCGATCCTCGACATCGGCGCCGGCACCGGGCGCGTGTCGCTCGATCTCGCCCGGCACGGACACCGCGTCACCGCCCTCGAGCTCGACGGGGAGCTGCTCGACGAGCTGGCGCGACGTGCCGGTGGGCTTCCGCTCCAGACCACCCGTGCCGACGCGCGCACATTCGAGCTTGGTGCCCGCTTCCCGCTTTGCATCGTGCCGATGCAGACGATCCAGCTGCTCGGCGGACGCGACGGCCGGCTGGCGTTTCTGCGCTCTGTGCGCCGCCACCTCGAGCCCGGCGGCCGGCTCGCGATCGCGATCGCCGAGATGCTCGATCTGTACGAGGTTCTCGACGGCATGCCGGCTCCGCTCCCGGATATCCGTGAGCTCGACGGCGTCGTGTACTCGAGCCAGCCCACTGCGGTTCGGGCGACCGGCGGGCAGTTCGTGCTCGAGCGCCGCCGCGACATCGTCACCGCACGCGGGGAGCGCACGAGCGAGCACAACGCGATCGAGCTCGACCGGCTCAGCGCCGGCGCGCTCGAGCAGGAAGGACGCGAAGCGCACCTGCGGCCTGCCGGACGGCTCGAGATCTCGGCGACGCACGACTACGTCGGCAGCACCGTGGTGATGTTCGATGCGTGAGCTGCGGGTCTGCGCCCTCTACCCCGAGCTGATGAACATCTACGCCGACCGCGGCAACCTGCTGCTGCTCGAGCGCCGCTGCCGCTGGCGCGGGATCGGGTTCTCGGTTCACCCGAGCGATCTCGGCGAGCCGCTCGATCCCGACGGCGCCGACCTCTACTACATCGGGGGCGGCCAGGACCGCGACCAGAAGCTGTGCGCGCTCGATCTCGCGGAGGTCAAGCGCGACGCCCTGCACGCCGTCGCGGCTCGCGGCGGGGTGATCCTCGCCGTGTGCGGCGGCTACCAGCTGCTCGGCCACTCCTACCAGCTCGGCGAGGAGTCGCTGCCCGGAGTGGGCCTTGTTGACCTGACGACGGTGCGTTCGGATGGACCGCGTCTGATCGGGAACGTCGCGATCGAGGTCGAGCTCGATCATGGCGACCGGCGCGTCCTCGCGGGGTTCGAGAACCACGGCGGGCGCACTCATCTTGGCGGGCAGTCGCAGCCGCTCGGACGTGTGCTGCACGGTCACGGGAACAACGGCCAGGATGGCTTCGAGGGGGTCCGTGACGGAAGCGTGATCGGCACGTATCTCCACGGCCCGCTGCTGCCGAAGAATGCCTGGTTCGCAGACTGGCTGATCCGGGCGGCGCTGGGACTTGAGGAGCCACTTGCGCCGCTCGACGACGAGCTCGAGGATGCAGCTCATGCGGACGCCCGCCGCGCCGCCGGGCTGTAGTTCATTACGTTCAGCTCCTACGATGCTCGCCGTCCGTCCCCCGAGCATGCCGCCCTCACGCCACATAGCGACAACCGCAATCCTGCTGGCCGCGATGGCGTTGCTGTCCGCCTGCGGGTCCGCGCAGGATGACTCCGCAGCGGCCACGAGCGGCCCCCCGCCGGTGAGCGCAGCGACGACCTCGACGACGACGACGACCACCACCACCACCACCACCACAACGACGACGAGTGTCCTCCCTGGCGCGGGCAAGCCGACCGTCACGATCGGCGATAAGAACTTCACCGAGCAGTTCATCCTCGGGGAGCTGTACGGCGAGGCGCTCAAGGCCCAGGGATTCAGCATCGTGCTGGACCGCAACATCGGGCCGCCCGAGGTCACGATCCAGGCGCTCGAGAGCGGACGGCTCGGGATGTACCCCGAGTACCTCGGAGCCTGGAATCAGACGATCGCGGGCGAACAGCGGACCTTCCACACGCTGGCGGCGGCGTACCGCTCGGGTCAGCGCTACGCCGTGGACCACGGGCTCGAGCTCCTCACGCCGACGCCGTTCAGCAACACCGACGCGATTGGCGTCCTCCAGGGCTACGCGGACGAGCACAAGCTGCGCTCGCTCGCCGATCTGCGCCGGGTGGCGCCGACGATGACGATCGGCGGGCCCGTGCAGTTCCAGCAGAACCCGAACGGGTTGCCGGCGATCGAGCAGGCCTACGGATTCGTGCCCGCGGCGTTCAAGCCGCTCGACGTCGGCTCTCAGTTTCAGGCGCTGGACCAGGGAACGGTTCAGGGAGCCGACGTGAGCACGACCGACGGCGCGCTCACGAGCGGCAACTACGCGCTGCTGCGCGACCCGCTGCGCACGTTCGGGTGGGGCAACGTCGTCCCGGTGATCTCGGTCAAGGTGATGGATGCGGAAGGGCCCGTGTTCACCCAAACGATCGGGCAGGTGAGCCGGCTGCTCACGACCTCGGTGATGCGGCGGCTCAATGCCGCCGTCGACATCTCAAACCAGGATCCCGCGGTCGTCGCCAAGCAGTTCCTGGAAGCGAACGGGATTCCGGCGCAGACGGTGTGACACCGGCGCGCGGCCGCACCGGCCCACCGTGCGGGGCCGTCAGGACCCGCTCGAGCCGAACCCGCCGGCGCCGCGCTCGGACAGCGCGAGTCCGTCGACCTCGAGGACCTCAGGCGCATGGACCTCGACGAGCACGAGCTGCGCGATCCGGTCTCCCGCCGCGATCTCGACACCGGCGCGGCGATCGGTGTTGAGCAGCAGCACCTTGATCTCGCCGCGGTACCCGGCGTCGATCAGCCCGGGCGCGTTGACGATCGCGATGCCGTGCCGGGCCGCGAGGCCCGAGCGCGGCAACACGAGGCCGGCCTGTCCGTCGGGGATCTCGACGGCGATGCCGGTCCGCAGCGAACTCCGCTCCCCGGGCCCGAGTGCGGCTGCGTCGAGCGAGTACAGATCGAGGCCCGCATCGCCCGGATACGCGCGCGTGGGGAGCTTCGCCCGCGGATCCAGGCGGCGCACCCGCAGCGCGTTCATGTGCGGTGCCCGTTGAGGGCGAACGGCTCGTAGCGGGCCGCGACCGTCGCCGGCAGCCGCGCGATCACGCGGACGCCGTCGGGCCGGTCCTCGCGCTCGAGATCGCCGGCGATCTCGTGCAGTTCCGCGAGCCGGCCCCCCTCGTCGAACGGGATCAGCAACTCGACCTCGCGCAGCGTCCGCGCGAACTCATCCTCGATCCGCTCGACAAGCTCGCTGAGGCCCTCGCCGGTCGCCGCCGAGACGAGCACCCCGTCGCGGTGGCGGTTGGCGAGCTCCGCCCGGCGCTCCTCGTCGATCAGGTCGGCCTTGGCGAGGACGAGGACCCGCCGAGCCTCGTGCGCGCCGATCTCCTGGAGCACGTCCTCGACCGCTGTCGTCATCGCCAGCAGCTCCTCCTCGGGCACGGACGCGTCGACGACGTGGAGGATGAGGTCCGCAAGCCGCGTTTCCTCGAGGGTCGTGCCGAATGCCTCCACGAGCTGGTGCGGAAGCTTGCGAATGAAGCCGACCGTGTCGGTCAGCAGGTAGTCCCGTCCGGAGGTTCGCAGAACCCTGGTCGTCGGGTCGAGCGTGTGGAACAGGCGATCGCCGACGCCGGCACTCGCGCCGGTGAGCGCGTTGAGCAACGTCGACTTGCCGGCGTTCGTGTAGCCGGCGAGCGCGACCGAGGGCAGATGCGCACGAGCGCGTTCGGCGCGCATGACCGTGCGGCTGGAGCGAACGTGCGACAGCTTGCGTTTGAGCGCCGCGATGCGATCCCGCGCGAGGCGGCGGTCGGTTTCGATCTGGGTCTCGCCCGGTCCGCGCGTTCCGATGCCGCCGTCCATGCGGCCCGCGCCGAGCCGCTCGAGGTGCGACCACAGGCCCCGCATGCGGGCGAGGTTGTACTCGAGCTGCGCGAGCTCGACCTGGAGCTTGCCCTCGGCGCTGTGCGCGTGCGCGGCGAAGATGTCAAGGATGATCGCGGTGCGGTCGATCACCGGTATGCCGAGCTCCTTCTCGAGGTTGCGCTCCTGGCGCGGCGAGAGCTCGTCGTCGCACGCGACGAGGTTCGCGTCCGAGCGCGCGATCTCGGCCTTGAGCTCCTCGAGCTTGCCGGATCCAAGGTATGTGTTCGGATGCGGGTGCTCGCGGCGCTGGACGAGCTCGCCGACGCCGGCGACGCCGGCGGTCCGCAGCAGCTCGCGGAGCTCGGCCAGCTCGTGCCCGTCGCCGTCCGGGAGGGCGGCGATCAGGAACGCACGCTGCCGCGCGCGGCCCTGCGGCCGCTGAGAATCCGGAGAGCTCCGCGTGCGCCCGTGGCGGCTTTGTTGCACGGTGTCCATGGTAGCCGCGGCCCTGGCGGCGTCACCGACCGGACCCGCCGGCGCTACTGGAAGTGAAGGTCCTGGCTGCCGGTGATCTCGACCTTGTTGCCGCTCGCGATGTGGATCGTGATCGTGCCGGAGTGGTCGGTCCCGGTCGTCTTGTCGTGCAGCACGACCTTGCAGTCGTAGGTCGCGCCGGCGGTTTCCTTGACGCCGCCGGGGCACTTGGCCGATTTGACCGTGACCTTGCCCTGGCCGAACTTCTTCACGTAGTCGTTGATCAGATGTTCGCCCGACGCGGCGGAGTCAAATCCCCCGCAGGCGCTCACGCCGAGGGCGCAGGTCAGCGCTCCAACGACCACTGCGCCAGACGTCCGCCGGCGAGAACGAGTCTTCATGTCGTACTTCTCCTCACGATGTCGGTCAGGGTGCGCCTAACCCTCCCACGAACCGCGGACGATTGCTACAGCCCGCGGATCCGCTCGACCGCCTCGATCAGCCGCTCGTCAGGGGTCGTCAACGAGATGCGGAAGAAGCCCTCGCCGCTGCGACCGTAGGCGCCGCCGGGCGAGATCACGACGCCCGCATGCTCGAGCACGTGCTCGCAGTATGCCGCGGCGGACGCGAAGCCGTCCGGCACCGGCGCCCACACGTAGATCGTGCCCTTCGGCGGGGTGACGGCGACGCCCGCCTGGGCGAGCGCGTCGCAGACGAGATCGCGGCGACGCCGGTACACGTCGTTCATCGCGCGGACCTGATCGTCGAGCTCGGGCGCGAGCGCCGCCGCGCCTGCCAGCTGGACGGCCTCGAACAGGCCCGAGTCGATGTTCGACTTCAGCCGCCAGTAGTGCTCGATCGCCTCGGCGTTGCCGACGATCGCGGCGCAGCGCCAGCCGGTCATGTTGTAGCCCTTCGACAGCGAGAACACCTCGACGCCGACGTCCTTGGCGCCCGGCGTCGCGAGGAACGACGGCGCGACATAGCCGTCGTACGTCGTCTCGCTGTAGGCGTTGTCGTGGACGGCGAGGATCTCGTGTCTGGCGGCGAGCTCGACGATCTCCGCGAACAGGCCGTCGGGAGCGATCGCGCCGGTCGGGTTGTTCGGGTAGTTGAAGAACATCAGCCGCGCGCGCTCGAGGACGGTCTGCGGGATTGCCTCGAGGTCCGGCGCAAAGCCCCGCTCGCGCAGCAGCGGCATCAGCTCCGGCTCGCCGCCGGTCAGCAGCGGCCCGCCGGTGTACACCGGGTACCCGGGGTCCGCGGCGAGCGCGACGTCGCCGGGATCGAGGAACGCGAGGTTGAGGTTGAAGATGCACTCCTTGGCGCCGATCGCCGCCATCACCTCGGTCTCCGGGTCGAGCGTCACGCCGAAGCGGCGCTCGTAGAACGACGCGACCGCCTCGCGGAACTCGGCGCGTCCGCGGTTGGTCGGATACGTGTGCGTGTTCGGATCGGCCACGGCGCGTTGCGCAGCCGCCACGATCGCCGCATAGGTCGGGGTGTCGGGATCGCCGATCCCCAGGCTGATCACGTCGACGCCGGCGGCTCGCTTGGCCGCGATCTTGCGTTCCAGCTCCGCGAACAGGTACGGGGGGAGCTTCTCCAGACGCCTACTCGATCGCATGCAGCTCCTTTACGAACTCCGCGGACAGCGTGCCCCGGAACACCGGGATCGCCCATCCGGTGAGGTTGATGTGCAGATCCTGCGAGACCTCGACCTCCAGCTCGCCGCCGTCGAGCACCACGGTGACCGGCGCCTGGCCGCCGTGCACGACATACGCAACAGCCGCCCCGGTCGCGCCCGTGCCGCTCGCGGACGTCTCCCCCACGCCGCGCTCGAAGATGCGCGCGCGGATCCGGCCCGGCGCGAGCGCGGTGAACCACGACACGTTCGTGCGGTTGGGGAACAGCTCGTGATGCTCGATGCCGGGGCCGATCGCCGGCAGGTCGAGCGCGGCGAGCTCCGTCTCGCCGGCGACGACGATCGCGCATTGCGGATTTCCGACCTGGACGTGCTGAAAGCGCCATGTGTGCGGCCCGGCCGTGAGCTGCCCCCGCCCGTCCGGAGCCCCCGACGGAAAGTCGGCGCTCCGCAGCCGGGCCTGGCCCATCTCGACGCTGCAGGTGCGCTCCGAGGTGATCCTCGCGTGCACCGGGCCCGCCGACGTCTCGATCGAGAACGTCGCCGCATCCGTCCAGCCGCGGCGGCGCAGGTACAGGATCGCCTCCCGGACGCCGTTGCCGGACAGCTCAGCCTCGGACCCGTCGGGGTTGAAGATCCGCAGCCGCGCCACGAACCCCGGTTCGTCGGCGGCGGACAGCAGCAGGATGCCGTCGGAGAACACGCCCGTGTGTCCCGCGCACACGGCGCGGATCCGCGCCGGCGTGAGCGCCCACGGGAGCGCCGCGTCCTCGATGATCATGTAGTCGTTGCCGAGCGCCTGCCACTTCTCGAAGTCCACGCGGGCGCAGTCTATGTACCGTCGCCCCGCGATGACCCAGCGCGTGCGCTCGATCTCACTCCCGATCGTGCTCCTCGGGGTCCTCTCGCTACTCTCGCTCGGGGCCCGCGTCGCGTGGCTCAACGACCCGTGCCAGAGTCCGTGCGGCACATCGACGGACCACGTGCTCGTGTTCGACGAGTCCTACTACGTCAACGCGGCACGGATCATCGCCCGGATCGCCCCGCCCCCCAACGCGACGTACGCGACCGCCCCGCTCGGCGATGATCCGAACGCCGAGCACCCCCAGCTCGTGAAGCTGCTGATGGCAGGCTCGATCGAGCTGCTCGGCGACGGGCCGCTCGCATGGCGCCTGACGAGCCTCGTGTTCGGCTCGCTGGCGATCCTCGGCATGTTCGCGCTCGTGCGCGCAGCGGGCGGCGGACCGTGGGTCGCGCTCGGCGCGGCGACGCTGATGGCGGCCGACACCCTGCTGCTCATCCACAGCCGAATCGGAACCCTCGACGTGCCGGTCGCGGCGATGATGATCTGGGCGGCGGTGCTGTATCTGCGCGGTCGGCCGCTCGCGGCCGGCGTGGCGATCGGCGTCGGCACGTGCATGAAGCTCGTCGCGCCGTACGTCCTGCTCGTGCTCGCCCTGTACGAGGCCGGACGCGCGATCCGCGCGCGCCGCGAGCGCACGCGTGAGCGGTGGTGGCGTCCGGTCCGACGGCTGGCGTCCTGCGGCGCGCTCGCGGCCGGCGTGTTCGTCGGCCTGCTCGCCGTGCTCGACCGGATCGCGCCCCCGTATGACCCGTTGACGTCCAGGCGTGTCACGGGCGGCGTGTTCGGGCACATCGCGCACATGCTCACCTACGCCGCCCACCAGACGAGCCCGCACGGGCCGACCGGCATCGCCTCGGACCCGTGGACGTGGATCGTCGACTACAAGCCGATCACCTATCTGAACGTCAATCCGAGCAAGCCCGTGCCGGGGCTGATCGACGTTCGGCCGGCCGTGCACTTCACCGGGGTCATGAGTCCGCCGCTGATGGCGCTCGCGCTGCCGTCGCTCGCGCTCGCGGCGTGGACAATCGCGAGTCAGCTGCGTGGCCGGCCGGGTGTCGCCGAGGAGGGCGAGCTACCGCTCGTCGGTCTCGCGTGGTTCATCGGGACATGGCTCCCGTTCGCGTTGCTTGCGCTCCTGTTCGACCGGACCAGCTACCTCTATTACATGGTCGTCGTGATGCCCGGGATCTACATCACGGTCATGTATCTGCTGTACCGGGCACGGCGCCACCGGAAGCTGATCGCGCTGTACGCGCTGACGGTGCTGATCGCGGCGATCGCGCTGTATCCACTCGTGCCGCTGCCGTGGCCGTAAGGTGTTGTTATGGGGGCGCTGTGCGCCCGTCGCCCGCGGCCCACAGCACGACGATCTCGCTCGCGACGTCGGCGGGTGTGCGGCCGGTCACGTCGAGCACGTTGACCGCGGCGAGCTTGCGCATCCACGTGAGCTGCCTGCGCGCGTAGTTGCGGGTCCGTCGCTTCATGGCGTCGATGTCGCCGGTGAGCAGTTCGTCGAACCCGAGCGCCTTCCGCGCAGTCGTCGATGCCCCCGTGGCGTGCGCCCGCATGACCTCCGCCTGCGCGCCGCCGGCGACCATCTGGCCGACGCGCGCGTCGATCCGCGCGTACAGCTGCTCGCGCTCCATCACGAGTCCGATCAGCAGCGTCGGGCGGCGCACCGCGTCGGTCCACAGCTCCGACTCGCCGTCGGGCGGCTCGAGCTCCCCGGCGTCGAGCAGCTCGAGCGCGCGCACGATCCGCTGGCGGTCGGTCGGCCGGATCTCGGCAGCGGCCCACGGCGCCCGCTGCGCGAGGACGGCGTGCAGCGCCGCCGGCCCCCGCTGCTCGAGCTCGGCCAGCCAGCGCTCCCGCACGCCTTCGGGCGGCGCCGGACGGAGGCTCAGCTGGGTCAGCGCGGCGCGCAGGTACAGCCCCGTCCCGCCGACGACGATCGGGCGCTCGCCGCCCTCGACCAGCGCGTCGATCTCGGCGTGCGCGAGCTCGGCGTACTGACCGGCGCTGAACTGCGCGTCGACAGGCAGGAACGAGATCAGGCGATGCTCGAGCTGGGCCCGCTCCGCCGGACCCGCGGCCCCGGTGAGGACTTCCAGCCCGGCGTACACCTGCAGCGCATCCGCCGAGACGGCGACCGGACGCTCTCCGCGCTCGCGCAACCGCTGCGCGAGCGCGATCGCGACCGCTGTCTTGCCGACACCGGTCGGACCGAACAGCGCAATCACCTCCGCACGCGGCATGTCGCGCAGTATCGTGAAGCGATCGCAGCAGAGGATTGGAAGTGAGCGTCACCGCTGGCGCCGGGCTGTCCGCCGGTCACGATCCGCTCGAGGCCGGTCGCGATGCGGCGGGCGCCGCCGCACGGTCGCTCGGAACCGCCGAGCCCGACCTCGCGGTCGTGTTCGCGAGTGGCCGGCATCTGGCCGGGCCCGACGCGCTGCTCGCGGGCGTCCGCAGCGCGCTGCGCCCGCGGGCGCTGATCGGCTGCGGCGCCGGCGGCGTGCTCGCCGAGAGCCGCGAGCTCGAGTCGGGGACCGCGGTCGCCGTGTGGGCGGCCGACTTCGGCGATGCCGCCGCGGCGACCCCCTTCCACGCGAGCGTGGAGGGGGACGGCGAGGATGCGTGGCTCGACGGGCTGCCCGAGATCGCGGCGGCGTCCGGCGCGATCGTCCTCTCGGATCCGTACTCGTTTCCGGCCGAGGTGGCGCTGGCGGAGTTTCAGGAGCGCGCACCCGGCATGCCTGTGCTCGGCGGGCTCGCGAGCGCGCGCGCGCCGGGTGGCGGCGGCGCGCTGTTCTGCGGCGAGCAGGTGTGCGCGAGCGGCGCCGTCGGCGTCACGCTGCACGGCGTGGAGATGCTCCCGTGCGTCTCGCAGGGCGCCGCGCCGTTCGGGCGCGAGGTCACGATCACGGCGGCCGAGGGCAACGTGATCCATGAGCTGGCCGGCCGCCCCGCGATCGAGACGGTGCAGCGGATCATCGCGGAGCTCACGCCCCGCGAGCGGGCGATCGTCGCCGGCGGGCTCCTGATCGGGATCGTGATCGACAGCGGCAAGCCGGACTACGAGCAGGGTGACTTCCTCGTCCGCGGTGTCCTCGGCGCCGATCCGGACACCGGCAGTCTGGTCGTCGGCGCGACCGTGCGCGAGGGTCAGATCGTGCGCCTCCAGGCACGCGACGCCGAGTCCGCCGACGCCGATCTGCGCCGCGCCCTGCGGCTACGGACCGAAGCGATGCACGGCCGGCCGCCGGCGGGAGCGCTGCTGTTCTCCTGCAACGGCCGGGGCCGCGCGATGTTCGGGACGCCCGATCACGATGCGACCGTCGTCGACCGCGAGCTGCACGGTGCTCCGGCCGCCGGGTTCTTCGCCGCAGGCGAGATCGGGCCGGTCGGCGGGCGCAGCTTCCTGCACGGCTTCACGGCGACGCTCGCCGTGTTTCCTCAATAGGCCGGCGATCGCGCCGCGCCGAGAGCCGGCGCGGCGCGATGCCATCCGATCAGTGCCCGTGGTCGCCGCCGGCGAGCTGCGCGACGAAGCTCGGCGCGCTCGGCGTTCCGAGCCCGCTCGAGAGGTCGTAGCCCGGTCCGGCGGTGTATCCATGGACCGTGTAGGTCACGTTGTCCGAGTTCGTGAACGTCACGGTGTTGTTGCCGGCCGTGATGTCCGTGATCCCAGAACCGTGGCGACGGTCACCGAGCTGGTAGAGCGCCGGTCCGAGCACGCCGAGGTCACGATGGGCCGCGTGGTCGGCGAGCGCGACGATGCCGGAGAACAGCGGGCTTGCCTCACTCGTCCCGCCGACCAGGTACCAACCGGGCCCCGGGATGCCGGCGGGTACATTGGTGTACCCGATGTACACGACCGCGGCACCGTCGACGGCCGCCGACAGGCTGACGTCAGGCGTGCCGCGCCGGTGGCCGACGACGCCCGCGACGCTGTCCTGGAAGAACGGCCGCGAGAACACCGCCGAGACGCCGCCGCCGCCGGCGGCCGGCGACCCAAACAGCGCCTGGTCGTTCCAGACGTTGTCGGGCGCGGTGCGGTTGCCGTTGGCGTCCAGATGCAGCTGCGTGCCGCCCACCGAGGTGACGAGCGGATCGCTCGACGGCCAGCTGTTGACCCGGAACGGGTAGAAGTCGATCAGGTTCGACTGGTAGTCCGTCGCGCCCCCGTCGCCCGAGGCCCCGAGCACGGTGACCCCGTGCAGCGCAGCGTTGATGAACGCGCTGCGCAGCGCGAAGATCGACTGCGGGTTCGGGAACGTCTCCTCGGTCGCGCCGAAGCTCTGGCTGATCACATCACCGAGGTGATGGTTGATCACGTAGTTCTCGGCCTGGACGATCTCCGGGAAGCCCGTCGTGCCCTCTGTCTCCGACACCGGGGTCTCGACGAGCAGGATGTTCGCCCCCGGCGCCATCGTGTGGGCGTACTCGACGTCGAGCGTGGTTTCGAAACCCCAGTTGCCCATGTCGGCGTCGGTGGGGTCGTACGGCGGCGGCGCTCCCGCCGGAGTGATGATCTTGAACGACGGCGGGTCCTGCAGGTTGTTCGCCTGATCGAACGTCTGCAGGTCGGCCTGGATCGTCGGCGAGCCGAACGAGTCGACGATCACGATCGTCTTGCCCTGGCCGGTGTTCCCTGCCTTGAACACGGCGTTGACGCCGTAGGCCTGCTGGAACTGGGCCGGCTCGTAACACGCGATCCCGAAGTCCGTTTCACACTGGTCCGTCGTCGGCGGTGCCGCGAACCGGTGTGGCACCGCCACGTGCAGCGGCGCAGCCGCCGCGACCCCTGACAGTGCGAACGTGATTGCTCCCGTCGCAAGTAAGCCCCTGAAAACACGAGTGCTCAAGCGCACCTCCACATTCGTCTGCGGGCGGATAGGAAGGCGGGTATTCAATCACCTCAATCAAGCCCTGCCCTGCGAGCATTACACTGCCGCCGCGATGAGCCTCGTCGGCGGAAGTGTGCTCGTGACCGGTGCGACCGGGGGCATCGGCCACGCGATCGTCCGGGCGTTTGCCGCTCGTGGTGCGGACCTGATCATCACCGGGAGGCGGCTGGATGTGCTGGAGCCGCTCGCCGCCGAGGTCGGCGCGCGCGCGGTCGGCTGCGACCTCGCCAACCGTGACGACGTCGCCGCACTTGCGGCCGAGGCCGCCGGTGTGGACGTGTTCGTCGCGAACGCGGCGGTGCCCGCCAGCGGCGTCCTCACCGAGCTCACGCCCGAGCAGATCGACCGGATGCTCGAGGTGAACCTCCGCGCTCCGATCGCGCTCGCGCGGTCGCTGGCGCCACTGATGATCGAGCGCCGGCGCGGGCACATGGTGTTCATCTCATCGCTCGCCGGCAAGGCGGCTTCGCCCGCCTCGTCGATCTACTCGGCGACGAAGTTCGGCCTGCGCGGGTTCGCGCTCGGCTTGCGTGAGGACCTGCGGCCGTTTGGCATCGGCGCGTCGGTGGTACTCCCCGGGTTCATCCGCGACGCCGGCATGTTCGCCGACGCCAACGTCCACCTGCCCACGGGCGTCGGCACCCGCTCTCCGGACGATGTGGCGGCGTCCGTCATCCGCGCGATCGAACGCGACCGGGCCGAGGTCGAGGTCGCGCCGCTCGGGCTGCGCGTCGCCGCGAACTTCGCCGGCGTCGCCCCTCAGCTCGCCGGCACCGTCAGCCGCAAGATGGGCAGCGAGACGATCGCCTCGCGGCTCGCGGCCGGCCAGATGGACAAGCGGTAGCGCTGTCGGGCGGTCAGCGGGCGGGCGAGGACTCGTCCGGGATGACCGCGTGCTCGCCCGTGACCGACGCCAGCGCCGCGATGATCTCGTCCGCAAGCTGGGCTCCGTCGCTTGCGCGCTCGGGCGTCGCCTGCACGCGCACGACGACGTCATCCCCGTCGATCTCCTCGAGCAGCACGTTTGCCGGCGACCGCGTCGGGGTCCTGATCTCCTCGTCGAGGATCGCCTGCACCTGACTCGGCCGCACACCGGACCCGAGCCGCACCTTGACGTCGACGGGCTTGGGCTCACGCAGCGGCACGACCGCCGCACCGAGCACCACGCTGTTGGGGATCATGATCCGGTCCTCGCCGCGCGCGAGCGTCGTGTACAGCAGTCCGAGCGAGCTCACGATCCCCTCGGCCGAGCCTCCAACCGCACCGGCCTGCAGGCGGATCCGCTCCCCCACCCGGAATGGCCGCGCGCTGAGGAGCACCATCCCCGCGATCAGGTTGCCGAGTGTCTGTTGCGCTGCGAGACCGATGACGACCGCGGTAAACGCGCTTCCGGCGACCAGCGCCGCGGGATTGACGCCGGCCACCCGCAACGCAATGAGCAGCGTGATGCCCATCGTCACGAGGCGAATCAGGAACCCGACCGACCCGGCCGTTGCCGGGTCCATCCGCCGGAAGATCATCGGGGCCAGCGCCTTGCCGGCGACGCGCGCGATTGTCCAGCCCAGCACGAGCAGGATCACGACCGTCGCGATCTGCAGCGGCGTGTCCCACTTGCTGTTCGGGCCGATCCCGAACCACGCCTCCCTGTTGTCGTAGAGCACGAGCACCGCGATCAGCAGCGGCACGAGCACGAACAGCTCCTGCTTGGCCCGGCGCAGCGCCTTCTGGTTGACATCGACGGCCAGCCCGACCCGCTCCCAGGCCTCGCTGCGCGTCTCGAACATACGCTCGAGGTGCAGATCGCGATGGGGCTTGAGCAGTCGTTTCATCTCGTCGTTCAGGGGACCCAGTGTGCCCGGGTTGCCTCTCTCCTACCACCAGAATGCGGTCTGGGTTTCATCGGCATTGCTGAAGCTTTGCTCAAAACAGGGTCGTTTGCACCACCTCCTTCCTGCGCTCCGAGGTCGCCGGGGCAGGGTCAAAGACGCGACCGCGCGTGCGCTCCCCCGGCGCCGCGTCAGAACCCGCGACCAGCTGCGCCAGGCGTTCGCGCTCCGCGACCGGCACATATGCACCGCGTCGATACAGCTGCCGGTACCGCGGCACGAGGTCCGGACGGCTCGCTTGGAGCCAATCGGAGAACAGGCCTTTCAGCTCACCGCGGAGGTGCAGTGCGATTCCCGTGATGTATGCGGCGCCGACCTCCGACGCGAGCTCGAGAATCCGCGCGACCTGCTCTGGCGAGTCATTGATGCCCGGCATCAACGGCGCGATCAACACGCCCGTCCTGATCCCCGCCCGCGCCAGCTCAGCCACCGCCTCGAGCCGCGCGCGCGGATTCGGCGTGTGCGGCTCGGTCGCCCGCCATGCCCGCTCGTCGAGCGTCGGAACCGACAGCGCCGCGCTGAATTCCGTGCGCTCCGCGATCTCCTTCATCAGGGACAGATCGCGCAGCAGCAACGGGGATTTCGTCAGGACCGAGCACGGATTGGCCGCATCGCGCATCGCCTCCCAGATCCCGGGCATCAGCTTGTAGCGCCCCTCCACCCACTGGTAGGGGTCCGTGTTCGTCCCGAGCGCCACGTGCTCCTTCTGCCACGACGGCCGCGCCAGCTCCGCGCGCAGCAGCTCCGGCGCGTTGACCTTGACGACGATCTCCCGCTCGAACCCACGCCCGATGTCGAAGTCGAGGTACGCGTGCGTCGGACGGGCAAAGCAGTAGACGCACGCGTGGCTGCAGCCGCGATACGGGTTGATCGTCCAGCGGAACGGCATCCGCGACGCCTCCGGAACGCGGTTGAGAATCGACTTCGCACGGACTTCGTAGAAGCGCGTCTCGATCGCACCGGGAGCGTCGAAATGACGCACGATCGCCTCGTCCCGATAGCCGGGCAGCCGCGCTCGCTCCTCCGTTTCCACCGCCAGGTTCTGCCACCGCATAGAGGGTCGGGGGGACGCGTCAGCGAGCCGCGCGGGCTCGCCGACTGGCCTCGCGGCGCCTCCCCCCGCCACATCGATCCGTGTGTGCGGTTCTCCCGCACACACCCCGCGCCCCCGTACGCCGAGAGGTTCCTCCGCACTCGATCCCCGCGTCGAACCCCGCCTCGCGGCGGCACACGGGGGCCTCACTACCAGGGACCCTGGCATCCTCACGGACCGGACTCACACCGGCTGGCTGACCTGAGCTTGTCGATCGGTTACGCATACACACACCACGCCCGATCTCCTGGGCGCAGGCGAACGTATGTTCGCACATGCATCGGACGGACAACCCTCGCGGGTTGCGCGTACCGGTCCCCCCGTGAGTGTGAGCGGACGACCCCCGCCCGGGCGTGCGACACGCGTGAACGCCCGCGGTCAGC
>Ga0335069_10005759_pt1 | contig 18153 bp, 19 predicted proteins | sample Lox_Sample_11_FD_206714 | JGI IMG/M metagenome (GOLD analysis project Ga0335069, IMG submission 206714) | Soil microbial communities from Loxahatchee National Wildlife Refuge, Florida, United States - Lox_Sample_1.1 | ecosystem: Environmental > Terrestrial > Soil > Wetlands | place: USA... | reverse complement strand
CGTCGGAGCGGTCACCGGAGATCCGGGCCGGCAGCGCGCCGGTCAGCAGGTAGGTCGCGATCCGGTCATCGGTGCACGACACCCCGGACAGCGAGCCGGCATGCGTCGTCCCGCCGACGCCCTCGATCAGTACCGCCGCTGGGTAGCGCTTACGCACCTCGATCGCACCCGCCCACGGCGTGGCCGCGTCGTTGGTCTCCTCGACGAGCAGCAGGCCCCGGACCTGCGCGCCGCTGACGCTGGTCGGCGTGCCCGCGCGGGCGGGCCAGTACCGGCACGGCGCGTTGTACCAGGCGTTGTTCCAGGTCAAGAACGGCGAGGTCTGGTGCAGCGCCCAGTTGTCCTTGGCCCACGTGCCCCAGCCCTGCGGCCATGGGGCGTCGGTGCACTGGACCGCCAGGTAATTGGCGTAGCCGCGGCACCGGCGAGCCGCCCGATTCCGGCTCGCGAACCGGCGGCTCGCCGATGTCTTAGGCTTCGCAGGCATGACCATTCAGCGGATGGACAACGTCGCCATAGTCGTCGACGACCTGGATGCCGCCGTCGCGTTCTTCGCCGAACTCGGCATGGAGCTGGAAGGCAAGACGCAAGTCGAAGGCCTGTTTGCCGACCGCACCGTCGGACTGGACGGCGTCCGGAGCGACATCGCGATGATGCGGACTCCGGACGGCCACGGCCGGCTGGAGCTGACGAAATACCACGCCCCCGCGGCGGTCGGCGCCGAGCCGCAGAACCCGCCGCCCAACACGCTGGGCCTGCATCGCGTCATGTTCGCCGTCGACGACATCCACGACACCGTCGCCCGCCTGCGCGCCCACGGCGCCGAACTCCTCGGCGAGGTGGCACAGTACGAGAGCATCTTCTTGCTCTGCTACCTCCGCGGCCCCGCGGGCGTCATCGTCGCCCTGGCCGAACAGATCGGCTGACGCGAGCCCGCCACGGGACGGCCTGGCAGCCTACTCGAGGCCCAGGTCATGGGGCAGATAGTCCGTGCGCGATGCGTTCGGCGATCACGATCGTGGTGAGATCGGTGTTCGCGGCGGGGATGGCCGGCATCACCGATGCGTCCGCCACCCAGAGCCGGTCGATCCCGTGGACCGCCCCGCGGGCGTTGACGACAGCGCCGTCGTCGGGGCGCGGGCCCATCGCGCAGGTCCCGACCGGGTGGTGGTACGAGCCGACACGGTCCCGGATCGACCCGGCCAGCCCGGCGGTATCGTCGTCGCTGATCGCGGGGCCGGGTGCGAGCTCGGCCCCGGTGACGAATCCGGCGAGCGGCGGGGTGCGGCTGAGCCGGCGTGCGTGCCGGGTCGCCTCGATCATCCGGGTCATGTCCTCGGGGTGGCGCACGTGGGCGATGTCGATGCGCGGCGGATCGGCCGGGTCAGCCGAACGCAGCCGCACCGAGCCGCGGGAGCGGACCGCCAGCACCCCGGCGACGAGACCGAATATCCCGCCTGCCGGGCTCGCGGCGTCATCGAACGGCCCGGCGGCGAAGAGATGCGGATCGGGTCACCACGATCGCATCAGCCTCGATGATCTCCCCGCCGGCCAGCCGGATTCCGCGCGCCGTGGTGCCGCGCAGCTCGACCCGGTCCACCGCGGCGTCAGCCCGGATGGTCAGGTTAGCCCGTCCCCGGGTCGCCACCAGATGCGTCAGCGCCGTGCTCATCCGGATGCCGTCGCGGACATTACGGGGGACCGGGCCTGCACCCACCGTGCCCGGCTCGTTGTGGTCGCCGACCAGCCGGTGACCGGCGGCGACGGCGGCATCGGCGAAGGCCCGCTGCAACGGCGACAGCTCCCCGGCCGAGGGCCGGCAGATCGGGACCGGGCCGTCGGCCCCGTGCCAGTCGCCGTCAAAATCGGCGTCGGACTCGATGGCGCGGAAGACCGGCAGCAGGTCAGCGAACGACCAGCCCGGGTTGCCCATGGCCGCCCACTGGTCGTAGTCCTGCGGCCATCCCCGCAGCGCGAAGCACGCATTGGTCGCCGAGCAGCCGCCCATCAGGCGTCCCCGGGGCAGCGGGACCGAACGCCCGCGCTCGTCCGGCTCCGCCGTGAAACCCCAGTCATGGCTGGTGGTCGGCATCGACCCGTCCGCGACGTCAGCCGGAAGATCATCAGCGGCCGGGTAGTCAGGCCCGGCCTCGAGCAGCAGCACACGGCAGCGATCGTCGGCGCTGAGCCGGGCCGCGGCCACGCAGCCGTCCGACCCGCCGTCGGCCACGATCACGTCATATCCCACCCCTGTCCCCTTCATCTGGCGGACGCCGGGCGAACGGCACCAGCCTCAGGCGCGCCGCCCGAAACAGGCCAGCAGCACGGTCTGGGCGTCCGCGTCACCGGGCACCGGCGGCCGGGCCGCGATCGCGCCCGCGCCGCGGTACGCATCCTCCATCGCCTCGAACCAGGTCGCGCAGGACGCGACCAGCCCGGCGTCCAGGCGCTCGTCCGCACCGATCGCGCGGGCCAGGTCCCACGCGTGGATCAGGTGATCGGCGAACAGTTGCAGCGCGTACTCGCGGCCCGGGAAATCTCCGAATGACAGGTGGACGATCCGGTCCATCGCGCCAGGCTCCCCGACCGCCCGCACCGCCCCGTCAGATGCCGCCCTCCAGGCCGCCCCGGGATCAGCCCCGAGCACATCACCGTCGAACCGATCTCCGACCTCGGCGATCGTGGATCCAGCCAGCAGCGGCGGCGCCCACAGATCCTCGCCGACAACATGATTGACCAGGTCGCGGACGCACCAGTCCTCATCGGGGGTCGCGACCTGCCACTGCTGATCACCGATCTGCCGCACGCGGGCGTCGAACTCCGCGACCGCGCCACCGAACATCGCCGGGATATCCATGTCCCCTCCCTCAACCTCTACCGCCCACCTTAGGCACAGGACCGCTACGGCGGGATGAAACCCGGTGCTGGCCGGACATGTCGGCGTGCTGCCATCACCGGCCGCCCGGCCGGCGCACATCAGCCGGTCCCGGTGTGTATCAGATCGGGCCCTCGGGCTTCTCTGTACAAGTGAACGGGGAAGGGGGTGCCCGATGAGTGGTTTCCGCGACTACCAGGGCGTGATCCAGGCCGGCGTACGCCGTGATGATGCCACCCGGCGCGTGGCCCTGGACCCTGAGGAGGTCCGTGCCTTGTTCGGCCTGATGGTGAGGCAAGTATGGACTCCCGCCGAGATCGGCATCTTGGACCGTGCTGCCTGCTCGGCGATGCTCTAGCAAGGCACAGATGATGACTGAGCAGTCGTTCCGTACGATCATCGAGCCGTTCCGGATCCACTCGGTCGAGCCGGTGCGGCTGACCTCTCGCGCCGAGCGGGCGGCCGTCCTGGAGGCGGCCGGATACAACTTGTTTGAACTGGCCGCGGAGGACGTGCTGATCGACCTGCTGACCGACTCGGGGACCGGCGCTATGTCGGCCGAGCAGTGGGCGGCCATCCAGCGCGGGAACGAGGCCTATGCCGGGGCGCCCTCGTTCGGCCGGTTCCGCGCGGCGGTGACCGACCTGTTCCCGTTTGCGCACGTGCTGCCGACGCACCAGGGCCGCGCCGCGGAGCGGATCCTGTTCACCGTGGCCGGCGGATCGGGCCGGATCGTGCCGAACAACACCCACTTCGACACCACCCGGGCCAACCTCGAGTTCACCGGCGCCAGCGCCGTCGACCTGCCCGTTGCCGAGGGCCTGCAGCCCGCCGCCCGCCACCCGTTCAAGGGCAACATGGACGTCGCCGCGCTCGAGCGGCTCCTGGCCGCGCAGGCCGCCGCGGTCCCGCTGGTGATGCTGACCGTCACCAACAACTCCACCGGCGGCCAGCCGGTCAGCATGGCCAACGTCCGGGCCGTCCGTGAGGTCTGCGACCGGTTCGGCAAGCCGCTGTTCCTGGATGCCTGCCGGATCGCGGAGAACGCCTGGTTCATCAGGACCCGCGAGCCCGGATACCAGGACGTCCCGGTCGCCGACATCATCCGCCAGATGGCCGCCCTGGCCGACGGCATGACCATGTCGGCCAAGAAGGATCCGCTGGCCAACATCGGCGGCTGGCTCGCGCTGAACGACGACGCGCTCGCCGAGCGCTGCCGCAACCTGCAGATCCTCACCGAGGGCTTCCCCACCTACGGTGGCCTGGCCGGACGTGACCTGGATGCGATCGCCCAGGGACTGCGTGAGGCCGTCGATCATGACTACCTGCGCTACCGGGTCCGGTCGGTGGAGTACCTCGGAGAGGCCCTGGAAAAAATCGGCGTCCCGGTCGTCGTGCCGTTCGGCGGCCATGCCGTCTTCATCGACGCCAGGGCGATGCTGCCGCACATTGACCCGCTGGCCTACCCGGGGCAGGCACTCGCCTGCGCCCTGTACCTCGAGGGCGGGGTCCGCAGCTGCGAGATCGGCACGGTGATGTTCGGCCTTCAACCCGACGGCACCGAGACCCCGGCCGCGATGGACCTGGTCCGCCTCGCCGTCCCCCGCCGGACCTACACCCAGAGCCACATGGACTACGTGATCGAGGTGGTTGAACGGGTCGCCTACCGGGCTGGCGACCTGCCCGGCATGCGAATCATCTCCCAGCCCAGGCGGCTGCGCCACTTTACCGCGCGGTTCGAGCCGGCAAGCTGAATACGTCCAGGGGCGGCCGGGACCACCCGCCGCATAGTGTGGCCTTCCGGCCTGTTGTCGACGAGCGGGGGTAAGGGTCTATGGGCAGCCTGCACGATGACGTCTTCGCCATCTCACCAGATGTCCGCTACGTCGCGGTCGCTCATGGCCAGCAGGCGACGCGCGGTCCGGGCCGGGGCTGCGGCACGCCTCGGGCAGCGACAGCGACCGATACGAGGAGCTGCTGGTCAACCCGGCCCTGCTCGTCCTGGCGACACAGCGCGGGAACATCGACTGCGGGGGGTTCCGGTACCTCATCGTCGGTTACGGCCATTTCCACCAGCTCGTCGTCCCCGCTGCTGCCGGACACGTGTCTGTTGCCTTCGAGCTCGCCAGCAGCCCTGCCGATCATCTTCAGGCGATCTTGGGGGTCGTGGCCCGTCACGAACGGGAAATCACGACGGATCAGGAGCCGGCTGGCCCGTGAACCCGGCTCCCGGCCAGCGGCCGTGACGCGCGGTGGCCGGCGGATGCCTGGCACCAGCCGGCGCCCGGCCGGGGTGGGCGGCACAGGCCGCGCCTGGCTCAGACGGCATGTACGGGGGCGTAGCGGGGTTGCCACATGGCCGCGCTCACGGCGTCGGCGGTGATGCCGGGCAGGCCGGCCACGCCGTCGTGGGCGGCGGCCTGGGCCACCGCGAGCGCGACCTGCGCCGAGGTGGCGCGGAGGTCGTCGATGGGCGGCAGGAGAGGCGCGCCGGGCGTGGCGGTGTCACTGAGCCCGGCGACGGCCTCAGCGGCGGCGGTGATCATGTGGTCGGTAATGCGCCGGGCCCGGGACATCAGCGCGCCCAGACCGAGGCCGGGAAAGATCAGGGCATTGTTGGCCTGGCCGATCCGGTAGGTGACGCCCTGGTAGGTGACGGGGTCGAACGGGCTCCCGGTGGCGATGAGGGCGCGGCCGCCGGTCCAGCGCACCAGGTCCGCTGGGATCGCCTCGGACAGGCTGGTCGGGTTGGACATGGGCAGGATCACGGGCTGGTCTACGTGCGCGGCCATCTCCCGCACGATCTGCTCGGTGAAGGCGCCGTGCACGGTAGAGGTGCCGACAAGGATGGTGGGGTTCACCCGGCTCACGACCTCCGCCAGGCCGATGCCGCTGGCGGTCCCGTGTCCCGGCCAGTCACCGACCTCGGTCGCAGGGCGGGCATAGGGGACCTGAAAGTCGCGCAGACCGGTCATGTCGCCGGTGAGCAGGCCCTGGCGGTCCAGGCACCAGAACCGTGCCCGCGCTGCGGCGGCATCTAGCCCCTGGCTGGTCATGGCCTCATAGAGCTGGTCGGCGATGCCGATACCTGCGGTGCCGGAACCGAAGATGACAATGCGGTGCCGGGTCAGCGGGGTCTGGCTGGCCTGGGCGCCCGCCAGTACGGCGGCGAGGTTGACCGCGCCGGTGCCCTGCATGTCATCGTTGAAGGTGAGTATGTGATCGCGGTAGCGGTCCAGGATGCGCCGGGCATTGCCCGGCCCGAAATCCTCCCAGTGCAGGAGCGCGCCCGGGAAGACCTTGAGCGCGGCGGTCACGTAGGCGTCGATAAAGGCGTCGTAGGGCTCCTGGGCAGGCCGCTCATGCGGAACGCCCAGGTACAGCGGGTCCTCCAGCAGCTCGGCCCGGTCGGTACCGACGTCCAGCACCACTGCCAGGGTCCGGGCCGGGTCGATGCCGGCTGCGGCGGTATAGACGGCGAGCTTGCCGACCGCGATATCGATGCCCCCGACGCCCCAGTCGCCGATGCCGAGGATGGCCTGGGCGTCGGTGGCGACGATGAGGTCCACCTCGTCGGCCGGCAATCCAGAATCGCGCAGGGCGGTCTCGATCTGGCCTGGCTCATCGATGCTGAGATAGACGCCGCGCGGGCGGCGGTACTGGTGGCTGTAACGCTGGATGGCCTCGCCGATCGTAGGGGTGTAGACAATTGGCAGCAGCTCGCTGAGGTGGTCGGTCAGTACCCGGTAAAACAGCACCTCGTTGCGGTCGTGCAACGCGGTCAGGTAGATGTTCTTGCCCAGGGCGCTGGGCTGCTGCGAGCATTGCCGGTAGGCGCGCTCGGCCTGCTGGTCCAAGGTCAGGACCCGGGATGGCAGCAGGCCGGTCAAGCCCAGCGCGGCGCGCTCGGAGCCGGTGAACGCGGTGCCCTTGTTCAGCCGGGCAATGCTGAGCACGCTATAGCCCCGGCAGCTGGTCTCCCATACCTGTTCGACCGGGTTCCACCGGATCACCGGCCGGTTATCCGAGCCCATGGCCTGATCTCCCTTCGCCGAAGCTGAGCAGGGCCGAGTGGCTCCCCTCAGCCGTGACACCCTGATCTTGTCCCGGTCCCGGTTCTCCTACCCCCTGTGAGAACGCTGAGCGCAAGCGCGCCGGGCTGGTCAGCAGGGACTTTGGACCTCGCCGCCGGGTACGAACGCCATCTTGCGGATGGTGACGGGGGCGCGCATGTTCGGGTCATGACAGTACTTGGCATTGTTCTTACCATTCTTTTCGTCCTGCTCGCCGTGGCCTTGGTGGTGCTGCTGGCCGTCAAGGCCGTCCGGATCATCCCGCAGGCACGGGCAGCGAACGTGGAGCGGTTCGGCCAGTACCGCAGGACCCTGGAGGCCGGGCTGAACTTCGTCGTGCCGTTCCTGGACCGGGTCAAGCCGCTGATCGACCTGCGCGAGCAGGTGGTGTCGTTCGAAGACCAGCCGGTCATCACCGAGGACAACCTGGTGGTCCACATCGACACCGTGCTGTTCTTCCAGGTGACCGATCCGCGCGCGGCCGACTACGAGATCGTCGACTACGCTCAGGCGATCGACCAGCTCAGCGCGACGATGCTGCGCAGCGTGATCGGGAGCATGGACCTGGAGCAGACCCTGACCTCCCGCGACAGGATCAACACCATGCTGCGCGGGGTGCTCGACGAGGCGTCGGGCAAGTGGGGCATCCGGGTCACCCGGGTGGAGATCAAGGCCATCGACCCGGCACCGAGCATCATGGACGCGATGGAGAAGCAGTACCGGGCGCAACGGGAGAAGCGTGCCGCGATCCTGGTGGCGGAGGGCGAGAAGCAGGCGGCGATCCTGAAGTCCGAAGGGCAGGCCGGCGCGATCGAGAAGGTCTTCAAGGCGATCCATGAAGGCCACCCGGACCCGGAACTGCTTGCTTACCAGTACGTGCAGGCGCTGCCGCAGGTCGCGCAGAGCCAGGGAAGCACGGTATGGGTGATCCCGAGTGAGGTGACCACCGCCCTGAGGACCCTGAGCAGCGCGTTCGGGGATGGCCATGGAGCGGCTGAGGCCGGCCGCGGGCCCGATGCGCCGCCCGCGTCCCGGCCCGTCCCCGGCCCGTCCGGCGTGCGGTCCGCCGGGGACGGCCCGGCTGACCGGGAACCCGATGACGGCGCGGAGCCCGGGGCGAGCGGGCCGCCCAAGGCGGCCTAGCTCATCGCCCGGATCACGGCTGAGGCGAATCAGGGCCGATCCGCGCCTCCTGCGGCACTTGCCAGGGGGGCTGTGGCACCCTGGCGCCCATGCTGGTCTTCGGCGGCTTCTCGCCCTTTGACTCGTCAACGCCATATCCCACCCGCAGGATCATCTGCGGCAGATCCGAGTACGGCCACCGCCCCCGCCACCGGCGTGGCTCGCCGTTGACGTCGTCCTGCTCGAGCAGCTGGGTCAGGAACGACGCCGACAGGCCGTAAGACGCCAGCTCATCGTGCTTCAGGAGGTGACGCCGCGCCGGGACACCGTACCGGCGCGGCGCCTGATACCGCGCGGCGATGCCGTAACGAGCCGATACCGAGAACCGCGTTCCGGTCAGCAGGGCACGCTGCAGGGCCTGGCCGGCCCTGAGCCAGTCGACAGGCGTGTCGTCGTCCGTGGAGAGCGCCATCAGCTGCGGCTTGCGCTCGAAAAGCCGCTTATCGCCGTCCCAGAAGTCCTCCCGGGTCGGCGGGTAGCGGTTCTTCGGATGCGGTCCGTAATTCGCCTTGACGAAATTCTGGAATGCTGCCGGATTGCGGCCGCCCCTAGCCGTCTCGCGCAACCAGCTCCTGGCCTCGCGAGGGTGGAGGAGCCGGAGATAGGCGCCTTCGGCGGAAGCCGCGTCTTCCATGGCCGCGATAATGGGAAGCGGAGTCGGGAGGATCTTGTACGGCTGGCGGTTCGTGTGACGCCGCTCGATCGCCTCATACAGTTCCTGCTCGGCGATGCTGGGCTTCTTGACCCGGCCGGTAACGATCTCGACCAGTGCGAGCAGCGCCGGGGGGTTCATGGGGTCGGCGTGCCCGGGGTCGGGCAATAGCCACACCGCGAGGTCATGGCCTGCCATCCGGATGGTCATCCGCAGGTCGAACAGGGCGGCGCCGCAGCTGATGACGTACTCGCGTGCGCGCGCCCGGGCCGCCCGCGCCTGAGCCGCACCCTGGGGTTTGCCCTGGCTGCCGCGCAACCACAGCTCGATGCGGTCAGGGGGACGGGGCTCGAACCACCACGGGTGCGTGTTGAAGATGGACGGCGCTCTCTGGACATGGTCAATGATCCGCGGGATGTCAGGCGGTAGTTCGTATGCCATGGCACACCTCGATACTCTGGCGTCCCTATCATGGCTACGCCTTGCCGCCGTCGGCCGCACCGGTCCATGGTCCATGCGCGAATGCCGTTCGCCCCGCTCTCGCGGGACATTCGCCCGGGAATTTGGGCCGGCCGGGCCGGGAACAGGCGGGGGAACGCCAGTCACCCGGGCCGCGCGATGTGGAGACGGCGTGGAGACGACATGCAGATGGCATGGAAACGCCGCGTCCGGCCACCGGTCCTGAGGCGGAATGTTGAACGGCGGCGCGGCGGCTGCGAAAATGGCCTTCCTGTCGTGCTTCGCGCGGCCCGGCTCGCCGGCCGGGGAGGCGGAAGAACATGACAGCTGGTTTCGCCATCCCGGGGCGGGAGAACCCCGGGGAAGGGGGATGGCCATGTCCACTCATGTGACCTTGCGCGGGCTGCTCGGGCTGGGCGATGCGCCGGCCGCGCTGCGGGACTCGGCCCTGATCATGATCGACTGCCAGAACACCTACCGGCGCGGTGTCATGCAGCTGGACGGCGCGGAGGACGCCTTCGCCGAGGCCGCCCGCCTGCTGGCCCGCGCCCGGGCCGACGGCGTCCCGGTCTTCCACGTCATGCACGACGCCGGCCCGGGCTCGCCCTATGACATCACGGCCGAGATCGGCCAGATCAGCAGCGAGGTCGCCCCCGATGCGGGGGAGCCGGTCATCGTCAAGCACTACCCGAGCTCGTTCGTCCAGACCGGCCTGGGCGAGCTGCTCGAGAAGGCGGGCCGGCGCGACCTGGTGCTCGCCGGGTTCATGACGCACATGTGCGTGAACTCCACCGCGCGGGACGCCTTCAACCTCGGCTACCGGCCGGCCATCGTGGCCAGCGCGACCGCCACCCGCGAGCTGCCCGTGCCCGGCGGCGCGCCGGTGCCCGCCGCCACGCTGCAGTCCGCCACCCTGGCCGGGATCGCGGACCTGTTCGCCCTGGTGGTCGGCAAGCCGGACGACCTCCCCGGCTGACGGCCGGCAGGGAAAGTCAGGCACCGGCCCGTCGGAGGGCCGGCCTCCCGGACGACGATGAGGGTATGACGCACCCGCAGGTGCGGCCCGACCCGGCGTCCGGGCTGCTGGAGCTGTACGACGATGCGCTGCCGCACGTCTACGGCCACCTGCTGGCCCGAGCGCCGGAACACAGCGCCGGAACACAGCGCCGGAACACGGCGGCGGAACACGGCGGCGGGCACCCGGGTCGATTCACCCGCGCGGGGGGAGGCCGGGTCAGGAGGGACGCGAGATGCTTAGCCGAGTCCGCGTCCTTCAATCCCGCCGGGCCCGCTGAAGGTGGCAGGAAGCCCGCCGCCGGCGGGGTCAGGTGCCCATCGGGAGAACCGTCGGAACCGCGAGTGAGAGGTGATCGCCATGGAGATCGGAGCCGGGCGGGAGATGTTCCTGCCGGCCGAACACGTCATGCGGGCCAGGCTGCGGGCCGGGGGTGGTTGCGGTGCCTGAGGATCCGCAGCCAGCCGCCGGCCCTGATGCGCCGGCCGGCCCGGACGCCGGCCAGGCCGCCGAGGTGGCCAGGGTAGGCAAGTCCGCGCAGCTGAGCGACATGGTCGTCGGCCGCCTCGCCGAGCAGGCACGCCGCACCGCCCAGGGCGCCAGGGCCAGACGAGTGGCGAGCACTGACGGCCAGCCTGGACTGGCTGACCTGACGCCGTTGCGCGAGCTGTTCTCCGACCTGGCGGAGGAGGCGCGGAAGGTCAGGGCGCGGGAGCGGATAGCCCGCGCGCTGCGGCAGGCCGCCGACATCATCGACCCGCCGGGCCGCTGAGATCAGGCCGGCCAGGGCCGGCCCGGGCGCGCTCGCCCACGTGCGGCGGGCCGTCCCGTTCCCCGTTGCCCGCCGGGGCCCATGACCGCGCTGGATTATACCGAACGGGCCCGGTGCCCGCCCTCGCGGACCCGTTCCCGCCCCGCTCGCGGCTCGCGGCACCCCTGCCTTAGTTACGGAGAGTAATCCTGACGATGCGCTTACGCTCATGGCGCGGCTGTACCCCGTCCCGGACCCCCGGCGGAACAATCGTCACATCTCGTGTCCTTCCGGATACGCGAGGCAACTGATGCCCATGTGACTGCGGGGAAGGCTGGTACCGCGATGACAGCACAGGCGCACCACACCGCCGCCGCCACCTCCCGCCCGGCACGGCGCGCGGACGCCGGGGCGGTCCGGTTGTCCCAGCGGGACATCGACGGGCTCATGCTCTGCGGCGAGCACTACGGCGCGCCGCTGGACCTGCTCGCCGCCGCGCTGCGGGTCCAGCCGGACCGGGCGCCCGCGGTTGCGGGCCGGTGGCGCTCCTGCGCGGCCTGATCGCTTCGGTGCTGTCCCTGGTGGTGCTGCAGCTGATCCCCGGCACCCCCGCCGCCCCCGCCGACATCACCGGCCTGCTCGTGTGGTTCGCGCTCACCGGCCGCAAGGACCTGGCCCCCCGGGCCTGAGTCAGCGGGTGCTGTGCGCGCCGGTCATCATGGCGGCGAGGTCTTCCGGGTGCAGGAAGGACGGCGGCGGGGGCGGGCCCCAGGAGTACAGGCCCCGCGCGCCCTCCAGGTCCTGCGGGGTCCACAGCTGATCGTCGACGATGCAGTCCATGTCGCTGTAGTACTCGCTGAAGTTGCCCGCCGGGTCCTTGAGGTACCAGAAGAAGTTCGAGCCGCCGTAGTGCCGGCCGAGGCCCCAGACGTGCCGCTCGGGATGGTCCCCGAGCATGGCGCAGGCGCCGCGCCCGACCTCGTCGACGTCGTCCACCTGCCACGAGGTGTGGTGCAGGAACGCGACGGGAGCGCCGAGCACGAGGACGTTGTGGTGGTCGGTGGAGCAGCGCAGGAACGCGCCGACGCCCTTGATCCGGTCGCTGATCTTGAAGCCGAGCCCGGCGGCGAAGAACGCCTCGGTGGCCTCGTGGTGGGCGGAGCCGACGACGGCGTGGCCGAGCTTGCGCGGCAGCACCCGGTCGTCGCGCAGCACGCCCGGCGCGCGCCCGGAGCGCTCGACCCGGCCGGGGCCGTTGTAGCTGGTCGCGGGCACCGGGTCCTGATCCACCCGGGGAGCGATCTCCAGGTAGGCGCGGGTGCCGGTCGCCTTCTCCACCGCGCTGATCCGGTCCGGCTCGCGGTGCACGTCGACGCCCAGGCGCTCCAGGTTCGCCGCGGCCCGGGCCAGGTCGTCGGCGTCGTCGACGCCGACGCGCAGGTCGACCAGGCGCCGGGTGAATGCGGGCACGATGCGGAGCTGGCGGCCGCCGTCGCGGGTGCTGAACCAGCCGTCGGCGTGGGGTGAGAGCCCGAATTCGGCGTAGTAGGCGGCGGTCTCGGCGACGTTCGGCACGCCCATGGTGACGGAGGTCAAGCGGTGCAGAGCCATGGGAACCTTCAGAGGAGAGGGGGCACGGGGCATGATGAGCTCATGCCCCCGCCTTCATCCTCGCCGGCATCGCCCGCCCCGTCGAGCGCCCCGTCAGGCACGGGGACCCCGGCCGGCCGGAAGCCGAGCTGGACCGCGGCGGCGCGGATCCTGGCCGAACGGGACCCGGTCGTCGCCCGGCTGCTGGCCGATACCGGCTCGCCCCGGCTGCGCCGCCCGGCCGAGTCGCACTTCGGCACGCTGGTCCGGGCCATCGTCTACCAGCAGCTGGCCGGGCGGGCGGCGGCCGCCATCCACGGCCGCCTGATCACCGCGCTGGGCGGGGAGGCGGAGCCCGGGAGGCTGCTCGCGCTGTCCGATGAACAGATGCGCGCTGTCGGCCTGTCCAGGAACAAGATGGCGTCGCTGCGGGACCTGGCGGCCAAGGTGCTGGACGGGACGGTGGTGCTGGCACCGCGCGGGCTGGCCCGGGAGAGCGACGACGAGATCGTCGCGCGGCTGTCGGCGGTGCGCGGCATCGGCACCTGGACGGCCGAGATGTTCCTGATCTTCCAGCTGCGCCGCCTGGACGTCTGGCCGGTCGGCGACCTCGGCGTCCGGCGCGGCTACGGGCTGGCCTGGCAGGTCCCGGAACCGGCCGCGCGCGAGCTCAAGCCGCTCGGCGACCCGTTCCGGCCCTACCGCTCGGTGGCGGCCTGGTACTGCTGGCGGGCCGCCGAACTGTACGCCGGCGCCGCCGGCAGCGCGCTGACCAGATGATACCGATCGGGACTTCCGGTCGCTGCTCGGCTGGGGTACCGGTGCACGACCGGGCCTTCGCCCGCGCCCGGGCGGCGTTGCCCTCTCCCCTAGCCAGGGATCCGCGGCTACGTCGCGGCGCGGGGGGCGGCGTCCGGCGCCGGCCGCGAGGTGGCCCTCCCCCGGCGGGCGAGCTTGATGAGGAAGGCGGCCGCGACCGCGGCCCAGGCGGCGACGGCGACCCAGAGCATGAACCGGGCCAGGGGTGCCATGAACGCCAGGCGGGCGACTTTGCCGAACGACAGCGTGGCCACGCTGTACATGCCGAGCGGGAAGACCACGCTCCAGAGCGCCGGCTCGTAGGCCAGCGGCCAGTGGCGCCGGACGTGGCGCCAGAAGCCGAGGATGACGAGCAGCGGGACCCACCAGGTGCCGAACGCCCACAGGACGTAGGAGAACCCCGCCACGAACCCGGCCGTCGCCCGGACCGCGGGCAGCGCGGCGGGCAGGCCCAGGATCTTGGCCCCGGCCAGCACGGTGATCGCGGTGGCGCCCATCAGGATCCAGTAGGGCGGGCCGAGGGTCTCCGGGGTCATGGCCACCGTCAGCCAGCGCAGCATGATCAGGGAGACGAGCAGCAGGTACAGCACCAGCCCTACGCTGCACAGCCCGGTGGCGACCGGCGCCAGCAGCCCGGCTTGCGAGGGCCACACGGGCACCAGGACCGCTGCCGAGATCGACAGGGACTGCGTGCTGACCACCCACAGCAGCCAGGAGCCGTTGACGCCGCCGAGCACCGAATCATGCGCCCGCGCGAGCAGCAGGCTGGCGGGCACGCCGTAGGTCAGCACGAGCCACACGGCGGCGGCCACCCCGGCCAGGATCGCCGTGACCAGCGGGTGACCCGCGTAGAAGAACCGGACACCCAGCACGTCGAGCCCGGCCGCGATCGTGAAGAAGCCGAAGACCCGTTCGGGGGCGCGGACGTCGGCCGCCACGCTGGGACGGAACCGGGCCAGCCGGATCACCAGCGCCACGCGTCTGCCCGCCAGCCGCGCCGATGTCGGCGGCCATCAGTACGGGACGCCGATCTTGCGCCACTTGCGCCCGCCGGTGCCCGGCTCGCCCGGGTGCGCCGGGACCCGGCTGCGGAAGACCACGTAGGGCCGCCACAGGTACCACACCGGGTAGCTCCAGGCGTGCACCAGGCGGCTGAACGGCCACAGCCCCCAGATCACCCAGGCCGCGGTGGCGTGCAGCTGGTAGATGAACGGCGCGTGCGCGATCGCATTCGTGTCGGGAGAGAAGCTGAACAGGCCGCGGAACCAGGGGGCGACGGTGGTCCGGTAGTCGTAGCCGTGGCCGAACAGGTTGACGAAGACGGTGGGAGCGATGCCGGTGATGATGACGACCAGCAGCAGGATCAGCGTCACCCAGTCGATCGGGGCCGTGGTGGCCCGGACCCGCGCCACCAGCAGGCGCCTGCTCGCGAGCACCACCACCCCGCCGATGACCAGCACGGCGGCCAGCGTGCCCGCGGCGGCGGAGAACCAGCGGTAGGCGTCCTCGGGGATGCCGATCGCCCGGGTCCACCGCTCCGGGATCAGGATGCCGATGACGTGCCCGGCGATGGCGGCGAACGTGCCGTAGTGGAACAGCGGGCTGCCCACTTGAGCAGGCGGCGCTCCTGCAGCTCGGTGGAGCGGCTGGTCCAGCCGAACTGGTCGTACCGCCACCGCCAGACGTGGCCGACGACGAACACGCCGATCGCCAGGTAGGGCAGGACCACCCACCAGAACAGCTCGGCGGGGGTGGCGGTCATGGGCCCGCCCGGTGGCCGGCCAGGTAGTCCGGCGGCGCGAACGGCTCCAGCCCGACCTCCTCGCGGGGCGGGCCGGTCCAGGCGAGCACCTGGCCCAGCTCACCCCGGCTCAGCCTGGGCAGCTGGGCGCAGACGGCGGCGACCACGTCTTCGTACGGGGATTCCGCCTGGGCCAGGGCGCGGCGCAGCAGCTCGAGGTCGGCGCGGCGGCTGCGCAGCAGCCGCTGGCCGCGGCTGGTGAGCGCGGCGAACTCGAGCACCATGGGCAGGTAGTCGGGCAGTTCGGCCTCGCCGGGGGAGAACCCCGCGTCCCGGTAGGCGGTCTTGAAGGCCACCATGGCCAGCCCGCGCTTACGGGTGTCGCCGTAGCGGTAGTAGGTCAGGTACAGCGCGCTCCGGCGGCGCAGGTCGAAGGTCTGCACGTAATGCTGCGCGACGTCGGCCGGGGGCGTGGCCCGCAGCCAGGCCAGGAACCGCGCGAAGGCGTCCCGCGCCTGCCGGGGTGAGGTGCTGGCGGCGAACGCCTCCAGTTCGCCGAGCCCGTCGAACAGCGCGGTGGTCGGGTACTGCAACAGTACCGACGCGAGCTTGCAGGCCGCAGTGTCGCTCATGGCGTCCCTCGTTCGGGAAAAAGATCCGGCGCATCGCCCCGGCCGTCCCAGCCGAGCAGGTTGAAGCGGGTCCGGCCGTCGGCGGCGCGGAACGTGTGGCCCTCGCCCATGCCAGGGCCCCCCTCGGTGTCGAGGCTGCAGAACAGCTGCTCGTGCTGGCCCATGAGCCGGCCGGCCTCCTCGGCGTGCGCTCCCCGGCCCGCTCCCCGGCCAGGTCGTCCAGCCGGACCCCGGTGCGCTCCTCCAGCGCCCGCCAGCCCTGCACGGCGACCTCGCCGTTGGTGGTGCCGGACAGGGCCAGGATGGCCTCGGCCAGGTGGACGTCGCGGGACAGCGCCGGGCGGCCGGCGGCGATCCCGCCGCGCACCCGCCGTTGGCGCGGGCCAGGTACTCCACGGCGGCGGCCGGCTTCCACGCGACGCCCTTGACGCCGGTACCCGCCGACTCGATCAGCGGCCCCAGCGCGGCCATCTTCTCCGCGACCGCGGCGTAGTCCCGCTCGACGGCGATCAGCCGCGGCATGGTCACGCCCGGGACCGGGTCGCACTGCCCGCGCTTCCAGTCCCGCACCACGCCGCCGGGCTGGGCCAGCTCGTCCGGCGAGTCGTGCATCAGCGGCGCGGCGATCACGTCGGTGCGCGTGCCCAGGTGGGTGGCGGCGAGCCGGGAGAACTCGGCGGCGATGGCGGTGAACGCGTCGAAGTCGGTACGGGTCTGCCAGGGCGGGCGATGGCCGGATTGAACGAGTGCACGAACGGGTGCATGTCGGTACTGGAGATGTCGTGCTTCTCGTACCACGTCGCGGCGGGCAGCACGATGTCGGTGCAGGTGCTGGTCATCCGGAAGTCGATGGTGGTGACCAGGTCGAGCTTGGCCCGCGGCGCGGTCTCGTGCCAGCGCACCTCGGCCGGGCGCAGGTTTTCTGGCGACTCCCCGGCGCGCACCGCGTCGTCCACGCCGAGCAGGTGGCGCATGAAGTACTCCATGCCCTTGCCGGACGACCCCAGCAGGTTGGCCCGCCAGACGGTCATCACCCGGGGAAAGTTCGCCGGGGCGTCCGGATCCTCCCCGGCGAACCCCAGCCGGCCGGCCTTCAGCTCGCCGACGATGTAGTCGCTGACGCTCTGGCCCGCCCGCTTTGCCTCATCGGCCAGGTCCAGCGGGTTGCGGTCGAAGCCGGGGTGCGAGGGCGTCCAGCCCATCCGCGAGGCCTGCGCCAGCGTGTCGGCGAACGCCTGGCCGCGGAACAAGCCGCGGCCCAGCGGGCTGGCCAGTTCGGCGGCGCCGAACCTCTCGTACCGCCACTGGTCGGTGTGCAGGTAGAAGAACGACGTGCCGGTCATGTGCCGGGTCGGGCGCTGCCAGTCCAGCGCGAACCCGACCTGCTGGAACCCGGTCAGCGGCCGCACCTTCTCCTGGCCCACGTAGTGCGCCCAGCCGCCGCCGTTCACCCCCTGGCAGCCGCACAGCATGGTGAGGGTGAAGAACGTCCGGTAGATCTGGTCGGAGTGGAACCAGTGGTTGGTCCCGGCCCCCATCGCGATCATCGACCGGCCGCGGGACAGTTCGGCGTTGCGGGCGAACTCCCGCGCCACCCGGGCCGCGGCCGCGGCCGGCACCGAGGTGATCGCCTCCTGCCAGGCCGGTGTGCCCGGCGACGCCGCGTCGTCGTAGCCTTCCGGCCAGTCCCCGGGCAACCCGGGCCGGGGCACCGCGTACTGCGCCATCAGCAGGTCGAACACGGTGGTCACCAGCCTGCCGCCGAGACGGATCACCGGCACGCCGCGGCGGATCACCCCGCCGCCCTCGGTCTCGCCGGTGTCGAACCGGGGCAGGTCCACCGGCACCGCGTCCTCGTGCCGGCCGTGCAGCGTCAGTACCGGATCGACCCCGCCGAGGTCCAGGTTCCACCGGCCCTTGCCCGCCTCGGAGTAGCGCGAGGCCAGGGTGCCGTTCGGCAGCACCGGCTCACCGGTGGCCGAGTCGAGCAGCACGGTCTGGTGCGCGTCGCCGCCGCCGTCGAGGTCCGCTTCTGTGAGGAAGCGATCGGGCAGGTAGCCGTCGCCGTGCTCGCGCAGCGTCACCAGGAAGGGCAGGTCGGTGTAGGTCTTCACGTACCCGGTGAAGTAGGGCACCTGCCGGTCCCGGAAGAACTCGGCCAGGATCACGTGGCCCATCGCCATCGCCAGCGCGGCGTCGGTGCCGGGCGCGCAGGGCAGCCAGTCGTCGGCGAACTTGGTGTGATCGGAGAAGTCCGGGCTGACCACCACGACCTTCTGGCCCTTGTAGCGGGCCTCGGTCATGAAGTGCGCGTCCGGCGTGCGGGTGATCGGCAGGTTCGTCCCCCAGATGATCTGGTACGCC
>Ga0335069_10005758_pt1 | contig 18154 bp, 15 predicted proteins | sample Lox_Sample_11_FD_206714 | JGI IMG/M metagenome (GOLD analysis project Ga0335069, IMG submission 206714) | Soil microbial communities from Loxahatchee National Wildlife Refuge, Florida, United States - Lox_Sample_1.1 | ecosystem: Environmental > Terrestrial > Soil > Wetlands | place: USA... | reverse complement strand
TCATGGCGAGCGGGCCCGGGATCCCGACGTTGCCGATGGGGTCGTCGACCAGGATGTTGCCCGTCGCCGGAACACAGAAGGCGCTGACGAGGGTGGCGTCGCCGGTCTTGCCGTAGGTCGTGTCCGGCCAGGCCGGGGTGGCGGGGCTCACAGCGCCGATGCGCTCGATCTTCCCCAGCGCGTCCGGTCCGGTCGGGAAGCAGGCGCGGTTGGTGGCGCCCGAGCAGCAGTACTGCGGGATCCCACCGCCGCCGCCGTTGAGCGCGTCGCCGGTGCAGGTGGTCGACGTGCACGGCCGGTGGACGTTGTTGCTGGTGCCGCAGTCGTCGTCCGCCGCCTGCCCCGGGCACGGTTTGGAGCCGTTGAGCGTCGCCGTCTTGGTGGTGACCGGGATGTTCGCGATGTCGATCGCGGCGCTCGCCGCCCCGGCCGGGAGACAGCTCCTCGAGACCGTGTAGTCCGGGTGGCTGGTCGCGAAGCCGATCACGTGCGCGATCGCGTCGGTGACGCACGCCTGCCCGGCGCGCGCGCCGGAGTCGCACGTGCCGGCGTTCCCGACGGCGGCGCCGCTGCACTCCGGACAGATCGCATCCGCGGTGACGTTGAGGTACGCCTGCGCGCTCAGGCCGACATGCATGTCGATGTCGCCGGTCTGGACGTTGGCCGTGCCGTTCGGAGGCGTCGTGAACTTCACGACCACGCAGACCGGCGTCGCCGGATTGCCGCCGTAGATCGGCACCGGCGGGCTGAACGCGTCGCCGACCGTGGTGACGGCGGCGCCGTCGGCGTCGCAGACGGGATCGGTGTCGAGATCGCAGCCGCTCAAGCAGGTGTGGAACGTCGAGCCGGCCGGGATCTTGATGTTGGCGTACCTCCGCTTGTACCCCAGGTCGAGGTCCGATCCCGTTCCGGTGCTGGTGAGCACGAGGTCGTTGGGGCCGCCCGCGGGGTTCGGCGGACACTCGGCCGCGTGTGCGGCGGCGCCGATCCCGATCAGGGCGACGGTGGCGAGAGACATCAACGTAGTGCGCATGGCTTGCTCCTTCCGACGGGGTGGACCATATCCGATACGGATGCCTTCCGTCAGGCGCTTTCCCTCCCATGTTCAGGGGACCCCGGTCCCCTGCGGCAGGCGCTAGACTGTCCGCAACCGTGGCCGACCGCCCCCACACCGTCCTGCTGGTCGAGGACGACGAGAACACCCGCACCCGACTGGCGGAGGTGATCGCGGGGAACCGGCGGCTCGAGCTCCAGGCCGCGGTCGGCTCGTGCGCCGAGGCCCGGCGCGAGCTCGACCGCATGCGCCCCGACGTGCTCCTCACCGACCTCGGCCTGCCCGACGGCGACGGCGTCGAGCTGGTGCGCGAGCTGCGGCAGCGGCAGTACCGCACGGCCGCGATGGTCGTCACGATCTTCGGCGACGAGAAGCACGTCGTGTCGGCGATCGAGGCGGGCGCGCTCGGCTACCTGCTGAAGGACGGCTCGCCCGACTACATCAGCAGCTCGATCCTGGAGATGCTGGCGGGCGGCTCGCCGATCAGCCCGCCGATCGCGCGCTACCTCCTGAAGCGCCTCCAGCCCGCGGACGCCGCCGCGGACGCGGACGTGCCGCGGCTCTCGGGGCGGGAGCGCGAGGTGCTGGAGCTGATCGTCAAAGGGTTCAGCTACGCCGAGATCGCGCGGCTGATCGGCGTGTCGGCGCACACCGTGACCACGCACGTGCGCGGGATCTACGCGAAGCTCGAGGTGCACTCGCGCGGCGAGGCGGTTTACGAGGCGCTCCAGCTGGGCCTCGTGAAGCTCGACGAGTAGACCTGGTTTACACGCGGTGCGAGCGGGGCTACATCCCGTCGCGCAGCTCGCAACAAGCTCCAGGATGCTCCCGATGCTCCGCCGCTCGCTCCTCGCCGTGGCGCTCGCGTTGCTCGCGACGTCTCCCGCAACCGCCGCGTTTCACGCCGCCGTGATCGACGAGGTCCACGCCACGCCCGAGGACGGCGAGGGCTTCGTCGAGATACGGATGCTGTCGGGCGGGCAGACGCTCGTGGCGCACAGCCGGCTCTCGGCGTGGAACTGCGACGGCAGCTTCAAAGGCATCGCGCTCCAGGTCGGCGGCGACATCAGCAACGGCGGCGCGGGCCTCCGCTGGATCATGGCGACCAGCACGACCGCCACGAGCGGCGTCACGCCGGACTTCACGTTCCCGATCGGCGCGCTCTCGCTCGGGTGCGGCATGGTGTGCTGGGGCGCGCCGGTGCCGCCGTTCGTGCCGGAGAACCCGCCGACGTGGGACGCGACCCTCCCGACCAACTACGTCGACTGCGTCGCCTACGGCGGCTACGCCGGCACCAACGTACCGGCCTTCGCCGGCACGCCGACCTCGCTCACCGCCAGCGACGACACGACCAGCCTCACCCGCACCGGCGCCACCAGCAACAACGCGAACGACTTCCCGCTCGCCTGTCCGACGCCGACCAACAACGGTGGCGCCACCGGGAATCCGGTCTGCACCACGACCACGTCGCTCCCGCCGACCACCAGCACGACCGAGACCACCACCACGGTCCCGTCGACGCTCACCATTACGACGACCACCGCGACGTCCACCACCGTGACGACGACCAGCGAGACCTCCTCGACGGTCGGCCCGAGCTTCACGCTGACCACGACCACGACGTCGAGCAGCAACACCTCGTCGAGCAGCACGACCACCACCAGCTCGTCCTCGTCGTCGACCAGCAGCACCTCCGCGACGTCGACGAGCGTGCCGCCGCCGCTCAAGAACCTGCTCTCCGGCAAGCTGCTGCTGCTCAAGGGCAAGTCCGGGAAGCCGGCCAGGTCGGCGTTGGCCATGACTTCCGACGAGGTCGCGCTCGGCCTCGGCTCCGGCAACGGCAGCGAGCACGACCCGACGCTGCACGACGGCAGCCTCCGGCTCGTCGGCAGCGCCGGCGGCGCGTTCGACCAGACCTACGCGCTCGCGGGCGGCTGGAAGTACGTTGGCAAGGCGGGCCAGAACAAGGGCTACAAGTGGAAGAGCAAGGCCGGGCCGATCACCAGCGTCGTGCTGAAGAAGGGCAACCTGCTGCAGATCGCGGGACACGGCGCCGGGCTCGGGATCACGCTCGCCTCCGACCCGAAGCCGGTCGACGTCGTGCTGTCGCTCGGCACGATGCGCATCTGCTTCGAGTTCGGCGGCACGACCAAGTTCGTCGCCGGGAAGTCGTTCAAGGCGACCGCCGCGCCCGCGCCGGCCGCCTGTCCGTGAGGGCGGCGGAGGGGCTCCTCGTCGGGGAGCCCCTCCGGGTCGCCTCACGCCCGGGCCGGTTGCGCGACCCGCGGGCGAGCGACCGCGCGCACCCGCGACTCGCGGCGGATCAAGTAGACCAGCGGCGCCGGGCTGCCGACGAACGCGGTCAGCACGATCCACGGCAGCGCCGATTCACCGCGCGAGCGCGCATCCTGCCACATCCACACCGACACGAGGCCGAGCGCGATCGTGAGGTCCGGGCGGCCAGTAGAGGAGGTAGGGGTCGACCGCGAGGTGCAACGCCGCGAACGACGCTGCGCCAAGCAGCGTGACGCCCAGCGCGTCGCCGAGCGCGAGCAGGAGGTGGTGGACGGCCCACACGGCCGGCTCGGCCGCCGGGTGCTTCGCCAGGATGACCGGCCGCGGTCCCTCGACCAGGAGCACCTCGTCGAGCGCATCGGGGTGGACCCGCTGGCTCGGGAGCAGGAGCCAGAGCGCCACGTGGACGGCCGCCGGACCGCACGGGATCCAGCGCGGCAGGCGGGTGGCGGCGCCGGCAGCCGTCATGCCGGAACGACGACGGGCTCCGCGGCGCCGGAGGCGATCGACCGCAGCGCGGCGTCCAGCACCGCGAGATCGCGCAGGCCCTCGTCTCCCGGCACCGCGACCGACGCGGCGCCGCCGCCCGCGGCGGCGAAGAAGTCCGCGAGGCTCGCCTGCACCGCCTCGAGGTAGTCGTCGCGCCGGAGCACGCGGCCGGGCGTCCCGGCGGCGCTCCGGGGCGCGTTCGCGTCACGATGCCAGACGAGCGCCGCGCCCGGACGGCCGATCTCCAGCCGACCCTCCGTTCCGAAGACCCGGGCCTCCGGTTGGTCGGGCGGCGTCGGCACGTCCCACGCCAGCTTGAGCTCGCCTGCGGCGCCCGACGCGAAGCGCACGCGGAGGGTCGCCGACGGCGCCGCCGCGCTCGCCGCCGTGGCCGTGACGTGCGCGATCTCGCCGGCGAGCCGGCGGAGCAGGTAGACGTAGTGCGGCCCCTGGTCGATCAGCACCCCGGCGTCGGGCCGGCGTGGATCGTGCCGCCATCCGCTGGCGGCGTAGGGCGCGGGCAGCACGAAGAGCCGCCGCACCCGGACGTCCACCACCCGGCCGATCGCGCCGCGGTCGATCAGCTCGCGGGCGCGACGAAGCGCCAGCCCGAAGTGCATCTGCTCGTTCACCGCGAGCACGCGGCCGGTGCGGCGGGCGGCGTCGACGATCCGGGCGCCGTCCGCCAGGGAGGCGGCGAGCGGCTTCTCCACCAGCACGTGCCGCCCGGCGGCGAGCGCGCGGATCGCGTGCTCGGCGTGCAGCGCGTGCGGCGTGCAGACGTCGACGGCGGCGACGGCGGCGTCGGCCAGGACCTCGGCGAGGTCGGCGTAGACGCCGCGCGCGCCGAAGTGCGCCGCCGCCTGCCGCGCCCGGTCCCGGTCGGGATCGCAGACCGCGACGACCCGCGCACGCCCGGCGAGCCGCGGGTACACGGGCTGCCGGAGGAGCTGCGTGACCGCCCCGCAGCCGACGATCGCGACGCCGACCGGTGCGCCCGCGCTCATGCGTCGTCTCCGGCGGGCGATGCGGCGGGCGCGCGGCGCAGCTTCCCGGCGACGGCCCGTGCGGGGCGATGCAGGTAGCGCAGCGGCAGCACCCACGCCGACGGCACCGCATATGCCGAGCGCATGTAGGCGGGCGAGGGGGCCGCGACCCAACGCGCGAGTCGGGCGCGCCCGCGCCAGGACACAGTGGCCTGCCAGAGGCTCCGCAGGTTGCCGCGCGCCGCGGCGTGCGCGCCGCCCAGCGCGACCTCCTCCACCACGCGGCCGGCGCGCGCCGCGCCCGCCGCGAGGCGCGCGAGCGGCTCGGACGGGACGGGCACGCCGAGCGCCGCGAGGTATCGCAGCAGGACGAACACCGGGAGCGTGAGGCGGTACGCGTCGACGCGGGCCGCCACCTCCTCCCAGTCGAGGCCGGGCCGGCACGCGGCCAGGTGCCAGGCGTCGGCGACCCACCGGAGGTTGTGGCGGCTCGGGCTGTAGGTCGCGTGTCCGAGGACGTGGACCATGCTCGCCGCGCGCGAGGGCGTTCGCACCCCCACGCCGTCGAGGTCGATCGTGGCGTCGTCGCGCGTGAAGTGCGCGACCGGCGCGTCGTAGTAGCGGACGGCGAAGGGACGCGTGTGAAGCGCCACCTGCAGCGCCGACGGGTGACGCAGCAGCACCGTGCCGGGCGCCCAGGGAGACGGCGCGAGCGCGGCGGCGCCGGCGCGCACGAGCGTGCCGACCGCCCGCTCGAGCGCCTCCGGGACGACCAGCAGATCGAGGTCGTGGCAGTGCCGCAGCCCCCACGCGGGGTAGGCGACGGCGGCGAGCGCCGCTCCCCGCACGAGCCACGGCGTCGTCCCGTCGCGCTGGAGCTGCGTCAGGATCTCCGCGGCGAGCTGGCGGAACCGCGTGGCGCGCAGCTCCTCGCGCAGCGCGGCGCCCCGGAGATAGGGGAGCAGGCCGCGGCCCGCGTCGAGGTCGTTGGCCGACGCCGAGGCCGAGAGCAACGGCAGGAGCGCGCGCCTCGCCACGAGGGCGTGGCGGAGCGCCTCGTCGCCCGGGCCCTGGCGCTCGCGCCAGCGGGTCCACGCCGCCCGGGCGCGCTCGCCCGACGCGAGGCACGCGGTGAGGAGCACGGTCTCGTCGGCGCTCGGCAGGAGGACCGAGAGCGTGTCGGCGAGCGTCGGCGTCACGCGAGTGCCCGGGGGCGCTGGGTCACGTCGGCGTGCCCGACCTGCGGCGGCGGTCCAGCGCCGCCTTGACGACGTGGAGGAACTGGTCGTGGCTCGCGGCCCGGTTCCGGCGGCTGAAGTTGTCGTGGTGGAGGCGTCGGCGGGTGAGGACGTCCGGGAGCAGCGCGCCCGCGACGCCGCGCTCCTGCGCCCGGAGGAACCAGTCGCTGGCGAAGGTGAAGTGCAGCATCTCGTCGAAGCGCCCGACGCGGTCGAACGCCGCCCGGCGCACCACCAGGGTCTGGACCACGTAGCCCGGCACCGCCTGCATCACGGGGGCGTCGCGGAAGCGGGCCGCCTCGTCGGCCAGCTCGGGGATCCAGAAGTTCTGGACGTGGCCCACGCAGTAGTCGAGGCCGGGATCCGCCGCGAGCGCGTCGACCTGTCGTCCGGTCTTCTCCGGCAGCCACAGGTCGTCCTGCTCGAGGAACGCCACCAACGTCCCCGAGGCGAGCGCCACTCCCTGGTTGCAGGCGGCGCCCGGGCCGCGGTTCTCCTGTCGATGATAGCGCACGGCGCTGCCGAACCGGCGGACGACCTCCGCGGAACCATCGGTGGAGCCGTCGTCGACGACGAGCACCTCGAGCGGCTGGTAGCGCTGATCGAGGATGCTCTGCAGGCACTCGGCGAGATAGCGCTCGCCGTTGAAGCAGGGGACGACGCAGGTGACGAGCGGCGCGGGCACGTGTCACAGCTCCAGCGCCGCGATCGCGGCTCCGATGCGGGCGGCGACGCTCGTCCACGAGTAGCGCTCGGCGACGAGCGCGCGGGCGCTCGCGGCGAGTCGCTCCGCCAGCGCCCGCTCGCGCCACGCGGCGAGCACGGCGGCGGCGAACCCGTCGGCCGTCTCGGCCAGGAGCAGGTGCGTGTCGGAGCGCACGTCCAGACCCTCCGCGCCCTTCGCCGTGCTGACCACCGGGACGCCGGCCGCGAATCCCTCCAGGACCTTCAGGTGCGTGCCGCCGCCCTGGAAGAGCGGGACCGCCATCACGCTCGCCTCGGCGAGGTAGGGTCGCACGTCGGCGACGGCGTCGGTGACCACGATGCGCGGGTCGCGCTCCGCGGCGGCGCGCATCCCGGCCGTGGGCATCGGGCCCACCAGCAGCAGGCGGCTCCCGGCGCACGCCCGCGCGAGCTGGGGAAACAGCTCGTCGATCAGGAAGGCCGCCGCGACGCCGTTCGGCGGGTACGAGAAGATGCCCGGGAAGATCACGGTCGGGGCGGGCGCGGGCCTCCACGGGCGCGGCGTGTAGTCGTCGACGCGGAGCCCGTTCGGGACGACCGTGACGGAGGCGGCGGGCGCGTACAGCTCGCGCATGCGGCGCGCGTCCTCGTCGCTGCACACCCAGACATGCTCCACCGCCGCGAGCGCCCGCCGCTCGATGGCTTCGGTGCGCGCGGGCAGCACGTCGCGGACGACGCGGGCCTCGAGGTCGTTGCCCGTGCGCGTGCGGGCCACCTCGCGGGCGACCGCCGCCTCGACGTTGAAGCAGTCGAGGACGGTCCGGCAGCCCGCGGCGCGCGCCACGTCGAGATAGGCGTGCAGCCAGAGTCCTTCCACCAGCACGAGGTCGGGGCGCAGCCGGGCGAGCAGCCCGGCCAGCTCCCCGGCGGCGCCGTCCGAGAAGAACAGGTCCGACGGATGCCCGTCCGGGTCCAGCAGCCACGCCCGCCCGGCGAGGTTCCTTCCGGTCGGGGGCGGGGAGGTGAGCGCCGGGTCCGTCGACGTCGTCCAGCAGACGAGCGGCAGGTCGGGCGCGCGGTGACGCCGGCGGTCGTTGGAGCAGAGCCCGAAGACCCCGACGTCGGCGACCGCCGCCAGTCCATTCACGTTCTGCCACGTCCGGAGGTCGCCCCCCTTCAGCGTGGGGAACGGCAGGGACTCGGACAGCACCAGGATGCGCGGCATGGCGAGCGGCGGTCCTCGTCGCGCGGGATCAGGGCGACCCGCGCCGGCGGGCCTGGGCGACGACCTCGGCGATCCCGCCCGGCACGTCGCGCAGGTCCGTGCCCAGGTGGAGCCGGTAGGCCGGCACCTGCGCGACCAGGGCGCCCATCATCTCCAGCGCCGCGCGGCCGGGTCGCGGGACGACCGTGTGGAGCGTGCTCGCCGCGAGCTGCCGCAGCGCCTCCGGCCGGGTCGCGGGACGGACCTTGGTGCGCTCGGCCCCGACCCGCAGCAGGACGATGGCCCCGATCGGCGCCGTCGCCCGCAGGCGCTCCGGAAAGACCTCCGCCAGGAACAGGATCGGCTTCTCCTCCTCGGGAAACCGGTCCTCCACGGCGTGCGCCCGGATGTCGCCGAAGCGGTCGAGCCCCGAGCGTGCGAGGCAGGCCGTGCTGAAGATGCTGTGTCCGTGGAACGTGCCGTCGTCCCGACGCTCGCAGCCGACGAAGTCGTCGCCCAGGAACTCGAGCCCGTGCGCGACGCCGGCCAGCGACGTCGTCGACTTGCCCGTGCCGCTCTCGCCCGGCAGCAGCACGCCGACGCCGTCGTGCGCGAGCAGGCCCGCGTGAAGGATCTGGACGCGCAGGTCCGAGTACCAGACGGTGAGCATCACGACGAAGGGCTTGCTGCACTCCCCGCGCGAGAGGTGCGAGCCGCTCCGGCGGCCCCCGATCATGCGCTGCCCCTGCCGGTCGAGGAGCGTCACCGAGTCCTGGTACGTGAAGCTCACGTACCGGCCGTCGGCCGAGGCCGACAGCGTGCCGTCGCAGGCGAGCCACTCGTGGTCGAGCGCGCCCGGGGCGGCGTCCGCCGGCGACGCGACGCCGGTCTCGTGCTCGTCCCAGAGGTCGATGCGAAGCGGCTCCGCTCCAACGGCCGCACGGTCGCGCCGCAGATGGGCGAAGGGACGCTGGATCCGCTCGGCCAGGCGCGCGCCGACGACCCGGAGATGCACCGCCCGTCCCGCGAACGCGTAGCGCGTCTCGCGCACCTCCCCGGGACACCGAGCGAGCGCCTCGTCGAACGCGCGGCGCATCGCGACCACGTGCGGCGGTCCGTCGCTCACCGGCCCTTGTCCCCCTTGAGCGGCAGGTCGTCGATGCCGGGCGTGGGCGGATCGAGCGCGAGCAGGTTGCCCATGTCGCGATAGACGTTGAGGCGCGGGGCGTCGTAGGCGAGGAGGTCGGCCGGGCGCGCGCCCTCCTCGCCGCCGCCGCCCGCGCCGGCCGCGACGACCAAGCGCTCCGCGAGCAGCTCGTCGACGAGGGCGGCGGCGTCGCGTTCGACCCGATCGGCGGCGACCCCGTACCACGCGGCGAGCGTGGCGATCACGGCGGGAAGCGCGTGGCCGCGCTCGAGCAGCTCCCACACCTGCGTCCCCACGTTGTCCATCGAGTAGTACGTGCCGTCGGACAACCGGATGATGATCAGCTCGCCGTCGATCACCTTGGCGGCGACCTCGTTCCGGTTGGGTGCGAACGTCCCTCGATGCTCAGGCATTTTGACCTCCGATGTTGCGGCTTCGTTCGTACAGCCCGGCGTACTCTGCGACGCACCGGTCCCAGCCGAAGCGCGCCTCGGCCCGCGCGCGCGCGGCGCGTCCCAACCGGTCGGCGGTCGCCGGGTCCTCCAGCAGCACGAGCATGGCGCCCGCCAGCGCGTCGGGATCGTCGGGATCCACGACGACGCCGGTCGTGCCGTTCTCGACGACCTCGACGAGGCCGCCGACGCGCGTCGCGACCACGGGTCGGGCCATCAGCGCGGCCTCGAGCGCCACCAGGCCGAACGGCTCGTCCCAGCGCGACGGCACCACCACCAGCGACGCCCGGTCGAGAAGCGCGGGGACGTCCTCCGGTGCGACTGCGCCGACGAACTCGACCGACTCCGCGAGCCCGAGCGCCGAGGCGAGCCGCTCCAGCTCGGGGCGCGCCGCCCCCTCTCCGGCGAGCACGAGCCGGGCGGACGGCAGGCGCCGCACGACGGTCGCGAAGGCGCGCACCGCGACGTCGAACCCCTTGTCCGTGACGAGACGCCCGAAGCCGAGGATGCGGGGCGCCGCGCGCGGTCGCGGCGCCGGCGCGAGAGCCGGCGGGTCCATGCCGTAGTACGTGACCGACGAGCGGTCCGCGAGCTCGGGCAGCAGCCGGCACAGATCGCGGCGCACCGCGTGCGAGTTGCAGTTCACCCAGCTCGCGGAGCGGAGCGCGCGGCCGCAGAGCGTGTCGGTCCGCGCCGCGTCGTCCGGGACGGGGCTGTGCATCGTCAGGAGGACCGGCGCGCCGCTCCGGCGCGACGACTCGAGATGGAACAGCACGCTCGGCCCGAGCGTGTTCAGGTGGATCAGGTCGGGCGCCACGCGGCGCGTGAGCGCCGCGACCGCGGCCAGCAGCTCGCTGATGCGATCCACGTCGTTCGCCGCGAGCGCGAGGTGGAACCAGAAGCGGTGCACGTCGACCCCGTCACGGGCGGTGACGTCCGGGAGCCCGGTCCGGTGATGGCCGGCGACGACCGTGATCTGGTGGCCGTGGCGGACGAGTGCGGGCAGGAGCCGTGCGGAGAACACTTCGACGCCCCCGATCGAGGGGAGATACCAGTCCGTCCAGTAAAGGACGCGCATGAAGTGCCGCGTGATACCAAGCCCCGCCTCCGAATGATACAGGGTCCGGGCGTTCATAGCGCATGCTCCATGCGGCGGCGGGGTGTCATCGCACGCGGCAAATGCTACTCCGTCCCGTGCCGGGCTCGCACCGCGACCCCGCTCGAGCCTGATGACCGACGCCGACGACGCTCTCGACCTGCTGCGCGCGCTCGTGCGAGAGGACACCGCGGCAGTCGAAGCTGCGCTCGCCGCGCCCGGCACGGACCTCGCGAAGTTCCTCCGCTTCGCGCACCAGCACCAGCTCGGCGCGTACGCGTACTGGATGCTGCGCCGGCTCGGCGCGGCGCGCGCGCTGCCGCCGCCCGTGCTGGCGGCGACGAAGGCGTCGTCGCTCGCCGACCGGCTGCGCACCGAGCGGCTCGCCGAGCGGCTGCGCCAGCTGGCGGAGCTGTTCGCGGCCGGCGGGGTGCCCGTGCTGTTCATCAAGGGCCCGCTGTTCGCCCAGCGCTTCTACGGCAGCCTGGACGCGCGCGGGTTCGCCGACCTCGACCTCCTCCTCCGGTCGCCGGGCGAGCTGGATCGCGTCGAGGCGCTGCTGCTCGAGGCGGGCTATGAGCGTGCGTTCCGCACGCTCATGGGACGGACGGCGAGCCGCTATTTCGCGCACCACTTCGAGTACCGGCGCGACGCGCTCGGCCTGGACGTCCACTGGGCGCTCCAGCGACATTTCACGTTCGCGATCGACTACGAGCGCATGTGGGCGACGTCGGCGCCGGTCGTGTTCGGCGACCGCGCCTACCGCGCCGCCTCCGACGAGTACGAGCTCGTGCTCCAGCTGCTCGGGCTCCTCACCGACCTCCAGGTGGGCAAGCTCGTGCTGCGCTCGCTCGTGGACGTCTACCGGGTCCTGCGGACGGTGGACGGGACGCTCGACTGGCCCGCGTTCTTCGCGGCGCGACGGCGGGAGCGGATCGAGCGGCCGTGCGCCTACCTGCTCGCCGTCGTGCTCGACGTGCTCGCATGCCGCGCGCAGTTCCCGGCGCTCGACGCGCTGCTCGACGCGCGCGCCAGCGCGCTTCCCCCGACCCGCCTGGCCCGGCACGCCGTGCTGGCGAGCCGCAAGGCCGACGTCCGGCAGAAGCTGCTCTCGTTCCGGCTGTACGAGACCGCGCCGGCGGCGGCGTTCGCATGGTGGCTCGTGTCGCTGCCGTTCCGCTTCGCGGTCTACGACGCTGCGCCCCGCCCGCCGGCTGCGGCGCGGCGCACGGTCGTGGCCCGACCCGACCTGCGGTGATGGCGCGGCTCGACGACACGGTGCGCCGGCGGGCGGTCTGGCTGTTCCTCCTCGCGCTCGGCGTCCGCGTGGTCGCCGCCGCCGTGATCGGCGAGCGGCTGCATTTCACCGACGAAGGCGAGTACGTCGACGCCGCGGCCCGGCTCCGCGCCGGAGCGGGGTTCGACGCACGCTATGCGCGCGTGCCCGTGTACCCGATGCTGCTCGCCGGCTTCGACGCGGTCGTCGGCGGGCGGATCGCCGGCCTGCGGGTGCTCCAGGCGGCCCTGACGGCGACCGGCGTGGTCCTCGTCGTCCAGCTCGGAGCGCGGACGTTCGGTGCCCGCGCGGCGCTCGCCGCCGGCCTGCTGTATGCGCTCGATCCAATGCTCGTCGTGGCGGGAGGCCTGCTCTATCCCGAGGGCGTCGCGGCGCTCCTGGTCGTGGCGATCCTGCTGCTCGCGGTCGACGCGGCCCGTGGCCGCGACGCGCGGCGGGCGGCGTCGGTCGGGATCGGGCTCGGGGTCCTGGCGCAGCTGCGCCCGGTGGCGCTTGTGCTGGTGGCGCCGCTCGCGGCCTGGATCGGCCTCGAGACCGGCGGCTCCGCGAGGCGGCGGGCGGCGTTGGCGGTCGCCGTCGTCGGCGGTTGCGTGCTGGCGCTGGCGCCCTGGACCTACCGCAACTACCGCGTCCACGGCGGGCTGGTGCCGGTCGCGACGGCCGGTACGGTGGTGCCGTCGCGAGCGCAGGACGCCGCCGATGCCGACGGCGTCACCGCCTCGCTCGTCGCGCAGCTGCGGAACCATCCGGCGGCGTTCGTCGAGCGGACCGCGCGCGAGCTGGCGCACTTCTTCGAACCGTTCCCGCAGCGCCTCGAGTCCGACGACCCCGGGCGCCGCGCGGCGTTCCATGCCGGGGACGCACGGATAGCGGTCGATCCGGTCGTGCCGCGGGGGGCCCGCGACGTCGTGAGCACGCTCACGTTCGGCCCGGAGCTGCTGCTCGCGGTCGCCGGGGTGGTCATCGGCTTGCGGTCCCGGCGATCGACCGTGCTGCTGCTCGCCGGCGTCACGCTGTGCTACGGCCTCGGGTACGCGCTGTTCGTCGGGAAGCTCCGGTATCGGATCCCGGTGCTGCCCGCGATCTTCCTGCTGGCCGGCCACGCTGTCGCGGCGACGCGGGGGGCGCGCGACGGCGGCGGGCGGCGATGAGCACCGTGGAGCCGGGCCACCGCGCGCACGACGTGAACCGCCGCGCCCGGCTCGGCATCCGGCTGCTCATGGTCCGGCAGGTGCTGGTGCAGCTGCTGATGTTCGGCAGCGGCGTCGTGCTCGCGCGGACGCTGCCCCCGGCCGATTTCGGGAGCTTCGGGATCGCGCTGTTCGTCGTCACGCTGGCGGGGCGGCTCACCGAGCTGGGGCTCCAGCCCGCGCTCATCCAGCGCGCCGGCGAGCTGGAGGAGCGGGAGCTGCGGACGGCGTTCACGATCCAGCAGGGCGCCGCGCTCCTGATCACGGCGCTCGTGTGGTGCGGAGCGGGCGCGCTCCCGGGCCTCTACCCGGGGACGTCGCCCGGGCTGGTGTGGATGGTCCGGCTGCTGAGCCTCGAGCTGTCCCTCGCCACGTGGCGCGGTCTCAGCGAGGTGCTACTCGAGCGGGCGCTGCGCTACGATCGACTGGCGCCGATCGACGTGACCGGAAGCGTCGCGTACGCCGTGGTCGGGATCGGCGCCAGCCTCCACGGCCAGGGCGCGTGGAGCTTCGTGTGGGCGTTCCTCGCGTCGAGCGTGCTGCGCACCGCGCTGGTCTTCCAGGCGGCGCCCTGGCCGATCCGGCCGCGCCTCGACCGGCGGGCGGCCCGCCGCCTGCTCCGCGCCGGGATCCCGGTGCAGATCACGCTGACGGTCACGCACGCGCAGTATTGGGTGACGCCCACGCTGGTGGCGGGGATGGTCGGGCCCGAGGCCGTCGGCTTCCTGCAGTGGGCGTCCGGGAACGGGCGCAAGCCGCTCGAGTTCCTCGACAACGTCGCCCGCGTGTCGCTGCCGCACTTCTCGATCCTCCAGAGCGACGTCGCGGAGGTGGAGCGGCTGCTCACGCGCTACGTCCACGTGTTCGTGCTGGTGTGCGGGCTCTGGCTGGCGATGCTCGCGGTCGCGGGGCGCGATCTCGTGGCGCTGGTGTACACCGCGCGGTGGGATCCGGCCGTGCCCGCGCTCGCCCTGTTCGCGGCAGTCGGGCTGCTCGTGGCGGTGCGGGTGATCGTCGGCACGGCGCTGGTCGGGCTCGGACGGATGGTCTACACGGCGCGGGCCAGCTCGGTCGGCGCGCTGGTGACGATCGGCGCGAGCGTGGCGCTCGTGATGGTCCTCGGGCCACTCGGCGTCCCGCTCGGGCAGCTGGCGGGCGCCGCCGTCACGCTCCCGCTCATGGTGCACGGGCTCGGGGATCGGAGCAGCGCGCGGATCCTCGGCCCCGCGGCGCGCGGCCTGTGCCCGATCGCGGCGGCCGCCGGCGTCGGACTCGGCGTGCAGGCGACGACGCTCTCGCCGCCGCTGCGCGGGCTCGTCACCGCCGGGGCGATGACGCTCGTCTACGGCGCCGTCGCCTGGTGGACCGGGCCGGCCTGGATGCGGACCACGACCTGGCGGGAGCTCGCGCTCGCGCCACGCGCCGCGGCACCTGCGTCCTCGTCGCCGCGGTAGACGGCAGAGCCGCTCTTCACGCAGTCCTCGATGACGAGTGTCCGTAGACGTCGCAGGCGCCCACGCACTCGGCGATGCGCGTCGTGGGCGCGCGCCTGACGAGGCCGACGCGTGACGCGGCGCCCGTGGACTTTCACGCCGCGCGGGGCTACCGTAATTGTATCGCTTCCGACCGGGCACACAGGCCCGTCACCGGTGCGAACCGGGGTCGGGGCCGACAGCCGGCAAACGGCGGCCGGACGTCGGCGGCGGGGCTTGGGCCCGCCTGGTTCCCTCGCCGAGAGGAAGGAGGTGATCCAGTGACGTTATCCCCTACGGTGATCTGTGAGGTGATGGCCTCGTAGGGTCGACACCACGTCGCTGGGTCAGCTCCACGAGGACCCAGCCATCACCGGGCCCCGGAGGCTCCCGCGCACCGGCGGGGCGGCCAATCGCCGCAGCAGCCTTCGGGGCCCTTCTTTTTCAGGCGGCGGCCGCGATCGGGAGGCGGAGCCGCACCGCGGTCCCGTTGGGGCCCGACTCGACCGACAGCGTCGCGCCCAGCGCCTGCGCGCGACGCGCCATGTTGGCGAGGCCGCGCCCGAGCTTGGTCCCGCCGTCCATGCCGCGGCCGTCGTCGCGGATCTCGACGAAGACCAGCGGTCGTCCGTCGGCGCCCGCCTCGTGCCCGGTCGAGACCACGATCGTGCGGGCTGCGGCGTGCTTCAGCACGTTGGTGATCGCCTCCTGCAGGATGCGGAGCACCTGGAGCACGCGCTCCGGTGTCAGGTCGGGAAGCGCCGGGACGTCGGCGACCTGCCAGTCGAAGCGCATGCCGTGCTGCGAGAGGCGGGGCTCGAGGCGCGCGCGGATCGTGCCGAGCACGGCGAGCAGGTCGCCCTCCGTGGGATCGAGGGAGTCGATCACGAGCCGGAGATCGTCGAGCGCGCCGCGCAGTGCGGCCGTCACGCCTTCGGGCGTGAAGCGCCCGCTCTCGACCATGGCGAGCGTCGACACGAGCTGGCCCCCCATGCCGTCGTGCATGTCGCGCATGATCCGATCGCGCTCGCCGGCGACGGCGCGGCCGCGTTCCAGCTCGTGGAGGCGGGCGTAGTTCTCCTCCAGCTCCGCGTGCTTCTCCTCGACGCGGCGCTCGAGCTCGCGGTTCAGGCGCTCCGACTCGGTCAGCCCGTTCGCCAGGTCGACGAGGATCCCCCACGCGCTGCCGAGGAGCGCCGCCGGCGCCATGTACGGCGTCAGCAGCACGCCGCCCGTCCCGCCGAAGAGGATTCCTGCCACGTCGTGCGTGCCGAGCACGACCGCGACGATGCCCGGTAGGAGGAGGCGCTGCGCGCCGCCGCCCGGGTTGGCGCGCGCCGCCGCGGCGATCAGCGTGATCAGGTACACGCCCGTCGCCAGCGTGACGCCGGCCCACAGGATGTACCACGCGAACGTGTAGTACGGGCTGATCACCGCCAGCACGAGCGCGCCGCCGATCATGTGGACGAGCAGCAGCCGCTCGAGGCGCGGCCGCGCGAGCCCGAGCACGCGATGGAAGCCCATCACGAGGCAGGGGGCGAACCAGTTGGTCGCGCTCTGGGTCGTCCACTCCCACAAGCGCGAGGAAACCGGGATGTCCCGCACGAAGGTGTCGGCCGCGGTCCAGCCCCACAGGAGGATCCCGCTCACGAACCAGCGGTGGGCGTCGGCGGGATAGTGCGCGGAGTAGATGGTGCCGATCAGCGCCGCCAGGACGAGCGTCGCGACCGCCACGGCCTGCGCGACCGTCACCTGCGAGACGAAGCGCCAGACGTACGCAGGCTGGAGCGACTGCTCCGGGCCCAGCATGATCGGCAGGAGGAAGCCGGGCGCGGTCTGCGGCACCTTGACGCGCAGGTCGACAATGTTCGTCCCGGCGACGAGCAGCCGCGCGGGGACCGTGAAGAGGAGCGGACGGGCCCAGTTGCGCGCCACCGGCTCCGTGAAGCGTCCGCCGTCGCCGACCAGGACGCCGTTCACGTACACGGCCGCGTTCATGCAGACGCGGGGCACGTAGACGGCCCACAGCGTCGCGGGCGTCCGGTCGAGCGTGAGCGTGGCGCGATACCAGGACTGCGGTCCGCGCTGGCGCTGCGGGATGCGCCAGTAGTCCGGGAGGCGCACGTCGCGCCACCCGGGTTCGATCGCGGGCGGCGGCGTCTCCGCGGTGCTCTCGAGCACCCGCATCTCGCGGATCGTGACGACGTCCGGTCCGAGACTCGCGCAGCCGGCGAGCGTCGCCGCGACGACCAGGAGGAGCGGGCGCCACGTCACGGCAGGTGCATAGATCAGCCGCACCCGCGGTGGTAGATCGACCGCATGGAAGCACGACGGCTCGGCGTCCTCGAGGTCTCCGCCATCGGGCTCGGGTGCATGGGGATGAGCGAGTTCTACGGCCCCGCCGACGAGGCCGAGGCGATCGCCACCATCCACCGGGCGCTCGACCTGGGCGTCACGCTGCTCGACACCGCCGACATGTACGGCCCGTTCACCAACGAACAGCTCGTCGGGCGCGCCATCCGCGGGCGCCGCGCGCAGGTCGTGCTGGCGACCAAGTGCGGCATCGTGCGCGACGCGGCGAATCCGCGTGCGCGTGGCGTGAACGGCCGGCCGGAGTACATCCGCGCGTCGTGCGACGCGAGCCTCCGGCGGCTCGGCGTCGACCACGTCGACCTGTACCAGCTCCACCGCGTCGATCCGACCGTGCCGATCGAGGACAGCGTGGGCGCGATGGCCGAGCTGGTGCGCGCCGGGAAGACGCGCGCGATCGGCCTTTCGGAAGCCGGCCCCGGGACGCTCCGGCGCGCGCACGCGGTGCATCCGATCGCGTCGCTCCAGACCGAGTACTCGATGCTCACGCGCGACGTCGAGGCCGAGGTGCTGCCGGTGTGCCGGACGCTCGGCGTCGGGTTCCTCGCCTACAGCCCGCTCGGTCGCGGGCTGCTCACCGGCCGCTACCGGTCGCGTGCCGACTTCGACGCCGGCGACTACCGGCTGCTGACGCCGCGCTTCGCCGACGGCGCGCTCGAGCGCAACGTCGTGCTGGCGACGTCGGTGGCGGCGCTGGCGCAGGAGAAGGGATGTACGCCGGCGCAGCTCGCGCTCGCGTGGCTGCTGGCGCAGGGGCCGGAGGTCGTGCCGATCCCGGGGACGAGGACGTGCCGGCGGCTCGAGGAGAACGTCGGCGCGGCGGCGGTCACGTTGAGCACGGCAGAGCTGGCCCGGCTCGACGGCGCGATGTACTCGTGCGTCGGCGCCGTGTCCTCGGGGCGCGACGACGCCAGGCGGAGCAGCGTCCCGTAGCCGCGCACCAGGTTCGCGTCGGCCAGGACGCCGCGCTCGCGGAGCAGGTGGTGGAGGCGCGGCAGCTTGTAGTGCGGCACCGTCATCAGCAGGTGGTGCTCCAGATGGTAGTTCACCCGGTTGGGGGCGATGAGCAGCCGCTCCCACCAGGTGGCGAGCATGGTGCGGGTGTTCTGAAGCGGATCGGCCGGATCGCGCGCCATGCCGTGCTCGGCGATCGAGCGGATGCGCGTCACCAGGTTGTTGG
>Ga0335069_10005757_pt1 | contig 18157 bp, 19 predicted proteins | sample Lox_Sample_11_FD_206714 | JGI IMG/M metagenome (GOLD analysis project Ga0335069, IMG submission 206714) | Soil microbial communities from Loxahatchee National Wildlife Refuge, Florida, United States - Lox_Sample_1.1 | ecosystem: Environmental > Terrestrial > Soil > Wetlands | place: USA... | reverse complement strand
GTTCAGCGTTGTCCGTTCGGCATTCGGCCGGCACCGAAGCCTAGGCCCGCGCCCGCGTTGTCCTTGCCTGCGCGTGGTCGTGTCTGGCGAAGCAGCCACGACGCACGCGCGTGCTTCGGTGCCCACGGAACGCCGAACGCGAAACGCCGAACGTTCGGGCTCGTCAGCGCCCGAACTCCTCCCGCACCTTGCGCAGCAGGGCGATGTTGTCGCTGTGCCCGGTCTTGCGCGCCACCACCCGGCCGCGGATCGGACGGCCGAGCAGGTACAGATCGCCCATGATGTCGAGGATCTTGTGGCGCGCGAACTCGTCGGGGAAGCGCAGGGTCGTGTTCACGATCTTCTCGTCGTCGACCAGGATGCAGTTGTCGAGTCGGCCGCCGCTGGCGAGGCCCATCGCCGCCATCGCCTTCATGTCCTTGACGAACCCGAACGTGCGCGCCGGCGCCACGTCGGCCTTGAACGCCTCGGGGCCGGTGTGCACGTACGTGTACTCCTGGCGGCCAATGGGCGGCGGATAGACCAGCTCGTAGGTGATCCGAAAATCGTCCGCCGGCTCGAGGACGATCGACTCGTCGCGGGCGCCGTCCACGCGCAGGGGCCGCTCGACGACGATCTCATCGACTCCGCCGCCCTGGTCTTCGATGCCGGCCTGCTCGAGAAGCTGGCAGAACTCGCGCGCCGAGCCGTCCATGGTCGGCACCTCGCTCTGCACCTTGATCAGCACGTTGGTGATGCCATAGGCGTGCAGCGTCGCCAGCAGGTGCTCGACCGTTCCGACGGTCATGCCGCCGCTGTGCAGGGTGGTCGCGTAACCGGTCGAACCTACGTAGTCCAGGTGCGCCGGCACCGACGCCGCCGTCGTCAGGTTGGCGAAGACGATGCCGCGGCCCGCCGGCAGCGGATTGAGGATGAGGCCGGACTTCACGCCGGTGTGCAGCCCGTGTCCGCTGGCGATGACCGACTTGCCGATCGTCCGCTCCGGCGGGCGGCTGGGCGCGGCGTGGCCGTTCGTCGCCACGCCCGGACGATTCACGCCGGGCTCGCCGGCCTGCCCCTCGGCCCGCAACGCGCGGTGCTCGAGGGCGCGGTTGACGACGCTCAGCAGCGCGTCGATCGAAAACGGCTTCTCGATGAAGTCGAAGGCACCGAGCTTGGTCGCCTGCACCGCGGTCTCGATGTTGCCGTGGCCCGAGAGCATGATCACCTGTGGGCGTTCGGGCTCGTCCTGCAGGCAGCGCAGCAGCTCGATCCCGTCCACTTCGGGCATCCACACGTCGACCAGCACCAGCTCGGGGCGCTCGCTGCGCACCAAGCTGAGCGCGCGCCGCCCGTTCTCCGCCTCCAGCACCCGCAGCCCCTCGTCGCTCAGCACGCCGCGCAGCGAGGTGCGAATCTCGCCTTCGTCATCCACCACCAAGACCGTTGCCATTCGTCCTCCGTCTCTCACCCGCTACGCGCTCGCCACCGCCCGCAGGCGATCCGGCCGGCGCAGCGGAAACTCGATCGCGACGCGGACGCCGCGCGGCGCGTTGTCGCGCACCCGGATGTACGCATGGTGATCGGCGACGATCGCGGACACGATCGCCAGTCCCAGACCCGTGCCGTCCTTCTTGGTCGAGAAGTACGGCTCGAACACCCGCGCCTGCACATCCGGGGTCATGCCGGTGCCGTTGTCCGCCACCTCGAGCCGCACGACGTCCATCCGCCGGTCGTGGGTCAGCACGACCTCGACGCGGCCGCCCCCGGCGACGCCCTGGCAGGCGTACACGGCGTTGTCGAGCAAGTTGATCATCGCCCGCTTGATGGCATCGGGATCGATGTCGACCGGCGGCAGGCCGCTCTCCGCGGTGAACTCGAAGGCGATGTCGCGATGCCCCTCGCGGTACAGCACGAGCGCGTCGTCGACCACCGCCTTGAGGTCGTGCGGGGCAGCCTCGACCGTCGGCAGCCGGGCGAAGGTGGAGAATTCGTTGACCAGCCGTTTGAGCTGCTCGACCTGCCCGATGATCGTACGCGTACACTCGTCGAACAGCGCCGCGTCGTCGCCGCTGAGCTCGGCGGTATAGCGCTTGCGGAGCCGCTGGGCGGAGAGCTGGATCGGGGTCAACGGGTTCTTGATCTCGTGGGCGATGCGGCGCGCCACCTCGCGCCAGGCCTCCATGCGTTCGACGCGCAGCAGGAAGGTGACGTCTTCGAAGAACAGGATGACGCCGAGCGGCGTGCCGCTCTCGTCGCTCAGCGCCGTGGCCGTCACCCAGGCGGTGAGCTGACGCGGCCCGCCCGCCAGCTTGAGCTGCTGTTCGGTGCGCTCGCGCTGCGTGCTGCGCACGCGCTCGATCAGGTCCGCCACCGGCTGCAGCTCGGGGGCGCGAAAGACCTCCTGCCAGCCGCGTCCGCGCGCCTCCGCGGAACGGATGCCGAGCATGCTGGCCGCGGCCGGATTGACCGTCGCCACGACGCCGTTGGGATCGAGCGAGACCACGCCGGCGGTGATGTTGGCCAGGATGCTCTCGATGTAGCGGTGGCGCTCCTCCAGCTCGGAGTGAATGGTCTTGAGCTCGGCGGTCATCTGGTTGAACGAGGTCACCAGCGTGCCGATCTCTTCGTCGCCGCCGACCGCGGCCCGATAGTCCCAGTTACCTTGTGCGACCTCGCGCATCCCCTCGCCGAGACGCTGGATCGGGACGGTGATGCCCTTGGCGAAGAAAAAGCCGAACCACGTGGCGGAGAACAGCACCACCAGGGTGATCAGGAGGAAGGCGATCGTATAGCTGTTGCGGATGGGTTGCTTGAGCGCGCTGAGTTGGCGGTACTCTTGGTCGGCCCGCATGGTGCGCCGCGCCACCAGACTGATCTCGTGCGGGACGTAGATCCCGACCGCGACCGCGCCGATCACGGCCCCCTCCGGATCGCGAATGGGGACGCCGCCGATGACCGCGTCGCCGCGCCCGAGCTGCTGGGTCCGGGCGAACTCCTGCCCGGAGGAGAAGGTGTCCTGCAGGTCGATCCGTGCCACCGGCATACCGAACCGTTCGAGGTGACGGTCGCGCGACGAGGCGATCGAGCCGGCCGGCGTGAGCACCTCGATGCCGCCGACGTTCAACGCCTCCCGTTGCGCAGCGACGAACCGCGTCAGCTCGTCGCGGCGAGCGCTGGAGAGCAATCCGCGCTGCTCGATCTCGCGTGCCAGTCGGTCGGCGAAGTACAGCGCGCCGTCCCCCGCCTCTTCGTAGTACCGCGCCGCCACCTGTGAGGCGCCGCGCACGGCGGTCTGCACGCGCAGGCTGAACCAGTTCTCGATGACGGTGCCGAAGAATCCCTGGGCAACCAGAAACAGCAGCACAGTCGGGAACAGGGACAGGCAGGCGAACGCGAGCACCAGGCGCGTGCGCAGCCGGGCGCCGAGGATGCGGTGGCGGCGCTCGAAGATCAGCTTCACCAGGTTCCGCGCCACCAGGAAGATCAGCAGGATGAGCAGGATGAGGTTCAGGTTGATGAGCAGGAAGAAGATGATGTTGCTCGACTGCGACGGGCTGTCGCGGAAATCGGGCAACCGGGTCTGGTACACGGCGAAGACCGCGAAGGCGACGGCGGTGATACCGATCAGGACGGCCTCCCGTCGTCGCCGCCGAACCTCGTCAGGGGGGAGGTCGGGCGGCACGAGTCGCCACTGTGGGAGCCATTTGCGCATGGCTATGGCCAGACGATCTTAGGGTCCGGCCCCTGTTGGAGCAAGCCGCCCACCCGTTGCCGTGGTGGGAGGGTGGGATGGCGGGGCGGGGGTGAGGGAAAGGGGGAGGGAATGGGCAAGGGCAAGGGCAAGGGAAATGGCAAGAGAACGGCGGAGGCGGAGGCTGAGACCAAGGGCGAAATCGGGGGGGCCTTTCGCGGGTTAGCGCCGGAGCAGCCAGAAGAGCAGGCTGAGCGCGACACTGACGATCAGGCAGGTGACGATCGGGAAGTAGAAGGTCACCGGCCCGCGCTCGACGACGATGTCGCCCGGCAGCCGGCCGAGCCACGGGAGCCGGCCCGCCAAGCTCAGCAGGGCACCGAGCACGAACACGGCGCCGCCGATCAGCATGAGGGTCTTGCCGATGTCGCCCATCACTCGAACAGCTTGCCTTGCGGCGAGGGGGTCGCACGGGCGGTGCGGCCGAAGTGTCCGTACGCCAGCGGCGTGGCGACGCGGCCCTTCGGCGTGCGGCTGAGGAACCCCTCCTGGATCAGGAACGGCTCGTACACATCTTCGATCGTGTCGGCCTCCTCGCCGATCGCCGCGGCGAGCGTCTCGACACCGACCGGGCCGCCGCCGAACTTGTCGATCAACGTCAGCAGCAGCGCGCGGTCCATGCGGTCGAAGCCGCGTCGGTCGACCTCGAGCAGCGCCAGGCCGCGCTCCGCCACCGCCTGGGTGATGGCGCCCTGCGCGCGCACCTGGGCGAAGTCGCGCACGCGGCGCAGCAGCCGGTTGGCGATGCGTGGCGTACCGCGCGCCCGGCCGGCCAACTCGGCTGCGCCGAGCGGCTCGATCGGCACGTCGAGCTTGACCGCCGAGCGGCGCACGATCTCGGTCAGCTCCTCGGCGGCGTAGAAATCGAGCCGCAGGCTGACGCCGAAGCGGTTGCGCAGCGGCGAGCTCAGCAGGCCGGCGCGCGTGGTCGCGCCGATCAACGTGAACGGCTTCAGGTCGAGCTTGATCGATCGCGCCGACGGCCCCTGCCCGATCATCACGTCGATCTGGTAGTCCTCCATCGCCGGGTAGAGGATCTCCTCGACCACGCGGTTGAGGCGGTGGATCTCGTCGATGAAGAGGACGTCGCCCGCCTCCAGATTGGTCAGCAGCGCCGCGAGATCGCCGGGGCGCTCGATGACGGGCCCCGACGTGGAGCGGACATTGACCTGCATCTCGCGCGCGATGACGTACGCGAGCGAGGTCTTGCCGAGGCCCGGCGGACCGTAGAGCAGCGTGTGATCGAGGCTGTCCCCGCGCCCGCGCGCGGCCTCGATGGCGACGCGCAGGTTGGCCTTCACCGACTCCTGACCGATGTAGTCCGCGAGCGTGGCCGGACGCAGGGCCGAATCGAGGCTGGCCTCGTCGTCCGCGCTCTCACCGGCCACCAATCGCCGCGTCGGGTTTTCCTCGTCGATCATCCGCTCAGCTTCTGCAGCGCACGCCGAATCACCTCGGCGAGGTCGCGGACTCCGCCGGCCGCCACCGTGCGCACGGCCCGTTCCGCTTCCGACTGACGGTAGCCCAGATTGACGAGCGCTGAAACCGCCTCGGCGTCGAGCGGGCCGGCGCCGTCGGGCGGGGCGCTGGCGGCGAGCTTGCGCACTCGATCCTGCAGCTCGACGATGAGGCGCTCGGCGGTGCGTTTGCCGACGCCGGGAATCGCCACCAGGCGGGTGACGTTGCCGGCCGCGAGTGCGTCGCGCAGGTCGGCCGCGGGCAGACCGGAGAGGATGTTGAGCGCCATGCGCGGCCCGACGCCGGACACCGTGATCAGCGCGCCGAACAGCGCCTTCTCCTCCGCGGTGACGAAGCCGAACAGCTCGAGCGCGTTCTCGCGCAGGTTGGTGTGGATGGCGAGCTCCACCTCGGCCCCCTGTTCGGGCAGGGCGGCGAAAGCGTTGAGCGACACCATGACCCGATAGCCGACGCCGTGCACGTCGACGATCAGCGCCTCGGGCGATTTTTGCACCAAGCGCCCAGCCAGTCGCGCGATCATCGCCGCCACAGGTTGCGGCCGCGGGCGGCGCCGCCCCAGCCCGCCGACTGCGCCACCACGGCGGTGAAGCGGCCGGCATACACATGGCAGATCGCTGCCCCCAGTGCGTCCGCCTCGTCGGCCGCGAGCGCCTCCGCGACGCCGAGCAGTCGCTGCACCATCAGCTGCATCTGCGCCTTGCTGGCCCGCCCGCTGCCCGCCACCGCGACCTTGATCTCGGCCGGGCTGTACTCCGCCACCGCGAGGCGCGCGCCGCCGGCCGCGACCATAACCGCCCCGCGCGCCTCGCCGAGCCGAAACGCCGACTGCACGTTGTCGCCGACGAAGGTCTGTTCGAGGCTGAGCGCACCAGGAGCGAAGCGCTCGCAGATGGCGCACAGCTCGCCGTGGATCGCCGCCAGGCGATCGGCGCGCGCCCCAGTGGCGCGCACGACACCGCTGGCGATACGGCGGAGGGTGTGGCCGTGCGCTTCGACGATGCCCCAGCCCAGGACCGCGGTGCCCGGATCCACCCCGAGCACCCGCCACGGCGGCGCGTCTGCGGCGCCGCTGGGGCGCGCGCCCTCAGGCGCGGTTCGGATGTTGCGCGGCGACCTCAACCACCCCTCCTCCCCGCGTGCCGCCTCCCGTAGCGGGACGATTCAGGCGGCGCTCAACCGTTCCAGCTCTTCTTGCGAGATGTCGATGTTCGACGCCACGTCCTGCACGTCGTCGTGGTCCTCGAGCTCGTCGAGAAGCTTCAGCGTCTGCTCGGCCGGCGCACCGGTCAAGCTGAGGGTGTTCTGCGGAACCATGCTGACCGACGCGCTCACCACGGAGATCTTGGCCTTCTCGAGCGCTTCCTTCACCGCCTCGAATGCGTCCGGCGCGGTCGTGATCTGGTAGGTGCCGTCGTCCTCGGCCACGTCGTCCGCGCCGGCTTCGAGGGCGAGCTCCATCAAGCGGTCTTCCTCGACCTGGCTCTTCTCGACCGCCAGCACGCCCTTCTTCTGGAACATCCACCCGACGCAACCGGCCTCGCCCATGCTGCCGCCGTGCTTGGTGAACAGGCGCCGGATTTCCGCCACCGTTCGGTTGCGATTGTCGGTCATCACCATGACCAACACCGCCGCGCCGCCCGGTCCGTACCCCTCATAGGAGATCTCGTCGTACGTCACCCCTTCGAGCTCGCCGGTGCCTTTCTTGATCGCGCGGTCGATGTTGTCGCTCGGCATGCTGTTCTGGCGCGCTGTGATCACCGCCGTGCGCAGGCGGGGGTTGGCGTTGATGTCGCCACCGCCCAGCTTCGCCGCCACGGTGATCTCCTTGATCAGCTTGGTGAAGAGCTTGCCGCGCTTGGCGTCCTTGGCCGCCTTCTTGTGCTTGATGGTGCTCCACTTGGAATGGCCTGACATGGGTGAACTCCTGCAGGCGAGCGGACGCGCTCACCGTTTTGGTAGCACAGCCTCAGCGCCCAAGTAAACGTCATTGGGCACGGGCGCTTGCTCCCCGCGGCGTGCGGACGTGCACGGGCACAAAGAACCCCGCGCCGCATCGCCTGCGGCTGGCCTCACGTCACGGGGACCCGTGCAACAACGCGTCGAGCTCCCCGCTCTGCTCGAGGTCGTAGAGCTCGTCGAAGCCCCCGATCGAGCGCTCCCCGATGAAGATCTGCGGAACGGTTCGACGACCAGAGGCCTGGATCATCTCGTGACGCCGAGCGGCATCGGTGGTGACGTCGATCTCCGTGTACGGGATGCCCTTCTGCGCGAGCAGGCGCTTGGCCTGCACGCAGTACGGGCACGCGACGGTGGTGTAGATGGTGACCTCGGCCATCGGGATCGGGTCCATCAAAACTTCTATCGAGCGCTCCGGTCTCGGGCAAGGCGCCCGGCGGGCGGCCCGTGTTGCGGCCGGCGAGGGACTGGGATAGGCGGCGCCCATGACGGTCGGCGAGTCGTTCGAAGAGCTGGTCCGCATCATGCACCGCCTGCGCCGCCCGGGGGGCTGCCCGTGGGACGGCGAGCAGACCCACGAGTCGATCAAACCCTACCTGATCGAGGAAGCCTACGAAGTGGTCGAGGCGATCGAAGCGCACGACCCACGCGAGCTGTGCACCGAGCTCGGCGACCTGCTGCTGCAGATCGTCTTCCACGCCGAGATGGCCGCCGAGCACGACCAGTTCGCCATCGCCGACGTCATCCGCGCCATCAGCGAGAAGATGGTGCGCCGCCACCCGCACGTGTTCGGCGATACGCAGGTGAGCGGCGCCGACGAGGTGGTGCGCAACTGGTCGCGGATCAAGGCGGCGGAGCGTCAGAGCGCCGACGACGCTTCGGCGCTCGCGGGCGTGCCACGCGCGATGCCCGCCCTGTTGCGCGCCCAGCGGTTGGGCGAGAAGGCCGGCCACGCCGGGTTCGACTGGGCCGACGCCGGCGGCGTCCTCGACAAGCTGCAGGAAGAGCTGGGCGAGCTGCGCGAGGCGGTGGCGCATGGCGATCGGGGCGGCGCCCAGGCCGAGCTGGGCGATCTGCTCTTCGCCGCGACTTCGCTGGCGCGGCATCTGCGCGTCAGCGCGGAAGACGCGCTGAAGGGTGCCGCCGACCGCTTCTCCCGCCGCTTCCGGCGCATGGAGGAAGCACTGGCCGCGCAGCGGCGCGACATCCACAGCGCGACCGCGCCCGAGCTCGACGCCCTGTGGGAAGCCGTGAAACGGCGGGATCCCTAGCGGGAGCCGCGGCGGGAGGCGCGGTCCGCCACACGTCAGGGACGGCTGCGCCGCCGCGCCGCGATCAGATCGCGCAGTCCCTCCACCTCGGGGCCGCCCAGGACGGCCGCGGCGCCGGCGAACGCGACCAGGCCGGCCGTGATAGTTCCCGCGAGCCAGACGGCCTTGAACGCCAGATGGGCCAGCTCGGTCCAGTCGACCCGCGCGGCGGCGACCGCAACCAGGGCGGCCATCGGCGCCGCGGCAACGAGGCTTCGAGCCAGCGACGCGAGCATCGGCCGGAGATCGAGGCCGCCGAGGTGGTGGGAGAGCGGCGCGCACGGTCACGCCGGCCAGGATGACAGCGAACCCCGTGACGACGGCGCGGAAGGCGCGCTCGGCCTCTGCCGCCGGGCGGCGGGCGAGATATTCGGTGAACAGGGGGATGAATGCGACGCTGATGGCGCCTTCGCCGACAAACCGGCGCAGCAAGTTGGGAAGCCGGAAGGCGACGAAGAACGCGTCCGCTGCGATCCCGGTGCCGAAGTAGTAGCCGGTGACCACGTCGCGCAGCAGCCCCGTGATGCGGCTCGCCAAGGTCAACGCCGCCACCAGCCCGGCGGCGCGGGCGATGCGGCGGTTCTCGCTCACCGCCGCCTCGCGGGAAGGGGGCCGGGGGCCGGCAGGCGGGGATCAGCGCGACCGGCCTCCGACCGCCAACCTCCGCCCCCCAAATTGACCGCCCGGCGGGCGCGTGGTACGGAAAGTGGCTTCATTGGAGGTATTCCTTGGCCAACCGTCACAAGTCGGCGATCAAGCGCAACCGGCAGAACGCCAAGCGCCAGGAGCGCAACCGCATCGTACGCTCGCGGGTCAAAACCGATGTGCGAAAGGTCCGCGAGGCCGTCGGTCGCAACGATCTGCCGGCCGCCGAGACCGAACTGCGCACCGCGGTGAAGGAAATCAGCAAGGCGGCGAGCAAAGGGATCCTGCATCGCAACGCCGCATCGCGCCGCATCGCGCGGCTGAGCAAGCGCGTCGCCGCCCTCAAGCGCGCCGGCTGATTCCCGGCACCGCGCCGTCCTCGCCGGGGACGGCATCAGAAGTCGTCCAGAATGCGATCGTGCACGTCGCGGACGATCGAGCGCACCATGCGTTCGAGCGCCAGGCGCTTCTCCGTTTCGGCGAGTTGGATGTCGCTGAGCTGCGCAAGGTTGCCGAAGTTGAGGGTGCCTTGCTGGAACTGCGAGGAGCTCGGGACGACCGTTTCCCGGCTCACGCTGTACTCCTCGTAGGCGCGCAGGTGCGAACCCTTCCAGAGGACCTTTCCGTCGGCCTGGCGTTTCAGGATCACGTCGAGCGTGAGCTCGATCTCGTATTGGAGCGCGTTCTCGTTGGCGCTGAACGACACCGGGCGGGTGCGGACCTCGCGGATGGTGCCGGTGATGATGCCGTCACCCTGGCTGGGATCCTCGCGCACCGGCAGGCTGCCGCGCTCGTAGAACTCGCGCTCGAACGCGAAGGCGAGCGCCTTCTCCAGCCCCTCCTGATGCGACTGGTTGTCGAAGTGGCCGACGCTGATGCTGCGAATGTCGCCCGGCATGGACGCCGGCTCGCCGACGATGTGGTAGCCGCAGGCGAGCGGCGCGAGGGCGAAGAGGACGATCCACTTACCCAACGATGTTCACCAAGCGGCCGGGAACCACGATCACCTTCTTCGGCGGCCGGCCGTCCAGCGAGCGCACGACCCCCTCGCTCTGCAGCGCGCGGCGCTCGATGAGCGCCTGATCGGCGTCGCGCGGGACGATGATCACATCGCGGCGCTTGCCGTTGACCTGCACGGCCAGCTCCACGGTCTGTTCCTCGCACAGCGCCGCATCGTAGGCCGGCCAGGTCGCGCGGGCGATCAGGCCGGCGGCGCCCAGCCGCTCCCACAGCTCTTCGCTCAGATGCGGCGCGTACGGCGACAGGACGCGCAGGAACGGCAGGACGATCGCGCGCGGCAGGGTGGCACTGCTGGTCGCCTCGTTGACGAAGATCATCATCTGGGCGATGGCGGTGTTGAAGCGCAGCGCGTCGGTATCCTCGAGCACTTTCCGGATGGTCGCGTGCAGCACGCGGTTGAGGGCGGGCTCCGACGCCGGCGGCGCGTCGGTGAGGCGCTCGGCGAGGGCGCCGCTGCGCTCGTCGACGACCAGGCGCCAGACGCGCTGCAGGAAGCGGGACACGCCTTCGACTCCCGACATCTGCCACGGCTTCACCTGATCGAGCGGACCCATGAAGAGCTCGTACAGGCGCATCGCGTCGGCACCGTACTGGTCGATGACCTCGTCGGGGCTCACGACGTTGAGCTTCGACTTGGACATCTTCTCGACCTGGCAGACCAGCCGCTCGCCGGTCCGGGTCACGAACGCGCCGCCGTCGCGCTCCTCGACCTCGGATGGATGGTAGTACTTGCCGCGCCCGTCCTGATAGCTGTAGGCGAGGATCATTCCCTGGTTGAACAAGCGCTGGAACGGCTCCGTGGTGTGCACCAGCCCGCAGTCGTACAGCACCTTGTGCCAGAAGCGGGCGTAGAGCAGGTGGAGCACGGCGTGCTCGACGCCCCCGACGTAGAGGTCGACCGGCATCCAATACCGCTCCGCCGCCTCGGACCACGGGGCGCGCTCGTTGCGGGGGTCGACGAAGCGCAGGTAGTACCAACACGAGCCGGCCCACTGCGGCATGGTGTTGGTCTCGCGCACGCCGACGCGGCCGTCGGGCAGCGTGACCATCAGCCAATCGTCCCCGGCTCGGGCGAGCGGCGGCTTGCCATCGTCGGTCGGCCGATAGGCGTCGATCGGCGGCAGCTCGACCGGCAGCGCCGTGGGCGGGAGCGGCATCGGACTGCCGTCCGGCAGCCAGACGACGGGAATGGGCTCGCCCCAGTAGCGCTGGCGCGCGAACAGCCAGTCGCGCAGGCGGTACTGCACCCGCGCCGTGCCCGCCGCATGCGCTTCGAGCCACTCGATCATGCGCGCCTTCGCGGCATCCACCGGGAGACCGTCGAGGAACTGCGAGTGAACCAGCACGCCGTCGCCGGTGTGCGCCGCCTCGCCGACGGGCACGGCGCCACCCGACACGACTTCGCGGATCGGCAGACCGAAGCGGGTCGCGAAGGCGTGGTCGCGCTCGTCGTGCGCCGGGACGGCCATGATCGCCCCGTAGCCGTAGCTCATCAAGACGTAGTCGGCGATCCAGATCGGCACGCGTTCGCCGCTGACCGGGTGGATAGCGTCGGCGCCGGTGAACACCCCGGTCTTCGCCTCGTCGGCGCCGGCGGCTCCCTCGACGCGGGTCGCCGCCTCGCGCACGTAGGCGTCGACCGCCGCGCGCTGCGCTGCGCCGGTGATGCGCGCCACCAGCGGATGTTCGGGCGACAGCACGCAGTAGGTGCACCCCAACAACGTGTCGGGACGGGTGGTGAACACCTGGAACGACGCGTCGTGGTCGGCGACCGCGAAGGTGATCTCGGCGCCGATCGACTTGCCGATCCAGTTCCGCTGCATGTCCTTGACGCCGTCGGGCCAGTCGAGCGTGTCGAGGTCGTCGAGCAGACGTTCGGCATAGGCGGTGATCTTCAGCATCCACTGCCGCATCATCCGCCGCTCGACCGGATCGCCGGTCTCCACGTAGCGGCCGTCCTTCACCTCCTCGTTGGCGAGCACGGTGCCGAGCGCCGGGCACCAGTTCACCGGCATCTCGGCGACATAGGCAAGGCCGCGCTCGAAGAGCTTGAGGAAGATCCACTGCGTCCATCGGTAATAGTCGGGGCTCGCCGTGTTGATCTCGCGCTCCCAGTCGTAGCTGAACCCCAGCCGCTTGATCTGCCGGCGGAAGGTGTCGACGTTGCGCTCCGTGATCACCGCGGGATGGATGTTTTCGCGCAGCGCGGCACGTTCGGCCGGCAGGCCGAACGCATCCCAGCCCATCGGGTGCAGCACGTTGAACCCCTGCATGCGCCTGAGGCGCGCGAGGACGTCGGTGCCCGTGTAGCCCTCGGGATGGCCCACGTGCAGCCCGGCCCCCGACGGGTACGGGAACATGTCGAGGATGTAGTATTTGGGCTTCGCGGCCAGCTCGGCCGGGTCCGTGGGCGCGCGGAAGGCGCGTTCCGCCTCCCAGACGGCCTGCCATTTGGGCTCGATGACGGCGGGGTCGTAGCGCATGGAAACGCCAGCCTCGTACCAGAGGCATCGGGGCCGGTCTAGCTGGGTTCCGGCGGGCCGCCGCGACGGCGGCATGCGGTTCCGCGCCTCGCAAACGCGCGAATCTCGATCACGGACACGCGTACGCAGCTGCCGCGACCCTCGATACGGGCGCCGCGCCGGTGGCCGTCTACATCGGCTCAAGGACCCCGCGCACGTGAACTCTGAGCTGGAATCAGCTACCGTCAATTGGACGCATCGGGCGCCGCACAACCAAGGAGGGCTCATGGCTGGGACTGGGCACTGCGCCAATTGGTGGAGCTGGTCGCGTGGCCTAGTGGCAGCTACCACGGCGCTCGGCCTGTCTGCCGGTACGGCGGCCGCCGCCACCCTTTCCGGCACCGTCCACTACGGGGGCAGCCAGGGACCGGTCTCCGCCTCCCATCCCATCGGCGTGCTGGTGTCCGACCAAGCGGATCTCGGTGGCAACCAGCTCGTCAGCCTCGTTTCGACGAACGGCGGCGCGTTCAACGTGAACGTAAGCCCCGGGACCTACTATCTCGGCGTGTTCCTCGATCTCGAGAACGTGGGCGTCCCCGTCGTCGGCGAGCCCTACGAGATCTACAATCAGCGCTCTACCTTGCCGGCCGATCCGATCGCCGTGTCCGCCAACGGAGTGAGCGGCCTGGCGCTCGACTTCAACGACACGCACCGGCTGTCCGGCATCTTCGGCACCGTCAGCTACACTGGCCACCTCGGCCAGGTAACCAAGAGCACGCGCATCGAGGTGTTCGGGTACACCGATGCGGCGCTGACAACGTCGGCCGGCCTCGAGTCGAATTCGAAGAGCAACGGCGGTCCGTACGAGATCGTCACGTTGGACACGAATACGTACTACCTTCTGGCGTTTCTCGACCTCAACGGCAACGGCGCGCCGGATACGGGAGAGCCGTTCGAGATCTACAACGGCAAAGGCGCGCCGCCGGCCGACCCCGTGGTGGCGGGGCCGACGCAGACCAACATCAACTTCGCCTTCGGCGACACGCACCTGCTGCCGGTGCCGACGCTGGGCTCCGGAGCGACCGTCACCGCCACCCCACCGGCGACGCCGACCCCGACCCCGACGGCGACGCCGACCCGCGGCACACCGCCGCCCACGCCGACCCTGGGGCTGTGCGTCGGCGACTGCAACGGTGACGGCGTGGTGGCGATCAACGAGCTGGTCGTCGGGGTGAGCATCGCACTCGGCCTGCAGCCGGTGACGGCGTGCGAGGCGTTCGCCAATCAGAGCGGCGCGGTCGACATCGCCCAACTGGTCCGCGCCGTGACCAGCGCGCTCGCCGGCTGCCGCACCGCGTAACGCCGTACGCGGCGCGCGCTACTCGTCGGCGGCGGGGCGTGGCGCGCGCTCGAGGCCGAGGCGCTTGGCGATCTGGTCGAGGACACCGTTGACGAACGACGGCGATTCGGCCGTGCCGAACCGCCGCGCCACCTCGACCGCTTCGTTGATGGCGACCTCGAGCGGCAGGCCGGGCGGCGTGATCATCTCGTACACGGCGATGCGGATCACGTTGGCATCGATGCGCGACAGGCGCTCGACCCGCCAATGCTCGGATGCAGCGGCGATGCAGGCGTCGATCTCGGCGCGCCGCGCCAGCACGCCGCGGACCAGGTCCTCGCCGAACGCGCGGGCCTTGGGACTGTGCTCGAAGCTCTCCGCGAAGCTGTGCAGCGCCTGCTCCGAGGCGTCGCCGCTCATTTCGAGCTGATAGAGGACCTGCAGGGCCAGCTCCCGACTCTTGCGCCGCGCGCTCATCGCCGCGTACCCGACCCTCAGGGGATCTGCCGCGCCAGGTTGGCCATCTCGATCGCGGCCAGCGCGGCGTCGCAGCCTTTGTTGCCGTGCTTGCCGCCGGCGCGCTCGAGCGCCTGCTCGATCGTGTCGGTGGTCAACACGCCGAGCGCCATCGGCAGGCGGTGCGCCACCGACAGCCGGCCCAGCTCGGCCACCACCCACTGGGCGATCATGTCGAAGTGCGGCGTCTCGCCGCGCACTACCGCACCCAGGCAGACCACCGCGTCCACCCGCCGGCCGGCCGCCATCAGCTCGGCCGCCAGCGGCAACTCGAACGCGCCCGGAACGCTGGCCACCGAGATATCGTCCTCCGCGACGCCGCGCCGGCGCAGCTCGTCCAGCGCGCCTTCCAACAGCCGCTCGGTGACGACGCTGTTGAAGCGCGAGACGACCACGCCGACGCGCAGCCGGGATCCGGCGAGCGAGCTCTCGTACTGCTGGGCCATCGGCGTCGGCTCAGACCAGCTTCAGCCCGCTGAACAGATGTCCGAGCTTCTCCTGCTTGGTGCGCAGGTAGCGGATGTTGCCGGGATGCGGCGGGACCTCGATCGCGACCCGTTCGACGACGGAGACCCCGTAGGTCTCGAGGCCCTCGATCTTCTTCGGGTTGTTGGTGATCAGGCGGATCGTCCTCGCACCGAGGTCGCGCAGAATCTGCGCGCCGATGCCGTAATCGCGCCCGTCCTCTTTGAAGCCGAGCTCCAGATTGGCCTCCACCGTGTCCCGCCCCTCGTCCTGCAGCGCGTAGGCGCGCAGCTTGTTCGCCAGACCGATCCCGCGCCCCTCCTGGTGGAGGTACACGAGCACGCCGCGGCGGGCGGCGGCGATGATCCGCAGCGCGCGCTCGAGCTGATCGCCGCAGTCGCACCGCTCGGAGCCGAACACGTCGCCGGTCAGGCACTGCGAATGCAGGCGCACCAGTACCCCGGCGCGGCCCTCGACGTGCCCCTTCACCAGCGCCATGTGCTCGTAGCCGTCGACGTCGTTCCGGTACACGACGGCTTGGAAGCGGCCGCCGGTGCGGATGGTGATGGCGCGCTCGGCGACGCGATGCACGAGCGACTCGGTACGGAGGCGGTAGGCGACCAGATCGGGGACCCGCGCGATCCTGAGATCGAACAGCTCCGCCAGCGCCTCCAGGTCGGGCCGCTCCGCCAGGCTGCCATCGTCCTTCAAGACGGCGCATACGGCGGCGGCGGGCTGCGCACCGGAGAGGCGGACGAGATCGATCGCGGCTTCGGTCAGGCCAGCGCGCACCAGGACGCCGCCGCTGCGCCCGACGATCGGCACGACGTGGCCCGGCATGACCAGGTCGTCCGGACCAGCGCCAGGGGCCATCGCCGCCCGAATGGTGGTGGCGCGGTCGTGCGCGGAGATCCCCGTGGTGACGCCGCGCCGCGCCTCGATCGACGCGCCGTAGGAGCGCCGCACCACCGACGGGGCGTCCGGCGCCATGAGCGGAATGCCGAGCTGGCGCAGGCGCTCCTCGGTCATGCCGAGGCACACCAAACCGCGGCCGTGCAGGGCCATGAAGTTGACCGCGTCGGCGGTGACGTGCTCGGCCGCCATGCAGAGCTGCGACTCCCCGGAGTCGCCTTCGGTCAGGATGACGAAGCGTCCGGCGCGGATGTCCGCGAGGGCATCTTCGATGCGGCTAGACGGCATCGCCGCCTCCAGGAACCGCGCGGACGAGCAGGTCGGCGCCGAGGCGGGAGACCCCGAGCACGCGGACGCCCAGCGCGCCGCGTATCGTGCTCACCCCCAACGGCGCGAGCATCGCGACGCCGTCGCCGCCGATCAATTTCGGAGCCACGACGATGAAGAGCCGGTCGACGATGCGGGCGCGCAGGGCCGCGGCGGCCAACCCCGCGCCGCCTTCGATCAACACCGAGGTGACGCCGCGCGCGGCCAAACGGGCGAGCAGACGGCGCAGCGACAGGAGCCCGCCGCGGCCCGGCAGGGTCAACACCGACACCCCGCGCCGACGCAGCGCGGCGAGCTTGCGACCCCTCTGCATGGTGGTAGCGAGGAGCGTACCTGGCGCCGCCGTGTTTGTCAGCACCCGGGCGTCGAGCGGCACGCGCAGCCGCCCGTCGACGACGACGCGCAGCGGATCGCGCCCGCCGCGCCTGCGGCAGGTCAGCGCGGGGTCGTCGGCGATGACGGTGCCGGCGCCGACCATGACCGCATCGTACTCGTCGCGCAGGCGGTGGACGAAGCGCCGGGCGGGCTCGCCGCTGATCCAGCGCGACGCGCCCGTGCGCGTCGCGATGCGCCCGTCGAGGGTCACCGCCAGCTTCAGCGCGACCAGCGGGCGGCCGCGGCGGGCGACGCTGGCAAACCCGGCGATGAGCTCGCTGCACGCCTCCGCCTCGACGCCCGAGTCGACGGCGACACCGCGCCGCCGCAGCCGCGCCGCGCCGTCGCCGCGCACGCGCGGGTTGGGATCGCGCAGCCCGAAGACCACGCGGCGCACACGCGCGGCCAGGATCGCATCGGTGCAGGGCGGCGTCCGCCCATGGTGGTTGCACGGCTCCAGGGTGACGTAGAGCGTCGCCCCTCGGCTGCGCGCGCCGGCCTCGCGCAGCGCCTCGGCCTCGGCGTGCGGCGCGCCGTCACGCCGGTGGTAGCCGCGCCCGACGACGCGCCCGCCGGCGACGACGACGGCGCCGACCGGCGAGCTGCTGCGCCCCAACCCCTTGCGCCCGAGCCGTACGGCCAGGCGCATGAACTCGGCGTCCGTGCTCACGCCGACGACGAATCGGCCTGGCCGCGGCGGCCGCCACGCGAGCGCCGGCCTTCCTTCACCAGGTCCTGCAGCTCGCGCATGAACTCCCCGACGTCCTGGAACGAGCGGTAGACAGACGCGAAGCGCACGTACGCCACCTGATCGAGCTTGTGCAGCTCGCGCATCACCGCCTCGCCGACCACCGAGCTGACGACCTCCTTCTCGCTGCGCTCCTGGATGTGGCGCTCGACCCGGTCGGCCGCGTGCTCGATCGCGGTGGCGCTGACCGGCCGCTTCTCACAGGCCTTCTTCAACCCGGCGACGATCTTGGCGCGGTCGTACGGCTCGCGGCGCCCGTCCTTCTTGACGATCAGCGGCAGCACCTCCTCGACCCGCTCGTAGGTGGTGAAGCGGCGCTCGCATTTGAGGCACTCGCGCCGGCGGCGAATCGCCCCGTCGTCCTTGGTCAACCGGGAGTCGATGACCTTGTTTTCGAGATCGTGGCAGAACGGGCACTTCATGGTTGGCGCAAGGGTTATCGCACCGCGCCGCCGCCAGCAACGAGCGCGCCAGCAGCCCACGGCCGAGCTCGGCATACTCACCCCTCGCCCCCGCCCGAGAGCGGAAGGGGCGAGCGAACGGGAAGGGGCAAGACAAGATACGCGTCTACGGGTCGCGCACCTCGAAGAGCACGAGCTGGCGGGCCTTGGCGTCGTCCGACACGGGGATGGGATAGCGGCCGCTGAAGCAGGCATCGCAGAAGCCGTCGTGGTTGCCGCCAGTGAAGGCGAACAGTCCGGCCTCGCTGAGAAACGCCAAGCTGTCGGCGGTGATGTACTCGCGGATGGCGTCGATCGAGTGGCCGGTGGCGATGAGCTCCGAGCGGGTCGGCGTGTCGACACCGTAGTAGCAGGGGCCGATGGTCGGCGGCGAGCTGATGCGCATGTGCACCTCGCGCGCGCCGGCGGC